>Ga0070706_100000862_pt1 | contig 33350 bp, 28 predicted proteins | sample KBSK5501metaG_FD_65476 | JGI IMG/M metagenome (GOLD analysis project Ga0070706, IMG submission 65476) | Corn, switchgrass and miscanthus rhizosphere microbial communities from Kellogg Biological Station, Michigan, USA - KBS K5-50-1 metaG | ecosystem: Host-associated > Plants > Roots >... | reverse complement strand
GAGGTCTGCACCTGCAACGTCCTGTGCCCGTGCTGGGTCGGCGAAGACCCGGACTACAAGACCTGCGACACGACGATCGCCTGGGGGATCGAGAAGGGCTCGATCGAGGGCGTCGACGTCAGCGGTCTGACGATGGCGGTCTCCGCCCACATCCCCGGCAACATCCTCACCCCGAAGTCCTGGAAGGCCGTCGTCTTCGTCGACGACCGCGCGACCGCCGAGCAGGAGGGCGTCATGCTGCGCCTATTCACGGGCCAGCTCGGTGGCGGCCTCGCCGACCTCGCCGGGTTGATCGGCGACGTCGTCGCCGTCGAGCGCTCGCCGATCACGTTCAGCGTCGAGGGCGGCAAGGGCCGGCTCACGATCGGGAAGCTCGTCGACGCCGACATGGCTCCGTTTGTCGGGGCGACCGGCAACCCGACGACGCTCGCAGAGACCGTCTTCAGCACGATCCCGGGCTCGCCCGTCTATGCGAGCAAGGCGAGCACGTACACGCGCGACGGCAGCGGCCACGGCATCCCGAGCGTGGACGTTCAGGGGCACAACGCCCTGCAGGGCCACTTCCGCTTCGCGGCCTGAGCCGCGGACACGACGGCGCAGGAGGGCGCCATGTTCACCCCCGCTCACCTCCGCGTCCCGCGCCGCGACCAGGCGATCCTCGGCGGTCTGCTGGTCGCGCTCGCGGCGTCGGCCTGGCTCGCCCTCTGGCTGTGGGGCGCCTCGCCGTACGGCCGCTATCTTCACCACGAGGGCGGCGTCGGGCCGCTGCCGCTCGAAGCGTCGCTGTTCGCCGCGGGCTGGGTCCTGATGATCGTCGCGATGATGTTGCCGAGCAGCCTGCCGCTCGTGATGACCTTCGGGGCCCTCGTCCGGCGACGACGGCGACCCGGCCGGCTCGTCGTCCTCCTCCTCGCCGGCTATCTCGTCGTCTGGGGGGCGTTCGGGCTCGCGGCCTGGATCCTCGATCGCGGAATCCACGCCGCCGTTGACGCGCTGCCGTGGCTGGCGGCCCACCCCCAGCTCATCCTCGGCACGACGCTGCTGGCCGCCGGCCTGTGGCAGTTCAGCCCGCTCCGTGATCGCTGCCTCGATGAGTGCCGCAGCCCGCTGGGCTTCGTGCTGAACCGCTGGCGAGGCGCGTCCGAGCGGCGCGAGGCGTTCGCGATGGGGATCGCCCACGGGGCGTTCTGCGTCGGCTGTTGCTGGTCCCTGATGCTCGTGATGTTCGGCGTCGGGCTCGCCAACGTCACGGCGATGCTCCTCCTCGGCGGGATCACCGCGGTCGAGAAGAACCTGCCCTGGGGCCGCCGGCTGACCCGCCCACTCGGCCTCATCCTCGTCCTCGTGGCGGTCTACTCGGTCGCTGCGTGAGCCCGCCGACGTATCCTCGACCGATCGTGGACGGCACCTCGGCGGAACCCAGCACCCGCGCCGAGCGCCGCGAACGGGCGACGGCCGCCACCCGCGCGTCGATCCTCGATGCGGCGCGGGCCCGGCTCCTCTCCGAGGGCTATGCGAACGTCTCCACCCGCGCGGTCGCCGAGGCAGCGGAGGTCCCGCTCAGCCAGATCCACTACCACTTCGGCAGCAAGCAGCAGCTGATCCTCGCCCTCCTGGAGGCCGAGAACACGCGGCTCCTCGAGCGCCAACGGGCGATGTTCGGCGGCCCGGAGCCGCTCTGGCAGCAATGGGATCGCGCCTGCGATTTCCTCGACGAGGACATCGAGTCGGGCTACGTCCGCGTCCTGCAGGAGATGATCGCGGCGGGTTGGTCCGACGAGGACGTCGCCCTCCACGTCCGTGAGTACGTCGCCGGCTGGCTCGGCCTCCTGGCCGACGTCGCGGAGCGCGAGGGGCACCGGCTCGGCGGTCTCGGCCCGTTCACCCCCGAGGAGGCGGCGACCCTCCTGGGCCTGCCGTTCTACGGTGTCGAGTCGATGGTCCTGCTGGGCTTTTCCGCGGACGAGGTACCCGGTCGGTCGGCCCTCCGCAAAGTCGGGTCGATCATCCGGGCCATCGAGGAGGGCCGCGCCGTGACGGCGGGGCCGGAGGACTCGCGATGACGGTCAACATGGCCTGGACGGCCGACGCGGTCGACGAGACGATTCGTCCTGAGGACGCAGCGGCGATCCGAGGCTGCATCCTCGACTACTTCGAGGGCTGGTTCGATGGCGACGCGGGCCGGATGGACCGCGCGCTGCACCCGGGACTTGCCAAGCACGCGCTGGGTCAAGGCCCCGATCGTGCGGAGGTCCTCGACGTGACGACGAAGGACGAGATGGTCGAAGCGACGAGGCAGGGAAGGGGACGCCAGCGGGACACACCCGACCGGGCGATCCGGATCGACATCGCCAGCGTGTCGGGCGACATCGCGAGCGTCATCGTCCATTCCGCGGTCTACGTCGAATACGCCCTGCTCGCCCGGACGAGCGCCGGCTGGCGGATCACGGGAACCCTTTGGCATTGGGCGGCCGGACATGGCCCACGCGCCTGATTCCGGGCCGGCCACGCGACCCGCCGACAGCCGCTCGATGGAGCAGTCGCGCGCCCGCTACCCCGACGAGACGGGCGTGATCGAGCGCGACGGCGTCCACGTCGCGTGGGAGCGGTACGGCGACGGCTCGCCGACGCTCCTCCTGATGCCGACCTGGTCGATCATCCACTCCCGACACTGGAAGGGCCAGATCCCCTACCTCGCCCGGCACTTCCGCGTGGTCACGTTCGACGGCCGGGGCAATGGGCGCTCCGACCGGCCGACAAACGCCGCGGCCTACGACGACACCGAGTTTGCCGCCGACGCGATCGCGGTCCTCGACGCGACCGGGACCGGTCGGGCGATCATGGCGGGGCTGTCGATGGGCGCCGGCTACGTGCTCCAGACGGCAGTCCGGTACCCGGACCGCGTCGCGGGCGCCATCTTCGTCGGGTCGTCCGTCGGGCTCGCTGATCCGATCCCCCGCCCGGGGATCGTCCCGTTCGACGAGGTTCCCCCAACGTTCGACGGCTGGGCGCGATACGGCGCGGCAGGCTGGCGGCACGACTGGCCGGCGTTCGTCGAATTCTTCTTCAGCCAGGTGTTCAACGAGCGCCACTCGACGAAGCAGATCGAGGACGCGGTCGACTGGGCATCTGACACCGACGCCGAGACGATCATCACCGCCGAGGGGTCGGCCTACCTGTCCCCGCTGCAGCCGGCCGCGGAATGGGAGCCGGTCGGTGCCGAGCCGGAGTCGCCCGCATCATCGGAGCGGGAGTCGGCCGCCCTCGGCTACACCTGGCGGGTCCGCTGTCCATCCCTCGTGATCCATGGGGACGCCGACGTGATCAGCGGGGTCAGCGGCGGTCGCCGGCTGGCCGCGGCGCTCGGCGCGCAGCTCATCATCCTGGCCGGATCCGGCCACGATCCGCTCGGGCGTGACCCGGTCAAGGTCAACCTCGCGATGCGGACGTTCATCGAGCAGATTGGGCGCAACCTCCGATGAGCTCCGGTGGAGCTGCGCCAGCGGCCGCCGAGACCTGGACCCGCTCGCTCGCCCGCAAGCGGCGCGCGCTGTACATCTCCTCGCCGATCGGTCTCGGTCATGCCCAACGGGACGTCGCCATTGCCGCCGAGCTCCGCAAGCTCCACCCCGACCTCGAGATCGACTGGCTCGCCCAGCACCCGGTGACGGCGGTCCTCGAGGCCCACGGCGAGCGGATCCATCCGCTGAGCGCCGAGCTCGCCAGCGAATCGGCCCATATCACGGCCGAGTCCTCGGAGCACGACCTGAACGCGTTCCAGGCGATCCGCCGGATGGACGAGATCCTCATCGCCAACTTCATGGTGTTCCACGACGCGGTCGAGACCGGGGAGTACGACCTGGTGATCGGCGACGAGGCGTGGGACGTCGACCACTTCCTGCACGAGAACCCGGAGCTGAAACGCACGGCCTTTGCCTGGATGACCGATTTCGTCGGCTGGCTGCCGATGCCCGCCGGCGGGGAGCGCGAGGCGTTCCTGACGGCCGATTACAACGCCGAGATGATCGAGCACGTCGAGCGGTTCCCGCGCATCCGCGATCGGGCGATCTTCGTGGGAGAGCCCGACGACATCGTCCCTGATGACTTCGGGCCGGGCATGCCAGCGATCCGCGACTGGACCGAGCGCCACTACGCGTTCAGCGGCTACGTGACGGGGTTCGATCCGTCGCCGCTCATCGAGCGCCGCGAGGAGCTGCGCCGCGAGCTCGGCTTCCAGCCCGACGAGCAGGTCGTGATCGTTGCCGTCGGCGGGTCGGGTGTCGGCGAGGCGCTGCTGCGCCGGGTAATCGCGAGCTATCCCGACGCGGTGCGACGGGTCAACGGCCTGCGGATGATCGCGGTCGCGGGGCCGCGGATCGATCCGGCGGTCCTCGGTGCGCCGCCCGAGGTCGAGGTCCGGCGGTTCGTCCCGGACCTGTTCCGCCACCTTGCCGCGTGTGACCTCGCCGTCGTCCAGGGCGGCCTGACGACGACGATGGAGCTGGCCGCGGCGCGCCGCCCGTTCCTGTACTTCCCGCTGCGAAACCACTTCGAGCAGAACCGCCACGTCCGCCATCGACTCGAGCGCTATCGCGCCGGTCGGTACATGGACTACGACGCCTCGCCGCCCGAGGTCATCGCCGGCGCCATCGCCGAGGAGCTGGCGCGCCCGATCCGTTCTCTCCCGGTCGAGTCCGACGGGGCAGCGCGCGCGGCGGCGCTGATCGCGCCGCTGATCTGATCCCCACCCGCTACTCGGTGAGGCCCGCCGGGTCGGTCACCTCTATCATTCACGGTGACGCCCATCGTGGGGCGGCGGGTCATCCGGTCGCGGCCGCCGACGCCCCGACCGGGCCGGAGACGTGTCGTGACCCTCCCTTCGCCACCGACGCCGCCAGCGCAGCGGCCGGGCCAACCGCCCGCGAAGCCGCCGCGAAGCGGCCTGCCCGGCCGGATCTGGTGGGCCGTCTTCGCCGTGCTGCTCGCCTGGAACGCGCTCGCGTTCTTCGGCTCGGCCGCGAGCAGCTCGGTCGAGGTGCCGTACTCGGCGTTCTTCGCCCAGGCCCAGGCCGGCAACGTCGACCAGGTCACGATCAACGGCCAGGCCGTCAGCGGAACCTTCCGCCGTGCGATCCCGTGGCCGCCCGCGGGCGCATCGCCGGGCCCGTCGATTCCCGCCGCATCGGCCGCGGGGAGCCCGGCGGCGGCGCCGCTGACGTACACCTCGTTCACGACGATCCTGCCGCCGCAAGACGACCCTGCCCTCCTGCCGCTCCTCCAATCGAAGGGCGTCACGATCGTCGCCAAGGATGTGGGCGGCGGCTCGTTCCTGCTCACCCTGGTCGGCGGCATCCTGCCCGTGGCGCTGATTCTCGGCGTGATCCTCTACCAGGGCCGCCAGATGCAGCGCAGCCAGCAGGGGATCTTCGGGTTCGGCGGCAGCCGGGCGCGCCTGTACGACGCCGAGCAGCCGAGCGTCACGTTCGCGGACGTGGCGGGCGAGGACCAGGCCAAGATCGAGCTCGCCGAGGTCGTCGACTTCCTGAAATCGCCCGACCGGTACCGGCGGCTCGGGGCACGGCTGCCGCGGGGTGTCCTGCTGATCGGTCCGCCGGGCACCGGCAAGACGCTCCTGGCCAGGGCGGCTGCCGGCGAGGCCCACGTCCCGTTCTTCAGCATCTCGGCGTCCGAGTTCGTGGAGCTCTTCGTCGGCGTCGGAGCGAGCCGGGTTCGCGACCTGTTCACGAAGGCCAAGGCGGCGGCGCCGTCGATCGTCTTCGTCGACGAGATCGACGCGGTCGGCCGACAGCGCGGCGCCGGCCTGGGTGGCGGCAACGACGAACGGGAGCAGACCCTGAACCAGCTCCTCGTCGAGATGGACGGGTTCGACGCGGCCACGAGCGTGATCGTGCTCGCCGCGACGAACCGCCCCGATGTCCTCGATCCGGCCCTCCTCCGCCCGGGCCGCTTCGACCGCCAGGTGACCGTCGGCTTCCCGGATCGGGTCGGTCGCGAGGCGATCCTGCGGATCCACACGAAGGGCCTGCCGCTCGCCTCGGCCGTTGACCTGGGCCTGATCGCGGGGGCAACGCCGGGCTTCTCGGGCGCCGACCTCGCCAACCTCGCGAACGAAGCCGCTCTCCGGGCGGCGCGCGCGGGCAAGGACCAGGTCGGTCCCGAGGACTTCGAGGAGGCGCTCGACACGCTGATCCTCGGGACCCGCCAGGCCGGGCTCACGAACGAAGGGGAGCGGCGGCTCGTCGCCTACCACGAGGGTGGCCACGCGGTCGTCGCCCGGCTGACCCCCGGAGCCGATCCCGTCAACAAGGTGACGATCGTGCCCCACGGCCAGGCGCTGGGCGTAACCGAGCAGCGCCCGATGGACGACCGTCGCAACTACCCGCTCGACTATCTGATCGGCCGGCTGGCGGTCATGCTCGCCGGCCGGGCGGCCGAAGAGGTTGTCTTCGGCCAGCCCACGACCGGCGCCGAGAGCGACCTGAAACAGGCGACCAGCCTCGCCCGACGGATGGTCGGGCTGTGGGGCATGAGCGCCGAGCTCGGCCCGATCTCGTACGGCGTCGGCGAGACGCAGCCGTTCCTCGGTCGCGAGCTGGCGGCGCCGCGGGAGTACGCCGAAGCGACGGCCGCGCGGATCGACACAGCCGTCGCGACGCTCATCGGCGCGGCCCACGATCAGGCGCGGGCGCTCCTCACCCGCGAGCGGGCCGCGCTCGACGCGTTGGCCGCGGAGCTGGTCGCGCACGAGGCCGTCGGAGCCGCCCGGATCGACGAGATCCTGAAGAACGCCGGAGCGAAGCTGCCGGCCGTCACCAGCGGGCCCGGCGCTTCCCCGCGCGTCGACGGGCCGCGACCGGTGGCGACGCCGCGCGTCGCGGCAAGTCGCTCGGTCCGCCAATCGCGGCCGCCACGCGACAGCAAGGAGCGCCCCGGCTGACGGCGTGAGCGAAGCGCCGCCCGCGGCTCAAGCCGACGGGCATCGACCGGCGGCCGTCGCCCAAGAGCGACGACCGCCGGCCGGAGCAACGAGGTGCGCTAGAAGGAGCCCGTCGCGGTGACGACCTCCTCCTGGTTGATCTGGGTCGGCGTGAACTCGAACCCGTAGAACCAGACCACGGTCTGACGGTTGTTGCTGTCCGTCCAGAGGGCGTGGAAGACGTTGTCGGAGCCGACGGCGATGTCGGTATAGTCGCCGAAGAACCCGCCGCCGAACCCGAGCCGGGTGTTGATCGGGTGGGTGTTGACGTCGTTCGTGACGCTCGTCGTCAGGTCGGCGACCTTGTAGTTCAGGCGGGCGTTGTGGATGAAATTCCCGAGTGTGTCGCAGGTGATCCGGCCCGCTGGCGGAGGCGGCCCAGCGGCACAGGTCTGCCAGGGCGATACGACGTCGGCCGAGTAGGCCGACAGGTAGACGCGGCCATTCGGGGCGACGGCGGCGGCCGGGAAGATCTGCTCGACCGGGCGCGCGGCGGGCGCCGCGAACGTGTCCCCGTTCGGCTGGGTCACCGGGTAGCCGATCGCGGTCCGGTTCGCCGCGGCGAACACAGGCGCGGCGGCCGACCAGGTCGATCCACCGTCGGTCGACTTGCTGTACACGGCGACGGAGTGGCAGGTGGCCGTGCTGAAGCCGAGCCACGGGGCGCACGTCGGGTCGCCAGCGTAGTTCGGCGTCCCGGCGTTCTGGAGCTCGGTCGTCCAGGTCGCATAGAGATCGCCGTTGGGAGCGGCGGCGGCGGCCGGGAAGCTGTTGACCCGGAACGCCGTGTTCTTGAGGCCCGCGCTATCGGTCAGCTGGGAGACCGCGATCGGCTTGCTGAACGTGGCTCCTCCGTCGGTCGATTTGACGACCCACGTGCTGTTGAGCGAGGCGAGCCGGGTCGACCCGTCCCAGAACACGTAGAGCGTGCCGTCCGGCCCGACGACCGGCCGCGAGCCCTGGCTGTACAGGACGTTGCCGGCGATCGACTTCGGCTCGCTGAACGTCGCCCCGCCATCGGTCGAGCGAACGAAGAAGATCGGCGACTGGACGTAGGCACCCTTGCTGGCGCTGAAGATGTATCGAGTCCAGGTGACATAAACGTTGTCGCGGAACGCGCTCGAGGCGTGACTGTCGACCGCGATCCATTCCTTGTCGTTGAGCGTCGAGGGTGACGTCGTCGGGTTGATGAACGTCGGCAGGCCCCAGGACAGGTGGCCGGAGCCGTCGAACGTACCCTTGTTGACGGCCACCGTGTTCGGCGGCGAGGTCCGGTTGAAGCCGAGGCCCGCGTAGAAGACGTGGCCGTGACTGTCGAAGGCGACCGCCGGATCGCCGCCGGCGTCGTACACGCCACCACTGAGGCGGGTGACGCCCGGAATCAGCGTACCGAGATGGCTCGGATCGGTGCTCGTGCAGCACCACGTCGAGCCACCGTCGTTCGAGTAGTACGTCCCGGAGTACGCGTCGCCGAGGGCGCTGCAGGGCGTCGCGCCGATCGAGCAGGTCCAGGTCCGGGTGACGTAGTCGTTTGCCGAGCTGACGACCCGGTTCGAGTTGTTCGGATCGACCGCGATCGACGTCTCATTCTGAGGCGCGGCGGCCGTGTCCTGGTTGACGAGGACGTTCGGAGCCGCGATCGACGTCCCGTCGAGCGGGCTCGATAGCACGAAGTTCGGGGTGATCGGGGCGGTCGGGCCCGGAGGTGGCGCCTCGTCGGCCTGATCCGCCTCCTCTTCGATCAGCGACGAGAACCGGATCTGGAGGCCGGCAGTTCCTCGCAGGGCGGCCACCTTGCCGGCGAGTGTGTTGAGGTCGTAGGTCGGCGATGCGGCGAGAGCGGACGGCCAGGCCAGAGCCAACAGGCTGATGGCGATCAGGGCCGCGCCGAACGTGGTGCGTGCTCTCACGGGATGCTCCTCCTGTCAGGGCATGGTCAACCGTCACGAGGCGCGGATCGGACGCCGTCCCCCCGCCGGCGCCCGACCCGTTGGGGAAGGCTGCCATGCGTGGTCCGTAAGGTGCGGCCTACCGTACTCCTCAACCGACGATCGGGCCTTGCAGCAAATCCGCGCGCCACGGCCCGTCGTTCCTATGGGTAGCGAGCGTTTGCCGGTCCTCGCTATCGAGCCGTACGATTCGGTCGAGGCAGACGCTCGCCCCCAGCGAGCGCGACCCGCGGGTCGCGGCCACTCGACAGACCGCCGACCGCCCGATGACGCGGTCGACGACGACAGGTCCCGGCCGATCGAGGCCGATGGAGGCTCCCATGCGACGACGATTCGGCGCCCGTTCCCTCGCGGCCATCCTCGCAGCACTGATCGCCGTGTTCGGTGCGACCGCCGGCGCGGCCGCCGCGCCGCCCTTCCCGCACACGATCGTCCTGCCCGGCGCGACCTCGGCCGAGGGCATCGCGACCGGCGCCGGGTCCACCTTCTACGCAGGCGACCTCTTCGGCGGCGACATCTTCCGCGGCAGCCTTCGGACAGGCGCCGTGACGCGGTTCATCGACGCGCCCGCCGGCCGCAACGCGCTCGGCATCCGGGTCGATCTCGAGCACGGCCTGCTGTTCGTCGCCGGCGGCTTCACCGGCCAGGGCTACGTGTACGACCTCACGACCGGGGCCACGATCGCCAGCTTCCAGTTCGGGACGCCGCCCGGCTCCATCATCAACGACGTGATCGTCGCGGGCGGGGCGGCCTGGTTCACCGACTCGCTCCAGCCCCACCTCTACCGCGTGCCGATCACCGGCGTCGGCTCCGTCGGCGCGTTCTCGACCCTGACCTTGACCGGCCCGGCCGCCGATCTCACCGGCGCGTTCAACCTCAACGGGATCGCGGCGACTCCGGACGGGACGACCCTGATCGTTGCCCACACCGGCGATGGCACCATCTACACGGTCGATCCGACGACGGGTGCGAGCGCGTCGATCGCCGGCGCAACCGTCCCGAACGTCGATGGGATCCTGTTCGAGGCGGGCCGAGTCTGGGCCGTCCAGAACTTCAGCAACCAGATCAGCGAGCTGAAGCTCTCGGGCGATCTCTCCTCGGCGACCGTCATGCGCGTCATCACCGATCCGGCCTTCGAGGTCCCGACGACCGTGGCTCGCTGGGGCAACCGGCTCGCGACGGTGAACGCCAAATTCGACACGGGCTTCCCGCCGACCGCGACGACGTTCGACGTGGTGGAGGTCCGCCGCTAGATGTTCGAGCCGCTGATCGGCGAATGGCACGCCGACGGAGAGATTCCGATCGAACCGCCGTTGAGGGTCTCCGAGGAGGCCAGGATCGAGCGTCTGGGGGAGTTCGTCGTCTTCACCACCGTGGCCGAGCAGGCGGAGATGCCGAACAGCATCTCGATCATCGGCGGCGCGCCCGACGGCGAGCCGCAGCCGATGCACTACTTCGATTCGCGCGGGGTCGAGCGGTTGTACCTGACGGCCCTCGAAGGCGCCGCCTGGAAGATCTGGCGCGCCCCTGGCGAGGATTGGAACGGGCCCCATGGCCCCGGCTTCAACCAGCGCTTTGTTGGCGAGATCTCGGCCGACGGAAACGCGATCCAAGGCCGGTGGGAGCGCGGGCTGGGGGACGCCGGCGACCAGTGGGACATCGACTTTCCGATCACCTATTACCGAAAGGAGTGAAGCACCCCGCCGGGCGCGCCGTCGACGATCACAGGTCGAGGACGAACCTGAGGTCTCGATCGACGGCCGGGCTCGAGCGTGGCCCACGGCGGCCGGGGAGCCGAGCTTGACCGAGACCGGAATCGCGCTCAGGCGCGGCACGACCGACGACATCCGCCCGGCGTTCGACGTGTCGATGGCGGCGATGACCGACCTGTTCGCGCGACAGGGCGATCCGTCGGGTCTGGATCCGGAGACCTTCTGGCCGCGCCTCGAGCCGCTTCTCGGCCATCTCGCCGCGACTGCCGCCGAGTGGTGGGTCGCGATCGACGAGGCCGACGAGTCGATGGTCGGCTACGCCCGTTCGATCGAGCGCCGTGGGCTGTTCGAGCTCACGGAGCTCTTCGTCCGGCCCGATCGGCAGTCGGCCGGGCTCGGCCGACGACTCATCGAGCGGGCGTTTCCCGATGGCCGTGGCGAGGTCCGCGTGATCGTCGCCACAGGGGACGTCCGGGCGCTCGCCCGCTACTACCGCGCCGGGACGGTGGTTCGCTTCCCGATCGCGGAACTGGGTGGGGCTCCGCGGCCCGGTGACGCCGGTGACCTGGATGCCGTCCCGGCGACTCCGGCGGATATCCCCGAACTGGCGGCGGTCGAGGCAACGGTCGTCGGCTATCCGCGTGACGCCGACTACCCGTGGCTGATGGAGCACCGCGACGGCCACGTCTACCGACGCGATGGTCGGGCCGTCGGGTTCGCCTTCGCCAGCGCGGATGGCTCGGGCCCGGTCGTCGCGCTGCGGCCGTCCGACCAGGTGCCGATCCTTCGCCACATCGAGGGTCGTGCTCACGCCCTCGGGCTGACCGCCGTCACATTCGAGGTGCCGATGCCGAACGAGATCGCGATGCGCCATCTCCTCGGGCGAGGGTTCCGGATCGAACCGCCGCTCACGCTCCTGATGTCGAGCGAGCCCTTCGGCGCGTTCGATCGGTTTCTCCCATTCGGGCCGTCGGCGACGCTCTGACCTGGTCGTCGTGAGTGCCGGGCCGTGGCGATCTCGGGACGCCGCGCGAGCTCAGGGTGCGCGCCTTCCGACTCAGGGTGCGCAGCCATTTGAATAGCCGAATGCCCAGGGGTGGTGATCACGGCGGGTGGCGGCAGGGGTCTGCAGCCATCGTGGATCGAACACATTCGGCTATTCGAAACAAAGGCCGGGCAACGTTCGCGATGCGAACGCGCAGACCACGAAATCGCGGGCGATCGGCGAGATGTACGCCTCGCCGCCGCGACCCTGTGGACCGAACACGGACAATGCAGGGACGGCACCCGACACGCGAAAGGAGGCTGCCGTGATCGCCCTCCCCGCGAGGCCATCGATCTGCCCGCCCAACCGATGGTCGGCATGGTTGCTCGCGCTCATCGCCGCGCTGGCGACCGCCTGCGGGTCGACGACGCCGACGACATCGCCGCAGCCGAGCTCGGCCGGCGTCCCGTCGGTGGAACCGACGACCGCCCCATCGATCCCGGCATCCGGACCCTCCGCCCTCGTCCCGAGCGGCCCCCCGCCGGCCAGCCAGGGCGCCGGCGCGCCGGCGGGCCCCGGCGCATCGATCGATCCCGCGAACTTCGTCAGCACGATCGACAACCCGTGGTTCCCGCTCATCCCCGGCACGATCCTGACCTACCGCGGCGTCAAGGACGGCGAGGTCGCCGACGAGACCTTCACGGTGACGAAGGCCACGAAGGTCGTCGCCGGCGTGACCTGTGTCGTCGTCCACGATGAGCTGAAGCTCGCGGGCGATCTGGCCGAGACGACCGACGACTGGTACGCCCAGGACCGCGACGGCAATGTCTGGTATTTCGGCGAGGCCACCAAGGAGCTCGAGGGCGGAAAGGTCGTCAGCACCGAGGGCTCCTGGCAGGGCGGCGTCGACGGCGCAGAACCGGGGATCTACATGCCGGCCCACCCGGCGATCGGCCAGTCCGCCCTCCAGGAGTTCTACGCCGGCCAGGCCGAGGATCATTTCGTCGTGCTCCTGACGAGCACGAAGGTCAAGGTGCCCTTTGGCTCGTTCAGCGACGCGCTCCTGACCGCCGAGTGGACGCCGCTCGAGCCCGGCGTCCTGAGCGAGAAGTTCTATGTCAAGGGCACCGGTGAGGTTCGCGAGGCCGACGTCGCCGGCGGCGACGAGAAGCTCGAGCTCACGAAGGTCGTGCGGCCGTAGACGTCGTGGGGCTCGTCAGGCGCCCGTCGTGATCTCCCGCCGGATCCGAAGGGCGACGACACAAGCCGAAGGTAGCCGCGGTTCATGGCGAGATCGCGACGGGTGGCTGACGGGCGATCCTGAGAGAGTTGATGCATCCTGACCCGAGACAGTCATGCGCTCCGGGACTCGTTTCGCAGCCGCTCTGACCCTCGCGATCGGGCTCGCCGCCTGTTCGTCGGGCGGTCCGTCGAGCGCCGGGTCGAGCGCCGGATCGAGCGTCCCGCCCGGATCGCCGAGCACGCCACCGGCCGCCTCGGCAACCGAAGCCCCTTCCACGGAGGTCAGCCCGATGTCAGCCATGCCCTCGTCCTCGTCGCCGAGCGCCAGCCCCTCGGCGGCCGCATCGCGCCCGTTCCGGCTCACATCCAGCGCGTTCGCCGCGGGCGACTCGATCCCGCGCGAGTACTCGTGTGACGGCGCGAACGTCTCGCCGCCGCTCGCCTGGAGCGGCGTCCCGGCCGGGACCTCCGCGCTCGTCCTGCTCGTCGACGATCCCGACGCGAGGGACTTCGTCCACTGGATCGTCCTCGACCTGCCCGGCGCGGACGGCGGCCTGGCGAAGGACGTCTCGCCATCCGCGGCGACACCGCAGCAGGGTCGGAACGACTTCGGCAACCCGGGCTGGGGCGGTCCGTGCCCGCCGTCGGGCACCCATCACTATCGGTTCACGCTGACGGCGCTCCGGGCGAAGCTGGGACTCGGCGGCCATCCGGGTGGCGGCGCCGTTCGAGATGCCCTGGCGGGCGCCCGGGGAACCGTGCTCGGGACGGCGACGTTGAACGCCACCTACAGCCGCGGCTGAGCGCCAGCTCGCACCGGGCCGACACTCAGGCGAACGGATCCCGGACCTCGATGCCATCGAACCGGCGGAAGTCGCGATCGCGGGTGTACATGAGCCGGACACCGTGCTGGCGCATCAGGGCCGCGACGTGCGCATCCGGCACGTCGTTGCCGCGAGGCCGATCGCCGGCCGAGCCGCGGAAGAACGACCAGAAGCCGTCGCCCTCGCCGGGCGTGCGGACGTGGGGCCGGTCCAGGAGCGCCTCGACGTTCTGCATCGCGATCCCCGGGGAGAGCGGCGACGTCAGGATGCCCGGATGGGTGACGATCCGGACGTAGCCAAGGAGCACCGGCCAGAACAGGTAGAGGATCTCCGGGCCGGCGGCCAGACGGCGGACCAGCGCTTCGGCGCGGTCGTGGTCCCCAGCGCGGCTGTCCGACGCGTAGACGAGGACGTTCGTGTCGAGCGTCGCGCTCATCGGTCCGCGTCGGGCTCTCGACGATCCGCTTCGGGCTCGCGACGGTCCGCGTCGAACAGCCGGCGCACCGCTTCCTTGTCCTCGAGATCGACCAATGCGGGGCCGAGCGGCGCACTGGTCCAGGTGAACTCGGGCGGCGGGGCATCGCCTGACTCACCGACCACCCGAGCCAGGAGCTCGGAGGCAACCTGTCCCATGCTCTTGCCCTCGCGGACGCTTCGTCGGCGGAGCTCGCGAAGGACGCCGGGATCGAGATCGATCGTGGTGCGGGCCATGATGCGTGATGCTGATCAGATCAGCATCAGATGTCAAGCCGCGACCTGCTGGAAGGTTATCTGGTTGTCACGTTCCGCGGCCCGTTGGAACGATGTTGCAAGGTGAGATCGCCGATTCGAGGCTTACAGTCGGCGCGTCCAGCCGGCCGCGATCCAGGTGCGCGTGATCGAGATCGAGCCCACGACACTGACGACCGAACCAGGCATCGAGGCTCCTCGCGCCATCGACTCGGCCGTCCCGACCGACGCCCTCGACTGGGCCGCCGGCAGCCTCGATGAGCCCACATCGGCCGAGGCCGACCCGCCCGGGCCGGCGGGCGTTCGTCGATCGCCATCCGCCGGCCCCCCGGCCCCCGACGGGCTGGACGGCATCGACGGCGCTACCGTCCTGCGCGCCCTGCGAGCGCTTCGGAGTGGGAACTTGCGTGTCCGCCTTCCGGAAGGGGAAGCGGGCCTCGCCGGGTCGATCGCCGAGGCCTTCAACGACATCGTCGAGCTGAACCGGCGGACAGCCGACGAGCTCGGTCGCATCAGCCGCGCCGTCGGCCGCGAGGGGCGGATCCGCCATCGCGCGTCGATCGGCTCGGCTGGCAGCTGGGCCCGCAGCGAGACCGCGGTGAACCAGCTCGTGTTCGACCTGACCGAGCCGATGCTCGAGGTCAGCCGCGTCCTCGACGCCGTCGCCCGCGGCGACCTCTCGCGACGGATGCCGTCCGAGATCGACGGTAAGCCACTCCGCGGGCAGTACAAACGCCTCGCCGACACGATCAACACGATGGTCGACCAGCTGAACGCGTTCGCCAGCGAGGTCACGCGCGTCGCCCGCGAGGTCGGCACGGAGGGCAAGCTCGGCGGCCAGGCCGACGTCAAGGGCGTCGCGGGGATCTGGAAGGACCTGACCGACAACGTCAACTTCATGGCCGGCAACCTGACGTCGCAGGTCCGAAACATCGCCGCCGTCACGACGGCGGTTGCGAATGGCGACCTGAGCCGGAAGATCACGGTCAACGTCCAGGGCGAGATCCTCGAGCTCAAGGACACGATCAACACCATGGTCGACCAGCTGAACTCGCTGGCAGGCGAGGTCACCCGGGTCGCCCACGAAATCGGCGAGGAGGGCGAGCTCGGCGGGCAGGCCGACGTCAAGGGCGTCGCCGGCGTCTGGAAGGACCTGACCGACAACATCAACACGATGTCCGGGAACCTGACCGACCGGGCCCGGAACATCGCCGAGGTCACGACGGCCGTCGCCAGGGGCGACCTGAGCAAGAAGATCACCGTCGACGTGCGCGGCGAGTTCCTCGCCCAGAAGAACACGATCAACACGATGGTCGACCAGCTGAACGCGTTCGCGTCGGAGGTGACCCGCGTCGCCCGCGAGGTCGGCAGCGAGGGCAAGCTCGGCGGCCAGGCCGACGTCAAGGGCGTCGCCGGGACGTGGAAGGACCTGACCGACAACGTCAACTCGATGGCGGCGAACCTCACGACCCAGGTCCGGAACATCGCCGACGTCACGACGGCCGTGGCCAAGGGCGACCTGAGCAAGAAGATCTCCGTCGACGCGCGCGGCGAGATCCTCGAGCTCAAGGACACGATCAACACGATGGTCGACCAGCTGAACGCCTTTGCCTCCGAGGTGACCCGGGTAGCCCGCGAGGTCGGCACCGAGGGACAGCTCGGCGGCCAGGCCGATGTCCGCGGTGTCGGCGGGACGTGGAAGGACCTGACCGACAACGTCAACCAGCTCGCCGCGAACCTCACGACCCAGGTCCGGGCGATCGGCGAAGTCGCGACCGCCGTCACGCGGGGCGACCTGTCCCGATCGGTCCAGGTCGAGGCCCAGGGCGAGGTCGAGCTCCTGAAGAACGACGTCAACGCGATGATCCAGAACCTCCGCGAGACGACGCGCCGGAACCAGGACATCGACTGGCTGAAGACGAACATCGCGACGTTCGCCCGGATGCTCCAGGGCCAGCGCGACCTGCGCGTCGTGGGTCGCCTGCTCCTCGCGGAGCTGGCGCCGCTCGTCGGGATCCAGCGTGGCGTGATCTACCTCGCAGACCTGAACCCCGAGGCGCCGACCCTCACCCTCCTCGCGACCTATCCGCGTCATCTCACGCCCGCTCCCGCGCCGGCGATCGCGTTCGGCGATGGTCTCCTGGGCCAGTGCGCCGAGGACCGCCGGCGGATCCATCTCCGCGACGTACCGGCCGGCTACGCGACGATCGGCACGGCCCTCGGCGGCGCCACGGCCCGCGAGATCGTCCTCCTCCCGATCCAGTTCGAGGAGCAGACGCGGGCCGTCATCGAGCTCGCCTCGATCGAGGAGCTGAGCGAGATCCACCTCGCCTTCCTCGATCAGCTGAGCGAGAGCATCGGGATCGTCCTCGCCACGATCACCGCGAACATGCGGGCCGAGGAGCTCGTCCAGGAGCAGGCCGCTCGCGTCGAGGCCGAGGCGGGCCTCGCGCGACTGCGCCAGGTCGTCGACGTCATGCCCGAGGGGATCCTCATCGCCGACGGAGCGGGCCGCGTCTACCTCAGCAATGCCGCCGCGGTCGAGATCATGGGCGTCGTCCCGGACACGGTCAGCCTGGACAACGAGCTGCTCGGCGTGTCCGGCTGGCGCCGCGTCGACGGCACGGTCCACGAGGCGCGGGATCATCCGCTCGCCCGGGCCGTCTTCAGCGGCGCGGTGGTCCGCGGCGAGCAGCTCATCGTCCCGAACCCGGTCACCGGCCGGGAGGTGCCGATCCTCGTCAATAGCGCCCCGCTGAAGGACGCGCAGGGACAGTCCGCCGGCGGAGTCGCCGTGTTCCAGGACATCAGCCCCCTGCGAGACCTCGATCGCCAGAAGGACGAGTTCCTGGCCGCGATCTCGCACGACCTGAAGACTCCGGCGACGATCATCAAGGGCAACGCCCACCTCCTGCAGCGGGCCCTCGCCCGCGGCGACGGCCGCACCTCGGAAGAGATCTCCGACGGGTTGCAGACGATCGACGAGAGCACGGCGCAGCTCGTCCGCCTCGTCGACGAGCTCCTGGATCTGACCCGGGTCCGGATGGGCCACGACCTGGAGCTCGACTACGGACCGGCGGACCTCGTGAAGATCGCCCGCCGGCTGGCCGACGAGTACCAGAAGATCAGCCCGCGCCACACGATCGAGGTCGAGTCCGATCTGTCGCGCCTCCTCGGGGACTGGGACGAGGCGCGGATCGAACGGATCGTCGCCAACCTGGTCTCGAACGCGGTGAAATACAGCCCCCGTGGGGGCCGGATCACGATCCGCGTCGGCCAGGAGCAACGCGACCGAGACGAGTGGGCGACGCTGTCGGTGCGAGACGACGGGATCGGCATCCCGAGCGCCGAGCTCGACCGCATCTGGGAGCCGTACTATCGGGCATCGAACATTGCCGGGACGGTCAGCGGCAGCGGCATCGGGCTCGCCGGGACCCGCCAGATCGTCGAGCAGCACGGCGGGGAGATCGATGTCGCGAGCCAGGCGGGCGACACGACGTTCACCGTCAAGCTGCCGCTCCTCCTCGAGGGCGCGTTCATCACCGAGGACTAGCGCCGCGCATCTCGGCGACGCGTTTCGTGTGCTTTTCGAGGAGGCCCCGCTCGATCCGGATGAACCGCGTGATCAGCTCGAGCTCGTCGGCGTCGAAGACCGAATGGGCCGCGGCGGCATCGGCGATCAGCGGGCCGAAGACCGGCGCACCGAGACGGTCGACCTCGTCGGTGACCTCGACGATCACCCTCCGGCGGTCCTTGGTATCGCGAACGCGGCGGACGAGGCCGGCGCCCTCCAGCCGATCGAGCACGCCGGTCACCGCGCCGGTCGTCAGGCGGACGGCGTCGGCGAGCTGACCGGCGGTCATCGGCCCGCGGGTGCCGACGGTGTCGAGGCACCGCCAGTCCGTCCGGTTCAGGCCGGCCCGCTCGATGACCGTCGAGTCGAAGAGCTCCTGGTCCGCCTGCCAGCCGCGCACCTCGCGGTTCAGGGCGTCCATCGCCGCCTGCAGTCGTTTGCTTGACACCTAACTCACTTAGTAACTAAACTATCAACAAGGTAAGTGGATCAGCCACCAAGGCGATCGTACGCCGTCCACCGGAGCCCGTCCAGCCATGTCGACGCCACCAACTTCGATCGAAGGCGCCCGTCGCTCGGCGGACACCACCACCTCCTTCGCCGCCCTGCCCGCCGACGCTGCTGTCAAGGCCGCCGAGCCCGTCGTCGGATCGGTCACCTCGCGCGACGGCACGACGATCGGCTACCGCCGGTTCGGCAGGGGACCGGCCCTGATCCTTCTCCACGGTTCGATGTCGTCCGGCGCGCACCACACCGAGCTCGCCCGGTTGCTGTCGGACGCGTTCACCGTCGTCGTCCCCGATCGTCGGGGTCGCGGCCTCAGCGGGCCCTACCGCCTCGGCGACGAGCTCCGCCAGGAGCTCGAGGACGTCGCGGCGCTGCTCGACGCGACTGGCGCGACCAAGATCTGGGGGCTGAGCTCCGGCGCCTGCATCGCCCTCCACGCCGCCCGGGCGCTGCCGGCGATCGCGAAGGTCGCGATCTTCGAGCCACCGCTCGTCCCGGACCGGGCGGCGGCGGCAGCCTTCCTCGCGACGTTCGACGACGAGATGGCCCGCGGCAAGGTCGGCGAGGCGCTGATCACTGCGATGCGTGGCGCCGAGATGGGCCCGGGCTGGTTCCGCGCGTTGCCGAAGGCGCTGACCGCCCGCCTGGCGATGATGGGGATGGCCCAGGAGGCGAAGAAGGCCGCCGGCCCCTACCCGACGATGCGCGAGCTGTCGTCGACGCTCCACGCCGAGTTCGCGATCGTCACCGAGTCGAGCGGCCGGATCGACGACTATCGCTCGATCCGCTCCGAGGTCCTGCTGATGGGCGGCAGCAAGAGCCCTGTGTTCCTGAAGCGAGCGCTCGCCGACCTGGCGCGGGTCCTGCCGGGCGCGAGGCGGGTCGAGCTCGCGGGATCGGATCACGCGGCGTCGTGGAACAGTGATGTTCGCGGTCATCCGGAGCCGGTTGCCCGCGAGCTCCGGAGGTTCTTCGCCTGAGGCCACCGAGAACCGCATCGCGGGCCGCGACGTACCTTCCCCCGCCACCGCCGGGACACAGGAGGTTCGCGATGTTGCGAAGAACCGTCGGCGCCGTGTGCGCCACCGCGATTGCCCTCAGTCTGTCCGCCGGGCTGGCGTTCGCCGGTCAGCCCGGAGCCTCGTGCGGCTCGGCCGGCGCGGAGATGAGCCCGCCGGGCTTCAACTCGGACGGATTCGCCAACGCCGAGGCCAACTACGCGGGCAGCGAGGGCACCCATTCGCTCGCCAACGCCAACAGCGACAAGGCGGTGTCCCAGTACGACATCGCGTGCGTCCACTACACGGCGGCGCACTCCTGACCGAGACGCGCGATCAGCCCCGGACGCTGAGGGCGGCGGTCCGATCGCCGGACCGCCGCCCTCACCTGGTCGGCGGTTCGAGGCGGCAGCACCCGAGGTTAGGAAGTCGTAATCAATCTTTGCAAACGGCGCGGGCGCGATTAGGGTCTCGGCTGGACGCGGAGACGCGATGCACGCGCCGACTTGGGGGTCGCAGCGTCCGGCAATCCAATCGGGGTTGGCGATGGAGGCCGTGCCATGTCTGGACGTGCGTTGTCGTTGGTCGCCCGGGTCGGGGCGGCGACACTCCTGGCCGGGTCGTTGATTCCGGCGGCGGCTCTGTCGGCCGCCGCCGCGTCGCACACCGTGGTCATCGGCGTCGATCACGTCGATCCGGCCAACCAGGATCCAGCGAAGGGTCGCCTGTTCGAATACACCGACTTCTTCAGCCGGTCGGTGATCGTGCATCGGGGCGACGTCGTCGACTTCCGGACGGCTCCGGGTGCCTTTCACGTCGTCGGGCTGGCCCCATCCGCGGCTGCCGGTCAGGCGGCATACCCGGTCGCGACCCTCGACACCGACGATCCCAATGCGCCGAACGGGGCACCGAAGATCATGCTCGGGCCATCGAATTTCCCGGTCGTCGACGGCAACACGAGCGGCGATCTCTCCAAGGTCGACTTCAGCCGGCCGAATGGCCCGCCGGTCTGCGGCCGGCCGGATCTCGGCGAGCCTGACTGCGTCTACAGCGGCGGAAACGATATCGACATCGCCGGCCCGAACCTGAACTTCGGCCCGACGGGGCCGCAGCCCGCCGACTGGCGGGTCAAGATCGACGCGGCTCCCGGCAGGTACACGTACCTCTGCTTTATTCATCCGGGGATGCGCGGCACGTTGAGGGTCGTCAACACGAGCCAACCGACAACCACGCAGGCCCAGATCGATCACAAGTCACACGGCCAGTTCGTGGCGGATCGGGCCCAGGCCCTTGCCGCAGAGCGGCAGGCAAACGTCGTCTCGTTCACTGGCGGAGCGCCCGGGTCGAGGACCTACCTGTTCAAGGTCGGGATCGGGGCGGCATCGAACCACGTCGCGATCGACGAGATGCTGCCGAACCCGGCGACCGTGCCTGGCGGCGCGCCGGCGCTGACGGCCGGCGACACGGTCCGGTTCGACTGGGCCGACACACACAACGTCCACACCGTGTTCTTCCCGACGACCGTCGAGGAGACGACGCCGTTCGGGTTCGACTGCGACGCCGGGTTCACCCCACCGACCGGCCCGCCCTGCTTCGAGACGGGGGAGGCGTTCGCGCCCGAGCTGATCGGCGACCCGGGTAATGCGCCTCCAGGGACGCTCCTGACCAGCTCGACCGCGATCGTCGATTCGGGCCTGCTGGTTGGGACGGGCTACGGGCTCTCCCCGTCGGTCCAGACGTGGCACGTCGCCACGAACGGGTCCACGGGCTCCGGGTCCTACAGCTTCCGCTGTGCGATCCACGATTTCATGATCGGGAGATTCACCGTCGGCAGCTGAACCCGCTCACGGCCCGGTGACGGCGCCTCGTAGGGGCGCCGTCACCGGCATCCGGGCGTCGGCGGGTGGTCAGCGGCCCGGGTCGCCGCGGGTTGGCGACGCCGCCTCCGGCCGATCGCGCGGATAGAGCAACAGGAAGCCGATCACGAAGACGAGCGCGACCCCCGTGACCAGGAGGCCGAGCCCGACGTCGCCCGTCCGGTCCCAGAGCTGCGAGGCCACGGTCGCCCCGACCACGATCCCGAGGCTCGACAGCGCAGTGATCCAGCCGTAGGCCCGACCGCGGCGGCCGCCATCGGTGGCGTCCGCGAGGAGGGCGAAGTACGACGCCTCGATCGCGGTCACGCCGCCGCCGCCGATCACGGAGACGAGGTACAGGATCGGCCGCGGGGCCTGGGCGGCGAACGCGATCGGGAAGAGCAGGACCAGCGCTGCCCCGAGGATCGCGACGTCGCGCCGGCCGCGCCGGTCGGCGAGGTTGGCGAGGACCGGGCCGAGCAGGATCGAGCCAAGCCCGAACGCCGAGAAGACGAGCCCGACCTCGGCCGTCGCCCAGCCGAGGCGCTCCTGGGTGAAGACCGCGTAGGTGGTGATGAACGCACCGAACATGGCCTGGAACGAGGTCTGAATCAGGAACAGGAGGACGAGGATCCGGGTGGCGGTCGACCAGGCGAGACGACGGCGACCCTGTCGGCCGCCGACATCACGCTCGGCCGCCCCGGCATCGACCCGCGCGCTCGCGGCGGCCGCATCGGCGGTCCGCGCCGGGCCCTCGGCCGGCGGCTTCGGCAGGAACACCGACGCGATCGCCGCGATCGCGCTCGTGAAGGCGACGACCAGGAACGGCAGGCGGAGGTCGGCCACGCCGACGAGCAGCCCGCCGACCGTCGGGCCGAGGACGGTCCCGGCCGACCCCGCCGCCGACAGGACGCCGTTGGCGAAGGCGAGCCGCGTTCGGTCGATCGCCTGGGCGACGTACAGCCGTTCGGCCACCTGGTTGACGCCCGCCCCGAGCCCGGCCAGCGAGCGGAATGCGATCAGCGGGAGCGCCGCGCCCGCGGTCGAGATCAGGACGTTGGCCGTGGCGTACGTCACGATCCCGAACGACACGAGGCGGCGGGGCGCGACCCGTTCGACCAGATAGCCGCCGGCCAGCTGACCGACGGCGATCAGGACCGCGAACGAGCTCGTGAGGAGGCCGAGAACGGTCGGCGTCGCGCCGAGCGAGGTGGCGTACAAGGGCAGGAGCGGCAGCATGATCGACACGCCGACCTGGGTGACCAGGGCCATCGCCCCGAGCAGCGCGATCGCCGGGGACAGGCCGCGCCCCCACGCCCTCACCCGCTTGCCGATCCGCGCCTGCGCCGTCACGCGGCCATGGTCGCAGGACTCGTTTCCGCAGCCAATCCGTCGGGCTCGTTCATGCTCGTCAGTGGGCGATGGCGTGGCCGGCGGCTGCGTCGCGGAACGACACCGCCCTGCCATGTCGAATAGCCGAACAGCCGCGTTCACGCCAGGGGGTTCGCGGCCGATCGTATTCGGCTATTCGACCTCGCCCCGCGCTGTCAAGCTCGCGCGGTGGAGCTCGGACTCGCCCGCGTCCGCGGCGCCTCGAACGCGATCGCCCCGCCGACCACGGTCATCCAGACCGGCAGATCGCGGATCGATGACGGCGGGGCGGCAAGAAGGTCCCCGTCGATGACCGCCAGGTCGGCGAGCTTGCCGACCTCGATCGAGCCGATCCGATCCTCCATGTGCAGCGCCCGAGCCGCGTCGATCGTGTGCGCGGCGATGGCCTCGGCGGTGGTCAGCTCCTGGTCGGCTCCGACCCGAACGCCGCTCGGGGTCACCCTGCGGACCGCCGCCGCGATCGTATCGAGCGGACGATAGCTCTGGACGAAGGCGTCGCTGCTGATCACCGGCCGGATCCCGAGCTCGAGCTCCTCGCGGAGCGGGGTCGCCCGCTCGATCCGGTCGCCCAGGTGATCCAGCCAGATGTCACCGAGCTCGGCGATCGAGCCCGGCTGGGTCACCGGCACCATCCCCAGGCGGGCGATCCGCTGGAGCTGCGCCGGCGTTGGCCACGTCGCGTGCTCGATCCGATGCCGCATGTCGCGGTCGCGCGCGGCGGCCATCGCGCCCTCGACCGCGTCGAGCATGATCCCCATCGCCCGGTCGCCCATCGTGTGGATCGCGAGCTGCCAGCCTGCCGCGGCCGCCGTTCGGAGGAGGGTCGCGAGCTCGGCGGGCTCGTGGTAAAGCGTGCCCGTGTACTGACCGCGCGAGCCCATCGGCCGGCTGAACATCGCGGTCCCGCCGGTGATCGCGCCGTCCGTGTAGAACTTCATCCCGCCGATGCTCAGCCAGTCGTCGCCGAACGGACCCACGAGGCCGATCGCGAGGAGCTCATCGAGCTGGTGCGACAGCGGCATCGCCACCGTCCGGATCCGGAGGACGCCCCGAGCCCGGGCCTCCCGGTAGGCCGTGAGCTCGCGCGACGTCACCTGCGGATCGCAGATCGTGGTCAGGCCCGCCGCGAGATAGCGCCGGGAGGCCTCGTCGAGCATCCCGACGAGCGCCTCGGTCTCGATCGCCGTGTGGATGTTCGGCCCGTGACCGCCGATGTCGACGGAGCTCTGGAGGACGAGGTTCGTGGCGCTGTCGAGCAGCAGCCCGGTCGGCCGCCCCGCCGCATCGCGCTCGAGCGAGCCACCCGGTGGATCGGCCACGTCATCGGTGATCCCGCGATCGGCCAAGGCCCGCGAGTTCACCAACGCGTAGTGGCCGGAGACATGGAGGATGACGACCGGGTGCTCGCGGGTGACATCGTCGAGATCCCAGCGGGTCGGCCGGCGGCCCTCGGCAAACTTCGTGAAGTCCATCCCGAAGCCGCGGACCCAGCCGCCCGGAGGCGTTCGCTCGGCGGCGTGGTCGACGAGGGCGAGGAGCTCGGCGATCGAACCGGCCGACGCGGGCCGGGCGTCGACGGCGACGAACGTTTCGGCCGTGCAGGCGAAATGGTTGTGGGCATCGATGAAACCCGGGACGACCGTCCGCCCGCCGAGATCGACTCCCTCGGCGTCCGGTCCGCCGGCGGCCTGCACGGCTGCCTCCTCGCCAACCGCGACGATCCGTCCTGCCCGGACCGCGACCGCGTCCGCGGTGGGTCGTCGCGGGTCGCAGGTCACGACCCGGGCGTTCCTGAACAGCACCGCTCCGGTCGGACCGATCAACGTCCGGGATCCGCGACGAGCACGCCGTCGTCGACCTCCCAGGTCATGCTCACCGGGTCATCGGGGCGCCACGCTCGCTCGGTGGAGCCGGCCTGGACGCGGACGAACGCGCGCTGCCCGTCAGCCAGGGTCAGCTCGTACTTGCGGATCGGGCCGAGAAACAGCACCTCCGTCACCGTCGCGGCGACGGCGTTCGTGCTGGGCGTGTGACCGCCGGGGTCGGTGATGCGGATTCGCTCCGGCCGCACGACCAGCGCGCCGTCGGCGTCGTTCGCGATCGCGGCGCGCCGCGCCGCGGCTTGACTGACGCGCAGGCGCCGGTCGCCGTGGACGAGCCAGCCAGCGTCGCCGTTCGATTGGAAGCGCCCCCGCAGGATGTTGGAATCGCCGATGAAGTCGGCGACGAACAGCGACGCCGGCCGGTTGTAGAGGTCCTCGCCGCTTCCGAGCTGGGCGATCTTCCCAAGGCTGAAGATAGCGATCCGGTCGCTCATCGTGAGCGCCTCTTCCTGGTCATGGGTCACGTAGATGACGGTCGCGCCGAGCTGGCGGCTCATCTGCATGATCTCGAGCTGAAGCGCCTCGCGGAGCTTCTTGTCGAGCGCTCCGAGCGGCTCGTCCATGAGCAGCAGCTGCGGTCCGAACACGACCGCCCTGGCGAACGCGACGCGTTGCTGCTGCCCGCCCGAGAGCTGGCGCGGATAGCGCTCCCCGTACCCGGCCAGCCTGACCAGCGCCAGCGCGTCGGCGACCCGACGCTTGATCTCGGACCGCGGGACGTGCCGCATCTCCAATGGAAAGGCGACGTTCGCGGCGGCCGTCATGTGCGGGAACAGGGCGTAGTTCTGGAAGATCATCCCGACGTCGCGGCGATACGGCGGAACGCCGCGCATGTCGGTGCCCTCGATCTCGATCGTGCCGCCGGTCTGGTGGGTGAACCCGGCGATCATCCGGAGCGTGGTCGTTTTGCCCGATCCGGACGGGCCGAGGAGAGTGACGAACTCGCCTCGCCGGACCTCGAGGTCGACGCCGTCGACCGCGGCGAAGTCGCCGAACTGCTTGGTCAGGCCACGCAGGACGAGCGTCGGTCGCTCGCCGGTCGAGCTCCCCAGCCGACCGGTCGAGCTCCCCAGCCGGCCGGTCGGGCTCCCCAACCCGTCGATTGAGGTGGAGTCGTCGGCGCGGGTCATGTGGTCGGCGCCTGGCGGCGGACGACGAACACGAGCAGAAGGACGGTGGTGGTTACGCCGAGGACAGTCGTGGCAACCGCCGCGACCGTCGGGTCGACGACCTGACGCACCTGTTCCCACATCTCGACCGGTAGCGTCCGGAATTTCGCCGTCGTCAGGAAGATCGCCACGACCACCTCGTCCCACGACGTGAGGAAGGCGAACAACGCCCCGGTCAGAACGCCCGGCAGGATGATCGGGAGGGTGATGCGGGTGAATGTCCGACCAGGTCCCGCCCCGAGGTTCTGGGCCGCCATCTCCAGGTTGCGATCGATCGTGCGAAGGCCCGTCGAGACCGACACCACGACGAACGGGATCGCCAGCGCCGAATGGGCTGCAACGAGCCCGGCCAGGCTACCGGTGATCTTCCAGCGGACGTACAGCGAGAACATCCCGATCGCGATGATGATCACCGGCACGATCAGGGGTGAGAGGATCAGGGCGTTGGCCAGGCTCTTGCCCGGGAATCGGCCCCGGACCATGCCGAGAGCGGCAAGTGAGCCGAGGATCGTCGACACGATCGCGGTCACCGTCGCCACGAGGAAGCTGTTGACGAACCCCGTGGTCCACTGCGGGTCGGTCAGCATCTTCTCGTACCACTGGAGCGACCAGCCGGGCGGTGGGAATGTCAGGATCTCCGAGGACGAGAAGCCCATCGGCACGATGAGCAGCGTCGGCACGGTCAGGAAGAAGACCGTCAACGCGCCCAGGGCCACCAGGAGCAGGCGGTGCGGGCTGCGCCATGAGTCGGTCATGAGACGGTCAGGCTCCGTCCTCGGCTGACCCGAAGACGTCGCGGAGACGGACCGCCCGCGAGGCCAGGGCGAGCGCCACGAAGGTCAGGATCATGAGGATGACCGCCATCGCCGTGCCCAGACCCCAGTCGAGTCGCTGCTGGATCTGGTCGGCGATGAACCGGCTGATCATCGTCTCCCGCGGGCTGCCGAGGATCGTCGGGGTGATGTAGAAGCCGAGCGCCAGCACGAAGACGAGGAGGGTCCCGGCGGCGACGCCGGGCAAGCTGAGCGGGAGGAACACCCGCCGGAAGGCCTTCGCCGGCGATGCCCCGAGGTTCGCGGCGGCCTGCGTGTAGTCGGGGTCGATCCGGCGCATGACCGCGTAGAGCGGCAGGACCATGAACGGCAGCAGGATCTGGGACATGCCCAGGATCACGCCGAGGGTGTTGCGGATGAGGGCGAGCGGCTGGCTGATGATCCCCCAGGACATCAGGAGGCTGTTGATGACCCCGGTATCGCGGAGGATGACCTCCCACGCGAACGTCCGGACGAGGAGGCTGGACCAGAACGGGACCAACACCGCGATCAGCAGCAATCCCGCGATGCGCGGCCGGACGACGTGCATGAGGTACGCATAGGGATAGCCGATCACCAGGCAGACGACCGTCGAGATCGCCGCGATGTAGAAGGTGTTGCCAAGCACCCGCACGTCGGCTTCGGAGACGAAGAACGTCTGATAGTTCGACAGGCCCGCGTTCGGCGGATCGGTCACGCTGCGGATCGCCATCAGCACCAGCGGTGCCAGGAAGAAGACGACCAGCAGCACGATCGTCGGGAACGCCAGCCACGCCCAGCGGTTGATCCTCAATCCGCTGCGCCATCGGCGGCCGGTCCTCGCGGCCGGCCGCCCCTGGACAGCCATCGGGTCAGGTGCGACGCGTTCTCGGCGCGTCGATCACTTGGTCTTCCAGGCGTTGTACTGGTCGTCGATCGACTTGGCGTTGTCGATGAGGTACTTGTCGTCGAAGTAGGCGGTCGTGTCGTTGACGTTCGACACGGCGAGGTCCGGCACCTTGTCGGCCTGCGGCTTCGAGTTCTTGTTGGTCGGCCCGTACGGGATGAACTGGGACGGTGCGGCGTTGTTCTGGGCACAGGTGGCCCACGCGATGAACTTCATCGCCTCGTCCTTGTTGGGCGTGCCCTTCGGGACGACGAGGTAGTCAGCGGTCAGGATCTGCTGGTTCCATTGGATTGCAACCGGCTTGTTGTCGAGGTTCTTGGCGCTCCAGGCTCGGCCGTTCCACATCAGCGACATCGTCACCTCGCCGGAGCCGATGAGCTCCTGTGACTTGGCGCCGCCGGGCCAGAACACCAGCTTGTCCTTGATCGTGTCGAGCTTCTTGATCGCCCGCGGGATGTCGAGTGGATAGAGGCTCTTGGGTGCGACGCCGTCCGCCATCAGGGCGATCTCGAAGATCCCGCCCGCGGAGTAGTCGTACATCCCGCGCTTGCCGGGGAACTTCGTCAGATCGAAGAAGTCGGCCCAGCCCTGGGGCGTTTGCCCGTTCGTCTTGTCGGTCCGATAGGCAAGCACGACGCCGTAGGTAATGTCCGCCACCCGGTAGGTGCCGACGAAGCCGGGCAGGATCTCGTCCTTGTGGATCAGCGAGAAATCGAGCGGTTCCAGGACATTGCTGTTGCTGTCGAGGCCGAAGTCGTTGCCGACGTCAACGACGTCCCAGGTCACCTGGCCGGATTCGACCTGGGCCTTGATCGTCGCGTTGGCCGAGTCCTCGCTCTCGGTGAACTTGACCCCGGTCAGCTTGCTGTACGGGTCTAGCCAGCCCTGACGCTGGGCCTTCTGGTAGACACCGCCGTACGACGCGAACGTCAGCGTCGTGCCGGACTTGGCGTTCGGGGCGGTGCAGACGTCGGCCGCTGCCGACGCCGGGGCCTGGGACGCAGCCGGGACGCTCGGTTGGGTGGCAGGCGACGCCGTGCCAGGAACAGGAGTTCCCCCGCCGCTCGAGCAGGCCCCCACGAGCAGGCTGACGACCACGGTCGAGAAGATGGTGCGCGACCAAGGCTTCACCGGACCAACCCTCCTCGGTTGTCCCGGGACGCGAGCGGGGCCACCTTGTTTGCCATGCCGCCGCGCGCGACCGGACCCGCGAATGGTAGTCCCTCTCGGAAACGCTTGGACGAGAGAATTAGCCGTGCGCGGGTCCACGCGAGCTATGGTGCGTGAGTGTGCGCGCACGTCCGTTCGCCTGCACGGGTGCGCTGCCAAGTCGAATAGCCGAATATCGGCGCCACGGTGTGCGTGCGCGCGGGTGCGCGCGTGGCGCTGCCAAGTCGAATAGCCGAATATCGGCGCCACGGAGCGCGGGTAGCGTCCCCCGTCTATTCGGCTATTCGACCTCGGGGCGCGGGGGCCTCCTGGCCGCGGGCCGGCCGTGGCCCGGCCGAGGCCCGGCCTCGGCCGTGGCCCGGCCGAGGCCCGGCCTCGCGCCACTTTGCGCGCGCATACTCCGGAGCGATCGACCGGGGCAGGCGATGGAAGGATCGGAGTCCGGCGAGCATGGCGCGTACCTCACCTGCAGCGCCGGGACGCAACCCAGATCTCTGTTCCTGGGCTCGCGGCGACTGGGCCTCCTGTTGGCGGCGTGAGCGCGTGGCGGCATGAGCGCGCCATTCGTCGGCCGTCAGCATGAGCTCGAGGCGCTCGCCGCGCTCATCCGCAGCTCGAGCCACGATCGAACGCCCGGCGCCGGTCTTGTCATCGGAGAGCCGGGCAGCGGCAAGACCCGGCTGCTCGCGGAGTTCCTGGCCCGTCCCCGAACCCCGCGGCTCATCCGCGTCGTCGGATTTGAACCCAACCAGTCCGTGCCGCTGGCCGCGGTCGGGGAGGTCATCCGCCAGCTGTCGGCGGTTCCTGTCCACGGCGCGAGCCTCGAGGGGGTCCTCTTCGGAGGCCGCGATCAACAGGCTCGTGATCCGCTCCGGATCTTCGAAGCGGCGCATCGGGCACTCTCGTCGTTCGGCCCGCTCCTGCTCGCCGTCGACGACCTCCAATGGCTCGACGAGCAGTCCCTCGGGCTGATCCACTACCTCCTTCGGGCGTCTGAGCCCGCTCGTCAACTGCTGACCGTCATCGCCGTCGCCCGGCCGTCGTCCGCCGCGACGGCGTTCCGCGCGACGGTCGAGGGCGGCTTGCCTGCCGAACACCGGGTGCTCATCGAGCTGGGACCCTTCTCGCGCGAGGATGGCGTGTCGCTCGCCCGATCGATCGACGAAAGCCTGGATCAGGCCGCGGCCGTCGACGTGTGGCGGCGCGCCCGCGGGTCGCCGTTCTGGCTGGAGGCGCTTGCCAGGAGGAGCGGCGCTGTCGATCCGTCGAGGCTCATCGGGGAGCGGCTCGAAGCCCTGGGCAGCGAGGCCGGGGCGCTCCTCGCTGCGCTGGCCATCGGAGCGCGTCCATTCCTCGTCGACGAGATCGCCGAGCTGCTCAACTGGGACGACAACCGCGTCCGCCACGCATCTCGAGAGCTCGTCGCCCAGGGCCTGGGCGTCGAGATCAGCGGGACGATCCGCCTCGCCCACGACCTGATCCGCGAGGCGGCAGCCGAAAGCCTTCCGGCGTCCGCTCGGCAGCGGCTGCACGGTCGTCTCGCAGACTGGATCGAGGCCGCGGCCGGAGACGATCCGAAGCTGCTGCGCGAGGCGCTCGACCATCGCATCGCCGCCGGTCTGCCGACGGCCGCGCTGGCGGCGCGCCTGCTCTCGGCACCCGGGCGCCGTCTCCTGAACGGAGGCGATGTGCGCCTCCTTGCGTCGATCAGCGACGCCCTCGATCCGGGTGCCCATGAGCGGATCGGCCTCGATCGGGCGCTCGCGGAGCTCGCCGCCGTCATCGGCGAGCAGGAGCTCGCGCTCGAACGATGGGCGCGCGTGAGCGAGACCACCGCGGACCCGATCGAGCGGCAGCATGCCGAGATCGAGGCGGCGGGTGCGGCCTACGTCCTCCGTCGTTCGAGTGAGGCGCACCAGCATCTCGACCGCGCTCGCGCGGCGTCGCGCGCGTCGCCGGAGGCCGCCATCCGCCTCGATGCGCTGCTGGCCGACGTCGAGCTCTGGCTCGATCACGAGACCGCGCCCGGAAGCAGAACGGCGGCTCGGGCGCTCGCCGCCGCGGAGGCGCTGGCTGTCCAGGCCGGCGGCCTCGATCGACTCTCACCGGATGGCCGGCGGGCCTACCTCGTCGCCGTTGAGGCCGCGAGCGATGCGGCGATGCAGGAAGCTCGGGCCGACGACGTCATCCGACTGAGCGAGACGGTCGTGCGCGTCGCGGAGGGCCTCGACGAGGAGTCGCACATCGCCGCGCTCGCGCGCGCCGGCTTCACCCTCCGCACGGTCGGACTGATCCGGGAATCGGCGGCGCAGTTCCGACGGGCGTGGGACCTTGCGAGGCGCCTCGTGCTGCCGACGCTGATGATCGAGGCCGGCCGCGGCACGGCGCGAGGACTCCGCGACACGGGCCGTCTCGCCGAGGCCCGTGCCGTCGCGGCTGAGACCCGCGAGCTCGAGGTCCGCGTCACGAACGCACCCCGGCGCTGGGGGAACGCGTCCTCGATCCTCCATTCCATCGAGCTCTCGCTCGGCGACCCGGCGGTCGCCCTTCGGGAGCTGCGGCGCGATGCGGAAGCCGAGCCCGACCCGCACTACCTCATCGCCATTCACGAGACGATCGCCACGTGGCACGCGCGATACGGTGGCGCGAGGGCGGCGACCACTGTCGAGTCGGAGCTCGCAGCGGCGCGAGCCGCGTCGGCTCTCGCCCGCTGCCCCCGGTGCGGCGCCGAGCTGTTGATCGTGTCCGCGGAGCTTTTCGCCCGCATCGGCCGCGTCGAGGCTGCCCGGCGCGAGCTGGCTGCCTGGGACCAGCAGTCGATCGAGGGCTTTCTCCAGCGCGATCTGTGGCGAATGCGCGCGATCGCGGCCATTGCCGGCGCCGAGGGCGACGATCGGGCCGCGGTCTCGATCCTGAACTCGTGCGCCGAAGGCCTCGAGCGGCTGGGCCTGCTCGACGATCTCCTGTGGGTGCGCCTCGATCTTGGCCGGGCTCTCGTCCGAATCGACCGCCAGGAAGCCGTCGCGGCGTTCACGGCCGCCGCGGACCTGGCAGACCGGATCGGCGCGCTGAGCCAGGGTCGCCTGGCGGCGCAGGCCCTGCGACGGCTCGGCGTCCGCGCCTGGCGCCGCGGTCCGGCGAGCGGCGGCGACGGGCTCGACGCTCTCAGCGACCGTGAACGCGAGATCGCCATCCTGGTGGCCGGCGGCGGCAGCAACCGCGAGATCGCCGAGGCGCTGCTCGTCTCGCCCAAGACCGTCGAGCGGCACCTCACCAACATCCTCGCCAAGGTCGGGTTACGCAATCGGACCGAGCTGGCCGCGTCGGTCCGCGGGGGTTCGGTACGGGGTTCCCCCGATGAATGAGGGTCGGCTGCCCGCCTAGCCTCGCGTCGAGACCCGCGGATTGGGTCCTGCAGCAAGCGAGGAGGGTTCCCGAGTGGCCGTCGCGATGCTCGTCGCCGGTCCTGACACCGCAGAACCCGCCGTGGGGCCAGAGGCAGCCGAGCGTCTCGCACAACTCGGGATCACCCGCGTGTCGCTACTGGCCGACCCGGCCGGTGTCGGGGTCGTATTGGAGGGCTGGGCGTTCGACCCGGCCGACATTCATGACGCTGTACGGGCGATGTTCCCGGACGGCGGTGCCGGTTTGCGGATCCTCCACGAGATCGAGCACGTGGCGGTGTCCGTGGTGCCGGCCGAAGGGAGAACGTGATGGAAAAGACGAGATCGGGCCCGTTTGACGGTCGAGGTAGCGGAGGGAGACCGGCCATCCGGTCGTGGTTCCTGGCGGTCGCTGCGACCGTGATCCTGGTCCTCACGGCGTACGGCGCAACGGCGTTTGCCGCCGACGGAGCCTCGACGTTGCCGCCCAACTGGCACGTCCACGATGGCCAGGGTGCCCTGGGTCCGCAGCACAAGGGGATCGCGTTCTTTCCCGCCATCCTCGGAATTAGCACCGCGCAATACCTGCAGGACCCGGCGCGTTGCCCCAATGCCACAGACAAGTCGTTCCTGCCGAGCTTCGGCCAGAGCGAAGGAGCAATCCTCCGTGCCGGTGAGTGCCAGACGAGCACCGTGATCATCCATCTCCGGACCGTCCCGGTCGGGACCGCGGGGCCCGAGGGGTGGCGGTCGCTCACGTGGCCGAGCGAACCGGCCTTCGTCACGTACTACCTGGTGACAGCCCTGTAGGCGTCGACTCGGGCGAGCCGGCTGGGCGCGCAGCGGATGTCTACCGCGGCGTGCCCAGCCGGCTTCTCGATTCCGATGCCGTTCAGTTAAGGGGCGATCGGGCCTAAAGAACCGAAAGCGCATCGACGACGTAGACACCGTCACAGACCTGGCGTGTCCGGGGCAGCGTACGGGTCAAGCATCGAAATCAAGGAGGACATCGATGCACCACCGTCGACTTCTGTTCCCAATGCTCGCCGTCATGGCCCTCGTGTTCGTAGGGTTTGCGGCAGCTCCGGCCGTGGCTGGCGGCCGGCCGTTCACCACCACCCTGGCAGGGCCGAACGAGGTTCCCGCCGGTGACCCGGACGCGACGGGCACTGCCACCGTCTGGATCAATCCCGGGACGGGAACCGTCTGCTACTCGTGGTCGGTGAGCAACGCCGCCACCGCGATCTTTGCTGCGCATATCCATCACGCCGTTGCCGGCGTG
>Ga0070706_100000861_pt1 | contig 33361 bp, 11 predicted proteins | sample KBSK5501metaG_FD_65476 | JGI IMG/M metagenome (GOLD analysis project Ga0070706, IMG submission 65476) | Corn, switchgrass and miscanthus rhizosphere microbial communities from Kellogg Biological Station, Michigan, USA - KBS K5-50-1 metaG | ecosystem: Host-associated > Plants > Roots >... | reverse complement strand
GCTGGGCCAGATCCTTATCCGGCGAGCAGATCACGATCTGTTCGACCCCAGCTTCGTTCTTGAAACGGGCGGTCGCGCTGGACAGGGCATCGTCGGCCTCGAACTCCACCATCGGCCAGACCACCAGCCCAAGCGCGGAAACGGCCTCTTCGGCCAGCGGGAACTGGGCGAGCAGGTTGGGGTCAACGCCCGCGCCGGTCTTGTAGCCGGGGTACTGGCCGTTACGGAAGGACTCGATCACGTGATCGAACGCGCAGGCCACGTGGGTGATGCCCGGCGTGACGAGCAGCATCAGCAGGCTGCGTAAAAGGCCCAGCGTCGCGCCGACCTCGCGCCCATCCGGTGCCTTGCGCGGCGGCGCGCCGAAGTGGCTGCGAAACAGCTCGTAGGTACCATCCACCAGGTAGATCTTCATAGAATAACCGGTGCTCCTCTCATCATTTCAAAAGTGTCCAGTCTCTGCTACAAGAGACATCACCAGAGGGCGAGTGAAGGAATATCCTCCAACTCATGCGGCTTCGCATAGTGAAGCGGAGAGAGGGTATCGAGCCCCGCGTGCTGGTCGCTCTTGATGATACAAGTTGATCCCGCGTCTCAGCCGCTCGCAAAATATCCCCCCAGCGTATAATAGGGGCGACGTGAAGCTCCAGCCAGCTTGAAGACGCTGGCAACGCGTTCCGCATGCCACTGTCAGTGGGCGTGCCAGCCCGGCTCATGGAGAGCGACATCCGCCTTTGTGCAAGAGCAAGGAGCGGGTCTGGACCGCCCCATATTGTTTGCGCCTCTTCGCTCTGCCAAATGCTGCCAGGCACCTCAAAAGCCATCGTCTCAATCGCATCGGTGACCAGATCGGCTCGCATGTGATAATCGAAAGCGATCAAGAGGACCTGGCGCGTTCGGTGACGAAGCGCAAAACAGCCGCGAACCCGGGTGCCATCGGCTCGCTTGACCTCCAGCATATCGGAGAAGACCACTTCGTTGCCGACCCACTCAAACGCTTCTTCACGCAGCTTAATGGGCACAATCTCGGTTGCTTTGCCAGGGTAGACCTTCGCGCTTCGCGTTTGCGTCGGGCAGCGATCCCATATTTATGCATCACTCGCCTGATCCGATTCTTCCCGGTTCCCAACAGCGCAGCCAATGTGCGATGGTCCATGGTATCGTATTTCTCATGTGCTGCCTCAATGCGCACCGCCAGCTCCTTATCGGCTTTGGGGCGCTTGCACTGCACGTACAGACTGCTACGGGCAATGCCCAACACCCGTGCCAGCGGGCTTCTGTTGATCGGACTGCGCGGCGCGCACACAGCGTGCGCGCCACCTCCATTTTGTGCTGCTTGTTCATTTGCCCAACAGTCCTCGGGATTTTTTTAGGATGTCATTCTGCACGATCAGCTCGCCGATTAGCTTTTTGAGATCATCTGGCGATTCGCCTGGGTCATATCCCAGTGCTTTTCTTCGACTCATGGGATCGCGCTGATCGCTAAAGATCTCCGGCCCGATCTCGTGCAATGCCTGACGTCACCGGCTCACCATCGACGAGGAGACCGTGTACTTCCGACACACCTCTTCTAGTGTCGTATCGCGCTGCAAGCTTTCCAGCACGACTTTGAATGTGAACTCTGGCGTATACTGCTTTCGTTTCCCCGTCATTTAGAACCGTCCCTTTTCTGCTTGTCATACTGTCTATTTTAGCAGGGACTGGACAGAAATGTCATTAGCTGCGGATTCTCGGCTTTGACAAATTTACTATGTTGTCACGAGGGCAATTTACTCTATTTTTCAGAATTAAGAAGCCCTCTCGTTTTAGTGACAAGTTGTTCGAAAGCAAAATTTATTTCAGACAAGTGAAGCTGAATCTAAAAGCTACAGCGGTCAGAATGGGGAGAAATGCTCTCAAGATTCTGTTTATTGGTGAATCAGAAGTACGGACAATTTCACTTATCGATTAGCTTAATGCTTGAAAAAATCAATAAATAAGGCGGTTTTGCCATTATAAGAATCGGAAGGTGAGTTTGGCCATGGTAATTCGGAACATGGTAATGGCCGATTCGGCCACACATTGCTTCCATTTGCAGGAAATGCAAATGGTAGTTTTGTTTGGCCGCTTTTACAAGAAAGTTTGGCCGCTTTCGCCCCGAAAAGAGGCTAATTTTACTGAGAAAACACCGGAAATTACAAGAAAGTTTGGCCGTCCTTCGAAGGAACGAAGGTGCTCGACGCCAAAGAAGAAACCTGGATTGAGGAGAGGTAGAGGATTGGAAAGAGGTAAAGCTCGCCCCATCCCCGTTTGGTGAATGAGCGGAAGTTGCACTAGTCTATTCCGAAGCGGGAAGTACATCGCAAGCCGGATTGACCTTGATGAGGATGTGCAGAGCTTTCACCACGCTGTTAGATTAGGACAGACGAATTTTACCCCATTTCGTGCTTGTGAATGTGCGCGGTTATATAAATGATCGTGAGTGTTCCGTGAATTGCTGTGAGACGACGATGAGTTTGATCTGGTGTACTTGCACGTGAGTCACACTCCTGTTCTTGGCAAATAAGCTGTGCCGATTGATGGGGGAGTTGTCGGGGCAAAGGTGATTGCCTGGACAGAAGCAGTGACTAGGTATCGTTAAGGTGCCGTCAGAAGGAAAGGTCGAGAGTTCGGTAAAGAGGTTGTTAAGTGTCCCCAATTTGAGGTTCTTCCGCATAAAGCTGGCTCAGCAGCAAAAAGCAGAAACAGGAAGACTGCTTCATCGGCTTGAGGAGCAGGTACTGCTTTGAGTTAACCTCTTCTATAACCTCCAAGCACGGTTTGTGCGGGAGAACCAACTATACACCGGCGTTATGACGAACATGTAATGCTTTCCGGATAATTTGCTAGAGGAGCGAAAACAGAAGTGGGTAGCCCTTCGCTCCACTCACTTTTCACTTCACGACCACCGGCACATGTGGATCAATGGTGTCCTTCTTCTCACTAAGCTCGGTCTGTCTATGCGGCTCAGGCTTTAACTTCACGTCCTTAAAAGCCAATTTGCAGGAGCCTACAAGGGCAATCAGAAAGACAAGAGAAGCCCCTACGAGAGCAGCTAGAGGCCACATGAGGACGAATGCCACATACATCCATGCCCCGAGTACGGCTGGATAGATCACACAGGCAGCCAACCTCGCGCTGATAAAGCCGGCAATATCCTCTGGACGATGATAGAATTGGCTATAGAGACCCATCCACTCTTCTTCTATCCTTCGACCGAGGGCTATCAGCCCCCGGCAGCGCCGAATCGCGTGCAGTTCGTAAGAGAAAAGCCCAAGGGTGACAACACACCCAAAGAGTCCTATCGCCACAAAGGATGATGCGGAAAAGGTTCCTCTCGCGGAACCGGCGAAGGGATCCTTCAGCAACAAATAAATGCCAGCCCCAGATATCAGGGGTAGTAATCCCAAGAGTTTCGAACGAAAGTCATCGATGGCATGATAGGCCTTACACAACTCCTGTTAGACCGTTCTCACATCTTCGGCTTTCAAAGCTTCGAGTTTCTGGGGGAATTGATCACTACTCAACATTTAGTGTCCTCTCTAAAAAACCCACATGATGAGACTTCCTCGCCTCTTTCTCCTCATCTGAATCTGCACAGCTCCTTCACAGCAGACAAAACCTCTTCTCTCTCGTGAGCAAGACATATCCTACCAGGGCAATCCCTTTTCTGAAGTAGACGATGACAAAAGAGATTTTTTGCATGTGCTCTCTCCCTTAAAAGCTCATTGATAATCTCAGATTCCATGGGTATATGAGGTGAATAGATGAATGGGCGACCGGTCAGTTCGCGCAGGCAGAATTCCCACATCAACTATCGGTCGACTACTCTCTCATCACTTCAATCTGTTGTACGAATCAACAGCTGTTCAATCTCCTTTGCCCCAAGCTACTGCCAGCCAGATGTTTTCCATCGAGTTCTTGTCAAAATGAAGGTTGAACGTGAGGGTGAACTTGTCAGGAGGCTTCGGAAGGTCGATGTTCGTCAGCTTATTCACGATTTCTTTCTCCTCCTTCTTCTCCTTAGTTTCGGGAATGATTTTGTGAGTGACGACTTCCGCACTCCCATTTGGTGTGGTGGGGCCGGCAATTTCCCTGCTATCTTTAGCCGACTTGGTAAATACATTCACCCACTTGATAGCCTCCAACCTACCGTTGCTCCAATATGGGAAGTGCTCTTCACGTAACGAAAGTGTGAGATCGGCTGCTGACGGTGCTTTGCCGAAGTTTTTGAATTTTGCCCATTCAGACGGGAACTCATCCCGCACAGAGAACAGGCGCACCGACCCCACAGCCTGGGCATCATCGATACGAGCTTTGAGGTTGGCGACCGCACCGTTTCGAAGCAAGCCACCGCCTTCCCGAGCAGTATAGCGGAGATGGAGAATGACGTCAGCGATGGTGTCATAGTCAAACTGGCGTACGTCGGCGGGCAACTCCAATTGCCACTCGCTAACGACGCCTGATCCCTCGAATGGCAGGTAACGCTCGTCGCGAAGGTTGGTCTCGAATAGTGCGCTATCGTTTTGCCCCGTACTGGTGACGATAGTTTGCATGCTCCCGAAATGGTCGCTGAATCGGTTATCATCGGCACCGTCGCGGGCATAGCTGCCATCGGTCAGTAGCGGGCTTTTGCGGATCACACTCTTGAGCAAGGTCAGCGTGCAATTTATGCTCGTGTAGGGTCCTACCACGCAGGGAATGCTTACCGCGACGGACTTAATGCGCCGGAAGTAGTGGCCTGAGCAATCCATATCGAACAAATCTTCCGGTAGGAAGACCGTGCAGCGCCCAATGGCGCGCAGTTGTAGCAAGGCCTGCGGGTTGACCTGGAGCAAACTAACGTGCTTGGTCAGCTCATACTCACGTTGGTTGAGGTCGTGGTACGCCATTTCCATACGCTTGATGTCCAGGTAGAGCTTTTCCCCGGCAAGCAAGCCTTCTTTCCCGGTCAGGTAGCCAAACTGGAGAAAACTTAAATTCGGATCGCCCAGTTCGTGTTGCAGGGCGCGTTCGGCTTTCCTAGCGATGTCAAAGGCAAACTGGAAGCACTGTCCGTACAGCCCTTTCGCTTCGCGTTTCATCCAGGTGTAGAAGGCTTGGTTGGTCTTCTTGCCGGTTTTCTCTGTGCCTTCCTCGTTCAGGAAGCGTTCGATTTCTTTAGCGTGCTTCATCTGTTGTCGGTGGTTCTTCAACTCCAGCTCGGCGATCGCTTCACGGATCTGGGCGGCACGCAGTTGCTTGTAAAGCTGAGTTATCTCTCCGGCAGCAAGGTTGCTCTGAAACGCCCATTCCTGCTCGCGCCTGGCGTAAGAGCTAATTTTCGCTGCCCTGCCGGCTTCATAGGTGGATCTGTCCGCGCTTGACTTGTGCAGACTCGAAGTCAAAGTCATTGAAGCCGCCAGGTTAGAGCCGCCAAAACTAATCGTACCACCAGCACCTAAAGGTTCAAATCTCGCGCCAAAACCTGGGATCAATCCCAGCGCTGCACCAATCTTCTCATAAGTGCTGGCAGTATCCTGTTCAGAGCGCGCATCCTTTAACTTACTCATCTCCTCCACTTCCTGCGTATTCATCTTTTTCCCGCCACCTTCCCCACTTATGTCTTCAGCAATGTCTATAGTGATATCGCGTAGCGTTACTTCCGGCTCGCTCATATGGAACTTCATTTTCTCCAGGCCATCTGTATCCAGCGCGTCGATTTCAGTCACTTTGATCTTGTTGCTCTCTTTGCCGAGAAGCCGCTCATAATAGGTATAGCGCTGGACGGCGTTGCTGAAAGATTTTTCCAGCCCTTCCTTGTTTTTAATGGCTTCTTGCCACTGCTGGTATTTGACCGTCTCCGCCAGTTCCAGGATCACACGCTCGTGTTTGGCACGCAGGACGGCAAGAGCTTCATTATCTTCCTTCTCAATGGCTGAAAGCAGGTTGTTGCCCAGTGACTTGACTTCCTGGCAAATCTCGTTAGCCTTCTGTACCAGAAGCTGGAAGCGCACCAGAGGCAAGGGCTGATTCAGACCGGTAACGATCGCGCCCACATCCAGCCCAGCTGCCGCTGCCCGCGCCAGCATGGCCGGGTCAATTGGTGGCTCGAAGAGCGGAAGTTGTCGGAAAATGCCCTGGATGTTGAGGCTGTTGCGGATTTTGAAGAGGCGGTCGGCGACGCTATCCCAGTAGCTGAGGAGGTTGTCGTTGCGCGGCACGCAGAAGTAGAGCGCGTTGCCAAGGCTGCGCAGCGTGCTGAATCGGTCGAGGTCGGCAGGGTCGTTGGGGTGCGCAGTGTGGTCGGAGGGGATATCGGCTTCCAACTCCCGGAGGGCATTACCGAACACGTTCAGGTCGGCGCGGAGGTTGGCGTAGGTCTGCGGACGCACCGAGCCTTTTTTCGGCACGGCTTGCGGGAGCGGGCCCAGGATATTGGCGGCGAGGACGTAGAGTTGCGTCGCTTCGTTGATGCTTTCGCCGGTGTCTTGTCGGAACAGGGTGTCGCCCCAGGCGATGAGATTGTCTAAGTACGCCATGACTGTTTTGAACATGTATGCCGACTGTCGGAAGCGTGCGACGACGTGTGGGCGGAACGGTGCGTTCTTCCACGCTCCGATGCTATAAATGGTATCCTGCTTGAGCTTATCATTAGCACCCGTGGAAAGGTTGACGAGGATTTCTTCAATCATCTCGACGTCGGTGTACTGGAACGGCTTCACCTTCCAGAAGCGCTCAGGGGTGGGTCCGTCGCTATCGTCGGTGGGATCGAACATGTAGTGGAACCAACGCTGCGCCTCCTCGAAGCGCTGGTTTTTGCTCAGGTGAATGGCAATGGTGAGCGGCGCGTGGTAGAAAAGCTCCCAGTTGTACACTGAGTACGCACCATTGGAAGTAAAGTCGAGGTCTTTGACGGGTGGATGTGAAGTATCCACCAATTTGGAGGGATAGTAGCCTCTCTTGGAAAAAATCTCCTCGTATAACGCTGGTCTTGGTTTGCCATCAGGGAGTGTGACTAGTGCGTCATTGGAGAGTATGACCGGCGTACCGTCAAGGCGTTTTGCGAATGTAAAGCTAGGGAGTGTGACCAGCGCATTAACGTAAAGTGTTACCAACGTGCCATCGAGGAGTTTTACCAACCTGTTGCCGGAGAGTCTTACCGGTGTGCCGTTGATCGCTGCCATCGCGACTACATCAATGGCATGACCAATCGGTTGCCAGTCCACCTCGGAAAGAACCGGGTCTCGTGCCCACAGCTTGTTGTCTTTTGTCGCACAAAACAGCTTACCGCTGATTGCTGTCATCGCGACCACGTTAATGGCGTGCCCAATCGGTTGCCAGCTCACCTCGGAAAGAACCGGGTCTCGTGCCCACAGCTTGTTGTCTTTTGTCACAAAGAAGAGCTTACCGTTAATTGCTGTCATCGCGACCACATCATTGGCAGAACCAATCGGTTGCCAGCTCACCTCGGAAAGAAGCGGATCTCGTGCCCACAGCTTGTTGTCTTTTGTCACAAAGAAGAGCTTGCCGTCGCTCACTGTCATCGCGACCACGTCATTGGCAGAACCAATCGGTTGCCAGTCCACCTCGGAAAGAAGCGAGTCTCGCACCCACAGCTTGTTGTCCTTTGTCACGCAGAACAACTTGCTATCAGCAAGTGTTATCAGTGTGCCGTCAGGGAGTATTATCATCTCGTCAGCCGCGAGTGTTACAGGTTTGCCGTTAGAGAGTTTGGCTGGCGTTTCGTTAGAGAGTTTCACCGGTGTGCTGTACTCCGTGTCCGCCGCCTGCAAACCGGGAACGGATTGTTCGATGAGTCGCTTGACTAATTCTGCCACGTAGGGATGGAAATGTGGGTAAAATCGATAGCTGAGGTCTTGCCACGACCTAGGCTTTGTCGCGGCAGCGGAATAGCTATGAAAGTTGGGTGAAAGAGTGTTGACCATGATGAACAGATTCCTCCTTTGGGCTTAACGGGTGATGGAACCGCCGAGTAAGCTCCGGGTAGAGTTCGAACTGCGCAGGCCGTTCAGGTTTTCCAACAAAGCTGAATTCAGCCCGCTGCCGCCTATCACATTCAGCCTACTACCGGAGGATACGCCGCTACCTGGTATCACTTCGCTGCCGAGGTTAAGGTTGACCAGTGGGCCGAGATCGCCCACGTTAATCCCATCAGGCGGCACAGGGAAGTGCAGTCTGCCACCCCGCCCAATCAAATGCTCGTCGAATTGGAGCGCTGTCACGGGATCGGTAACCCAGTCCTTTTGTGGCTGCATCTTGAAGCGAGCCTGTGGGTCAATTGGGATAGGTTGCTCGATGATCGGCACTTCGGGCTTGATGGAGACACCTGCTAGCCAATCGTCGTCCAGCTGTAGGTCGGTGAACTGGAGAGGGATACTCCATTCTTCCCGCTGTGCGATGGAGGGCTCGGGCGGCGTTTGTTCGACGAAGAAGGTGTACTGGTTGTCCTGGTAGAAAAACGGGTTGTACAGATCCTCAATTGCAGACTGGACTGGGCCGCCCCTCGGTAAAGCGTGGATACCACTGATCAGTAGGGAGTATTTGCCAACAAAGGCGAGGATGAATTTACCCATGAATCCTGTACCTCCAGTCAATTTCTGGAATTCGATAGCGAGGACTTTTGAACCTGTGTACTGGATAGTCTGTCTGCCATCCAGATTGTAGCCCGGATCTGGCTGCTGAAAATTCTGCAGAAAATTGTCACTCCCAGGTTTGTGCTGACTGTTTTTGTTCACCATGCGGAAAGCCTTATCGAGGCCTAAGAGATGGATCAATACAGCAGGCTCTTCCCCGCTATCGTGGTCATCCTCTTTGGAGACGTGAATGAACACATCGCTACTGTTGAAGTTGCCGTCTACAATTGTGGGAGTCTGGTTACCGAAGCCGCTCGACTGTCGAGTTGTCCACTGCCCCTGGAAGTACTCGCTCCAATTCAACTGAATGTCTACTTTCTTTTGAAGTATAACCGATGGGCTTTGGGTAGCCGAATCCTGAATAGGCTTGTTCTTCAGAGTGTCATTCAGGTCTCCCTTCTCTAGAAACGTGATCCAAAACAGGTGCAACCGCTCCTGCCACACGACAGCAACCAGGTGATCACCTTCAATTTCGGCGGTCACCGGCTCCCAGGGTGTCCACATCTGATCGGCGTAGCGGCGGTAGAAGTACTTGTGTGGCAGGCTGTACGTTCGTCCGATGACGTGGAGGATGTTCGACGCTGGATCGAGCGGTATTTCTTCGCAGTACATCGCCACGATTTCCAGCCGGGCGAGTTCTTCTAGCTTTTTCAAGTAATTGAAAAAGGCATCTTCTACCAGGTCGTTCGAGACGTCACCTTGCAGCAGGGCACTTTCGAGTTCCTGGAAGAGGTGCGTTTTGTCATCGCGGAACTCGGGTTCGAGCCAGTTTTCGGGGAAGAGGAAGATTTTGCGGTTGGCTTCCCAGACCCGATAGCGCTTCATCCACTGCCAGTGTTTCGAGTTGATGGCGGAGGGATGCACCTTCGGTTCGAGGTTCAGCAGGCAGCGCTGGATGAATAGTTGCACCGACGAAATCGCCAGCCGCAGCCGCGAGGTCTGCACCACTGGTTCCATACCAGGATCAATCAGGTAATACTCGAAAAGCTGCTCTATACGCTCAAAGCCGTTTCGGTGCATGATGTACGCCACAAGCGCATCGCGCTGGCGTTGGCGCAACTTGTCAAAGATAGGCTGGGCAATGCGTTGCCAGTTTTCCTCCTCGTAACGTGCTTTGACTGCGTTCCTCAGGTCGCTGGCTATGGCGAAATCTGGTGCGGGCGTTGTCCAGCGGACGAGCGTTTCTACCGGTACGCCCAGTTTTTCCACCACCTGCAAGACTTGCCATAACCGCTGAATGCCTTTCTCCTGGGCAAAATCTGATGCTTCCACCCGCAGTTCGTCCACGGCAATCTCGGATTTCAGGTTAAAGCTCAGGTGCGTTACCGCTGCCTTGACAATCTTAGGATCGCGACGTGTTAAGTCGGCTATACGTTTGCAGAGATTATCGCGGAGGTCGGTTTTCGCCTGGTTGAGGTCGGTCGACACGTTGTATGTGCGCCGGGCATTTTCGAAGATGCCGATAAGGTCATCTGTATCCCCGGCTAGATCGTGTTTCAGGCGGACATAGTCAGCAATGCGGAGAAATTGCCCGAACAGTTCCTTTGCCCTTGCCTTTGCTTGTGGATCGTCGGCTTCCTGCGTAGGGAGTTTACTCAGGTTGAGATTGTCGAAATCACCAGCGTGAGTTAATATGTGGCGTAGTTCGCGTTCGCTCAGCCCCAGACCCTGAATGAGCTGAAACGTTTTTGCCAGCAACACCCTGGACTGCTGCATCCGCTCGACAGCACTTTGCGGGTAGAGCGTCAGTCGTGCGAGGGTGTCTTTGGGGAGATTTTCGCCCTGGATCAGCAGAGTGACATCTGCGCCGCCAAGACTACGGGCGTCAAGCGCGAATTGGTATAGTATGCCAGGCTTCAATTCAACAAACTGGCTGATTTCATCTCCGTCATTTGCGGCTTTGCCCCGCAGGAGCGGGTTGGGCAGGTGGGTAAATCGGAGCTCGGCTTCGGCATCCTTTTTTCCGAAAACCACGAAAAAGCGGTACGCTCCAGCAGCAGGAACTTCGAAATAGCCCGCGAAACTGGCGCTGTTCACTCCGGCCGGTTTACCCCTGGTGTCGACTGTAGCGACAGTTCTTGCAGCGAGAGGAGCGCCTGTGCCGTTGGCAGAAGTGAAAAACGCCGCGGAGACGCCACGTTCGCCAGAGATCGCGAAAGCGTCGAGGAGAGGCTTGCCAGGTTGGTCCGGATCGTGCAGTAGATTGGCGTTTGTCAGCAGCGCTTCGGTAAGTGCGGGGTCTGCGTTCAGGCTGGTCGCCAGAATTTGCACGACGGATTGGCGGATGAGACTTTGTTGCAAAAACGGCAGGAATCCCTGCGCCAGCTTGACCCCCTTTTCCCGAAGCCTGGCCTGTTTTTCCGTGTCGTTCAGTGTATCAGGGATAGGGGCAAAAAGCAGATCGAAGTCGCTCATCGCGAGGAAACCTGCGAGCTGTTTCTCAAAAAAAGCCTTTGCCTGCCTTTGTACATTTTCGAGCAGTGCCGCCAGCACCGGCGAGTGGTTCATGTTTGTGAGTTGTTGCTTTTTAGTATCGAGCAACACCCCTCGGAAGATGAGTCGCTGCTCCTGGTGCACCTCATCGTAGCTGACCCGGATAGCGGGCTCCTGGGCAAATGTTTCTGCAGCCAGCTTGTCGGCAGGCTTGACGTTTTCGCGTATTGCTTCGTACTCCACCGAGCCTGCCCACATTCCGAGCAGAGTTTCTGCCACGTCGGACGCTAGCACGAGGGCGAGTTTTTGTCGCAACCAATCATCGGTGATGCTGGAAGGATCGATGGGCATGGCATGCTCTTCCTGTATCCTATGAACGCTGGCAGCAAGTAAGATCACCAGCGCCAGTAGATCGTCGACTTTAGGCCGGTATTTACCGACAGGGTCGAAGCGATGGCGCAGCAAATAGTCGAGGTCTTCGACTCGAAAGCCGGTCTGGGCGACTTTTTCCACCACCTCGATGAACGGGATCGTTTGCCCAAGCGGATAGTCGTCGGCAATGGTCACGACCGGGTTGGGACTAAGTGACTTGAACGGGTCGAGTCCCGACAACTCCTTCAAAGCAATCAGCTCGCTCACGGGCAGTCTCAGCGCCTTTGCCAGCAGCCTGTAACGATAAAGCAGGGAGACATTCGCCAGCGTGAGCGGCTCGGTATCAAGGCTTTTACCGGCTGCCGTCAGAATCTGGCCTACTTCGTTCACCGTTAGATTCAGGGCGGCCTGCAAGGCAATGATATGACTCTTTAGCGCGACGTTGCCGGTATTAACATCCTCTTGCTGACCGGCGTCCCAATGGAAAGGCAGGTATTGTCCACTGCCACTGTCGAAGTAGCGCAGATATTGCCCCAGCGGATGGTCGAATACGGTATCGATTTTTCGCACGCTACGCGTGAGGAAGAGCTGAGCATAGAGTGAGTTCTTCCCCGTTGTGTCCAGTTCAGACCAGAGGGTGAGCAGCTTCAGGCGGCTGTTTTTGCCCACATTCACTCGTTCATCGAGGGCTTTGAGATGGGCAAGGTAAAGCAAGGCTGTCCTTAAAGCCGCTCCAAGGTTCGCTGCGGTTAGTGGACGAGAATTTGCAGGCAGAAAGACCCGTAATGCCCTGTCGGTTTCTTCCATTGTCCAGCCAAGTTTTCTCCACAAGCGGACGAAGAGGTTGACTTTGAGAAGAACCAGTGCGTCGGCGTCTCGTCCGTCAGCAAATTGGAGGTAGACCTGGTCAAAATTGCAGGACTCCGCTGTATCCTTGAGCAGTAGTGTTTGCTTGAATGTGTTGCTTTTCCAGAGGTGTTCGAGTTCGGTTTTAGCATTCAGCTTCAGGGCTTTGTAGATCTCGTCAAGAGCCTTCAATCGCTCTTCGAAGGCTTGTTGTTCGGCGGCATATTCCGCTTTTCCTCGCTCATTGAAGTAGCGCACAACGTCATCCATATTGAGCCGAAGATTCCATACTATTGCTAGATCATCCAATCCCGGATTGACGAAGCTGGTATGAACAATATCCACCAGTTCTTTGTAACTTACACCCAGGCGTCTCGCGAGCGCTTTGGCAGACTTCAGTACAGCGAGCCCATCTTGCTGGTTCTGCGCTGCCGTTTTGGTGGAGTCGTTGAAGCCGTAAAGCTGGTGCCATGTTGCCAGCAGATTATCATCGCTAAAAATGCCAAAATCGGTATGCGAAAAGCCCAGATATTCGGTGAAGATGGCTACTCGGTAATAGGTGTTCGGGTTGGCTGCCGGGTCAAAAAGGTTGTCGGTAGAGCGCATAACGTCCAGCACCTGCCAGAGCGGCGTCTCGAAGTGTGTGAAAAAATGGCGCACGGTTTCAAGCCAGAGGTCAAAAGGCAGTGTCAACGGGTAGCGGGCCTGCTTAAGCCGGTCATAGGCTTCCGGCAGGATGTTCTGTGGTTCGGCCAGAAGTTCAGGTATCGTGGCGTCACCAGTATCATGCACGGCTTTGCCGGAGAGCTTCTCGTTGGCGATGGAGTATTCGAGGATTTCGTTGACAATATCAATGTAGGGCAGGGCAGTGTTGGTGTTCTCACAGGTAAGTTGCAGATACGGAAGATCGGGACGCCGCTGCGTGAGCGCATAGTAGGGTGTTCTTTTTTCCTGGGGTTGCGGCTGATCGTTGTCATTCTTCCAGTCACTTTTGTACGACTCGCCATGGTGTTTTCTACTCCAGTCATCCAAGAAGCCTTGCCATACCTCGGGCTTAGGATCGAGAAACTGGAGCAAATCTACGAAGTACGCTGCTGGGCTCAGCACCGAGCGACAGTGTTCGCACTCACAGAAGTCTAGCGAGCCGAACAGCGACTCCATTGTCGGATAGTGCTTGATGAGGTTGGCTTTGGCTGCCTCGCGTCGCGCCGTTGGCGGGGAAATGGCATACACAGCAGGGGTGCTATCAATCTGCCTGGCAGCGGTGAACACGTTGTAGGTGCTGGCACTCACCTGTTGAGCTTTGCGGTACACAAGCTGCGCTTCCTCACGTGAGGGAAATCGACCTTCAAACTGGTCGAGGAAAACATCGGGCGGAAACGCCGTCACGTCATAGGCGGAGGTAAAGCCCAGCTCGAATACAGTTTTCAGCGACTCGTCGCTGGGGGTGATTTGGTACAGCCGTTGGAGCGTTTTGACGCGTTGGGTAGCAGCTTTGACTTTGTCTTCATCTGGGAAAATGCCCTGGAAAAGTTTGTCCTCATGTTGCTTGAGAAACGCATTCATCGGCGTCCTCCCCAACTCGAAGCCGAGTTCCTCGGCATTCTTGAGCAGAATACAGACGGGTGCTTTCATTTTCTCATGGTCATCACCGAGGCGCAACTCGTCTTTCTCAATCATCCGCCCGACGACCCGGGTCGGGAAACTCAGGCGCATCTTCCAGGCAAGATCAGCAGCATAGGCATTGAGGCGGTCGTCTGTCGTTTCACCTGCGTACGCCGGGGGAATCATTTTTTGCAGCTTCTGCTCGTCCTTGTCTGTCATGTCGATGAGACGAGCCTTCCAGGCCTCTTTTTGGCATAAATCCCTGTCCACCAGCTGAGCAAGGTTGTCTGGCGAGCCGATTTCTTGTTGCAGTGATGCTGTTAATTCGACATTGTTGAGCGTCAGGTAGGCAAGCTTGCCCTGAAGGCGTAACCTCTCGGTTTTCTCTTTGCCGAAGGCTTTCTCGGCTTCCTGCCATAATTCAGCAGGCGATCCACGATGAGCGAAGTAGAGGTCTGCGAAGGTATCCTGTTCGCTCGATATACCAGCTTTTTTCTCACTGCTCAGTCCCGATTTGTTCAGCAACTCTCCAAAACTCGACAGTGCCCCGGGAGCTTTCGCCGCAAGGCGGGTGGTCCGGGCGAAGTTTGCAAATGCTACCTTTGCCTCGGCAACTTGATTGTCATCGAGGCTGACAATACCTGCATCTTTTGCTTTTCCAAGTGCTTTTTCTATTGTGTGGGGGCTTAGCTGAGCGAGTTGCTGCTTATCGGTAGGCATCCCTACCCGGAAAAGCGCGTAGAGCGTATCCTGTGTAATACCAGTCTCAGCACTGGACTTGACCGCCGTGACAGCAAGAGCGATGAGGCGAGCATCCCAACCAGTGGCCTGGTGCAGGAGGGTGATGTCTTGCCGTTCGGTGTTTTCCTGAGCATCGGCGAGTTTGCTCAGTCCCCCGAGTTGCTTTTCAAGGTCGGCGGCGAGTCGGTGGTACTCCGCAGCCAGTGGCTGGACGCTCGCGGGGGCGACGAGGTTCAGCACCTCTTGTTTGTCGACGTTGTACTTCGTGGCGGAGACGGGGATTTCCTTGCCCTGGGCATCCACAACACGCACTTCGAGGTTCGCCGCCTTGCCACCTATGTCATAAGGCAATGCGTAGAATCCCTGGCTATCGCTGCTAATCTCCCCGAGCAGCATATCTGCTCCACCGAAGCCACGGTTGTACACGCGGACGGCAACCCCTCCAGCAGGGAGTCCATAGTCGAGGAAAATGCAACCTTCAAGACGATGCGGATCAGTTTCCGCTCCGGTCGAGGAGTTCGGTACACTCAGAGCCGGTTGCGACACTAGGGAGCGGGGAGTGAAAGGTGATCCCAGGTCCACTGGAGATGTGCCGGAAAGTGGAGCTCGACGACTGGCAAGCGTTGCGCCAGAGAGGGCAGCAGCGGTTGCCTCGTCCACCTCGCCAGTGACTTCCAGTCCGTGTTGCTTCTGGAACTCCCTCACGGCATCCCGAGTTGAGGGACCGAAGAATCTTCGTTTTCGTTCTTCAGGTGAAACCTCTACACCGTGAAAAGCCAGCACTTCATGCAGTTGAGCAACTATCTCACCAGAGTCGCCAACCCTTAATCGAGAGAGTTCCATAATCAAGACCTCCAGCTATTTCTCATGTACAACAGCACCAGCACTGTGAGATTGCGAACGATGCCCACAAAGCGCTTGCTCAACCCCTTCAATCAAATTTCAAGAGAACCAACGATCTTGGGTCACGCACAACGTACTGTACGCGTGCGATTACCTGAAAGTAGAACTTCACACCCTCCTTGCGCACAGACTCGGTGGATGCTTCCTGCCCTACATAAAGTTTCGTTGGTTCTCCGCCAAGAGCAACCAGTAGCCCTTCGTTTTCAGGCAAAACGCCGCTGCTGTAAAACCCTCCCTCCACCAGGGGCTTAATCCTATCGGCGGTGGTGACCAGGCTCGCTGGGCTTGGAGGGACATGGGCATCTGCGAACACCTGTGTTGAGAGAAACAGCGCGTAGTTTGGGGCCTGTCCCTTCGCTACTAATTTCGTAATTCCATCTGTCACAGCCTTGAATGTGTTCTCGCCCCAGATTGCCAGATTATTTGTCCTCGGAACGGTGATCGGCTCAGACACCTTGTTGGAATCACCGTCATCCGCATCGGGTGGACTCGCCTCAGCAAGCAGTCCGAGATCCTCTTTGGTCCGCCAGTTGGCAATTTTGACATTGCCCGGAAACCGTATTCCGCTTCTTGCGGGATCGGGGTCCCTTGGTTCCCTATTGCTGCGCTGAAAAAAGTAAGCATCTTCAGCCAATGCAACGACCTTGGCGCCCATTATGGCCAGTTTATGGCAGATCTTCTGATCAGTTTCCTGCTCCACCTGTGGACCGGTCAGTGTAAATTCGACGTATAAATCTACAAATGGTTTGGTCTCACCTGCCTTGATGCTCAGATCGGTGAAGTTGATGATCTCATTCGGAATTTGCGTTGGATGGTTATCAAGGGTCGTGGTCGAAAAAACCTTTTGCGCGACTCGCACCTTCGCTACTTCCTTGACAACAGCATCGTTGATGTCCTTCCATGTCGTTTCGTCCCAGTTGACTCCATTTGAATTGTTGTTGTTCATTGTTTCTTCTCCTTGTAGGAACAAAGCTTCTCGGATCAAACTCTCCACGCAATACTGGTTACCAATACGTTGTCGACTCGTAAGTTGTCGGGAAGCCAGAGAAACGAGTCAATGTTTTCTCTGGTACGACGCGTTCAGGTACAGGCAGCTATCAGCATCCTGGCAAGGAAGCGATATTTCCTAAGTGAACAAACTACTAATTTCCTTTCTCGGGCTGGCCAGGTATCTCTAGATCACCTACTTGACTTCTGACTTCAGTACTTCTCAGATTTCCCTGCCTCCCTATCTACTCTCTTGTTTCTGTGATCTGCCAGGTAGCACAGCGCCACTGTTCCTCCTGCCAGATAAACACTCGAGTGTTCCAAAAACGACGGACAGTCAACGCCCCATTCTGCTTTTCAGAAGTGGTCACGCGAATGATGGCCAGAGCGCAATCGCGATACAGGCGTATCTCAGGCTCCTCAGCTGTGCGGCCAAGGTGAGCATTGGCCGCTACATCTCCCAGGAACGCCTTTCTGTCTTGCTTTGCACCACCAGCACGGATGATGGTGAAATCTTCGGTGAGCAGCGTGGCAAGATTTTCTGCATCACCATCCTCTTCAGCTTGCAGCATTGGCTGGTTCAAGATGGTTAAAAACTTTTACTTTGTCGACGGTTGTATTATCATCATAGTAATGATCCATCGAGTTCTCCTTAAACTCTTCAACTCATCATGTTCCATATGGCTCTACCTACTCAATTAGAAGGATGCCTCCAAGCCGGATAACGGCCATGTTTAAAGCGTTTTACATCAGGCGATAGGTCTCGTTCAGCGTTTGCCGGTATTTCACCCTCTCCATGTTGTGGAGGTTGACGATGGCTTTCAGCCAGTCGGTCAGATTGCCAAAAGCGTCGATCAAGTTGGCAAAGTGTTTGAGTTCCATAATTATGACCTGTCCCCTGTTCATCCTGCGCTAGGACATCGGTCGGGGCGACCATCTGCAAGATACCCGCGTCATCCAGCAGCCGCACAGCATTGCGGACGACATGGTCCGCGCCGATGGTGTATGTACTCGCACCAATCGGATCGAGGATGACCAGGTTGCCGAAGTACAGTGTCGTCACCTTCAACAGCGTAAGCTGTACGTTCGTGAAGGACTTGTAGGGATAGTATTTAGTCATGGCTCGCAAACCTTTTGCCTCATAACAGGAATATGCTTCCGCAATCCGTTTCTTTCTTAATCGTGATCTGAATTATTACTACTCTTAATCGAGTCTGATCTCATTAATTAAGACCATGAAACCTATGCTTCGAAATCCCACATTTTCTCTGCTCGCTATCTTAGACCAGGGGTCAAGTCGTCTATCGCCTTATGCGTGATAGTCATACCATAAGCGGTAATAAGCGTCCCAATAGCTGCAGCAGCCAGAGGTGTCGCTGCGCCACCAGAGGCTATGGATAATGCGATTGTAGCTCCGAAAGCAAACCACAGCATGGCTGTTGCGTGTTTAGCAGATGTCTTGCCAAATTGAGCAGCACCCATCAGAGCCCCTTTTTCGCGAGTTGTTTGCGCAGTCTTAGTCGATATGTCGTAAGCCGCATAGGCCGCACCCGCAACTGCGAGAGCCTTAGCTGCGCCCGGAGTCGCCGAGTCCAACAACGAAGAAATTTTGCTAGTATTCGAGGGAAGGTCAGTAATTGTGGTTCGGATCGGACTGCTCGATGACGGCTCAACAGCGGCTGGCTTTACCACTGCCCCTTCGACTGCTGCAGCCTCGGGAACGGTTGGACCAGATGGCGGCTTTTCTGGTGCAGCCATATTCAAGGCGGAGTTTGGATTTTCTACTACCTCTATCACATCCTTTGCCCCTTTGGATATTTTAATTTTATATGCGCGAACATATTGCTCCGGCGTTATTCCACCTGGGTGCGCGACAACTCGCTGCTCCGGGAAGTCTATCTTGTCTGCAATAGGACTCAAGTTGGCAATGACGGAATCGGGTCTCGGAAGAATCTCAAAAACCACCCCCCCACCGTGACCCTTGCCACCCATAGCAAAATGCATGGCGACATCAACAGACTGGCTACTTTGAACCCATCCACTCTTGGCAGAGCCGACGTTAATACTTTCAAGAAGATTTTCTAAGGTTTGCGGAGCTCCTGCGCCCCCCTTAGGCGCGGCTCCTGATGTGAATGTCTGTTGAATTAGCTCATCTGCATTTTGGAGCCCAGGTTCACCACGAAACGTTGGCATTGATATCTTAAAATTTGCCAATCCCGTCGGATCTGTGTATCGTGTGGGGTTACAGTTTGTGAATAAGTAGAGATTGATTCCATCCATCAATGCTGTGGGATCGCATGCTGTCCATCTCCCCAACCACGCCACGTAATACCGCGCCACGTGGTAATACAACCCACTCTCCTCATCCCGCTCCTTCCCAGTGAAGCGGTATCGCTTCGGCGTCTCGGTCTGGCTACCCACCGCCTGATACGACGTGCTGCCATAGGGGGTGTACTCCTCATAAGAAATGATCTGCGCATGATGGCCCAGTTCCAAGTTGGCCGAGCCGAGGTGGTTGCTGAACTGGTAGCGGATGAGTTGTTGCGGTACAGGTGTGTCAATACGCGTCTCCACGAGGGCGATGCGCAGCTTGTCGTCCTTGATATACAGCGTCTCGCGCACAAGCGGATTTGCTCCGTTCTTGCGGTAGATCTCGAAGCCGCCGAGGTAGATGCGCTCGTCTTTGACCTGGCCCATGGTCAACTCGGTGACCCTGCGCACGCGCTGTCCGGCGGAATCGTAGACGTACCACGTGCGCTCACCCTGGTGTTGCGCACCGTCGGCGTCTGCGGCATTCATCGCCTGGCGTCGGGTCATCTGCAGATGGTCCTTGTAATCCCACTGCATGACTTGCAGGTGCGGCATGCGCAGCATGTTGCCGTGGGCGTCGTAGCCATCTCCGGCGGCGCTGTAGGTCTCAGTCGTTCCTCCGATTGTCGTGCTGGTCAGGCGGTTGCTCTGCTTGCCGGGTTCGAGCTGGCTGGGCTCGTTGCAGGTGTAGGTGCGCATCCAGCCTGCGATGGCTGGATCGCTGCTGCGGTGCTGCATCGAGAGGAAGTTGCCGACCGTGTCGTAGACGTAGCGCTCCAGGTATGTGCCCATGGCGTTGCCGTCGTTGGCGGACCAGACAATGCCGACATGCGGGGCGTCGTTGTAAGAATGGGGAATCGGTGTGCCACCCACCTGCCCCAGGTGCTCTCGGCCCGTGGCTTCGATCAGCCGATAGATGGCATCGTAGGTGTAGTCGGCGCTCGGCTCGACTCGCTTGTTGCGGAAGTAGATGGTTTGCTGCGCGTCGTCACGGATGTGGGTGATGTTGCCTGCCGGGTCGTAGGTGTAGTGCAGGTTCTGCACCTGGCAGCCGGGCCAGCCCGCCGGGGGCGGCTGCGGGCAGTCGCCCGGGAAGGCGACGGCTTTGCGCCGGGTGAGCAATTGAACCAGGCGGAAGGTCAGCGGGTCATATTCGTAGGTGGTCCTGACGCCATTGTCGAAGTCGATCTGCGTGCGCTGGCCCCTGGCGTCGTAGTCAATGTTAGTGACCGCGTGCAGGTTTGCAGTGGCTGGCTCGAGCCAGTCTGTAGGCTCAGCGTTTTGGTTCAGCCAGGCATGCACTTGCTCCAGCAGGTTTGCTTCGTTGTAGATCGGCTCAATGACATTGACCGTGACTCCTGCCTGGTCGCTGTGCGGGGCGATCATCTGGGTCGGGCGGTTGAGCGCGTCGTAATGCGTACGGCTCGTGTAGGTTTCAACTTCTAGCAGCACTGCGGAAGACCAGTCCAGCGTGGTCTTGTACTCTTGCGCAAGCTGGCGCTGACTGCGCAGCAGGTTGCCCTTGAAGTCGTATCTGTCGCTGGTGACGGTGCCGGCCTGATCGAAGATCTGAACCACCTTGCCGCGCAGGTTGGTCGCCTCGGGGTTCGGGAGGCTTTCGCCATAGATGCTGTGCCCGACGACCATCTCGGCGCCCGCGCCTTCGCGCAGGAAAGAATCAGTCGGCCGCCGCAGTCGGTCGTAGTCTGTACGGAACTGGTGGTCCCGGCTGTCCCAGGCGTGGATAGGCTTGCCGACCACGTCGTTCAGCATCCAGCGTTCGCCGGCTTCCATGCTTGCCTGGTGAATGCGGTTGCTCAGCATGTCGTAGTCGTAGCGCATGACGACACGACTGCGAGCGTCAATTACCTCACGCTGGTTCCCCTCGATGTCGAGTACCACTTTTGTGTTATAAAGCTGATCGTTCCCATTAATATCCTTGCCATTGTTAGCAACGGTCAAGAATGTTCGTCCGAGCGTATCAAAGTAGGCTGTAGTCGGTGTATTGGCATGTTGAGCAGTTCTGGTTGCTGCCCGCTGTTCGTCTCCACCCAATGCGCCATCCTTGCGCCGCTCATACCACGTCGGAAGGTAATCGTCATCGGGCAGTCGCCGGAAGAAGTCGCTGACATCGGGATCGACCTTGGGATCAAATGTTGCGGTGTCGTTTACATCGTATGTTGTCTGCTGCCAGGGATCAAAGACAACTTTCTCATATGTGTGATTCGGATGCAAGGTGGCAACGACACGCTCGACGGGATCGTAGAACAAAACAGGACTGACACCAACCTTTTTCCCGAACTGAAATTGATGATCCGTGCTAAAGAACGGCTCGTACTGGCGAACGGGTTTGCCTTTGTTATTGAAGATGGTCCAGCCACTGCCGACCCAGCGCGGAGGACCAATGACATTATTGACCTTCTCCGGCTCGGCCTGAATCTTTTTCTGAATCTCGCGGCCGAAACCATCTGAATAAGAAAAGCTGACTTGAATTTTGCTCTGCGGACCACCGGTATCGTGGATGTGAGTTTCGCGTGCAGGCGTGGCCGCAAAGGGTGGCAAGGTTTCACGCTTCCAGCGGTCGAGGTCATATACAATGCGTGTTGTCGCGCGGCCGAGCAGATCCGTCTTCTGCGCAAGAGGGTCGCCAGCAAAATGCTGTACTTCTGTTACTGTTAGATCAGTTGGTAGAGGGTCACCATTAACTTCTTGTAACAGGTCGCCAAGATCTTCGCCTGGCTTGCCCATCACGGCGGTCGCAGCGACCATTCCGAGCACATCGAATGCCACCTGCGTGCGATTTTTGTTCGGATCGGTAACCCAGTAAGGCTGTAGGACGCGATAGTCAATTCTGAGTGAGGTGTTGTGTGAATCATCCTCGGTGTTGACTGTCACGATGTTGCCAAGCGCGTCTCTTGTTTCAACCAATAACAAATTGTGGTTTCTAGTTGGATCGTTGGCACTGCTGTCATACGCTACGAACGTTTCGTTACCGAACGGGTCACGATAGCGATGTGGCAGGAAGAAATGCTCACGGGCGAAGGTTAATTCATCCGCCGCGCTATCCGTTGTGTTTGGGGAATAAAATATTTGGCCGGATGGGATCCACCAATTGGTGTCGCCCTCGCTGTGGACGTATCCGCCATCGGTTCCAAAAGTGGTGTCCACATCTTGTGAAGCTAATTTGCCGCTTTCCACAAAGATCGTTTTCAAAAGATTCGGTGTGAAGGCAAGCTTATAGCTCTCACCAGGTAACGCCAGGGACTCGACCTGCCCCAATGGAGAAAATCCGTTTAATGTATTCCTGCGATAGAGCGAACGGACGTGCTCGATCAAGCGCAGGCGTGTTTCCGCGGGTACATTTGCATTGTTGGTGCGCCAGTCCCATTTTTCATAGGGCCAGAGTTTATGCTCATCAGGTTCAGCTTGCTCTAATGGGAATAGCCCATTGATCAGCACACTCATCGCGTCGAATTTGAAGAACGGAATGAGAAAATCGCTTGTACTTGGCTCTGGTGGTTTTACGATCTCATATGTACGCGTTTCAACTGGTACGCCAATTCGATACCAATCTGTTTCATTCGCGATATTGGCCACTCGATTGACTATCAGAGTCATATGTGTTTCTTTTTGTTCGGCCTCCGTAACTAGCGGCAGGTCACGTCGTGGATAACCGATGGTTAGTGTGCATAGCATATTTCCATAGGCATCCACTTCCAATGTCAGGCTGTGAGTGACACGCGGATCAGCTCGTTTTTCCCCGTTTACATCTACTAGCTTGCGTTCGTAATGAAAGTCAACTTGCTCTCTGGCATGTGTAAAAAATATAGCATGTTGATTGCTGGATCGTGGTTGGAGCAATTCGATGGTGTAGTTACGCTCAGAGACGCTATAGGGGCGATCCGATTCGTCGGTCAGTGTTCCATCAGGATTCTTGTCGAGAGAATAAATCTCTTGCCGCAAAATAGCGCCCTTGAGCGAACGACTGGCTTCACGGAACTCATCCCCTAAAAGCGAATAGGGCTGTCGTGTTCCGTCAGAAAGGCGAATGGTGATGGGGAACACGGTATCATCCAACAATATTGCCTCAAGCTGTAGATCAGACAAACCAGATTCGCCTCGGCTGACATCGCCTTCGCGATAATATTCATGTTCAAAATGCCTGGAGATGCGCTCCCCTTCGATATAAGCTCCTGTATGGAACCAGGTCTTCGTCAGAATGGGTGGCACATGTGTAGATTCATCAACATTGTCACCAACGGGGAAATTTTCGCTCGCGCTAAGAGCCGCAAATTCTTCGGTATCCTGTTGTTCCACCATGCCAAAACCGCGAAACTCACGTTCTTCGCCATCAAAATAACCGTGGTGATATTTGTATAGCGTAACAAAACGATTACGGCTGATGTAGTCGTGTGTCTCAATGCGCTCCACGACGTGGACGGGGAATGGTAGACGCGTGACCCAGGGATTTCCCGCTTCCTTATCGTCCAGGTAAAACTTTGTTGAGGGCGCGTACTTCACGATTGTCTCAGCACCCAGGTTGTTCTTCACGCCGATGAGCAAATGCGGCTTCTCTTCCATCAATGCGATGTATCGCATCGGACGGCGAGCATCACCGGGTAATGCCGATGACCACACCAGACAGCCTGTCCCATTCCCAAGCAGGTCCAAGGCCTGTACGGAAGTGATATCGTTTACCGCAGGGAATTGCCGTAATTCAACTGCATCGCTCCAACGATTCCCGCTTTGATTGAAGTAGATGTGAACACCGTCGCGATGCAGATAAACAATGTCTGTGGTTCCGGAGCCGTCGATGTCAACCAGGCGAATCCGTCTTTGATGAAACTGGTCGGGCGCATCGAACCAGGGAGTATGATCCATCGTGACTTTGGCCCCGAAACGACCGTACCCCAGGTTGGGCCAGAAACAAACTTCCCCATTTCGAATGCGCGCGAGGTCGGTGAGCCCATCGCCACTCATGTCCGCCAGATACATGGAATCGGTGCCATCCGCGAAAACCAGACGCGGGCCTTTTTCTTCATCCAATGCCTGGTAAACCCGCTCTACCGGACCGAACCCCTCTTCAGCGAGAGATTCGTGCCATTGAAAAACGTCGTCATCTGAAATCAAGATATCGGCGTGGCCATCGCCAGTCAAATCAACGAACTTCAAATTGGGATCGCGGGTATTTACATTGGGCCAGGAAGTAAAGGCCTGGAATGGTTCCCAATTGGCATTCTCTGTGCGCTCATAAAAACCACGCTCCGAACCGACCATCTGCACCAAATCTACTTGACCATCCCCAGCCAGATCGAGAAATTGTGCGCCATCCCCTAGTCCTGCGGCTGGTTTACTGGCAACAACTTCCATTGGCCCGAACATTGCAACCGTGGGCGCTTTTCCGTTATCTTTTAGCTGATGATTGGCACTCAGGTTGCGTTTATAGAACCAGCCGTTTGCTTGTTCGGTGAGGATGCCGGAAGTTCCTTCACCATCGAGATCCATCCATTGATAATTGGCGCCGTCCAGGCCAATGGGCAGATTTTCCAGACTCTCGGCATCCACCTCCTGAATAGGTAGTACCGCAAACTCATCGGGGAGTGGAACCTGACTGTATTCGAATTCGACAGGCGGTAGCGATTTTTTGAGATAGCGATTGGCTTGATTTGGAGTTGGCTGAGATAGATAACCCGATTGGGTAACGCCCGTGATGAAAGACGCGATGGGGCTTGGCGAGTACGTGAACTCAGTAGAGCGCACCAGATAATCGTTGATGCCCAGTTCCTGGGGGAAATGATGGAACATGAGCACGCGACGGCACAGGCGATAGGTCCGCACCTCAAAACCAGCACGATACGACGAGAATGGATCTTGACGAACGGGCCAGTACTGAGCATTGGTAGGCAAAGTCATGTTTGCCTGGACAAAGATACGGTCATCCGCATCCGGCTTGGATTCCAGATAATGGCAATGGTCAACATTCGACGGCACGTCAGCATCATACCCTTCGCCGTAATCAAAAACGACTTCAAACATCCAGTCAGCTTTGTCCCAGGGATCCTGCTCTACGAAGCGTGGGCGATTGCCTGAATGATCCAGGAGCGTGTTCCGGTTGCCGTAATGAATGCTCTTCAAATACCGATTCGCGTTGCGACGTGTGCTTCTTCTCTCCCCTCGATTTTGCTCATGGGCTTGAGCCAGATCAACCCCCTCTCCATCCTCGGCCTTGTATTTATAGACGATGGCGTTGCCTTTATCGTCCCGCGTTTCACAAATCAGCCAACTAAAGATGTGCTGTAAATTGTCAGGATCATAAATCCGCGAGTTTTCGTCTTTGCCATAAAGCGTGAGCATATTATCTTTGGAGATCGAACGCCAGTGCACATCGCCGTCGCTCCGGGTCCAACGTTCAATCCGGACGAACAGCCCCTCAATGCGTGGCTGATAACGCCGAATGACATATTCCCCATCTGGACTGGAAACATCTTTCAATTTCCAATTCCCTAGAGTATCTTTTGTAAGAACAGAGACCAGGTCTTCCGCCCCTGAAAGAATAAAAACATCCGAATCGGGTTGATCCTTGCCCCCATCAAAATAGTGTGGCAATCCTTTATCCGTTTTGCGAGTGATGGCGGGAAGGGAAAGACTCCACCCCAAACCGAAAGACCCATTGCCTGCGCCCGAATCATAAGAGAGGGACAATTGAGGACCAAAACCTGAGCGGCCTAGACTGGTAGCGATTGGCACAGTCATTGAACCAGTGCCCGTGACCGGATTTGCTGCGAATTTTTCGCCGATGCCGCGAATCGCGCCGCCGCCCTTGGGAAGCGAGATGGAGGGGACGCTTATCTGGTTGTTGCTAGATGTATTCTTCTCGTCCTGGTTTGAAGATCCAGTTGTGTTAGCAAGCACTGGATGATCCTTTGCTTAACTATACTTGTCTTAAAGGTGCTTACGAAGTACTATCAGTTGAAGGTTACCTGATCAGTAGTACTGGCGAAAGCACCTTCCGCAGTCTGTCAGGATGCCTGCCATTCGCTCGTGTACTCGGTGCGGATTGATATGCCCTCCGTGAGGCTCACCAGGCGCCGATACCATGCCTCGCGCTCGGGGTCGTTTGCGAGGGCCTGTGCGGCCTCCTGATTCTCGAAGCGCATGATGGCGATGAACTCGCGGGAGGCCTCGACGTTCCTGAGCAACTCCCCCGAAAGGTAGCCCCTGGCATTTGGTTGCTGATGGCGTTGCCAGCCCTCATGTAGAGCAATCACCGCATCCTCTTCGCCCTGCCTGGCCTGGTACGTGGAAAGAATCACGAACATCTCCGCCCTCCTCTTGGCTACCAGGAATGCACGCTCGTTCCCCCAGGCTCCTACGGATCCACCAAGAAACGTCGGCTTCCATAGGGGAAGTATAGTCGCCCGAGGTCCCCATGACATCGGGGAAACCTCCTATCTTTGGGGGGACTTGACGCCTTGGCGGAGACACACCGCCTTTGGGAGAAATCTCCCATAATGGCAATGGGCCTGCCAGGGGTGAGCAGATCAAGCCAGGCCGTGGTAGAAGGCGAAGGCGGTGGCTGCTGCGCGATTCTCGCTGGCCGTCTTATTGAAGATGTGGGTCAGGTGATTGGTCACGGTTTTCTCGCTGAGCACGAGGGTATGTGCAATCTGGCGAGTGCTCTTACCAGAGGCTACCAGCTTGAGGACAGCAGCCTCACGCTCAGTCAGGTTGGCCGGAAGCGAGGGTCTGGTGGGGTCACCTGGGTGATGCCAAAGAGCGCGCAGCCGACGGCGGACACCGTGCGCCGACTCCCTCATCCCCAGGTCCTCGAACACGACCAGCGCCCGGTTCAGCAGGCCCCTTGCACGCTGTGTGCTGCCCTGGCCTCCTTGGCCCACCTCCACGTCGGCCTGTCCTTGCAGTGTCCGGGCCAACTCCGGGTGCAACTCCTCGCGCTCGGCTGCCGCCTCGGCGGCTGCCAGGTGCCGCGCTGCCGTTTCCCACTCGCCGCACAGGGTGGCGATCAACCCCAGGACGCGATCGACGAGGAACCAGTAGTACTGGCCGCGAAAGGCCAGCAGAGGCGCGTAGAGGCGTCTTGCTCGCTCGTGGTCACCAAAGGCGATGGCGGTGAGCGCCAGGCACATCATCAGGGGTGCCGTCGGCAGTATCCCTTCCGACAAAGACGCGAGGAGTCGCTCCACACACGCAATGGAGGCTGACGCTTCCTCACGTTTGCCCATCGTGGCCTGGACGAGCCCCAGCAGGCCAGGGTAGACGACCATCTCGCCCAGGCCATATTGGGGGTTTTGGCCGACCAGTGCTGCCTCGAATTCGCGCAGAGCGGCGACGTAATCTTCCCGCTGGTAAGCCAGAAACCCCTGGCATTGGCGCAGAAACGCCAGGGGTAGGGGGTTCGCAAAATGCTCGACCAAGGGGCGTGCTCGTTCGATCATCCGCTCCGCCTCAGCCCACTTGCCTTGCGAAGCCAGGAGGAGGACCAGCCAGGTCGAGGCGGCCCGCCCCTGGTCGGAGTGTGGGCAGCGCTCAAGCAGGGCGATCCGATGGAGGCTCACCTCGTGCGATCGCCTGACCTGAGCCAGCCAGTAGTAGCCCATGGCCAGGTGGAGGCAGCATGCTCCCGATTCCACCAGATCGCCACTGGCTTCTGCCTGTGCCAACACGTCCTCCAGGGACTGCACCGCAGAGGAGAGCTCGCTCCCCTGGATAACGAGATTCCCTGCGACAATCCGGCGAGCCATCGTCTCGAGCCCTGTCTCTCCCAGACCCTGTGCCATCTCTCGTGCCTGCTGTGCGTAGGCCAGGCCCTCCTCTTGCTGCTCTAGAGAGTTCAGGAGCACCTGGGAGACATCGAGCAGGACTTTCACCCTCTCGGCACACCGACGATCCCCGAAAGAAGCGAGCGCGTGCTCAAGTGCCGTACGTGCCTCCGGTCGTTTCTCCTGGCGCCACAGCGCCAGTCCTACCCCATGGGCTGCTCGCGCAGCATGCATCGCCGCCTCCTGGTCATTGGCCTGTGCGAGCAGCCAGCGCTGTGCCGTCTCGTAGACCGTCTCGGCCTCTTGCGCTTTGCCCGCCAACAGGGCGGCCTCGCCCAGAGCCAGCAGTACTTCCCCACGCCGTCTGTCCGCAGGACCAAGCAGGGCGAGGGCGGTGCGATAGTGAGCCATCGCCTCTTCGAGGGCAGTGGTGTGCAGGGCCTGTGCGGCCGCACGCAGGGAGTAATGGACCCCCCGCTCCTGATTGCCACTGCAGGCGAAGTGGAAGGCCAGCTCGGCGAGATGGGACGCAGGCATAGCCTGCTCCTGGTCATAGCTGGCCTCCAGGAGTTGCCCAATCGTGCCATGCAGGCGTCGACGCCGGGAGGTACTGACCTCGGCATAGAGGCACTCACGGATCTTGTCGTGGCTGAAGAGGAAGCGTCCTGCTTGCCCGGCCCGCACGAGCCGAGCGCGCTCCGCCGCAAGGAGACACTCCTCTACCGCTTCGAGCTCTTGCCCTTCCACCCTGGCGAGCAGCGAGAGCTCAAAGCTGCGCCCGATAATCGCGGCAACCCGCAAGTGATCAATCACAGCGGGAGCCAGCCGCGTGAACCGTTGGTGCAGCGCCCCAACAATGCTGGGCGGCAGCGCCTGCTCGAGCGGGGCGATGGCAACCCACTGCTGGCGTTCCTGGACGAGGGCACCGGTCTCGATCCAGCTCTCGAGGAGTTCCTCGGCAAAGAAGGGATTCCCCTCGCTTTGCGCATGCAGGAGTACATTCACGCTCTCGCTGAGCGAAGCGCCAAGTCTGCCCTCGGCAAGCGTCCCAACCTCTGTAACCGAGAGAGGACCGACGACGAGCGTCGTGAGCATGCGCTGTCGGGAGAGTTCGCTGACCGTACGGGCCAGGGCGGGGTTGCCATCGATCTCGCTCTCGCGGTAGGCACCCACTACGAGCAGGTGCGCGTTCGACCGCGAGCGCGCCAGGTGGCAGAGCAGGTCCAGGCTCGCGCTATCCGCCCAGTGGAGGTCATCGAGGGTGAGGACTAACGCATGTGGTGCGCCAATGCCCGCCAGGAAGGTGCCGAGCGCTTCGTAGAGCCGAAGGCGCGCCTGCTCAGGAGGGAACGGTAGAGGGACAAGGCGCTCACGGAGACAAACGGCCAGCTCGGGTAACAGACTGGCCAGCACCTCGGGTGCTACGGCCAACTGCCGGCACAACTGGTCTTCCTGGGTCACTCGGATATGTCGATCGAGTGCCTCCACAAACGGCAGAAACGGTGGCATGCCCTCCGCCTCGGAGGCCTCACCGCGCAGGACGACTGCCCCATCTTGCGCAGAGCGCAGAGCGACTTCGTCCAGGAGACGGGTCTTGCCCATGCCGGGTTCCCCCGTCACCAGCACCACACGCGCACGCCCACCTTTGGCGGCTTCATAGCAGGTCATGACCGCTGTCAGCTCGCGCTGTCTTCCAACGATGGGAGTAGGCGGTGCAAGAGGCCCTCGTGAGGGTTCAGAACGGGCTCGCTGTAGTGTCTCATCTCTCGTTGTCAATGGGATCCTCCGGCGTCACATCGCTCCACATGCGGCATCTTCTCTGGATGGTCGTCTTACGCGGTACAGTAAACAGCGATCCCTCGCTGGGATCGATTTGCGGGTGAACGATCAGCTCCTGGTGATTGACCCGTTGCTGACTCATAGCCTTTTTCGTCGCATCTGGTTTGGACGTGTTCATCCACCAATGCCCTTGTTAGGGTAAAGATCCGCAATTCTCACCCGTCATGCGTTGGACATGTATATTCCTCTTGTCTTGCTCATCTGCGACCCTCACTAAGATTGCACTTTATCCGTCGATCTTGCCTATGTTTTGGTCTTCCTTACGATAGACGTTTCCATTTTTGTTTTGTAGGGTCGACTAAGGTAAGTATTAATACCGGTTTTTCGTGTAAAGGGTTATAAAGATTAGAGCCAAAGTCAACGACTGTTGCTCTGATGTGTACCTACTTAGCAGGTTATTGGCAAGGAACTGCTATCAGCATAACAAGACTGAGACGAGGGCTGTTGCTTCCGCTATATATAAAGGAAGGTTTCTTCTCTCGGTTTCTCTGTACTTTTGAGCAAGCAGTTGCCAACGCTACTGTTTTGAAGCACTGCATACAAGTATAGTTTAGCTTTTTGAGTTGACTCTGAGAAAAAGCTGAGATGAAGCTGAGAAAGCGAGGAGACTGCGTTCTTGTATAACTAGGGAAAACGTCTGGATGTGCTTTCAGATCACTGAACACTTTGCTGAGGGAGAGCGAGAAGGAGCGCGCTTTTTGTACTGCGAGTGAAGTTTGGCGTTTCTTGCGCAGGAAGATACCGTCTTCGGTTAGAATAGTGCCATGAAAGCTCTTAATAGGGTGCTACCGTTTTCGGGTACAGATTTTGTTTTAGTAGTTTTTAATAATTTAGTTTCCAACATCGCTCAATAAAAAGCTGTGAACAGAAGAAGCCTTTTGTTTCGAAAAAAGAAAAGCTCCTCCAGTGGGAGCTTTTGCTCATGCTCCGTTCTCGTTGAGTAGAGGAGTCTATTTCAAGTCTCCCTCTCCATCAAATCGGGGCAAACTCATAAGTCGTAATCGCGTGAAGTCACAGCTTTCAACACCGAGTATGATGCGAAAACCAGAAGTCCAAGCTGCATGGCATGCAGTCCTACGTGAGTTAGGTCTTGAAGATTGAAGTAAAGATGAGTCTGTGGGTGTATCAAAACGGAAGGAATGTTTGGCCGTGGTAAATCGGAAGGAAAGATTGGCCGATTCGGCCAAACATTCCTTCTATTTGCAAATAAGTCTAGAATACAAAAAAGAGACCGGTCGCTGTCCTGGGGGAAACACGACCGGTGTACCCAGATTAGGGGTGTGTGGGGGAAGTCCTGGGTTCAGTATACCTCCTACCGCGCTTCAGCCAGGATGGCTCAATGGAGCTGCTGGTCAAAAAGTGCCATGAGACATTGAGCCATCCTGCCGTTTCACGATGTCTTGTAGACTCTCTAATTAGATAAACGGCAGGGTATGCTTTTTTGGGGTGAATTTCGAGCGCTTAAATCAAATTGGTTCTTCTGACAGCCGCTAGCCAAGTGACTGCTGCAATGATTACTCGATTTGCTCTCCTGGCGGACTTGCTGGTTCCATACGCACATCATTCTCTGTCACTGCTTTTTTCATGGGGAATTGCTTGGGGTGAGTTACGCGCCATTCTTTCCAGAGAGAGATGATCACAGCTTGTAGTACGCCTACGACTGGCACAACAAAGAGTGCTCCCAGGATACCAAAAAGCTCAACTCCAGCGATGAGCGCGCTGATAGCAATAATGGGATGAAGCCCAACAGCATTCCCAACGATGCGTGGGCCTACGATGTGGCTTTCAAAGGAGTGAACCGCGAGGAAATAGAGCAACACGATGATGGCTAATATCCAGCTCTGGTGGGTCAGGCCCAAGACCCATCCGTGATTCTGGGTCAGGGCGAGCAATACACAGGCGGTGGCTGTAATAAATGTTCCCAACACTGGAATAAACGCCATAAAAAAAGCAAGCACGCCTAATAAAACAGGGTGTGGCACCTGCAATATTGCCATTCCCACGCCTACGAGCAAACCAATCAAAAAAGAAAGCGTAAACTGGCCCCGAATATAGCCTCCAACAACGTGATCTAGCGTGTCAAGTATAAAGATTGAACGCTGCTGGAATGGTAAGTTATCGCGTAGCCAGCGCATGATTCGCGCTCCGTCTATCAGGAAGTAGATGCTCAGTATGGCGACCACGATAAAATCCAGAATGAAATTGAAGATGCTTCTGAGAAGTGGGACGACATCATTAGCCAAATTTGATAGGTGGCTTACGACTATCTGACGGGCCTCTTGAATCTGTGCCTGATCGATGCCAAGGGATTGGAGGGTTACTTCCAGAGGCGTAGGTGAGCTACTTGCATTAGGGTTGAGAAGATGCGTGACTTCGCTTTTCAGTTCGCTGACCTGCTGGATAGCGGTTCTACTTATAAAATAGATCACGATACCGAGGCCAATGAGTACGATGAGGTAGACGACCAGTATTGCCAGTATACGCGGGATCACGCGAGCGGCGAGCGTGACAGCCGGGGCAAGAGCAACGGCCAGGAGCGCTGCGATGGCCAGTAATATCAGGGATCTGCCAACATGCGATGCAGCCCAGAGGATGACTGCTACCAGCCCAATCCAGGCAAGCGTGGCTAAAGGGATGGCAACTCGACGTATCCATTTAGCGCTCGAGGAGATTGCAGTGCGCCATGTTTCAATTGGGCTGGTGTGGAGGGCCACTTCAGTCGACGTTGTGGATGATGGAACAAGCGAAGAAGGCTCAAGTTTGCTTGTGGTCTGAACCTGTTTGCCGCATTTAATGCAGAATATGGCCTGGTCAGGATTCTCTGCTCCGCAGTGGGTACAATTCATTGCTGATGTCCTCCCGCCCTTGGAGCTTGAATGATAGGCAGCTCAATGTTGAGCATCTCACACAGTGACGTTTGCAATGTTGGCATAATCAACACCTCACTTTCATGTGAATAGACTACTTCTTTGGGTATCCCTGCCTCCGCTGCTTCCAAGACATGACTCGCCCCCCATTATACTCTCAGAGGAGAGTGTTGAGCGAAACGCCCACTCAATCGAATGGCTCAAATAGCCTGGTAAATTTTGTCAGCGGTCCTGATAGGCCGAATAAGAATACTGGAGACATTTGAATGCCCTCCGAATTATTTATTATGAGCTCATTGACATAACATCAAGAGGTTTCAAAAGGTAGAGATCCTATGACTTTACAAAGTATGAAACGAGGGCCAAATTTTTCCAGATAACTCCGAAATAACAAGGCCATAGATGTATACATCGTACCCGAATCGTTCTCTGTGAGGAGTATACCTTCAATACAAGATTTAGCTCATCAGTACGAGAGCCCCTGATTCCTTGAGCCATTATATGAAAGCCAAAGCAGAGATTCTCTGGTATGTTATAATGTGCATGTAGAGTTCTCTGCAACCATTATGCTATAGAACGACATGACATTAATGACATTACAGGTACAAAAAGTGGTAGTATCCAGGTGTAGCGACACTCAGAAAGCGGACGAAAACGTGGCGATGCAGAATAAAGCCTCGCCATCGCTGACAGCCCAATTCCTCAAAAACTACCAGGAGAAGAAGCATCTGACACAAGTGCAACTCGCAGAAGACCTGAAAGTAGAGCCACGCACTTTGTGCGCCTGGAAGAACGGCGTGAGGAGCCGACGGAGGTTGCAACGTGACGAAAGTTGCCGGTAAGAACCAGGAGAGGATCGCGCGTCGGCAGGTTGACAAGTTCGCCGAGCGGCGGGCGCAGTTGGCCGCGTCGGCTCTACAGACGCTCTCCGAGCTAGGTTATGCCCGTACTAGCCTGCGCGACATCGCGCAGAACTCCGAGTTCTCGCACGGTGTACTGCACTACTACTTTAGCGACAAGGTCG
>Ga0070706_100000860_pt1 | contig 33427 bp, 30 predicted proteins | sample KBSK5501metaG_FD_65476 | JGI IMG/M metagenome (GOLD analysis project Ga0070706, IMG submission 65476) | Corn, switchgrass and miscanthus rhizosphere microbial communities from Kellogg Biological Station, Michigan, USA - KBS K5-50-1 metaG | ecosystem: Host-associated > Plants > Roots >... | reverse complement strand
ACTCCTACGTGTCTACCCTTCATCCGATCGCCTCCATTCTGCCGTTGCGCGATAAAACCCTCGTGGTCGACGAGGAGCGCCCCAGAGGAGGATGGCGTCCTCGCCGACAAACGGGACCGACCCTGCTGCACTACACTCGCTTGATGCTCGATTCTAGAAACATCGACCAGGGTCGTGTCAACGGTTGTCCAACTTCTTGCCCAGGGTCAGGTCGGGCCGACCACCAGAGGCAAACCCACGGCAGTAGGCGGCTCTAGCCGAAGGCTGGCGGCAATCCCTCCTCCTCCGCCAATGCATCCCTTTACCCGTCATCCCGCCACCCCAGCGGATCCCTGGCAGGCCTCCTCCCCTAGCGCGCCATTGCCCCTTGCGCGACAATAACCGCAGTGACCCGCGACATGTCCGTTCCTCGGCGAAACCTCGCGTTTCGAGACTGGGGAACCATCGTCCTCTCCGGCCTGGCGGCCTACCTCGTCCTGTACCGACTCTGGTCATTCACCTCCTCGCTCCCGCCGGAGCGGCGCACGTTCTGGAGCGACCTCGCGGTCCTGCCGCTGATCGCCGCGTTCGTGCTCGCGCGGCGGGCCTCGCGCGCGCCGGACCTCGACGCCAAGACGCGCAAGGCCTGGTCGTGGCTGGCGCTCGCCTTCCTCTGCAATTGGGTCGGCGACATCCTCTTCTTCGCCTACCAGTGGCTGCTGCCCTATCCCCTCCTCAACGTCCTCCACCACGTCGCCTACGTCCTGCTCTATCCCGCGATGCTGATCGGGCTGCTCTCATTCCCCGGGTTCCTGCGCACGCGAGGAGAGGTCCTCCAGTTCGTGCTCGACACGGCGATCGTCCTACTCGGCGGGCTCATGCTCTTCTGGAACTTCGTCTACGGCCCGGCGGCGACGCTCGCCGGCCGCGACTTCGCGAGCCTCGCGCGCGCGGTCTGCTACCCGCTGGGAGACCTCGTCATGCTTCTCGCGGTCTCCGTGATCGCGGCGAGACACTGGGGCGAGCGCATCCGCGTCGTCTTCCTCCTGCTTCTCGTAGGACTGGTGGCCTCGCTCGTCGACAACGCGGCCTACGGCTTCCAGCTCCTGAGCGGCACCGGCGACGTCGCGCTGGCCGACGAGAGCCTCTACATGCTGGGCTGGTTCTTCTTCGCGGCGAGCGCCCACGCGCAGCGCCGGCTCGCGCTGGTCAGGACCGCGGCACCGGCCGGAGCGGAGTCCGCGGAATCGCCCTTGATCCTGCTGCCGTATCTGGCGGCCGCCGTCGGATACGGGACGCTCTTTCTCGCCGTCCTCCAGGGCCGAACCGCGGCTCTGGTCGGGCTCGTCGTCGGCGCGGCGCTGCTGACGACGGTGATCCTCGTCCGGCAGGCCGCCGCGATCCGGGAGAACATGCGGTTGGTCGCCGAGCGAACGGCCCGGCAGAGCGAGGCCGCGCTGCGCAAGAGCGAGCAGCGCACAGAGGAGCGGACGGCCCAGCTCGACGCGCTCATCGCCAACAGCCCGCTCGCCATCGTGGCGATGGACCCGTCCACGCGCATCCAGTTCGTCAATCCCGCCTTCCAAAGGATCTTCCAGTACGCTCAGGACGAGGTCGAGGGGCGCACGCTGGAGACCGTCATCGTGCCGGAGGACCCGGCGCTCAAAGCGGAGTCCGAAGGCTTTCGGCGCGAGGCGGTCGGCGGCGGAACCGTGCACGCGACGACCGTGCGCCGGAGGAAGGACGGAACGCTCGTCGACGTCGAGGTCTACGGCCTTCCGATGCAGGCCCACGGCCGCAATCTCGGCTACTACGCGATCTACAACGACGTGACGGAGCAGAAGCAGCTCTCGGAGCGGCTCCGGGACGCGCAGAAGATGGAAGCGATCGGCCGGCTCGCGGGCGGCGTGGCCCACGACTTCAACAACATCCTGACAGCGATCCTGGGATACGCGGACATGCTTCTCGTCGCGACGGGACCCGAAGACGCGCGCCACTCGGACGTCAGGGAGATCCGTAAGGCGGCGGAGCGCGCCGCGTCCCTGACGCAGCAGCTCCTGGCTTTCAGCCGCAGGCAGCTCCTTCGTCCTCAGGTGCTCGACCTGGGAGCGCTCGTCGGCAATCTCGGCAACATGCTCCGGCGGCTCATCGGCGAGAACATCGCGCTCTCGATCCGGGTCGCGACGCACGCCGGACGCGTGAAGGCCGATCCCGGCCAGCTCGAGCAGGCCGTGTTGAATTTGACCGTCAACGCCCGAGACGCGATGCCGCACGGAGGGCGTCTGGACATCGCGATCGAGGACGTGACGGCCGAACGTGAGCGCGGGAGCGAGCCGGAGTACGTCGCGCCGGGGCGGTACGTGGCGATGACGGTGACCGACACCGGCATCGGGATGGACAGCCACGTCCGAGCCCACCTCTTCGAGCCATTCTTCACGACGAAGGAGACCGGCACGGGGCTCGGCCTCGCCACCGTCTATGGGATCGTCAAGCAGAGCGGCGGGTACATCTGGGCGGAGAGCGAGCCGGGCCGGGGCTCGACGCTGAAGCTGTATCTGCCGAGCGTTCTCGAGGAGTTGGAGCCTGCCAGACAGGCCGTTCCTGCGCCGCGCGCCAAGGGCGGAGAGACGATCCTCCTCGTCGAAGACGAGGCACCGGTCCGTCTCCTCACGCACCGACTCCTCTCCGGCTTCGGATACACGGTTTTCGACGCCGAGAGCGCAGAGGACGCGCTCGAGCTCTCGCGCCGCCATCGCGGCGAGATCCACCTCGCGCTGACCGACGTCGTTTTGCCGGGCCGAAGCGGGTGGGAGCTGGCGCGGACACTCTCGACCGAGAGGCCGGAGACCCGCATCCTGTTCATGTCGGGTTACACCGACGATCGCATTCCCGCCGCCGCGACGACCGACGGCTCCTGGAAGCTCATTCAGAAACCCTTCTCCGCCGGTCAGCTCGCCAGCGAGGTTCGAAAAACACTCGACCGCCCCGACGCGCCGTCGTGATCGGCGCGCGATCCGCGTCCGCCGAAATCGGCAATGCTTCGCCGGACCGCCATGCGGTCCGCGCGGTCGTCTTGATCGCCGGCGCCGTTCTGATGGCGCTCGAGATCCTGGGCTCGCGCGTGCTCGCGCCGAGCTACGGCTCTTCGGTCTACGTCTGGGGAAGCCTGATCTCGACCTTCCTCGTTGCGCTCGCGCTCGGCTATGCGCTGGGCGGCCGCGCGGCGGACCGGGACCCGTCGTTCTCCCTCCTCTCGACGGTGCTCTCGATCGCGGCGATCCTGATCCTTCCGTGCGTCGTGTGGGGCCGGAGCTTCCTCGCGTGGATCGGCGGGACCGGTTGGGATACGCGGTGGCTGGCGCTTCTCGCAGCGATGGTCCTGTTCCTTCCGGCGTCGCTCGCGATGGGGATGGTCACGCCCTTCGCGGTGCGCCTCGGGATCCGCCAGCGGGAGACGGCGGGGACCGTGTCGGGGGCATACTCCGCGCTCTCCACCGCCGGCTCCTTCGCCGGCACCCTGCTGACGACGTTCGTCCTGATCCCGCGTTTCCGGGTGCCGGTGCTTCTCCTCGGGCTCTCGGCGGCGCTTCTGGCGTGCGCGCTCGTGCTCGTCCGAAATCGCGCGAGCGCGGCCGCCGCCCTGCTCGGCGCCGCCGCCTGGACCGTGGCCACGCTGAACGAGGCGCCACCCGCTGCCGTCGGAGGCGAGACGCTCCTCCTGCGCCGGGACACCGCCTATCACCACATCGCGGTCACGCAGCTCGACCGGACGCGCTGGTTCCGCTTCGACAACCTGACGCAGAGCGCCGTGAACCTGGATCACCCCGACCGATTCGTGGTGGGCTACGTCCAGTCGCTGATGATGGCCTTCGCCCTGCGGCCCGGGATGCGGCGGGTCTGCGTCGTCGGGCTGGGCGGCGGCGTTTTTCCGCGGACCGTTTCCCGGATCTGGCCGGACGCACAGATCGAGACGGTCGAGATCGATCCCGTCGTACGCGACGTGGCGCGGGAATACTTTCTGTACCGGGAGTCCCCACGGGTTCGGACCGTCATCGAGGATGGACGCGTGTTCCTGTCGCGCGCCGGACCGGCGTACGACCTGATCGTCCTCGACGCCTTCAACTCCACGGGCGTTCCGTTTCACCTCACGACGCGCGAGTTCTTCGCGGCGGCCAAGGCGCGGCTGGCTCCAGACGGCATGCTCGCGGCGAACTTCATCGGCTCGCTGATGGGGAAGGACGGCCGCCTCTTCTGGGCCGCCTACCGCACGATCCGGCGGCAGTTCGGGCAGGTCTACCTCATCAGCCCGGAGATCCGGACCGGGCGATCTCCCGAGGGAAACGTGGTTCTGATAGCGACCGTGTCGGCGGATCCGGTCGAGGCGGCGACGATCCGCCGCAACACCGAGGCGCTCGAGGCCTCGGCGCCCCTACCGGGGCTCTCACGCTACCCGGCCGAGATCCTGCACAGCCCCGATCCGCCGGCAGGCACTCCGGAGCTCACCGACGCGTACGCTCCGGTGGAGGCGCTGCAGAACTTCTGATCCCGCGCTACGTTCCGAGCCCCTCGGGTTTCCGAAACGACGCGCCACCGCCCATCGTCGGTGATGCGCGGGAAGTCGAGGCCGCCGCGGCGACGAAGAAGCAGATCAACGGCGTGACGAGGAGCCGGCTCGCCGACCAGACGATGAAGAGGGTCGGGTCGGCGGCCGCCGAAAGGTAGAGGTACAGGATGAACCCCGTGAAGCCGAATCCCACCGCGAGCGGCGCGAGCGACCGCGCGCCGGAGCGGCATCCGATCAGCAGCGCGGCTACGGCGATCCAGGGCGCATACCAGGCGCCGTATGCCGCGCTCCTGCCGGTTTCCTTGAGGACGAGCGGCAGATGCGCGAAGCTCAGGCGGGATCCGGACTGGAAGCCGTAGACGTCGGCGAGCCCGTGGGCGCGGGTGAAGACCACCCAGGCCAAGAGGGCCAGGGCCGGCGGGACTCCGGCGGTCCGAAGCACGCGTCGGCGCGCGCCGCGCCCGGCTAGGACCAGCGCCACACCGAGGACGAGCGCCGCGAACACGGTTCCTTCGACCTTGGTGAGCACCGCCGCCGAGAGCGCGATTCCCATGGCGGCCAGTCCATACCCGCGATCCCGGGCGAACACGAGAGCCGAAAGCGCCAGGACCTCGAAGGCGACGAGCGGCGGGTCCGCGTTTCCAGCGCATCCGGTGACGACCAGGACGAAGCCGCAGAGCGCGAGCAGAACGACCGTGAGCTCTCCCGCGACGCGACCGCCGAGACTCGACCGAGCGAGGCCGAAGAACGCGAGCCCGGCGATTCCCAGGAAGATCGGGAGCGTCAGCAGCGACGCTCCCCACGCGAACCGGCCCGCGATCATCGTCGCAAACGCGTAGAGACACGGCAGCAGAGGCGGATAATCGGTGTGCATGAGGCGGTGCTCGGGAGCGCCCAGAAACGCGATGTCGATCGCGCGGGCTTGCGCAAACTTCTGCCCCTTCGAGGCCCAGAAAAGCATCAGGTCGGCGGACGTGGCCCGCGCCGTTCCCGCCGCGTAGGTCACGGCGACCAGCACGAGAGCGGCCGCGCAGCACGCGAAGAGGGAGGGTGCGCCGTTCTCAGCCTTCGGCGCGGGCGGCCCGGCGCGCCGCCGACGTCCGACGGCCACGCAGACAGCCGGGGCCGCGAGGAGCAACGGCAGCGTCCAGCGAACCCGCAAGAACGTCAGGAGAAGCATCTCGGCGCAGATCGCGACGCCGCCCCAGGCGGCCGAGGTCGCGACGCACGCCGCTCGCGAGGGTGGCACGGTGCGCGAGACTCTGAGAAAGGGAAACCCGATGAAGGGCAGCGCGGCGAACGCGGCGAGGAAGAGAAAACTGCTCATCGCGCCCGGGCGTAGAGCGCGCCGGCCTCCAGGCGGGCGGCCAGCGTGAACCTCGGATCGCGAAAATCCCCTCCGAACCGGGCCACCCAATCCGGCGGCGCGCCCGGCGCGCCCGGAATCAGGACCGACGGGTGCATCACGATCTGCTCCGGCAGCTGGCCGATCGCGAGCATGTAGCCGATCTCGCCGGTCGCGTCGAGGACGACGATGCTGGAGCCACGCGGCACGCGGGATGAGACCTCTCGCAGGAAGAGCAGATACGGCACCGACGATTGCTCGGCGGGCTCGCTGTGAGAGAGGGGCGTGGCCGGCGCGGCGAGCGTCAGCGGCCCGTGGCGGAGGATCGATGCGAGCAGCAATCCGAAGAGGAGTCCGGCAGCCGTCCAGCGCACCGCGCTTCGCATTCCCCTGCCTCTCGCTCGTCCGACGCCGCGGCTGCCCCGACCGAGGGGTCTACGGCTTGGTTTCGCGCTGCGTCCGGCGCAGATGCTCCTCGAGATTCTTGCGGTCGGTGACGTCGCGCGAGACGCTCAGGGCCGCCAGCGTGCGGCCGAACTCGTCCGCCAGCGGGACGACGACCGTGTCGCACACGCCCGCGGTGCCGTCCTTGCGGACAAAGGGGACCTCGCCCGTCCAGCGCCCCTGCGAGCGCATGCCGGCCAGCATCGTGCGCGTCAGGTCGTCGTTTCGTTCGGGGGGCGCCAGAGCCGAGGGGGTTTTGCCGACCATCTCCGCCTTGGAGTAGCCGAACATCTTCTCAGCGCCCGCGTTCCAATCCACGATACGGCCCTCGAGGTCCATCAGCACGACGCCGTCGCTGATGTGCTCGAAGGCGCGGGCCTGGCGGCGCAGCGTGTCCTCCATCAGGCGCAGCCGCGTCACGTCGTGGAAGCTCCAGACGCGGCCGACCGTCCTACCGTTGATCTTCTGCGGATGGGAGTAGCGCTCGAACAGCCGCCCGTCCTTGAACTCGAGCCAGTCGTAGCTCTGAGCCTCCGGCCGGCCGTAGAGCTCCTTGATCTTGCGAACGAAGAGCTCGGGGTCGCGGAGTTGATCGAGGACGAATGCGATGGCCTGACTGTCGTCGCGCGAGGCGAGGATCGATTCGGGAATCCCCCACATCTCGACGAACTTTCGGTTGTAGCTGACGATTCGCCCGTCGTTGTCGACGACGAGGATGCCGTCCGCGGTCGCCTCGATGGTCGCCCGAAGCAGCGAGAGCGTCTCCTCGAGGTTTTCCCCCTCGCGCCGCCGCTCGGTCATGTCGCGGAAGCTCCAGACCCGGCCGACCGTGCGGCCTTCCACGAGCTGCGGGAGCGAATCGCGTTCGATGACGCGGCCGTCCTTCAGCTCCACGACGTCGTGCACCGTCGCTCCCGGGTCCGCCGCAACGCTCATGACCTTCTTGACGAACCCCGCCGGGTCCTTCAGCTTCTCCAGCACGAAAGCGAGCGTCCCCGTCTCGTCGCGGCGTCGGGCCAGCTCGTCCGGGATCCCCCACAGGTCGACGAAGCGACGGTTGAAGTGGACCATCCTGCCGCCCGCGTCGACGACCAGGATCCCGTCGGCCGTCGCGTCGATCGTCGCGTTTAAGAGCGCGACCGACTGCTCGAGCGCCCTCTGCGCGTCCTTCAGGTCGGTCACGTCGAACGCGACGCCGATGACGCCTCGGATCGTCCCGTCGATCTCCCGGAGAGGCTCGACGTGCGCCCGAAACGTGCGACGCTTCCAGACGACCTCGTAGGTGACCGACTCGCCCTCGAGCGCCCGCCGGTGCGCCGAGATCGGCTCGAACTCCGGATCCGTCGTTCGGAAGTAGGCGAAGAGGCTCGTCCCCCGGTTGTCGCCGGGCTTCTGGTCGAGCGCCGCGAGGGCTCCCCCCGCGGATTCCAGGAAGCGCAGCTCGCGATCCGTGGTCCAGAACACCGCCGGCATCTGATCGACGAGCACGCGGAGACTCTCCTCCTTCTCGTGGAGCGCCTCGCCGGCGTGCTCGCGCTCGAGGAGCAGCCGCCGCCGGAGCTCGAGCTGCGCGACCACCTGGCGGGAGAGCGCCCGCAGCGCTTCCGTCTGCTCGGGCGTCAGCGTCCGCGGCTTTCGATCCATGACGCAGATCGTGCCCAGGGCATATCCGTCGGAGGTGACCAGGGGCGCGCCGGCGTAGAAGCGGATCTTGGGATCGCGCAGAACCATCGGGTTCTCGGCGAACCGGCGGTCCGCGGTGGCGTCGGGCACGACGAGGACGTCGCGTCCGGAAATCGCGTGTGCGCAGAAGGCGATGTCGCGCGGCGTCTCCGCCGCGGCGAAGTCGACGCGGGACTTGAACCACTGGCGATCCTCATCTACCAGCGAGATCAAGGCGATCGGCGCGCCGCAGATGTGCGAGGCGAGCGACGCGAGGTCCTCGAACGGCTGCTCGGGGGGCGTGTCCAACACGCGATACCGGCGCAGCGCCTCGAGGCGCTTGGGCTCGTTCCGCGGGGTCGGAGGGCTGGACGGCGACATTTGCGAGCCGGACGACGGAATCATATTTTGGTTTCAGGTTTCAAGTTTCAAGATGGGGCTCCTTCCTGAAACCTGAAACTTGAAACTTCGACAGACGTCACTTCTTTGATTGCGTGGTCAGCGGCTTGCCGATCGCCGAGATCAGGTCCGGCTTGCCTTCGACCCTCTCGAGATGCGGGTACTTCTCGCCGCCGTGATAGTCGACGCGGCACGTCTTGAACGTGTCGACGTTCTCCACCAAGAGCTCGAGCGGCTCCGCTCCGCCCCGCCCCGCCCGGAGCGCGTCGCGCAGCGCCTTGAGCGAATAGCGGCGGCCGTTGACCGCGACCAGACGCATTCCCGGTCCGACCCCCGCGGCCGCGGCCGGCATCCCGGGGACGACGTCGCGCACGATCCCCTCGTCCGCGTCCCCGGAGGTCCCCTCCCCCTGCACGAGCATTCCGAGCGAGTACCAGAAGTCATAGATCTTCGACTGCTCTTCCGCCGCTCGGGTCAGCTCAGGCATCGCGTCCGTGTAGACGAGCCTCCAGCCTCCCGCCTCGATGCCCCCGAGAGGGGCGCGCGGCGCGATTCGGGAGATGCGGGCCCGCAGGAAGCCGACCCAGTCGTTCGGCGCCACCGCGTTCAGCGCAGAGACCACGTCCTCGAAGGAGTAGGGCTTGACCGCCGGCGCTCCTCCGGGTGCCCCATGGAACGCCCGACAGAAGTCGTCGAGCGATTTCTTCCCGCCGGTCTTCTGCCGGATGAGGGTATCGGCCTCGAGCCAGATCAGCTCGCTCTCGGGATAGAAGTCTACGCCGCGCCGCCAGGCCGCCCAGTCGGGGCGCGCGAAGTAGAGGAGCTGGGCCGCGACGGCCGTATCGGCGAGCGGGCGCCAGGAACGGCCCGCCTGGTGATCCATCGCGGCGGCGGTGAGCGCCAGGTTTTCGCGGTAGAGCTCCGGCGTGCGCAGGCCGCTGCGTCCGCCGAGGACGTCGCCGTAGTACTCGGTCAGCCCCTCGTAGACCCAGAGGAGCTCGCTGTCGATCGGCGCCTGGTAGTCCGCGGAGACGGCCGTCACGATCCCAGCCGGGCGCCGGTACTTTCCGTTCCAAGAGTGGACGTACTCGTGTGACAGAAGCGTTCCCATCACTCTGCGCGCGGACTCGTCCAGGAAAACGCGCTCGGTCGAGCGGTTGTCGCTCGACTCGTGGTGCTCGAGCCCGTTGAACGGGATGTGCTCCGAGAGCGTCAGGAGGAAATGGTAGTTCGCATAGTGGCGGGCGCCGAAGAGCGCGAATGCCTCGGCGACGAGACGCTTGTAGTGCGCGACGTCGTCGGGTGGGATCTCGACGGCCGCGGCGCTGTCGGATGCGATGTGGAGCCAGTGACCCGGCTTCTCTCCGGGCGTCAGGTCGATCGTGCGAAGGTGCGCGCCGGATAAGACCGGAGAGTCGATCAGCGTCACGAGCGAGACCGGCGTGAACGTGATCTCCTCGCCCGACTCTCGCGCGACGGGCAACGCCGTCGCGTACTTCCATCCCGTCGGCAGCTTCAGCGACGCGGCGAAGGAGGCGGCGGTGTCGTTCTCGCCCTGAGGGTAGAGGAGCAGCGGCCACCAGTTGATCACCGCCAGTTGCGCCGTCGCCGAGGTCCAGGCGGTCAGCGGGGCGACGTAGTCGAAGGTGAGCTCCAGCGCGGCCGCCCCCGCGGGCGCCTCGAGGGCGAAGCTCCACATCTCGGTGGGGACGCGCTTCCATTCCACCGGCCGGCCGCCGGCGGAGACCTTGAGCCCCACCAGATCCGTGATCGGCCCGGTCGGGCCGTGCTCGCCGGGGATCCACTTCGGGTACGCGAGCGTCACCCGCCCGGCTTTGACCGGGACCGACTCGCGGACGTGGAAGATCCGCCGCGGCGCATCGCTCGCGTCGACCGCCAGGGTCGCCGGCGAGGCCTGCCCGAGGAGGACCGAGGAGATCGAAAGGAACGCCGCGGACGCGAGCGCCGTGAATCGAAACGGACGCATGGAGCCTCCTTCGGTGGGAAATGCGGCTGCGACTCTATCGCGCGTGCGCCGAGCCCGACAGAGATTCGCTCCAGCCCTCGGCAGCTTCGGGCGACGGGTACGCGCGGGTCAGGATGGGTGCCGTGATCACGGTCGTGAAGAGCGCCATCGCCACCAGCCAGAAGAACGCGGCCGTCGAGATCACGCCCATGTCCGCGCCGATGTTGATGACGACCAGAGCCATCAACGCGCGCGTGTTCATCAGCAGGCCGATCGAGAGCGACTCCTTCCAGGGCAGCCCCGTGGCCCTCGCGGCGAGGGCGGTCGCGCCGAATTTCGAAGCGCACGAGACGGCGATGACCGCGGCGAGAGCCCACCAGAGGCGCGGATCCGCACCGAGAGAGCCGATGTCGGTTCGGAGGCCCGAGAAGACGAAGAAGATCGGCAGGAAGAGGACCCCGACGAGATCGCCGATCGAGGTGCGAATGCCGTCGACCAGATCACGGTTGAACGAGCCCGCGATGCCGCAGAGGAAGCCGCCGAAGATCGAGAAGACGCCGAGCGCATTGGTCGCCGTCGCCGTTGCGAAGACGATCACGAGCACGGTCGCGAGCGCCCCGGCAGGCAGGCCTCCGGTCGGAGTGCGGCGCACCTTCAGGCGCGAGACGCCGAAGCGACCCGCCGCCCAGAAGGCGGCTCCGAGCGCGGCGACGCCGGCCAAAGAGACGGCGAGCGCGCCGGCGTCGGCCCTCCCGTGCGTCACCATCGACACGATGGCTCCCAGCAGAATCCAGCCGAGGACGTCGTCGATCGCGGCCGCGGTGATCGAAGTCAGCCCCATGCGCGTGCGCGTCAGGCGCGTGTGCATCAGGATGCGGCCCATGATCGGGATCGCGGTGATCGAGACGGCCGTCGCGAAGAAGAGCCGAAAGGCGAGCGCCGGGGCCTGGATCGTGGTGAGCCCGTACAGCCAGCCCGCCAGTGCGTAGCTCGCCGCGAAGGGGGCGAGGATCCCCGCGACCGCTACGAGCGTCGAGGCTCGCGCGGCGTGTCGGAGCCGATCGAAGGGGAACTCGAGGCCGATCAGGAGCATGAGCAGGACCAGACCGACCTGCGCCATGGCCGAGAGGACCGAGGTCGTCCTGGGCGGCAGCATGGCTTGGATCGCGCCGGGATAGAAGCGGCCGAGCAGCGACGGTCCGAGAATGACGCCGGCGAGGATCTCGCCGACGACCGGCGGCTGCCCGACCTTGCCGAACAGCCAGCCGAAGAGGCGCGCGGCGCCGATAATGATCGCCAGGTCGGCGCAGAGGAGCAGGAGCGTCTTCTCGAGGGCGAGGTACGAATCCATCGCGCGCGACTCAGCGAGCGGGAGCCGCTGTGCTCAGCCGGTCGCGAATCACCTTGGCCAGAGGGATCAGCTCGCGCTTCTTCTGCACCGCGGCGCGGTCGTACGCCTCGTAGAACGCGCGAGGCCCGCCGGAAAGCGTCGTCCGATACGCGTCGATCCCGAGTGTCTGAGTGATGCCGTCGGCGAAGAAGGCGCCCGCGGGTCCCGCCACTCGCGAAGCGAACTCCGGCCGGCGCACTTCCGCGGCGAGCTGAACGCGCTGGTCGAGGTCGCCCTCCGCGGACGCGAGACGCTCCGCCACGCGATTGAACTCGTCGATCGACGCCTTCATCGGCTCCTTCAGCCACACCGACATCGGAAAAAAATTTTCGTTGACAGTATAGAGGGCGGAGGGACCCACCTCGGCTCCGGCGCGCAACAGGGGCTCCAGCGGACCGAGCGCGGGGTCGCGCTTCTGCCACGCCGCGCTGCCGGCTCGATAGACGGCCCACGCCGGCTGATACGCCTCGCCGGCCATGAGACGCGAGAGGTGCTGGAGCTGTTCGGGGGCCGGGGAGCCGTGCACGTCGGAGAGAGCGCGCGCCAGATCGACGACGACGCGCCGCCCTCCGCCTTCGGCGTCCGGAAGGACGAGGTGATCCTCGCGCCCCGGCAGTCCGAAGGTCAGATCGATCTCGACCGGCACGGAGACTCTTAGGTCCGCGGGAAGCAGCGCGAGCGCGCGGCTGGCGGCGGATCGGGTCAGCTCGGCTTCGCGCGAGCCGATCGCCGCGAGCATCTCCTCCCACGAGCTCCTCTCTTCGCGGATTTTTCGAAAGTCGAAGACGGCGACGCGGCTCTGCTCCTCGAAGGCCGCGGCGAGGTCGCGCTCGAAGACCTCCGCGGGCCGTTGGGAATCCCGAATCGCGGCTCCGATGGCTGGCAGCGCCTCGAGCGATTTGGCCTCGGCGGGGTCGAAGCGGTCGCGGGAGAGCGTCGCGAGGATCTCCCGCGCCGCCCGCAGGTCCAGCCGGATCGGGATCGTCGCGGCCGATGCCGGTGGCGCATCGTAGGGGGCGCGGGAAAGGGAGCCGGGCACCGGCCCCGACCGGGAGCCGGCCGAAACGCAGGTGACGGCCGCGACGAGCGGAAGGAGCAGGACCGCGGCCCAGCGACTCACGCGAGAATCGCCTCCAGGGCGCGGCGCACGTCGGAAAAGTCGGAGAGCAGCGCGTCGGGCCGTTCGGCGGCGAGTTGGTCCGCTCGGGTGGGCCCGGTCGCGACCGCCACGGAGCGAACTCCCAGCGAGCGGCCGCAGGCGACGTCGTGTACGGAATCTCCGACGACGACGATCGACTTGCCGCCGAATCGCCGTCCCGTTCTCTCGGCGGCGCGCTCGAGCGCGATCGCGGGAAGCGCGTAGCGGTCGGCCGAGTCGCTCCCGAAGGCTCCGAAGGGGAAGTAGCGATTGAAGCCCGGCGGCTCGAGCTTCAGGCGAGCCCCGCGCTCGAGGTTGCCCGTCAGGAGGGCGAGCGTCACGTCCGGCCGCGTGGCCAGAGTCGCGAGGAGCTCGGCGACTCCGGGCTTCGGCACGACGTTCTCGGGCTTGAGGCCGCGCTCGAGCTCCTCCAGATAGAGCGCCAGAGCTCGCGAAAGATCCCGCTCGCAGCGGTCGTCCCCGATCTCTTCCCGCACGAGCTCGCGTACGATCTGCGGGTCGGTCTTGCCCGAGAAGTCGAACCGTTTACGGTCGTGGTGCTTCTCCGCGGGCCTCCAGCCGTACGCCGTTTCCAGCGCACGCAGGACCGACTCGCGCGCGATCGCCCCCGCGGAGAGCAGGGTTCCGTCGATGTCGAAGAGGATGAGCTTGTAGCCATTGAGGGTTTCCGTCATCGGTTTTCCGTCGACGGCTCAATCATATTCAAACCGCTTCCCGTGCCAGGCGAGGATGTCCATCATCGCTCGGCGCCAGTAGCGCCAATCGTGGCCGCCGGGCTCCAGAATGATCGTCGTCGGCACACCGCGCTCGTTCAAGAGCGTTCCGAACTGCGCGGCGACTCCGTCCAGCCCGTAGAAGTCCTCCGTGCCGGCGCGCAGCTCGACGGTGAACGGCGGACGCTCGAACCGGAGCCCCCAGAGAATGTTCCAGACGTCGTTGGCATCCAGCGAGTTGTCCGCCGCGGAGCGGCCGAAGACGCGCCGGAGCGTGTAACGCGCGACGAAGCTGTAGCGCGCCAGATCGTCCTGTCCGAACGGGATCAGCGCGCCGGAGAGCGCCGAGACCGAGGCGTAGAGGTCGGGATGCTTCAGCGCGGTCTTGACCGCGCCGTAGCCACCCATCGAGATGCCGGTCACGCCGCGGGACTTCTTGCCGGGGATCACGCGGTAGTGCGTCTCGACCCAGCGGGGTAGCTCTCCCGCGAGAAGCGTCTCGTACTTTCGAGAGCCGTCGTGGAAATCGGAGAACCAGCTTCCGGTGCCGTCGAGAGCGACGACGAGAAACTCCGGGAGCCGGCCGTCCCGCATGCGCTCGATCGCGTCGGAAGCGACGCCCCGGCGCTCGAGGGTCCTGCCGTCGCCGTACCCGTCGTGCAGGAAATAGAGGACGGGATAACGGCGCGAGGTTTCCCGCTCGTACGACGGCGGGAGGAGGACGAGCACCTCCGCGGAAGACTTCAGCAGGCTGGTCTTGACCCGCTCCACGTGAACTTCCGGCGGCGCCGATGCGCACGCGGACGCCGCCGCGGCGAGCAGAGCGGCGAACGCGCGCCGGAAGAGATCCCGTGGGGTCAGGAGCCGGAAGGAGGTTTGAAGAGAGAGTCGTCGCGCTTGTCCGACACGGCGACGTTCTCGAACCGAATCTCGAAGGGCTCGCTGGTCATCGGCTTGTCCATCGAGAGCATGATCCCGCCCATGGGCTGCCAGTCCTTCCAAGCCACCGTCGTGGGAGGCTCGGAGGCGCCGCCCAGGACGTACTGCCACTGCACCATCCGGCGGGGACCGCGGCTGACCCAGAACCAGTACACGTCTTTCGGGGTGAGTCCCACGTTCTCGAAGGAGAGCTTCAGGATGTCGCACGTCCCCCCGCCCGGGCAGGGCTTCTCGCCGTCGTACGTCAGGCTCACGCCCGGATCGAAGATCTTCCAGGGCGCGAGCAGCCAGTACGTGTCGTTGATGAACCGCCCGTACGCGTTCTCCAGGAGCTTCTTCTTCTGCTCCCCTTCCGCCCGCAGCGAGTTGACGAACGCCACTCCGTCGCGCGTGTTGACGTTGAAGTAGACCGCGAAGGGCGCGCCGGCCTTATCGACCCCCTTGAGGCGATAGTCTCCCGTGTAGCGGTCCCAGGCATGCGAGAACCGCGCGACCGGCTTGCCCTCCTTCACGACGACGAAGTCGAACTGGAACTGCCGTGCTTTTTCCCACGCCGACGGTCCGCCCATCGCCGCAATGAGCTCGCGCCCGACGGCTTCCGCCTTCGCGTCGCGCTCCGCCGCGCTCAAGGACGCGGCGCAGAGCGCCATCACCAGGAATCCCGCCGCTCTTGTTCTCATGCGCGGATCATACGTCGGTCGGGCGGGCCTGCGCGGTGTCTTAGACTAGCCCCATGGCGGAGCTCGATCGCATGCCTCGAGACCTCCAGTCGGCGCTCTCGGGCGAAGGCTTCCGGAGACGGCGCCGCCTGGTGCTGCCGCTGCTGACGACGGACCCGGAAGGCTTCCCACGCGTCGCGCTGCTGACGCTCGGGGAGGTTCGGGCGAACTCGGCGTCGCGCCTTACCGTGGTCGTGCGCGCGAGGAGCCGCACCGCGATGAACCTCGTGCGCCGCGGGAACGCGACGCTGCTCTATCTGCACCAGCGCATGACGGCCTGGGTCCAGGCGCGCGCCGGCCGCGGGCGCGTCAGCGGCGCGGACCCGGAGCGGCGCCTCTTTCCGCTCGCGGTCGAGCACGTGCGCGTGGACCGGCCCGTGGAATCCGAAGGCGACGTCTCTCTGCTGACCGGGCCAACCTTCGCCGGCAGAGACTCCGACCGCCTCTTCTCGGAAGAGCTGTTCGCGGAGCTCGGCAAGATCGGCCGCGAGTGAAATTCGAGGGGCAGACCGCGCTCGTGACCGGCGGCGGCCGTGGAATCGGCCGTTCGATCGCGCGGCGCCTGGCCGAGCAAGGGGCGCGCGTGGGCCTCGTGGCGCGCACGGAGGCGGAGCTTCAGGAGACGGCGCGCCAGATCGCCGAGGCGGGCGCTCGCAGCCTCGCCCTGCCGGCCGACATCACTCAGGCGGGCGCCGCCGAGCGGTGCGTCGAACGCACCGAAAGCGAGCTCGGCCCGATCGACGTGCTGGTCAACAACGCCGGAGTCTTCATCTATCGGCCGTTCCTGTCGCTCGCTCCGGAGGACTGGGACCGCGTCATCGCGACGAACCTCACGGGCGCGGCGAACTTCTGCCGTGCGGTGTTGCCGGGGATGGTGCGCCGGCGGCGCGGCCGCATCGTCAACGTCGCCTCGATCCACGGCATGCGAGGCGACGCCAACGTCGCGGCTCAGAGCGCGGCCAAGTTCGGCCTGATCGGCCTGACTCAGAGCCTCGCGCGGGAGTTCCGCGAGCACAACATCGCCATCAACGCGGTTTGCCCCGGGACCGTCGAGAACAGGAAGGAGGAGGGCGCGGCGGAGCACTCCGAGCCGCTCGCCGAGAAGCTGTGGCCGCGCGACGTGGCGCACGCGGTGCTCTTCCTGGCCTCCGAGGACGCGGCCGCGATCACGGGGGCGGCGCTGGAGGTCTTCGGCGGGACTCATCTGGTGATCGCGCCGTAAAACCGAGTTTCAAGTTTCAGGTTTCAGAACAGGGATCAAGACTCCAGTGCGACGGCCGTGGAGCCGCAGCCAAAAAATCGAGAGCTTCCTCCGTGCTTCGTGGCGCGCCCGCGTGCCTGAGCGCGCGAGACGGTGGATCCGCAACTTCCTCTCGGAGGCTCCTCGACGCGCCCGGGACTTTCTTCCGGACGTCCGCGACCGGCTGATCGCGCAGAGGTCGTTGCCGCCCGCCCGCCTGCGGCGTCGGGTTGGCCGAACGAGCTCACGCCGGCAGTTTCTCGAGGTCGGGAAAACCGTCGCGGAGGATCTGTTCCTCGCGATCGAGGGCCTCGGCGCCCGCCGCCAGGACTACGGGACATGGCTGGACCTCGGCTGCGGCGCCGGACGAGTGACCCGGCATCTCGACCGGGAACCGTCCGTCGTCCGACTCATCGGCGCCGACCTGGATCGAGAGGCGATCGAGTGGTGCTGCCGCCATCTGCGCGGCCGCTTCGTCCCGGTGGCCGAGATCCCTCCGACGTCCCTCGAGGAGGGTTCGATCGATCTCGTGTATTGCATCTCGGTCTTCACGCATAGGGACGAGCAACGGCAGCGGCTCTGGCTCGCGGAGATTCGGCGGCTGCTTCGTCCCCGCGGCATGCTCCTCGCCTCGATGCATTCTCCCGAGCTGACATTCGAGCGCCCGGACCTGAGCCGGGAGCAGCACGACGCATTGGGCCGCACCGGTTTCCTGTTCGCGCCTGCCTCGGCTGCATTCAACGAGGCTTCGGCATTTCACTCGGAGGACTACCTGCGCCGCGTCTGGGGCGAGCTCTTCGAGATGCGCGGCTTTCGCGCGCGAGGCCTCGGCGGCTACCAGGACCTCTCCGTCTGGGTTCGAAGCGACTCGACGTCAGCCGCGCCGGGAAACGCCTGTCCGATCAGCGTCCGCCGCTCGCGCTCCCAACCCCGCCCGGCGCGCCGGTCTCGCGATTCTTGTACTCCAGGCGGATCGCCACCGGGGTGATCGCCTTCCCGTTGCCCTCGACGTAGGGATAGATGAAGTAGTTCAGCGTCTCGGCGCAGGGCGGCGGGTCGAGGTGGATGTCGCGCCCCACGGAGAACTGGACGCGGTCGGGATCGAGGTGGCCGAAGAGGTAGTCGCGCTTCTTCTGGTCCGTGGTCTTCGACGCGTCGGAGGCGTCCACGGGGAACCAGCCGCGGCCCGGCAGATACAGCTCGGCCCAGCAGTGGTAGCCCGGGATCGTCGCCTCGGCCTCCGGCTTTAAGGGGAAGCCAATGACGAACCGCGCCGGAATCCCTTCCGCGCGAGCAAGGGACATGAAGAAGGAGTGGATGTCGGTGCAGTTGCCCTTCTGGACGTCGCACGCCCGCTCCGAGTCGCCGTTGCCCCATCCCGGAGTCGTCTTGTCGTAGGTCATCGTGTTGACGATGTAGTCGTAGATCGCGCGAGCCTTCGACTCGGGCGTCGGATGGCCGAGTGTCACCTGGCGGGCGATCTCGCGGATTCGCGGCGAGAGCGTCACCAGAGACTCCGCGTGCAGATACTTCTGAAGGTCCTGAGGCGACTCGCGCCGAGACGCTGCGGGTCCTGCGCCGGCCTCGCGCCGCTCCGCCTCGAAGCGGACGCGAATGTCGAGAGGACCGCTCTTCGGCGCGTCTGTCGAGAAGTAGAAATAGCGGTCGCCGTGCTCCGACTCGCGGCGGATTTCCCCGGGGTACGGGGACTCGACCCGGACGTTGCGAACCGTCTGGTCCGCCGAATCGGAGGGCATCGGGATCCAACCCTCCAGACGCGCGAGCCCGGCGGGAACCTCCTGGATCGTAGCGACGTAGCTCGCTTCGAAGGCGCGCGCTCGGGCTCCGGGACTCTGGACGGGCGCCAGGAGAGCGGACGCGACCAGAACGACGAGACTGAGCATAGGAACCTCCTCGACGGCTTCGATTCTATGCAATCCGCGTGACGACCGGGGCGTCAGCGGGCCGGGAGTTTCAGCTTCAGGATCGTCCCCTTCGGTCCGACCGCCCATCCCGTCTCCGCACCGGCGAGCGCGACCGCGTTGACGGGCGTGCCGGCCTCGACCGTCCACGCGCGGCCGCCGTCGGCGCTGCGCGCAAGGCCGGCGGGCCCCACGGCAATCAATCCGAGCTCGGTCGCGGGCACGCGCCGGACCGCCGAGAAATACCCCGCCGGTGAGACGGGCGCGGGAATCCAGCTCGCGCCGCCGTCCTCCGAGCGCGCGCCGTTCAGAGACTCGAGCGCGGGCCGCTTGTAGTCGCCTCCGACCGCGAAGCCTCGCTGCGGGTCGAGAAACACCAGCGAGAACAGGCCCGCCGATGCGGCTCCCGCGGGAACCGGCGCGTCGGCAACGCTCCAGCTGCGCCCCCGGTCGGACGTGCGGAACACGCGCGCGACCTTCGCGCCGCCGGTGACGAACCAGGCTTCGCGTCCGCCCGCGAGCGCGTCCAGGCAGGTCCCGCTGGCGGCGAAGGCTCCCTCGCCGGCGAGGGCCTCGGGCATTGCGCCGGCCGGCGCGGGCGTCCAGGTCGTTCCGCCGTCCTCGGTCAGCAGCATCCGGAACCGTCCCTCAACGGGATCCCCGAGAAGAAGCCCGTGCGCCCGATCCCAGAACGCCATCGCGTCGTAGAAGCCGTCCCGATCGGGGTTCGTGTGGACGAGCGACCAGGAGAAGCCCCCGTCGGTGCTCCGGAAGATGCGCGAGAGGTCTCCCGGCCCGGCCGCCATCAGCACCACGGAATCGCCACCCGGCGCTTCGACGTCTCGGAAGTCCAGACTCTCGCCGCCCGGAATCGGCCGCCGCTCCCAGTGTTCGCCGTCGCGCGTGCGCAAGAGCGTGCCTCCGGCGCCGCTCGCCCAGGCGGTGCGGGAGTCGTGCGCGGCGATCCCCCGCAGCTCCGCGGTCGTGCCGCTCTCCTGGCGAGTCCACGAGGAGCCGGAGGCCGCGAGGAGCGGCAGGACGAGCGGCAGGGAGAGCAGCATCGCCCCCCTCACCCTGCCCTTTCCCCCCTCACGGGTGGAGAGATTATCCGGCCGTCTCATTTCCCCCAGATCATCCGGACGCTGACGAGCAGCAGGAACGCGCCGAACATCCGCCGCAGCGTCAGGTCCGAGACCGGCTGGACGAGGCGAGCGCCGATGTAGCCGCCGACCAGCAGCCCCCCGGCGATGAGCACGGCGTAGGCGACGTTCAGATTGCCGTTCTTGTAGTAGACCCAGGCACCCAGCGCTCCGACGGGCAGGAGAATCGCTCCGAGAGAGGTCCCGACGGCAGCATGCTGGCTCATGCCGTAGAGCAGCGCGAGAGCCGGAACGATGATGAGCCCTCCGCCGATCCCGAACATGCCGGCGCAGATCCCCGCCAGCACGCCGATCGCGACCAGACCCACGACTTGCATCACGCCTCCTCCGCGCTCTCTCGCGGAATCGCGAGCCCCGTCTCGTGCCGGTCCGTTCCGGCGCGGACCTCCACCGCGACATCCGGCGCGTTCGTCGTGATCGAGGCGACGCCGAAGGCGAGCATCCGGCGGATCTCGTCGTTCTCGTCGACCGTCCAGGGATGGACCGACAGCCCGGCGGCGGCCGCCTGGGCGAGCAGCGCCGGTGTGACGAGATCCCGGCGAGGACCGATGCCGTCGACGGGCGGAAAGAGCGGAGCGGGCTGGCCCTCGGCGGGCAGCGCGATCGGCCGCTCGTAGAGCAGGCTGGTCGCGAGCTCGGGCGCGATCTCCCGCATGCGCTTGAGGAACTCGGCGTCGAAGGACGCGATGAGGCAGCGAGGCTCGACCCGGTAAGCGGCCGCGAGCTTCGCGACCCGGCGCGCCATCGTGGAGGAGGACATGCCCGGCGAGGTCTTGACCTCGACGACGTAGCGCAGCGCCGGGCCGTAGCGGTGAAAGACCTGTTCGAGCCTCGGGATTCGATAGTCGCCGAACTCCGAGTGCAGCGTGATCTTCTCGAGGTCGCGGGCGGTGAAGCTCCGCATCGGGATCCGCTGCGCGCCGAGCACGACCTCTTCGTCGTGGAAGAGAACGGCTTCGCCGTCGCGCGTCAGCCGCAGGTCGAACTCGACCGCGTCGACGCCGAAGCTCTCGGCGAAGTCCATGCTCTCGATGGTGTTCTCGCGAGCGCGACGAGGGGCGCCGCGGTGCCCCACGATCCACGTCGAATGGGGGGCCTTCCAGTCGCTCATCGAGGCGGGATTATGAAGCACTCTTCGCCGTCATTCCGAGGAGCGCAGCGACGAGGAATCCCAAGCTGACCCGCGCGAAGCGCAGGTCATCCCGAGGAGCGTAGCGACGAGGGATCCCAGGCTTGATCGCCACGACTGCTCATCGAGTTCGGGATCCCTCGCGGTGCTCGGGATGACGGGCTCAGTCACGTTCGGCCGAGGCGCCCTCGATCTCCGCCAGAACGGCGTCCAGAGCCGCGTCGGGATCCGCCGCAGCGGTGACCGCTCGTCCGACGACCAGCAGGTCCGCGCCGGCGGCGATGGCGGCCGCCGGCGTCGCGATCCGCCTCTGGTCGTCGGCGGAGGATCCCGCCGGACGGATTCCCGGCACGACCGTCAGGAAGTCGGCTCCGCAGGCCGAGCGGATCGACGCCAGGTCGGCCGCCGAGCACACCACGCCGTCGAGCCGGCACTGCCGCGCCAGAAGCGCGAGCCGCCGCGCGATCCCTTCCGGGTGTCCGGCGATCGGCAGGTCTGCGAGCGCCGGGGCGTCCAGGGAGGTCAGCAGCGTCACCGCGACCAGCGCCGAGAGATGGGAGCGCACCGCGGCCTCCCTCGCCGCCTCGAGCATGGCGCGGCCGCCCAAGGCGTGCACGTTGACCATCGCCGCTCCCGAGCCCGCCACCGCCTCGACGGCCGCGCCGACCGTCGACGGGATGTCGTGCAGCTTGAGATCCAGAAACACCTTCGGCCCCAGCTCCGCGACCTCGGAGACGACCGACGGGCCGCTCGTGACGAAGGCCTCGAGACCGATCTTCAGCCAGCCCACGCGCGGCGCGAACCGACGGGCGTGAGCGATCACCTCGGCGCGGGTCGGATAGTCGAGGGCGATGCAGATTCTCTCGCCGCTCATCCCTCGGCCCCTGCGTCTCCTCCGTCGGGCGCCGCGTGCGCGCGGCCGACGAGGTCGGCGACCGAGGCTCCGATCGCGGCGCAGTGCGCGGAGAGCTCCGCGACGAGACGACCCGAGACGGACGGGTCCTTGAAATTCGCCGTGCCGATCTGCACGGCGTCGGCGCCGGCCGCCAGAAACTCCAGCACGTCGGCGAGATCGGAGATTCCGCCGATTCCCATCAGCGGCACATCCGGGAGCGCGCGGCGCACCTGGTAGACCATGCGGACCGCCAGGGGCTTGATCGCCGGTCCGGAGAGGCCCCCCGTTCCGAAGGAGATCCTGGGCCGAGCCGTCCGCGGGTCGATCGCCATCCCCACGAAGGTGTTGACGAGCGACAGGATGTCCGCGCCGGCATCCCGCGCGGCGCGGGCGGACTCGACCAGGTCGGGCGCGTTGGGCGAGAGCTTGACGATCAGGGGTCGCCGGGTCGCCGCGCGCACGCGCGAGACGAGCGACCGCGTCAGCGACGGCGAGTTGCCGAAGAGCATCCCGCCCTGCCGGACGTTGGGGCAGGAGATGTTCAGCTCCACGGCCGCGAGCCCATTCGCTCCCTCGAGCGCGGCGACGACGGTGACGTAGTCCTCCTCGAGGTCCGCCCAGACGTTGGCGATCACGGTCGCCCCGAGCGAGCGAAGCCTGGGCAGCTTCTCCGAGAGAAAGGCCTCGACACCGATGTTCTGCAGTCCGATGGCGTTGAGCATCCCGGCGGGCGTCTCGCAGATGCGCGGCGGTGGATTGCCGGCGTGCGGCTCGAGCGATAGACCCTTCGTGCAGATCGCGCCGAGAGAAGCGACGTCCACGAAATCCGTGAACTCGAGACCGTAACCGAACGTGCCGGAGGCCGTGACGATGGGGTTCTTGAGAGTCAGGGGACCGAGGCGGCAGGTGAGGTCGGTCATGAGGAAGGCCGATTTGAGATTTGAGATTTGTGATTTGTGATCAAGGCGAGAGAGCGACACACGCGGCGAAAACTCACCGCGGAAAATCGCGCGAAAACACTCACAGTTCCACCTTGATCACAAATCACCAATCCTCTGCCACGCTATTCTCTCGGGCGGCAGGATCGGCCCCTCCGTGCACGAGACGACAAACGGCTTCTCGGTTCCCGGGATCACGCAGCCGAGGCACGCTCCGAAGCCGCACCCCATCTCGGCCTCGGTCGAGAACTCGGCCGGCAGACCGGCGGCGGCGAGCACTCGAACGAGGGCGGCGAACATGGGCATGGGCCCGCACGCGAACGCACGCGCGTATCGGCTTCCCTCGCGCAGCCGCCGGTCCAGCGCCTCCGTGACGAACCCCCGATCGCCGAGGGAACCGTCGTCGGTGCAGAGAATCGTCTCGCCCGGCACGAGCCCCTCGAAACGAGAGCGGATCGACAACTCGTCGGCGTTGCGGGCGCCGAGGAAGAGATCCCCGGAGAGACCCGCCCGCCGCAACGCGGAGAAGAGCAGCGGGAACGGCGCCGCACCGATGCCGCCTCCGATCACCGCGACCCGCGAGGCCGCCGGCAGGTCGTCCCAGCGGAAGGAGTTTCCCAGAGGGCCGAGAAGCCGGACCGCCGCTCCTTCGGAGAGTCGTTCCAGGGCGGCGGTGCCGGGCCCGATCGCCTTCACCAGAAACTCCACCGTCCCCTCGTCCGGGTTTGCGTCCGCCACCGAGTAGGCGCGGCGCAGATACGGGCGAACGCAGTCCGGAATCTCGAGCATGACGAACTGGCCCGGCCGGATCGCGCGGGCGAGATCGGGCGCTTCGAATGTGACGGAGAAGAGGCCCGGCGAGAAGGATCGACGCCGAAGAAGCGGCGCTCGGTGGTCGGCCTTCACCGAGCGAGAATTGTATCCGGTGTCAGACCTCCATCGCGGCGTCGAGGTCCTCCGCCTCCCGGTCGCGCCGCGCCTTCTCCAGGCATTTTTCGCACAACAAGCGTCCTTCGATTTCAGCCGAAGCACGCGCGTAGCTTCCGCATCCGTGGCAGCGGCGCAAAGCCCGGTGATGTGCGTCGAGATCGACAGTCGATTGGGCTTCCCGTCGAATCATTGGGCACTCCTTTCGAGCCACCGATTCCTAAGCACGGTCCGTACCCGAAGCTCAAACGATTCAAAAAGAGCCGGTTACGACAAGAGCGACCCGCCGCGAGTGTCGCCTGCGCGAGGACTCTTGTCCCTGCGCGAGGTCAAAATGCGATGACTTCGTCCAGTGACCGCCGAACGTCAGAGACCTGCGGAAGGATGTAATCTTCGACCCGCGGCTGATACGCGACGAAGGTGTCCGTCGCGGCGACGCGGCCGACCGGCGCATCGAGATCCGAGAACAACTCCGAGGAGATCCGCGCCGCAATCTCGGCTCCATACCCCCAGGAGATGGAGTCCTCGTAGACGACGATCCCGCGGCTGGTCTTCCGGACCGAGCGGGCGATCGCCTCCCAGTCGTAAGGGTTCAGGCTGCGCAGGTCCAGGATCTCGACCGACTTGCCGGTCTCCTCGGTAAACGCCTTCGCGGCCTGCCAGGAACGGTACACCGTCGCGCCGTAGGTGACGATGGTGACGTCGGTGCCCTCCTGCACAACCGAAGCCTTGCCGAACGGCACCATGTAGTCGGGACCGGGATAGATCCCCTTGTTGTGAGTCTGACGATAGAGATGCTTGTGCTCCAGGAAGAGAACCGGGTCGTCGCACCGGATCGCCGTGCGCAGGAGTCCGTTCGCGTCGAGCGCGTTGGAGGGCATCACGACCCGTAGCCCGGGAATGTGCGTCATGAGGACCGCGCCCGACTGGGAGTGATAGATCGCGCCTCCCCCGATGTAGCCACCGATCGCCACGCGCACGACCACCGGGCACGAGAAGGTGTTGCCGGAGCGCCAACGCATATTCGACAGCTCGTTGTGGATCTGCATATACGCGGGCCAGATGTAGTCGTAGAACTGGATCTCGACCACGGGCTTGAAGCCTCGGATCGCCATTCCGATCGCCCGCCCGACGATGTTCGCCTCGGCGAGCGGGGCGTTGAAGACCCGATCCGCGCCGAAGAGGCGCTGGAGGCCGGCCGTGACCTTGAAGACGCCCCCCTTCCCTTTGCATTCCTCCAGCACGGCCTCTCGAGAGGCGTCCGCGACGTCCTCTCCGAATGCGACGATCGCGGGATTTCGCTTCATCTCGTCGCGCAGGCACGCGTTCAAGAGATCGACCATCGTCGTGGGCGCCGTCCCTTCCGGGGGTGCCGGTGCCGTCGAGAAGGCATCGCTCGTCGGATCGACGTCCGGCGAATAGACGAACTCGAACGCGGACTCGGGCGCGGGGATCTCCGCCGCCAGCGCGCGGTCGGCCTCCGCGTTGACTTGCGCTTCGACCTCGGCGTGGAGGCGCTCGCGCTCCGACTCCGGCAGGAGGCCCTCGTCCTGCAACAGCCCGGCGAAGCGGCGCAGCGGGTCGCGCTCGAGATCCCGGTCGCGCTCCGCACGCGGCCGGTAGAGCGCCTCGTCGTCCGAAAGGGAATGGCTGTACGGCCGGATCACGTGGGCGTGCACGAGGGCCGGCCCCATTCGCGAGCGGCAGTACTCGGTCGCGTAACGCAAGGCGTCGTAGGACGCGAGGAAATCGGTGCCGTCGACCTCGGCGACGAAGAGATTGGGGAAGCTGCGGACGAGCTTCGAGATCGAACCGCCCGGCGTGTTGACCTCGACCGGAACCGAGATCGCGTAACCGTTGTCCTCGATGAGAAAGAGCACGGGGAGCTTCAAGTTGCTCGCCGAAGAGAGGGCCTCCCAGAATTCCCCTTCGGATGTCTGGCCCTCGCCCCCCGAAACGTAGACGACCTCGTCGCGGCGGAAGGCGCCCTTCTCGGCGAGCTCGGCGATCCGGCTCATCCTCCAGCCGCCCTCGGCCGCTCCGACGGCGTGCAGGAACTGGGTTCCCGTGCACGAGGACTTGGAGATGATGTTCAAGCGCTTGGATCCCCAGTGGGAGGGCATCTGGCGGCCGGCCGAGGCCGGATCGTCCTTGGCGCCGACGGCCTGGAGGAACATCTCGTAGGGCGTGACGCCGAGCTGAAGGCAGAGCGCCCGATCCCGGTAGTAGCAGTCGAACCAATCGTAGGCCGGCCGTAGCGTCATCCCAGCGGCCGTCGTGACGGCCTCGTGTCCTACGCTGTTGATCTGAAAGTAGATCTTGTTCTGGCGCTTGAGCTGGATCTCCTTGTCGTCGACCTTGCGGGAGAGGTAGATGTTGCGATAAGCGGCGATGAGCGCGCTCGCATCGAGACCGTGAAAACGGTCGGCTCGAACCTCGGTCGCCATCCGAACCGAATATACCTTAGCCCGGGAGCCGGTAGGCGGGAGGCGGAGCTCCTGAAACCTGGAACTTGAAACTTGAAACCTGAAATTGGACCCCGCGGATCAGAGGGAGCGGAGGATCCCCCAGAGCTCGAGAGCGGCGAGCCCGAGCGTAATCAGGAGGAAGATCACGGCGACGGGATCTCCTCTTCGGGTGGAATCGGGATTTTCCACGTTTCGAGCCTTAGCGGATAGCAGAACTCGTGCCACGAGAGAGTTACGAGGATTGGGCCGGAAACGTTTACGCCTCCGGAATTGTTATTCTTCATGCATGTCGAGCTCGATCGAGAAAGCGCCCGTCTATCCTGGGATTTCGCATCGGCCGCCGCCGCCGGATCTCTCCTCGATCGACCCAAGGCTGGATCTCGAAGAAGAGATCCGCAACCTGAAGCGACAAAAAAACGCCGTTCTCCTGGCCCACTACTACCAAGAAGAGTCAATCCAGGATCTGGCCGACTTCGTCGGCGACTCCCTCGACCTCTCGCGCAAGGCCCAGGCGAGCCAGGCGAGGATCATCGCGTTTGCGGGCGTCCGTTTCATGGCCGAGACCGCCAAGATCCTGAACCCCGACCGCAAGGTCGTTCTGCCCGATTACGAAGCCGGCTGTTCGCTCGAGGATTCCTGTCCTCCGGAGGCGTTTCGGACGTGGCGCGCGGAGCACCCGGGGGCGGTCTCGCTGACCTACATCAATTGCTCGGCGGCCGTGAAGGCGCTCTCGGACATCATCGTGACCTCCTCGAACGCCGAGAAGATCGTTCGATCGATCCCGCCCGAGCAGGAGATCCTCTTCGCCCCGGATCGTCACCTCGGCGCGTTCCTCGCCAAGAAGCTCTCGCGGCCGATGACGCTCTGGCCGGGTACCTGCATCGTGCACGAGCAGTTCTCGGAGCGGGAGATCATCAAGCTCAAGGCGAGGCATCCCGGCGCGCTCGTCGCCGCGCACCCCGAGTGTCCGGAAGCGATCCTGAGACACGCCGATCACGTCGGCTCGACGCGCTCGATCTTGAGCTACGTGACGACGGCGCCGGGCAAGACGTTCTTGATCGCGACCGAGGAAGGCATCATCCACCAGATGAAGAAGCTCGCGCCGGATCGCGTGTACATCCCGATCCCGCCCGACAACGGTTGCCGCTGCAACGAGTGCCCCTTCATGAAGCTCAACACTCTCGAGAAGCTCTACCTCTGCCTGAGGGACGAGCGCCCCGAGATCGTCCTGCCGGAGGAGATCAGGAGAGCCGCGGAGCGACCGCTCCTGAAAATGCTGGACCTGTCGTGAAGAGGTGAGTCCTGTGACTGGCGACTGGTGATCGAGGCGAAGCCGTCACGCCGCCCTCTTCACAGTTCACCAATCTCAATCACAAATCTCTCCGAGCGGACGCCCGATCGAATTGGGGATTGGGCGTCCTTGGGAGCTCCCCTTCAGCGCGGAATCGGGGGGCAGACGCCCGGCCGGATCCAGTTGGTGCAGGGAAGCGGGGGCTTCTGGCCGACCGGCTGGGGGATGAACGCGCCGGTGCGCGGCGCGGGCGGCTTGCCCTTGCCCTGATTCGGGACGGGCGGCAGCGGCACCGAACCGGCCGCCGTCGCGAGGACGAGGATGACCGACGCGAGCATTTTCCTCATGATGCTGTTTCCTTTCGAGTCGATCGTCTCTCCGGGCGCTTGGGGCCGCTTGCTGCGATTGCATCATCTTCGAGCAGTTTCGAGAGGTTTCCGCGATTCCTTCAGTGCATGGAAACCGCGACGGGCTGCCCACCGCGGCGCTTGAAGCGTCGAGGATTGGACGGCGCCCCGGGCGAGGCGAAGACGAACCCCTAGCGGGCCGCCGAAAGATGGATGCGCGCGTCGCGGCGCCCCACGCGACTCGGGTATCCTGCGCCGCACGAATGGACAGGCTCTCCGGGCCGGGGCTCGATGAGCGGCTCCGCCAATTTCTCTCTGAAGACGTGGGATCGCGGGACGTCACGACCGAGACGACCGTCCCTCCGGGTACGCGCGCGCGGGGGGAGCTCTCGGCGCGCTCGGGATGCGTGGTCTCGGGGCTTCCCGTCGCGCGGCGGGTCTTCGAGCTGTTGGATCCCGAGCTGGCCTGGCGCGAAGAGGTCCCGGCGGGGACGTCGCTTCCGGCCGGCGGCCGTCTCGCGGCCCTCGAAGGAAGCGCGCGGCCGATCCTGACCGCCGAGCGCGTAGCGCTGAACCTGCTCCAGCGCATGTGCGGCATCGCGACGGAGACCCGCCGGTTCGTCGACGCGGTCGCCGGAACGCCCTGCAAGATTCTCGATACGCGCAAGACCGCGCCGGGACTGCGCGTCTTCGACCGGAAGGCCGTGCGCGACGGTGGCGGGGAGAACCACCGATACGATCTGAGCCGGATGGTTCTCATCAAGGACAACCATCGAACTCTCGCGGGCGGCGTGTCGCGCGCGGTCGCCGCTGCGCGCGCCGCGGAGCGAGGCCTGCCGATAGAGGTCGAGGTGGAGTCGGAGGAGGAGTTGCGCGAGGCGATCGCCGCGGGTGCGGACCGGATCCTGATCGACAATCAGAGTCCCGAGACCGTGTCGCGCTGGTGCTCGATCGCGCGCGAGGCCGCCTCTCCCCCGTTCGTCGAAGCGTCCGGAGCCGTGCGGCTGGACAACGTCCGCGCCTACGCGCTGGCCGGCGCCGACGCGGTGTCGGTCGGCGCGCTGACGCATTCGGTCCGCGCGGCGGACATCGCGCTCGATCTCTTCTCGCAATGAGCGCACAGAGCACAGACGTCCTGATCCTGGGCACTGGTGTCGCGGGGTGTACGGCGGCGCTGGCGGCGGCGCGCGGGGGCGCATCGGTCGCGCTCGTCACGCGCGCGCGCGAACCGCGCGAATCGAACACGTGGTGGGCTCAGGGCGGCATCATCGGGCGTCCTCCGGAGGACACTCCGGAGAGGCTCGCCGCGGACATCGAGCGCGCGGGCGATGGCCTTTGCTCACCCGAGGCGGCCCTCCTGATCGCACGCGAGGGGCCCGACCTCGTTCGCTCTCTCCTGATCGACGAGCTCGGCGTCCCCTTCGATCGAGACGGCGCCGATTTCCACTGGACCCTCGAGGCGGCGCACTCGGTCCCGCGGGTGCTCCACGTCAGGGACGAGACCGGCGCGCCGATCGAGTCGGCACTCGTGGAGGCCTGCCAGCGCGAGAAGAACATCCGGTGGCTCGTCGGCACGACCGCCGTCGATCTTCTGACTTTGTCGCACGACTCCGTCGACCCGACGGACCGATACCACCCGCCGGCCGTCGTCGGTGCGTATCTCCTCGCAGAAGGCGGAGACGACGGGGTCGCGCCGCATCTGGCACGGGAGACGATCCTCGCCACCGGCGGCCTCGGCCAGGTGTACCTCCACACCACCAACCCCGCCGGGGCCCGCGGCGACGGCTTCGCCATGGCGCGCCGCGCCGGCGCGCGCCTGCTGAACCTGGAGTACGTCCAGTTCCATCCCACGGCTCTGGTCCACCCGCGAGGAAGGCTGCTCTTGAGCGAGGCGCTCCGCGGCGAGGGGGCGCGCATCACCGACGCCTCGGGACACGAATTCCTGCAGGACGTGCACCCGGCCGGCGCGCTCGCGCCGCGCGACGTCGTCGCCCGCGCGATCCATCAGCGCATGTTGGAGCGGGACGAGCCGTACGCGCTGCTGGACATCTCGCATGCGGACCCCGCCTGGGTCCGGCAGCGGTTCCCGGGCCTCGTACGCCGCTGCCTCGAGCTGGGATTCGATCTGACGGCCGGACCCGTTCCGATCGTTCCCGCCGCTCACTACGCCTGCGGAGGAGTGGCGGTGGACGCGAACGGGCGCACCAGCCTGGGCCACCTGCGCGCCGTGGGGGAGGTTTCCTGCACCGGCGTCCACGGCGCCAATCGCCTCGCGTCCACTTCTCTGCTCGAGGGGCTTCTCTGGGGCTGGCGGGCCGGGAAAGCCGCGGCGCGCGAGGCCGCGCGGACCCGGGAGCGCGCCCTGCCCGAGGTGCGGGCTTGGCAGCCGGAGCACGAGCCCGTCGATCCCGCGCTGATCGCCCAGGATTGGTTGGTCATCCGGCACACGATGTGGAACTACGTCGGGCTGCTGCGGTCGGAGCGCCGCCTGGATCGCGCTGGACGGATTCTCGGCGAGCTGCGCGTGGAGATCGAGAATTTCTACAGGCGTGGAACGATGTCGGACGCGTTGCTCGGCCTGCGCAACGGCGTCCAGACCGCGCTCGCGATCCGCAATGCCGCGTCGGAGAACAGAGTGTCGAGGGGGTGCCATTACCGGGTGGACGGGTAGTTTCAGGTTGCAAGTTTTCGGGTTTCAGGAATCCGAAAACCCACTTGAAACCTGAAACCTGGAACCTGAAACCCTCACGTCACGATTCCGCTATAGTGCGCTCCCGATGAGCGTCCTCTACCTCCACTTCGATACCGCTGAGAGAGCGGCGCGGATGCAGAGGCTGCAGAAGAGCGGCGCCCACATCGTCGTGACGGAGCCTCGCTGGCCGGGCTTCTTCGAGCTCGCCAAGCGCGAAAAGCCCTACGCGATCGCGATCGATTTCTCGGCGACGCCGTCCCATGCGCTGGAGACCGCCGACTACCTCTCCAAGGCGAAGGAGACCCGGGACGCCGCCCTTTTCCTCCTCCGCGTTCCCGGCGACCGGACCGAGGCCGTCCAGAAGCGGCTCCCGCAGGCGACGATCGTCACGGAGTCCGAGCTGGCGAACCGGCTCGGGGTACTGGAGCGGGAGGCGGAGGCCCGGGCCCGAGAGAAGAAGCAGGCCACCGCGCAGGCGAAGAAGGCTGCGCGCGCGGCGAACGCGGCGGCCAAGGCGGCCGCGGCGGGCAAGCCTCTGGCGGTGGCCAAGCCCAAGCCGGCCGCGCGGCCCCGTTCCCCCGCCGAGCCAAAGAAGAAGGCGCCGACGAAAGCCACTTCGGCCGGCGCTCGCAAGCCGCAGCCGAAGCCGAAAAAGAAGAAGAAATAGCCGCGAGGAGATGCGAATGAGCTCACCATTCAGCCGCGAGGAGCTCCACTCCTACGCCAAAGAGAAGCGGCCGGAGTACGAGAGCGCTCTCAAGGAGATCGTCGAGATCCCGTCGGTCTCGGTCGATCCGGAACGGAAGCGGGACGTGTACCGAGCGGCCGAATACGCTGTCGGGCTGCTCGAGCGCTGCGGCGCGAAGGCGCGGCTCTTCGAGACGAAGGGGCACCCCATCGTCCACGGCCGCTTCGATCGAGGCAATGGAGTCCCGACGGTCACGATCTACAACCACCTCGACGTCCAACCCGCCGAGGGTTCGGACTGGAAGACGCCCCCGTTCGCCTTCGTGCGCAAGGGGGACCGCTACCTCGGACGCGGCACGACGGACGACAAGGGACCCGCGATGACCGCGCTCTTCGGCGCCCGGTACGCCTGGGAGCACGACGTCCCCGTCAATATCCATTTCCTGTGGGAGCTCGAGGAAGAGATCGGCAGCCCCCACTTCGAGTCGACGATCCGGGCGCAGGCGAAGGAGTTCGCCACGGACTCCGTCGTCGTCTCCGACACGGTCTGGGTTTCCCGCTCCCGGCCCGCCTGTCCCGCCGGACTGCGCGGACTGCAGGGATTTCGCTTCGAGCTCCAGACGGGCGAGACCGACCAGCACTCGGGCACGGCTGGCGGCGCGGCACGAAACCCGGTGACCGAGATCTGCCAGCTCATCGCCGAATGCGTGGATGGAAAGACCGGCCGGGTCAAGATCCCCGGCTTCTACGCCGACGTCGTCCCGCCCACTCGGCAGGAGCTCGAAGACCTGAAGAAGTGCGGATTCACCGTACGCGACTTCAAAAGGGACCACCTCTTCAGGTCCCTCCGCGTGAACGATCCCCTCGAGGTCATGAAGCGGATCTGGCTGATGCCGACGTTCGAGGTCCATGGCATCGCCGGCGGCTATCAGGGCCCGGGGGTCAAGACGATCATTCCCCCCAAGGCGACGGCGATCGTCTCGTGCCGCCTGGTGCCGAACATGAATCCGCAGAAGGTCGTTCGGCTGATCAAAGACTTCGTCAGGAAGAAGAACCCCGACGTCAAGGTCACCGCCGAGCACGAGCTGCCCGCCTATCGCGGCAAGACGGATGGGCCCCACGCCGACGCGATCCGCGGCGCCATGAAGTTCGCCTTCGGCAAAGAGCCGGTTTTCGTCCGCGAGGGAGGCTCGATCGGCGCCGTCCTCTCGATGGAGAAGGTCCTGAAGACCCCGGTCTTCTTCCTCGGCCTCTCGCTGCCCGAGCACGGCTACCACGCGCCGAATGAGAACTTCGACTGGCCGCAGGCGGAGGGCGGGATGGCCGCGTTCGCCGACTACGTGAGGCGCGTGGCGGAGTTGGGGGCCTGAATCACAGTTTCAGGTTTCAGGTTTCAGGAGAATTGTCGTCAATTTGAGACCTGAAGCATGAAATCTGAAACCCCGTTCGCTCGGGCACTCTTCGCGGTGTCCCTCGCGCTTGCGATGGCCGCGGCGCTCGCGGCACAGCCGGCGAAGCTTCCGCAGCTGCTCCAGGACCGCCTGGAGCGCATCTTCGCGAAGAAGGAGTTCGAGCCGAAGCAGTTCGGCCCGGCGCGCTGGATCGAGAACGGCAAGGCGTACAGCACCCTCGAGCCTTCGGCCGCCCTCTCGGACGCGAAGGACCTCATTCGCTACGACCCGGTCACGGGCGCCCGGCGCGTGCTCCTCGCGGCGGAGCGCCTCCGCCCCGCGGAAGGGGAGAAGCCGCCGGAGATCGACGACTACGCCTGGTCCAAAGACGGCCGGCGTCTTCTGCTCTTCACGAACACGAAGAAGGTCTGGCGCCGGAACACACGCGGCGACTACTGGGTGTGGGACCCCGCGGGCGGAGCCCTGCGACGGATCGGAGGCGACGCTCCGCCCTCCAGCCTGATGTTCGCCAAGTTCTCCCCCGACGCAACGCGGGTTGCCTACGTGCGGGGCAACGACCTGTGGGTCGAGGACCTCTCCTCCGGAAAGACGGCGCGCCTGACCTCGGACGGGTCCTCGACGATCATCAACGGCACCTCCGACTGGGTGAACGAGGAGGAGTTCGAGCTGCGGGACGGCTTCCGCTGGAGCCCGGACGGACGCAACATCGCGTTCTGGCGCTTCGATACGAGCGGCGTCGGGATCTTCTCCCTGATCAACGACACCGACGCGACCTACCCCGTCGTGACGACCTACGCCTATCCGAAGGCCGGGTCGACCAACTCCGCCGTCCGGATCGGGATCGTCCCCTCCTCGGGAGACGCGCCGCCGCGCTGGATCTCCCTGCCCGGCGACCCCCGCAACACCTACGTCCCCCGGATGGAGTGGGTCGACCGCACGGGTGAGCTCGTGCTGCAGCAGATCAACCGCCTCCAGAACGCCAACGACGTCTGGCTCGCGGACCCGAAGACGGGACAGGCGCGCCGCATGCTCCATGACGA
>Ga0070706_100000859_pt1 | contig 33463 bp, 32 predicted proteins | sample KBSK5501metaG_FD_65476 | JGI IMG/M metagenome (GOLD analysis project Ga0070706, IMG submission 65476) | Corn, switchgrass and miscanthus rhizosphere microbial communities from Kellogg Biological Station, Michigan, USA - KBS K5-50-1 metaG | ecosystem: Host-associated > Plants > Roots >... | reverse complement strand
CGCCTACTTGCTCGCCTCGACGGTCTCTATTCCAATCTATGGTAAGCTCTCAGACATCTATGGACGGCGCACGATCTTTATCCTCGGCATGGTCATCTTCTTAGCCGGCTCGGCCCTGGCAGGCACAAGCCAGAATATGACCCAACTGATCATCTACCGTGGCATTCAGGGCTTGGGAGCAGGCGCGATGATGCCAATCGCCATGGCTATCATCGGCGATATCTTTCCGCCCGCTGAGCGCGGGAAATGGCAAGGCTTGATCGTGGCCGTATTCGGTCTCGCCTCGATCGTTGGGCCGACTCTGGGTGGCTGGATCACCGATAACTGGGGCTGGCGCTGGGTGTTCTACGTGAACATGCCCGTAGGTATCATCGCCATCCTGACGGCCGGGTTTGTCCTGCCGAAGTTTGTCAATAAACGCAAGCATATCATTGACTACCTTGGCGCCATCACCCTGGTCGCAGGATCTGTTCCCTTGCTGTTGGCTTTCTCATGGGCTGGCACGCAATATGCCTGGGGCTCCTGGCAAATCATCAGCCTGTTCATCTTCTCAGTAGTGATGTTGGTCATCTTCTTTTTGGTTGAGATGCGCGCGGTCGAGCCAATCATCAGTCCAAAACTGTTCAAAAACAGCATCTTCACCATCTCGACCATCGCGATGTTCCTGGTCAGTGCCGGGTTGTTCGGGGCCATCCTCTATCTGCCGCTCTTCGTCCAGGGCGTGCTGGGCGAAAGCGCCACGAATTCTGGTATAGTCCTGACGCCACTGATGCTTGGATTCATGTTCAGTAGTATCGTGGGTGGACAGCTACTCTCACGAACCGGTCGCTACAAGATCTTGGCGATGGGTGGATTCGCTGTCGCCGCAGTTGGCATGTTCTTGCTCTCTCGCATGACTCCTGCTACATCCCAGGGTGAGGTCGTCCGCAACATGATCATCACCGGTCTGGGCATCGGTGTGATGATGAGCCTTTTCACGATCGTTGTCCAGAATGCCTTCCCGTACAGGCAGCTTGGAGAAGTCACGGCCAGCCTCACCTTTTTCCGTTCAATCGGCTCGACGATCGGTGTAGCCGTGATGGGTACGATCGTGACCAACACTTTTCAAAACGCGTTGCAGAGTAACATACCAGCAATTCTCAAACGTATAGTACCAGCAGATCGACTGGCGCAGTTAGAGAACCCCCAACTGCTCCTGGCTCCAGATGTCGTGGCAAAGATTCAACATAGCTTTGCCGCTTTAGGCCCTCAAGGACTTACCATCTTCCGGCAACTCATTGAGGCCATCAGGTTGAGCCTGTCAACGGCTATCACCAACGTCTTCTTCCTGGGCTTCATCCTCATGGTGCTGGGTTTTGTCACTGTGCTCTTCCTGCGCGAAATTCCACTACGGAAAAGCAATTCGGCTCCAGTAGCTGAGGCCACTACATCCACATCGGAAGGTCCAAATCGCAGCCGTGCCCTGCTTGGCCTGACGCTGGCGCTTGTCGCTCGTGAGGCGCAGAAGCCAGACGCGAACCCACAGATCCTGGAGACGCTTTCCACTACCGTAAATGGGCGCTACCCGCACGAGTGGAGTGACGAGCAGCGTGGCAAAGCGGTGGCTCAAGATGTGATTGAACCCCTTGCCATTTCTCTGATGGCCTCCTCAATTGGCAATGGAGGAGAACATACCAACGGAGCAACACCGGGAACCACAGAGAAATCCACTTCTGAGGCAAACGACATGCTCTCAACAGGCGGCTTTATTGGATAATGAGCATACGCACAATTGGCCTATGCTCCTGGAAATATGAAGGTGTTACACATGCAAACAACACGACCGACCCTTGGCAAATACATCTGCGGCATGGCAGCTAGCCTCATCATCTTCCTGGCAGGGGGATGGTTGATCCTGGCTCCATTCGCGCTCGGGTACCAATCGTACGGGGCTGACTGGGTCAGCCAGACCACGAACAGCTTTGTGTTGGGCATCTGCGTCGCTGTGGTTGCCCTGATCAGCTTTGCCCTCTTTTTCTCCTCACTCCTCGGCTCCTTACGGGTCGCTGGAGTGCTCATCGCCCCAACCCGGCCAGTGGCACAGGCTCCTGCGCCAGACCAGGTACAGGCAACCATACCCCAGGCCCCGGTGCAAAATCAAAGCGATCTTGATAAGACACTGGCAACGTTGGCAGCAGCGCTCGCTGCTGATCTCAACGCACGTCGCCAGACGAGTAACGATCAACAAAGCGACCAGGCTCAGTCGATGGTGAATAGGAGTGAAACAAAATGAGTACAAGAGATGCAATGAGGCGGCTGATTTCGCCAGGAAGTTATGTGCTGTTCTTGTTCTTTCTCGCGGGTATCTGGCTGACGATCTCGCCATTTGCCATGACGACACAGCCATCTGGATCGCACTGGATCGCCTCGACCGTCAATAGTGTCACGATTGGTGCTCTCATGATGGTCGTCTCGCTGCTCGGTATCCTGGGTTACATGTTGTTCGCTTTACGCGACCTGATCCGAGAAACGCAAGCAAAGCAGGCAGCCGAACAGCAAGCTTCTCAACTAGCTGAATAACCCATTACATGTCTGAAACAGGTAAATAATCCATTAATAGAAGCAGCAGGCCTTTTTCTTCAGAAAAGACTTGCTGCTTCGGCACATTTGGGAGTGCAGAGGGCTAAGCCATCCAAGTAAAATAGTGTTAGAGAGAGCTAGCTTGCACCCCTAATGTTTACCCTGATACAATAAAAACACATTGTTTGGCTGGATGTCCTTTTTTGCATCTCTACAAGACCAAATACTCATCTAATGTGTATTTATATCGGGTCGAAGAATCTAACGAGACCAGATTCATGTCATAAGAGGTTATTTGAGAAGACTAACCAGCGTTATTTGCGGTAGGATTGTTGTACTGTGGGTATACATGACGATGAGCTGGCACTTTTGTCAGTGGCGCATACAGCTCTACTTCCGTAAATCATACATAATGGAAAGAACTCAAACAGGTATGAAACAAACCCTGCTTTTGATTCGGCATGGGCAAACTTCATGGAATGTAGAACACCTTCTCCCTGGACAAATACCGGGTGTTGAACTAAATGAAACAGGTAGACAACAGGCTGCTCGCCTGGCGGATGCACTTACCGTCATTCCAATAAGCGCCATCATCAGCAGCCCACTTGAAAGAGCAAGCGATACTGCCAGGATCATAGCGCAGCCGCACAAGCTTGAGATTCAATTTGAACCTGATCTGATGGACATTGAGTTAGGACACTGGGCGGGACAAAGCTATGATGAACTCTCAAAAAACGATTCTGCCTGGAAAGCATTTGTGAAAGACCCAACAATTGGCCCTGATGATGTTGAAACATTTCCCAAGGTGCAGGAACGTGCAGTTGCTGCAGTCGAACGCTGGCGTAAGCTTGAGTCAATCGGTGCCTATCCAGCCTTCGTAGCTCATGCAGATGTTGTTAAATTGTTAATCGCCCACTATACAGGTCTGGAAGCAAGACGAGCTGGATCGTTCATGATCGATAATGCATCTGTGAGTCTTGTAGAATTGGATCCTGAACGTAGTCCAAAAGTTCTCGCTATTGGTTGGAATCCACAGCCAGGTTGGCTCAAGATACCCATTCCTGAAGCAGAGAAACAAGGAGCACAAGTCCACGCAGAGGGCGATCAAAGGGCATAGAGAAACATATCACCTCGGTGAAGGGAAATAAAGCATGTTTGATCCGCGTGATCCGTATGAACGCTACTGGTGGCACTATGATTCGAGACGGCAACTCTCAATGGCTCAGATAATTGCCCTTGGTAGTGTTGACGTAAAGACTGTCGCTCTGCTCTGGTTAATCCTGGAACATGGAGCTTCACTCACCGTTGCAGGGCCGACCGATCCACAACCTGGAATTGGGAAAACAACAACGCTCAATGCCCTCCTCCAATTTTTGCCGGAAGGAACAGCCTTAGCCTATATGTCCGGTATGTATGAGGATTTTGCATTCACCCAACTACCGGATATTGATCCTGCAAGTACCTATGCATTGTGCAACGAAGTAAGCGACCATCTGCCCATCTATATGTGGGGACGCGTAGCACGACGCTATTTGGCTCTGCCGGCCAGGGGATACCATATTGCAACAAGCGTTCACGCTGACACTATCGATGATGTGATACATATGTACCAACATGACCTGCGAGTAAGCGAGGAAGATGTACGCCAGCTGGGACTGGTAGTAAACATTGGGCTGGTGGGACGCGTCTATCCCTTACGTCGCCGCTGGCTTTCTACACACTTTCTGCAACCTCAGGCCGATCCCAAATGTCCTGATACCGTCATACCGCTTCCACTCTCTCTGTGGAACGACTTAAATGACACATTTGAACATGCAAAACAGCCCATCATTGAAGAACTGGCAAACTGGGCCGGCATTACAACTGCTGAGTTTTCAGCGGCTCTTCAGCAGCGTATAGACTGTCTGGAGAAGCTCTCACGTGGACAGGGCGCCGATATGAATCAAATGTACAACGCCATCGACAAACTACGGAAGCGCGCTAAAAAGTCTTCACCTTGATTAGAATTAATTCATCACAATAGTTGTTACACCAAATAGAAGAAAGAAGAAAGGAAACAGCTCATGCTTAAATTCATCAAACTGGTGAGCGAAGGACGCTGGCCGCGCATCTGCAATGAACGTTAATTACAATCGAAGAAGAGGAGCATACTCACTATGAGTTATTCTGTTGCCATGCTCAGCATCCACACGTCTCCGCTGGATATGCCTGGAAGAACCCGTGATGCTGGCGGCATGAACGTATACATCAACCAACTGGCACGAGAATTAGGTCAATCTCAAAATTCAATCGATATCTTCACCCGGCGAACAAACGAATATACCCCCAAGGTCATTCAACTCACACCTCAAGTGCGGGTAATCCACATTCAGGCTGGACCATCAGCACCAATTCAAAAACATGAGCTTTATCAGTATTTGGCTGATTTTGCACTACGTATTGAGGAATTTCGGCGCAATGAAAAGATACACTACGATGTGTTACATAGCCATTACTGGCTCTCGGGCGTTGCTGCTATGCAACTCGCTCAACGTTGGGCTATTCCACACATTACTATGTTTCATACGCTTGCCTATTTGAAGCAACTGGCAAATCCTAACGAGACAGAACCTTCAATACGTTTGGAGATGGAGCGCCGCTTGATTCAACAAGTTGATAGCATCATCGCAACTACCAATGATGAGCGCATACAAATCATACGCCATTGTGGAGCCACTCCTGGGCAAGTACGAGTTATTCCTTGTGGCATTGATCTCAAGCTATTTAAACCTCAAGATCAACAGCAGGCGCGCGAAAAACTCGGCTTAAAGCCCTATCAGCCTGTTCTGTTATTTGTGGGTCGACTTGATCCATTTAAAGGACCTGATCTGCTGTTACGCACTGCGGCAATGATGGAAGAAAAGGCTCAAATCGTGATTGTGGGGGGAAAATCCTCTAACGATAAAGATATGGAACAACTTAAAGAACTTGCTGCGCAATTAAAGATAAGCAGACGAGTGCATTTTATAGGCGCACGACCACAATACGAACTTCCGGTGATGTATAGTGCTGCGGATGTGACAGTAGTTCCCTCGTATTATGAGAGCTTCGGGCTTGCCGCCGTTGAGTCATTAGCCTGTGGTACCCCCGTAGTGGCGACACGCGCGGGTGGACTCACAACAGTAGTTCAAAACAACGAGACTGGATTCCTGGTTCCACGATGCCCTGGTTTTTTTGCAGAGAGACTGGATTCGCTCCTGCAAAATCCTATGTTGCTCAAACAGTTGAGCTGGGCTGCACGCCCATCAGTGCTCCAATTTAGTTGGAAAAATGTTGCCGACAAGGTGCAAGCTATGTATGAGGATGTAATACACGAGGAAGCAAAGCAACTGGTGGCACAGTAATGGCAATACACAAGGTACCTTTGCCCTGTAAAATACAGGAATTATCACAAACTGCTCACACAGTTTCTCAGACTTAAAATAGGCCGGATTTGTTGTTCCAAATTTGCTAAAAGGGTGGACATTCGCTCTTGCTTATGGTATAATCAATCCATTCTAAGACGAAAACGAGATGTTAACTGACGAGGTTAGTTGCTATGGACTCGGTATCATCAACATCACGAGGTGCATCGCTGAAAGAGTCAGTGACAAATCGAGGTGTGACGTAAACAGAAATACTAGGGACAGTTTGCCCTGGTTTTTTTTTATCCTTTAACCTTTATTTATACGCACAAAGGTGCCGGGCTCATCGATTTTTTCTTCATTCTTTGGGCCAACTCTCTGAACGCTTGTCGGTTATGAGCGAGCAGTAATTTTTCGAAAGGAGGAAAGAAGAGTCTCTAACGAGCTAACGGCGCATTCACACTTAAACTTAATGGTGCGTGATTATGTGTAAGATACGCACCAGCATGCGTATATAGAAACGAAAAGTGGCCGCGGAGTGGTTGCTAGATTTTAAGGAGAGTACCGACAGTGAATTCAAGTATGATCAATAAGATCGCAAAAGCTAAGCGTTACGCGGAAGAACCTGAACGCATTCAGTTTACTCGATTCGAGGCAACGTTCCGGGGCGAGAACGATGTCCACACCACAACCTATGATAACGGTGAGTGGAACTGTACCTGTCGATTCTTCCATGACTGGGGTGATTGCAGCCATACTATGGCAATGCAGCGAGTATTGGGCGTGACGATACCAGCAGCATACCGCCACGGTATCCCTGCTGGTATTGGCACTGGCCCCTTGATACACTAACCCGGTCTTCGCACCTGGCTTGGAGGTTACATCGATCTCTACGAAAGCCACTCGTCAATATACATAAAAGAAGCGCTGAATCCAAATATCTGCTCAGCGCTTCTTTCTTTTTGAAACTCTACCTGTCTATCGTAACACAAAAAACAGCACAATCAGTATCGAGAACATAATTGCTGCCAGGATCGCAATATAAATCAGATCATTACGCACATAACGATAGTGTTCCGCAGTAATGAGAGTTACGGCTGAACGTTGCGTTTTCTGCGATGCTAGACGACGAGCAGCGAGGCGGGCCGATGCGCTTGTTTTAGGCGCCGTTGCAGTTGCGGCAACAGATTTTGTACCCTCGTTCTCAATCTCTGAAGTTGTAGATGTAGCCACCCCGTTACTCTCTGGTTCAGAGCTACTATCAACCTCAATCTCCTTCTCTGTCGAGGTCTGACGCACAAGTTCAATACTCTTCTGCGTTTTTGGTTTGTTGCGCTGTGCTGTGCTGCGCGTATGCGCTGTCTTTTTAGCCATTGTTATACACTCACTCCCCGCCCGGCAGACCTCTTAAAATATTTTAGGCTTTTCGGGCTTCTTCTTTGATCTGAGATTTTTTAGCTACACCTATCCGTAGAATTTCTATCTTCCCTACAAAATAGATTGTTTCGCTTCAGTTTTTCACGAAAATAGTGGCTGGACATACTGTCTTGATCTATTGGAGCCATTATACACGAAAGAGCGTCTTGAGTCGAGAGTTATTTGACAATAGAAGCACTCTGTGCTACCCTTTACGTGGCACGAGAGGGCATCACCAGCCAGCACACACAAAAATGTAGTAGGCGTAACAACAAAGACTAGCCCACGGGTTAGTCATTTTTTCTGTAAAAATCAATTGATTCTGGATTCGTCATCATAGAACACAGGAGCAGAAACCATGGCGAGAATAGTCGTCGCGATGAGCGGCGGCGTTGACAGTTCGTTAGCTGCCGCGCTACTTAAGGAAGAGGGTCACGAGGTGATTGGCATGATGCTGCGCCTGTGGTCTGAGCCTGGGGTGATCGAAGATGATGGCGTCGTGCGCGTGGCACAAAATAAATGCTGCTCTCTAGAATCGGTCGATGATGCAAGACGAGTCGCGCGTAAGCTCGACATACCTTTCTATCTCATCAATGTTGAGCAAGAGTTTAAAGAAAACGTGGTAGATTACTTTTACCAGGAATACGTTGCGGGTCGCACACCGAATCCATGCCTGACCTGTAACCGCCACATTCGCTTTACCTTACTGCTCAATCGCGCCCTCGCGCTCGACGCCGAGTACCTGGCAACTGGTCATTACGTGCGTGTCGATACTGACCCACTCACAGGCAAGCGCAGGTTGCGACGCGGGCTTGATCGAGAGAAAGATCAATCATACGTGTTGCATGTACTCAATCAGAAGCAGCTTGCCCACGCTTGCTTCCCTCTCGGGCCTTATACAAAGCAACAGGTGAGGGCTATGGCAGCAGAACGAGGATTGACCGTAGCAGCCAAGCCTGAGAGTCAGGAGATCTGTTTTGTCGCCCAGGATGATTATCGAGGGTTTATCGACCGATATGCAGTGGCATTGGCAGAGAAAGAGCCTGTTGGGGTTGGTGTGACAACCCAGGTAAATGGCATGATCCAGCTACCCAAACCCGGTCCAATAATCGACCTGAGCGGAAAGTCCCTGGGTCGTCACCGGGGATTGGCTTATTACACTATCGGGCAACGTAAGGGACTTGGCATAACGTCACCTGAACCCTTACATGTACTCAAAATTGACTCAGTACAAAATGCCCTCATCGTAGGCCCTGCCAGGGAACTGGAGAAGACGAGTTGTACTGTCGCTAAGATGCATTACCTCAGCGGCGAAACGCCGTCAGAACCCTTTAAGGCTCTGGCACGCATACGTTACAAGGCACCAGAACAGGAAGCTGTGGTCACGCCCTTGGATGGGCAGCGTGCGCAGGTAGCATTCTCACGCCCACAGCGTGCTATTACTCCTGGACAGGCAGCCGTCTTTTACGGGGGCGAGGATGGATATGAAGTGTTGTGCGGAGGAATCATTGAATGACAGATCAGGCACATATTCGAAATTTCTGTATCATTGCCCACATTGATCACGGTAAATCCACACTTGCCGATCGACTACTGGAATATACTGGCACACTATCTAAACGCGAGTTGACGGAACAAACTCTGGATCAAATGGATTTGGAACGTGAGAAGGGCATTACTATTAAAGCACAAGCTGTGCGCATGCTTTATACCGCGCTCAATGGACAACAATATGAACTGAATCTAATCGACACTCCTGGTCACGTTGATTTCACGTACGAGGTATCTCGCAGTCTTGCTGCGTGTGAAGGTGCTCTACTTGTGATCGATGCCACTCAAGGCATTGAGGCGCAAACTCTCGCCAATCTCTATCTGGCCTTGGAAGCTGATCTGAATATCATTCCCGTCATCAATAAGATCGACCTGCCAAGCGCAGACCCTGAGCGAGTCAAACAGGAGGTCGAGGATGTAATCGGCATACCTAAAGATGAGTGTATTCTGGCATCGGCAAAAGAGGGCATTGGTACGCAGGATATCCTGGAAGCTATCGTTCAACGTATTCCACCTCCCAGAGGCAACCTTCACCAGCCGCTTCGCGCCCTCATTTTTGACTCTCATTATGACTCGTACAAGGGAGTCATTGCTTATGTCCGTATCGTCGATGGGGAGCTACATGAAGGCGAACGAATCGCTATGATGGCTACTGGCAGCACCACCGAGATACTTGAAGCCGGGTACTTTCAGCCTCGTTTGATTTCATCCGCTACACTATCCGCCGGAGAAGTTGGTTATCTCGCTACAGGCTTCAAAAATGTAAAAGACTGTCGCGTTGGAGATACAGTGACTACTCCTGCTGCTCTTGGGCATGTCGAGGCGCTGCCAGGGTATAAACCCGCCAAACCGATGGTCTTCGCTGGCATCTATCCTGTGGAGGGGAATGAATATCCCCTGCTACGCGATGCGCTGGATCGCCTGAAATTGAATGATGCCTCGCTCTTCTACGAACCTGAGACCTCAAACGCTCTGGGCTTTGGTTTTCGCTGCGGCTTCCTGGGCCTGCTACACATGGAAATCATCCAGGAACGCATCGAACGAGAGTATAACCTTGACATTCTCGCCACAGCGCCAAGCGTTGAATATTACGTCACTAAGACAAATGGCGAAGTCTTAGAAGTGGATAACCCCTCCCAGGTTCCTGATGCCGGGGAAATTGAGAAGATCGAAGAGCCATGGATGGATATCTCTATCTTCACGCCCACCCGCTATATTGGAACAATCATGGACCTGGTAACAACGAGGCGCGGCACTTTCAAAGAAATGATATATATCGAGGCAGAGAGAGTATTGCTGAACTACCAGATACCTCTTGCTGAACTGATCACTGATTTTTACGATCAGCTCAAATCACGCACCCAGGGCTACGCTTCACTCGATTATAGTTTCGGTGGCTATCAAGAGGCCGACCTGGTGAAGCTAGACATCCTGGTCAACGGTGTTCCTGTGGATGCCTTATCACTTATTCTCCACCGTGATAAAGCCTATGTGCAGGGACGCCAACTGGTTGAGAAATTGCGCAGACTGATACCACGACAACTTTTCGAGGTACCGATTCAAGCTGCAATCGGTTCACGCGTTATTGCTCGCGAGACGGTCAAAGCTGTGCGCAAAGATGTGCTCGCCAAATGTTATGGCGGCGATATTACACGTAAACGAAAACTCTTGGAAAAACAGAAAGAAGGCAAGAAGCGTCTCAAAATGGTGGGTAATGTGGAGATACCACAAGAAGCATTTATGGCGATCCTGTCACTCGGTGATTAGCGTCAGTTTTGCCAAAAGCAGAAGGACCTGGAGACTTAATCATCCAGGCCCTCTGTGTTTTCTTCTGCACAACTCCCGTGGCACGTTCAACCGAGTTCTATAACATAGAATTGGGCATTGAATAAGAGTTATGCCCTTAGTTACGTCCTCTGGGTACTCCTACCATCCTGCGACGAGCTGTCGTTAAGGCCGGTTATTCTGCGCAAACAAGAGATAAACGCGGTAAGTCAGGTAATGGTTAACAAGCTCAGAGGCTCGGTATGCCCGCCTTCACGGGCCCTACTTGTCGATCTGAAATACCATCCCTAAAAGGCGTATTGGTTTCTTCATTGGTTTCATAAATTCTCCTTTCGGATTACCAATGCGAGGCCTCTCGCCAGGTGCCAGGGTCTATTGTTTCCCTGGATGTTCCTTTGTGGAACATATCTATCATACCATGATACACCCTGAACTGTCAAGAAACGGAAGTTCCAAAACTGCGATGAAGTTATCATCTAATGCTTGAGCTATTCTAGAATTCGCTACTCTCAATACACAGAATATTTGAAATCACCCGACGAAAGATAAGGTAATTACCCCATTCCTATGGACTTGCATATACTCCTATAGTATAGAATAGAATACAATAGAAGTCTGATTTAAAATTTTGCAGTATAAACTCCCATACCCATCATAAAATGAGATCGACTCACGAGTTTATGTTGTAAAAAGCAACGATGAGGCTACCACCAAGAAATGATAATTTAATGTGAGAGGATGTAATGCGATGAATAGTACGCGACTCAAGATCCTTTTAATGTTCCTGGCTATTTTGGCGCTCGGTAGTATTCTATTGGCGGCCTGTTCACGTCCTGGCACTGTTACAACCACCGCGGGGACCACTCCAACGACTGGCAGCGGTGGTGGGAGCGGTGGCGGAGGGGGAGGAGGCTGCGCAAGTGGAACTGTTCATATGGATGCGTCTAACTTTGTACAGAAATGTGTCAATATTTCCAAAGGGTCGAAAGTTACGCTAGTCGATGATGTCCAGGTTTTGCACATTATTACAAATGGGCAATGGGTTAACGACACTCCCCAACTGTCTGTACAACCAGGAGCGCCTACAATCCCTAATGTGAATATTGCCAGTGGCAGCGCCCCAATTGGTCCATTTAATACTGCAGGCAAGTTCAACGTCCTCTGCACAGTTCACGTAGGTATGAATCTAGTAGTAAACGTTACATAAATCCGTATAGAAGCTTGATCAGAAACGGGGGGTCCAAGAGGCTCAACAGTACTTGTGGTAACAACGATAGGAATGTGGTACCCCCGTTTTTGGATTCTTACTCGTCTATAGTAATATAGACATTGAAATGATTAACTGGATAGGTACTGGAATAAAAGTTACAAAGTGTAACCTATTAGACATAACCAACGTATTGAGTATTGAAAGCAATTTCAAAGGAGAAAGCGCGATAACTCCTGGCAATGGAACTACCATTTGCTCATGTAAATAATCTCGTCGAAATCGTAGTCAACGCCCTTACAAAACGAGGTGAATTGATTGATGGTAACCACACCTGAAACACCTGAAGCAAAGCTGAATCGCGCATTAGAGCTGATTGGCGGCTCTATCGACCCTGAGATTGCCGAATCATTCTCCTCTTTGGAGGAGCGTATTCTGGCGCAGGCCCTCGAAAACGTCGAACTGGCTGAGCGCCGCTTGCGCGAAATCCAAAAGCTAGTGGGCGACCTCACCGAAGTCCTGGTTTAAGCAAGAAACTATACCCACAGCAAGCCGAGCGAAGCGTATGGGCCGATTGATCGCGCCCAGCGCCGATGTATCGGTTCTCGCTGGATTTCCCGCTATCCCGATGAAAAAGAGAAAAAGCACTCTCTGGTCCCTACTCCCCATTGGATAAATTCTTAATTGCATCGTACAATAAATGTATGTCTGCATTAATAGCACTACGCTCTTACCTCTACCGGTACAGAGTCGCCATGATTGGCGGCTTTTTCTTTCTCATATGTGCCAACATTGCTGCGCTTTTCCAGCCCTACCTCATACGTTTAGCCATTGATAGTCTCCAGACCGTTACTAATGGAGCATTACTGCTGCGCTACGCTCTCCTGATTATTGTTGCGGGCGCAGTGCAGGCAGTTTTGGCATTTTTTGGACGCTATTTCCAGGCAAAAGCATCACGGCAAATAGAATACGAGCTGCGTGCCAACCTCTTCAAGCATTTTGAAAAGCTCGAATTGGACTACTTCCAGCACCACAAAGTGGGTGATCTTGTTGCCAGAGCCACCAATGATCTGACCGCCATTCGCAGTATGCTCGGTCCAGGTATCAGTAACCTCATGAACACCATCGTGGCATTTACTGTCACTATCACCTTTATGCTCACTATTGATATCCAGCTTACGCTGTATGCTGCCGTGATACTCCCAATGATCGCAGTTGTCTTTATTGTGGTCGGCCGCCAGATCGAGCACCGCTACAAGGCCGTACAGGATCAATTTGGCGAAGTATCTGCACACGCCCAGGAAAATCTATCTGGCATACGTATTGTCAAAGCCTATACTCAAGAAGATCACGAACTGGAATCGTTTCGAACCTCCAATCAGGAATATGTTCGACGGAGTATCGACTACGCCAGGATCTACGCCATACTTTGGCCTGCTATGTTCTTCCTGGCAGGGCTAGCCTCTGTAACACTACTTTGGCGTGGTGGTCTGGATGTCATACATGGTCGCATATCACTCGGTCAACTTGTACAATTTATGGGGTATCTGGCACAACTCACCTGGCCGATGATTGCCTTTGGTTGGGTTGTAAACCTCTTCCAACAAGGCTCAGCCTCCATGATTCGTATCAATGAAGTCATGCAGCACAAACCCAGAATTGAAGATGCTGTAAATCATGGCGAAAGACAACCTGATCTCATCCTGCACGGGAAAGTGGTGTTTCGTCATGTCTCTTTCTCCTACGGTGAGCATCGAGTTTTACATGACATCACTATCGAAGTAGAAGCAGGGTCTTCGTTAGCGATTGTAGGACCTACTGGCAGTGGCAAATCCACCTTGGTTAACCTTGTGCCGCGCCTGTTTGATGTCAACCAGGGGCAGGTACTCATCGATGGCATCGACGTGCGTGATATACCCCTTGCTTCACTCCGTCGTCAGATTGGTTTTGTACCACAAGAAACGTTTTTATTCTCAGTCCCACTATCGGAAAACATTGGTTTCGGGGTGCAGTCGTTGAGCGAGCAACGTATAGAGGAAGTCATGGAGTCCGCACAACTTGGAAAAGATGTGAGCGATTTCCCACAGGGCACTGCAACAATGGTCGGTGAGCGCGGGGTCACTCTTTCAGGCGGCCAGAAGCAGCGCACAGCTCTCGCTAGAGCTATTGCCAAAGATCCCGCAATCTTAATTCTCGACGATGCCATGTCCAGTGTCGATACCCATACAGAAGCTGAAATACTGGGACACCTGCGCACTGTTATGAAGGGACGCACAACGATTGTAATTTCGCACCGCTGCTCAACAGTGAAGAATCTCGATCATATCATCGTACTCGACGAGGGACGAATTGTCGAAGAAGGCAATCACGCAAAGTTGTTACAGGAGCATGGCCTTTATGCCGAGATGTATCGACGGCAATTGATAGGCGAAGAGCTAGAGGAATCAGATAATGGCGACCTTTTTTCAGGAAGATGAAATACTAGGGAAAGCCTATGACGCACGTATCATGCGCCGATTGCTAGGCTACGTACGTCCATACCTGCGCTTAACCATAATGGCCCTTGTGTTCCTGATTCTCGTTTCGCTGGTGGATCTTATCGGACCTGCATTGATCGGATACGGCATAGACCACTACATTGCCCCCAAAACACCAACATTGAGCGAAACCCAGCGGAGTACAGGCTTGCTAGAAGTTGCCTCTGTCTATCTGTTTGTACTCATCATAGGGCTAATACTACGTTATCTGCATGTCTTGCTCCTCAGCATCATTGGTCAGCGCATTATGTTTGATATGCGCTCGCAGATGTTCGACCACCTGCAACGCCTATCCCTTTCATACTTCGATCACAATCCCGTTGGGCGACTGATGACTCGCCTCACCAATGACGTAGACTCGTTAAATGAGATGTTCACATCAGGTGCCATCTCCATCCTAGGGGATGTGCTCACCATCCTCGGCATCACCATCTTGCTACTGGTGATCAACTGGCAACTGGCGCTGGTGACTTTCGTTGTGATACCACCGCTCTTCTGCATCGCTTCCTATTTCCGTGTTGCTATGCGCGATAATTTCCGCGCCATCCGCGTGCGTCTTGCACGTATCAACGCTTATATGGCTGAGAACATCGGTGGGATGTACATTGTGCAGTTGTTTAACCGTGAGCAACGCAACTTCGAGCGCTTTGATGACCTGAACCGCGATTACCTCCATCAGACAATCCGTTCACTGCTTTACTTTATCTTGTTCAGCTCGATCACAAACTTTCTGAGCGCAGTTGCAGTAGCCTTGATTATCTGGTTCGGAGGCGGTCGAGTCCTCGTGAGTGCACTGACAATAGGTGCGCTAGTTGCTTACCTGCAATATGTGGATCGCTTCTTCCTGCCAGTGCGCGACCTGGCTGAAAAATACAATATACTTCAATCGGCAATGGCAAGTTCCGAACGCATCTTCAAGGTGCTCGACGAGCCCGCGACCATACAAGACCCATCAGAGCCAAAAGAATTGGGCAATGTGGAAGGAGAGATTGAATTCTGCGATGTGTGGTTTGCCTATAACCCTGGCGACTGGGTATTGAAAGGCATCTCATTCAAGATTCATCCGGGGGAACGAGTGGCGTTCGTCGGAGCAACAGGCGCGGGTAAAACTTCGCTGATCAGCCTCATTTCGCGCTTTTACGATGTGCAGAAAGGCGCAATCCTGGTCGACGGTGTTGATGTGCGCGAGGTTCGCCAGAAAGATCTGCGTCAACACGTCGGGACTGTGCTGCAAGATCCTTTTATCTTTTCCGGCACCATTGCCAGCAATATACGCCTGCACGAAGAGCACATCAGCGATAAGCAGTTACGTCAGGCAGCAGAGTATGTGAACGCAGCACATTTCATTGAGCAACTACCTCATAAATACAATGAGGAAGTGCGCGAACGTGGCGCAGGTCTTTCAGTCGGGCAAAAACAATTGCTCGCCTTTGCCAGAGCCATTGCTTTCAATCCCGAAATCCTACTAATCCTCGACGAGGCAACATCCAGCGTTGACTCCGAAACTGAAGTATTGATCCAGGACGCTCTCAACAAACTGATGCTCAATCGCACCTCAATCATCATCGCTCACCGCCTTTCGACGATCCGCAACGTCGATCGCATCATTGTCATGCACAAAGGGCGCATAGTAGAAGAGGGAACTCACGAGCAATTGCTTGGCCAGCAGGGGGTCTATAGGAGACTGTACGATTTTCAGTATGCGCAGTAGGGTTCATCTAGCCCTGTCCCTGATTGCTGGCTATTCCCTTCTGGTTTGCTCCCACCGGCAAAAGAGAACTTTTCGACATTCACCTCAAGGCTCAATACTTCCTTATCGCTAGAAATAGATTCGCAGTTCTGTAAAGCGGGAGAGCGTCAAAACTCGCCCCACTCCTACAGGAGAGACCTCTTCATGCTCTAAATGCCAGGTATGAGGATGCGGAATGTAGACCGCATTGAGTCCGGTAGCCAGAGCTGGGTTAATGTCAGAGCGGGGTGAGTTGCCAATCATCCAGGTATCTTTCGGGTCAAGCTGCAATTGGCTGAGCACCTGTTGATACGTGGTCACATCTTTTTCGTGGACCACAATCACCTGCCTGAAAAACCGCTCAACGCCTGACCGCTCGACCTTGAGCAATTGCTCCTCACGATCTCCTTTCGTGAGCAAGATGAGATCATGACGAGCAGACAAATAGTCCAGCGTCTCCTCCACACCTTCGAGGAACTGTAACGGATGCGAACGAATCTGCTCGCCAAACTGGCGAATGTGCCAGATATCTTCGTCACGCAGGTCTTTTTCCGCCAGACGGCGATAGGTTTCCACCAGACTGTTGGTAAAATTCGCCGAACCGTAGCCCATGAGCTGTTCAACCTCATCAAGTACCGCTCGCACCTCAGCTGGAGTAAGGCTAGAATGATCAAGAAACTCGATAAAGGCATGAATAGCTTGCTCGAAGTAGATATTATTCTCCCAAAGGGTATCGTCTGCATCAATCAAGAGCTGGTAGTGCATTTTTTGCGTTTTATACAAGCAACGTCTCCCATCACCTAAGTCATACGTATGACCTTCATATTATACTATTCGGGGAGAGTTACAGCTGCTGCTGGTGACAGATCCGTAATCCACCTTGCGTTCTCATTATGTTGAGTATCAGTGGCTAAAAAGCTTACGTAGAACTGGGCCAGGTAAGCGGAAGGTGACCTTTAGTCAAGAGCGATTGCGCGCCAATCGACGAGTTCATCAAAGTATTTGAGTGCTGTAGGATCATTATCAGCAGCCCAGCCATCTGGATGTACCAGAATATGACGATGCAGATAAAGCAAAGCAATCAGCCATTTGCGTTTACCTGTTCCCTCTGGACCGCGCAACAATTCGAACTCGGCCTGTTCTAACAACAAGGTGACAATGGTAAGTTGCGCCATGCGTTCAACAAGGCCGCGTAGAGGGAGTTGGGCGCTATCAGAGTCGAGCGATGCAAGTTCTCGCAGCCGCCCTGCGAGTTGATTCACCAATGCTTGCACCTGTCGTGCGATCGGAACCATCAAAGGTTGTTGCAATGATTGCAAACGTTGATGCAACATTCCAAAGAGCGCCGCTGCAGCGCCTTCCCTGGCGATAGCCCGCGCTACATCGAGTACGATAACGTTACTGGACCCTTCCCAGACGACATTTACGATACAATCACGTACCATGCGTGCATTAACCCAGTCCTCCACGTAGCCATTCCCTCCACGCATTTCCAATGCCTCCAGCGTCACATATTCGCCCCGTTTGGGGATATAGTACTTGCCTAGCGGGGTCAAAATGCGTAACAGGCGTTGGTCTTCCTCTGCACCATGACGATCCACTCGTTCCAGGACTGCTGCCGTTTCAAAAGCCAGGGCCGCGCAGCCCTCAACCTCGATCAACAGGTCTACAAGTTGGCGGCGCATAAGTGGATGTTCGGCCAGTGTGCGTCCAAAAGCAAAACGTCCCCGTGTATGAACTAATGCCTCAAGAAAACTGCGGCGCATAGCTGAAAGCGAACCGATAGCGGCCCATACACGGGTGAGGTTGATCATCTCCGTCATCTGCACAAATCCACGATTCAAAGCTCCTACCTGGTACGCTTGCGCGCCATTGAGCGTCACCTCTCCGGTTGCCAGTGAACGAGTACCAAGTTTATCCTTGAGACGATTGATGGTATAAGAATTGCGTGTGCCGTCTCCCAAAGTCTTAGGCACGAGGAATAGTCCAAGACCACGAGTACCCGCTGGAGCCCCTTCAGGACGGGCTAGCATTAGAATAATATCGGCGGAAACATTAGAGCAGAACCACTTGTCTCCCCATAGCTCCCACTCAGGCTGAAAGCCATCGCCAATGTCCGAGCGGGGCTTTGCTACTGTAGTAGTCAGCCCAACATCCGACCCTCCCTGCTTTTCTGTTAAAAACATGGCGCCCTGCTGCAACTCATCCATCGTGAGTGCAGTGAGAGTAGGTAAAAAGCAACGCTTGAGAGCTTCACTGGCGTATCGTTCTAGTACGCGAGCCAATGCATCAGTCATTGCTATCGGACAGAACACGCCAGCTTCGGCCTGCATACCGAGATAACCAAGCGCAAACTTGACAGGTTGCGGTACGTGGCCTAGCCAGCCCAGCGCGTCGTCTCGATGGGAACAGGCCGCGATAGCAAAATCTTGATAGGCAATGCGTTCAAGCTCATGATATGCAGGATGAAAGACTACTTCGTCTACTCGCTGACCCTTTTTATCGAACTGCTTAAGTACAGGACCCTGTCGATTGGCTGCTTCTGCTAGACTGTCCATCTTTTGTGATGCTATAGCACCCATTTCAGTGAGTATTGTCTGTGCCCGCTCATAGTCTTCTGTTGATAGATGCCGCCTCAAGAGAAAAGACAGGTCAGGATCAGCGCTAAAGAAATTGATTCCGTCGGTATCTGGCATAAGATGAGTTAATTCTTTCATCGCTTGTATCCTTTCCTGTCAAGTTTGACGTGTCTATTGGTGAGAAACGCTTAAGCTTCTTCTCTCCATACCTTTACACTTCCTCTCGACGAGTAACCGACTCAAGATGCCCGGCAACAGCTATTTGCGCTCCACCAGGCACCACAGATGATTTTCCGAGAGATTGCTCAATCTTTTGAATGACATCTGTATTGCATACACTACCCGGCTGTTGATGCGTCGTCATGCATATACCGGCAGTAATGTGGTTAGCTGTACCAAGGATATCCTTCCCTACTGTTGAAGTTGGGGCTGACAGATTAGTAGCGATATCATGCCATTGCAAACTTTGCAGGTCCTGCGGGCTGTAGCTTGCACCTGTTATGATGTACTGGTTTGCAAAATCGATAAATGGAATACTGCCAGCTTGAGTTGTATATGGCGGAACATCGTACGTATTCACCAGATTCTGCTGTTGCGCAGTGGGTGTTTGCAGTGTTGCATAATTTCCGGAGCTATCCTGTACATTTCCCAAAGTTTCGACAGGCACAAAATCAACATACTTGCTCGTATAAAATGAACCACCGTAATGGCCAGAATAGAACGTGAACGTAGGAGTGCTAGGATAGACATCAGTACTTGAAGAAGTCGTCTGATAGAGCTTGCTAAATGTGCCAAAGCGACTGAGTGCTACTACAACTCCCCAGCGTTCCGCTGCACAGTAAGGACAATATTCGGCTCCTACATATAAAAACTCTGGTTTACCCGTTGGCCCAACCAGAATAGGCGGTGGCCCTTTTACAGCATGCAACGGATTTTGTACGCCGCCCGTTCCCACTGCTGCAAGTACATTCGGATCAACATTGGTAACTGCATTGAATACCTGGGAATTGGCTTGCGTTGGTCCACTCTGGCTTCCCGATGATTGTTGATTTGAAAAGATTACAAAGACGCCGATGATTATCGCGATAATTGCTAGAACTCCACCAATAAGTAGCCATTGCCGTAAATTAGATTGACGCTGAAGTGAGTCTTTTTTACGAGTTTGGGACCGATTACTTGGAGTGCTGGTAAGCCGTTGCTGTCGTTGTTGCCTCTCCCGTTCACGGCGCTGAGCCGCAGAAACAGGCTTTTGCTTCGATTTTGCCATATATCCATTTCCTCAATATTTGCTATGTAACTAATCGTCGTAATTGTATCATAAACAAGACAAATTTCTTCTCTCAATTATCTCACAACAGGACATTTGCATCTTCTTTTAAGGTAATTTTACATATGACGTTTTGCTTGACAAAGCACCAACCCTTAAGGTACAATCATACCGCTACAACAGAAGCCACATTATATGAGCCTCGTTCGTCTAGTGGTCCAGGACATCGCCCTTTCAAGGCGGGGATCACGGGTTCGAATCCCGTACGAGGTACTTACAAATTTTTTAGAGAAGCCTGGCATACTCATGATTAGTGTCGAAGAAGCGCTAGAACGCATACTTGCCGAAATTACACCGCTTACCGTCACCGAGGTACCACTGCCCGAATCGCTTGGTCATGTTCTGGCCGAAGACGTGATCTCTCAGGAAGATATTCCACCTTTCGCTAATTCCGCCATGGATGGTTTCGCCTTGCTAAGTAAGAATAGTCAACCGCAAGATGGGAAGCCTCCACGTTTACGCATTACTGGAGAAGTCGCAGCAGGTTATGTAGCCAATCATGCTGTAGAACCCGGCACATCTATGCGTATTATGACCGGTGCTCCCGTGCCACCAGGAGCCGATACAGTGATACAAGTGGAGTTGACGCGTTCTGATGGACCCGAGAGCGAATGGGTGGAGATTATGCAGGCGGTCGATCCAGGCAATAATATTCGCCCAGCTGGAGAAGATATGCGCCGCGGACAAAAGGTTCTCTTACACGGAACAGAGATTGGCCCCTGGGAAATTGGCGTGCTAGCAACTCTTGGCTGGGCAACCATACCGGTGATACGCCGTCCTCGAGTAGCAATACTGGGAACAGGCGACGAAGTAATCGACGTACATGAACCACTGCGGCCAGGGAAGATACGCAACAGTAATAGCTATCTTCTAGAAGCAGCGGTACGGCAAACAGGTGCGGAACCACAGCGCTTGGGAGTTGCGCGTGATACAGTGGAAAGCCTGCGTGAGAAATTTACTGAAGCCATTCAATGTGATCTCATCGTCACCTCTGGCGGTGTTTCTGTTGGTGAATTTGACCTGGTTAAGAATATCATGACTGAACAAGGCGAGATTAATTTCTGGCGTATCAACATGCGTCCAGGTAAACCAGTCGCGTTTGGCCATATTGGTACTGTACCTTTGTTGGGACTTCCCGGTAACCCGGTTTCAGCGGCGGTAACATTCGAACTTTTTGGCAGACCTGTAATACGAAAGATGTTGGGACATACACATCTACTACATCCTCAAGCTGATGTTGTGGTCGAAGATGGTGTTAGCGAGCGTGTTATGCGCCGCCACTATGTGCGCGCACATGTGGAGTGGCGCAATGGTCATTTTATCGCTCACACAACAGGCAATCAAGGTTCCAATATTATGACCTCATTACTCAATGCGAACGCGCTATTAATTGTGCCTGAGGGTGGAACAGTCATTCAACCAGGCGGCAAAGCTAAAGCAATTATGTTAGATTGGCCCGAGGGGTAGTTCTAATTTACCGTATCCCGCCTGCCTCGGCGTACACATTTTTACTGGCGTTGTAAAGTTCGCTCGATTGCAAGGGTTGAGATGGCGAAGAAGCAACTACCCAACCATTCCCAAGGATAAAGGTTGCGCCATTTTCACCATTACCCCATTGAGAGTGGGTTTCAATAGGAGGAGCTAAGTGTGGATTACCGCGATTACCACGAGCTTGAACAACATAACTATTGCTTAAATCCGCGTTCGTCAAATCTAGTGTGAAAGGAGCTAAATCATTTTTCGGCCCAGAATCTGGCAAGCAAACAATTACCAGACCAAGTGCAATTAGCTCTCCTGCCACCTGGCAAACAAGTTCAGGCGACATTACCAATAGCTGGCAGGCCATTTGTAATGAAGTTTTACTGTCGGCCATTGTAAAGAGCCGCCACTGTTCTGGTGTAAGCTGTACACGTAAATTCCAATCACGGAGTCCAGATAGATTTGTTGGAGCCAGCACCATTTGAGGTTGCATAAGCGAGGTATCGATACGCCTTGGAGTTAGAGGCTCTGTCAAACGCTTCAGCATCGTGATTGTAGCTACAGGAGAAGATAAAGCATCAGTATTTCTCACTGTATCAGTCATATAACCTTCGCTGTAGTTCAATGTTGCCGAAGTCGATGATCTGGAGGAAGCATCATAGAACTGGGAGGGATCGTGTAGGGTCAAAGCATCAGAAATAGGAGATGAAGCTGCTCTAAACTTTGGTTGTTCGTATACATACGTAGAAGATACATTGGAACTAACGGATTGTGAAGGAGTGACTATCGATTGCAAAGATACTAGTGACGAAACTGTAAGGGCGATCAAGAGTCGATCTGAGGGGGGTTGCAGACCTTCCTCGAAATAGATTTCGCTAGTAGTCAAGCTAAGTAGTACTTGCAAAACCTTCGAAGCCTCTTGTTTAGCCCAGACATAGATGCTATCCTGATTGAGATACCCAAGATCAATTAATGTGATAACATTTTGAGTTTCGTTTTGAAGAGATTCACCAAGAATAGATGATACTTCTTGAAGAGCTTTCTGCGAAATGACTCCGGCTTGAAATAGCCTATCCCCTAGAGTTTTATTGGTCCGTAGAGGACCAATACACATCAACTGTCCCCGTCGAAATGAAAGTTCTACCCACTGCGATGCTTGCTTGATAATCAGTAATCCGTTTTTTGCGTCTCCTTCGATTTTCTGCAAAATAGTCGACAAGCTAAATTGTTCTAACGTACCTATGAATGACACAATACTTCACCGCCGTCTTAAGAACGACTCTTGACACTTGTACATGTATCGCTCTTCCCTTATCCCGACGGCTACATATACCAGCACAAGAGTCCATTACAAACATTGCGATACTAATTACGACGATACCACAGGCGTTACTTCTTTGGCATCCTTGCCATTACGGAGGGAGAGGGATTCGAACCCCCGGGGCGGTTAACCCAGCTGTTTTCAAGACAGCCGCAATAGTCCACTCTGCCATCCCTCCGACGACAGTGTAACATACATCTATCCGATTTGGAAAGGGGAAATCAAATAATTTCGCTAAAAACGTGCATTATAAACACATCTATGGAAGTTTCTGTCACATTTTGCTGCTTGTGAAAGGTTTTTTCCAGCTAAAGCTGGAAAAGAAAATGCTATAGATGGCCATAGGACTTTTGGGATAGTTGCCGAAACTTATAAAAACTTGTTTCAGCCAGACGAAACAACATACAATGAAAAAACAGTAGCATCATTCATTTCGATTTAGAGCCGGAACATTCGACATTTTATGAACGTCGCGGCTTTCGCACAGGATTGAGAGGAATCTACGAGTGACGAATAGCTCGATGCAGCTCCTTTGCTCTACAGGCACTTTCAGTCGATTTCCTGATCTCACTGACTATCGCTCTATCTTAACGTTTGGGCCATGGCTTGAAGTAGATGGATTTGAGTTAATGTTTTACCCAGATTGGACTGCTGAAATTGAGCACATTGCCTCTGAATTACTCAAGTCAGGACTAAGGTTTCCTGCAATTCATGCTGAGAAGGGCATCGGGCCGGCACTAGTGAGTTCGCAGCTAGCAGAACGGGAGCAAGGTTGGCTATGGATGCGAGCAAGTTGCCAGTTGGGTTACTTGCTAGGAGCCAATTTACTGATATTTCATCTCTGGGGTCTGCCAGATTCTGACGAAAAGATCGAGCAAAATCTTCAACTTCTTGAGGCCTGTGTGAAGATTGCGGAAGAGTTCGAATTAAAAGTAGCGGTCGAGACTCTACCATGCAAACGAGATGACCCACTCAGCAATGTCCGCCGAGCAATAGAACAAGACCCTCGAGTACTCGTGGCGCTTGATACTGAATTCCTGGCAATGCACAATCAACTGGATATGGCATTAAAAGTTGAATGGTTATGGCAGCAGAATCTTGTGTGTCATATTCACATCAAAGATTACGATGGCGGCTTGTACTCAACAGACAACTTCCGCCGATACTTGCATCCAGGTGAAGGTTGCATCAATTTTCCAACGTTTTTTGACACGCTTAGACTACGAAATTTCAGGGGCTATATCAGCCTCGAGGCGTCGGTTGTCAATCGCGATGGGACAAGAGATATACAACAGCTCAAGAAGAGTTTGTCTATACTGCGAGAAATGATCCATAATCCTTGATGCTCACTACTCTTAATTTGTGACTTAGCACAATCCCCAAAAGCATGTTCTCTTATTTCTCATCACACATTCTAGTACTTTCTTACTGCCTCTCATCATGATCTTCGTAACGTTAAGACGTCCTATCGTTATATCAAATATGTGGTGTCTTGCTCGTGTACTTATGTTTACATCACAATGAATCGTAGCAGAGCATTGTGCTTTGTGTCTTTTTTTTGATAGGGTTCCTGACCATTAGCTAGAGAGTGTGCGATGAAACGCTTCGTTTCAGTTTATCAAAGTTATCAAAGCTTCTTCCCGGGAAAAACATCCATAGTGCTGGTAGCCTTGATCCTTCTCGGTTCGGTCTTGGGCGGTAGCCTCATACTGCATTCAATGAATCGTACAAGTTCAGTTGGGAACTGCTCATCTTCTACTGTTCAATACATCACTGCTAGCACTCCACAAAGTTGCGCTAAAGGAACACACCACCATCAAGTGCATACGACTGCTCAGACCAATCATAATTCGCAAAGTGAGGTAATGGAGGCAGAACTATTGTCAATACCCAGACAGACAGCCCCAACACCGACAATCAAGCCTCAACCAGCAAAAATAATCCCAACACCTCTACCCACAATTCCTGTTCCAACGCCACCTGGTCAAGTTGCAGTAATAGCCATGATTAAGCAGGTTTTTGGCTCATATGCGCCGGGAGCTGTGCAGGTAGCGAGGTGTGAATCCGGCCTCAATCCCCTGGCATATAATCCGATCTCGATTGGCGGCAGCCATGCTGAGGGTCTGTTTCAAATCCTCTACCCAAGTACCTGGAGGGGCACATCCGAGGCATCCAGCTCTCCCTATTCTGCGATGGCAAATATACTTGCAGCGCATCAGATCTTCGTACGAGATGGCTATAGCTGGCGGGAGTGGACTTGCGCCGCCTAGCTCCTGAATGATATTACGAGCACTGCCAGCCCGTGAAAAATTTGCATTTCAGGTGGAAAATAATGTAAACTATCCTGGCGTTACCCAGGAGCATCATCCATGATCACGGTTAGCAAACTAAACTCTCTTGGAGAAACAAAAATCCAGTACCAGGGAGAAATGGTCGAACGTTTAACAAACGGAGTAATCATCCTTGCTTTTTGGCAACACCCAATAAAGGACCTTGGTTATACCTGCTTCGAGCCGGGAGACCGCTTTCAAGAATATTACTATACTGATCGATGGTTTAATATATTTGACATCTCAACCGACAGCGGTAAACGAAAAGGCTGGTATTGCAATATTGCCGAACCGGCTTTTATACATGATGATCATATCGAACAGATCGATCTACTTCTAGATGTTTGGGTTGACCCGGTTGGTACACCACTTCTCTTAGATGAAGACGAATTCGATGCCGATACAACTCTCACTGATGAGCAACGGCAAGGTGCACGGCAAGGATTGCATGATTTGTTACAGATGATTGCAGCCCAGGTAGATCCTTTCTCGTACAAACCTCTAGCAGAAGAGCAGATAAATATTCTCTAGCATATCATGGCACTCCGGTTCGTTCTTAACCGCAGTTAAGCTCTGGTAGGCGTTGTAAAAGGATCAATAATCCACCCCTCCATCCTATCACACACTACGGGTATTCCGTATCGTTGAGTCCTCTGCAACCACGCCCACGCACCTTGCAAACCACACAATGTAGCATCCAACTCATCACCCATAGAATCTTGGGTCAATTTCAAGCAGAGTTCATCAGACAACTCCACTCCGAAGCCATACCACTCCTCTATCTTACCCGAACGCAAGCCACGAACAATCTCCAACCGAGCTAGCTCCTTATCCCTTGTTTGCTTGACACGTTCGTCACTTTTGTAACTTCGTTTTCCAACGAATCTGCGAGCTATGAGAGCAGGATAACCCTCTACTACTATCCTGTTATCCTTTGTTGGACGGCAGGGCAGAATGCTCACATCAGATTTTAGTAGTCTAATAGCGCCCTCAAAAAACATTTTTCCAACAGGGACAGGATGCAACATCATGGGACTACGTGCGCCAGCAAGTACATCTGTTGCTCTCAAATGCAGTTTATCACCCACTGTTCTGCTCTCTCGATAGCGCTGCAGCGTCTCCTCAAACTCCTTCTTGCCCATTGTTGCAATGATCTGCAGGTAGCCCTCCCACGTTTCAGGCCAGTCAAGATTTGAGATCAGTTTATGGGGTTGGCCAAAGGGGAAGTCGAGGGCCGCTAGCCATGGACCGTCCGAGCGTAAAAAAGCTTCAAAATTAGCAAAATTGATTAGTCTCAGGCAATTTTGAACACCTAAAAGATTATCTTGCAGTTTACACTCAGCGCAGGTGATAGGCTTCTTGCTGCTGGGAGCGCTGGTGAAGTCAAAGCCGTAGATTTTCATAAGTTTGTGCCTGACAATTAGTAACAGCTTTTTTACTTATCGAATGAGAAAGCAAACAGCCACACTACAACTGTGACATGATACCCTTACTTACAGAGCGCAGAGTAGCGTAGACACCTTTGCCTGATGAGGCGATTGCCTCATAACTGGGAACGCAACGACGATTGAGGTAACGTTCAAGCACCGGAACTGGCAAAGCGGAGGGCATATCACGTTTATTCCACTGTATGACAAGAGGAAAGTGTGACATTTCTTTGCCGATACGACGTAAATTCATCTCAAGTTCGCGAATGCTTTGTACATTCTCCTCAAATTTCTCGGCCTGCGAATCCACAACGAAAACGATTCCATCCGCGCCGTTGAGCACCGCCAGACGAGTGCGTTCATAGAGAATCTGTCCGGGCACAGTATACAAATGAAACCTGGTTCGAAAGCCGTAAACGGTGCCGAGATCCAGCGGAAGGAAGTCGAAAAATAGTGTTCGCTCGGTTTCAGTAGCGATACTCAACATTTCTCCACGAACGGAGGGATTGATACTCTTAAACACATATTGCAGGTTTGTCGTTTTCCCACAGTATCCGATGCCGTAATAGACGATCTTGCAGTGTATTTCGTGGGTAGAAATATTGATGAGCGCCATGAGTAAGCTACCCCTAATCGCGGAAGAGCAGGTCGATGGTATCTTCCACCGAGGAGCGAAATTGAATATTGAGAACAGAGGATTTCTGGCGATCGGTATCCGCTCGCACCCGTTCTAACGTATGTCCCAGTTCTTCTGAGGTTTTTTTCGAGAGGACTTTGACAAGTCCTATATGAGTAAGCTTGTCAAAGACGATTACGAGCAGCCATTGTTCCTCGACCATCGTGGTATAGATGTTCTCATGCACTCCCTGTTGAAAAATGGTGCGAAAATCTTTTTCGCCAAGTAACTCGGCTACATGGCGCGAAGAGGAGAATGCGCCTGCCAACAATGCTCCAAGCGATGTTGCATTTCGCTTTGTGCTAGTCCCATGCGAGGAAACAACCTGACCACTTTTGTCTAACAACATGACAGAAGAAGCGCTGGTGTCATTCATTAGCTTATTTAATGCATTGGTAATGGTATCAAGTTCATGATCTGAGATAATAAGATTTGTCAGTTGTTCCATGTACGCGTCGCCCTTTGTGCACACGTTCGGCTTTAATGGTATTTCAACGAAATAAGTATTTTATGCTATATCGAGAGCTTGAAGGATTTCATTTCGACTTGCCTTCACCATTTGGCGCACTCGCCCAATGCTTGAGGCATTGTCAAAAAGAGTGACTATCAGCGCAAAGTCTCCAAGAGGATCAACGCTCACTAATCCATGCTCATATTCCATAAGAGCGCCAACTACACTACCCCGTAAAATCTCCTGCCCCAGGGCTTCAGCAGTATTCAGACCCGTTGTCATATAAGCTCCGACAGTTTCCATATCTTCTTTACTATCACGGCTCAATCCCTCGATCAATAAGCCATCTCGTCCCACCAGGACAGCCAGCCGCACTCCTTGAATCGTCAAAAAGCGACTCAGCATTTGCTTTAGATCAACCATTCTTTCCTCCATGCACAACAGGCGATACTGCTGTTCAATCAGCCTGGACTCCGCCATTTTACCTCATGCGGGTTGGCGATGCAATCGGATGGGACATCTTGGCTAATAGTCATCCATGCTCAGTCAACTTCCTCACTCCTACTGAAAATAACGTATGGCAGCGAGAATATATGCGCGTGCTGCCAAAATTACTTCTTAAACATCCACAAATTCATCCGGCATATGAGCAACAGTGACATCACCGGGTCCAAAAAGCAACGCTGGAAAGCCACCCAAATTGACGAATAAACGCAGGTCAGAACCATAGGGCGCGCCCTTGATCTCTGGTTTAGCTCCGGTGAGATCGAGCATGCATTGCTGACAGAGCTTCACCAGGAAATGGTCCGTAAGAATCTCACCGGAGTCGAACTGCCCGCCAGACCACACAATTTCAAGTGGATGGTTACACAACCATTGATCAGTTACTGCCAGATTTTTCAGGGTTTGCTCGAATTGACTTCCCACAGACTCGCCATCTTCATCGATGGCAACTCCGATGCGGCCCTCAAAAACAAGTTCTTCTCGTAATGTTATAATGACTCATATACAGGAATATAACTCAGCCATAAAGGCTTTACCAAGTGAATGAGGTGGAGATGCATAAGGACATCGCTGAGATATTACTTACCGAGGAAGAGATAACTGCCAAGGTTGCCGAACTGGGTAAGCAAATTACACGAGATTATCAGAATAAAAATTTGTTGTTACTAGGAGTCCTCAAAGGAGCAGTCCCTTTCATAATTGATCTAGCACGGGCCATCGATTTGTTGGTTGATATCGATTACATGGCCGTTTCTAGTTATGGCAATGAAACACATTCAAGCGGCGTAGTACGGATACTCAAGGACTTAGAAGCTCCTATAGATCAAAAGCATGTGCTGGTTGTCGAAGACATTGTTGACAGTGGCCTTACTCTGAATTACCTCATAGAGTTGTTAAGCAATCGTAACCCACTTAGCATTCGCGTATGCACACTTTTGGATAAGGTGCGAGAGCGTAACGTACAGGTAGAGCTAGAATATACCGGTTTTACAATCCCTACGCTATTTGTTGTGGGATATGGCATGGACTACGCACAGCTCTATCGCAATCTACCTTATATAGGCATTCTGAAACCCGAAGCTTACGGGGATAGCACGGAGAGGCCGGAAACACAGCATAAGCATCCAGTTGAGGGTGATGATTCGGACAGAGTACAATAAGGAGAACAGCCAATGTCGGCTGATACGCAGACGACTCATATGGCAAACAAACAATTGCCTGAACCAGGTACACCTGCTGATGAAGCCATCGTCGTTAAGAATTTTACAAAAAGTTACGGCTCCAATCGCGTTGTTGACGATTTACAATTCACTGTACAGCGAGGAGAAATCTTCGCACTGCTTGGACCAAACGGAGCAGGCAAAACCACAACGATAGAAACGCTCGAAGGGTATCGGACACCCGACCAGGGCCGAGTTCGCGTGCTGGGACTTGATCCAATCCACGAGTCGCAAAAGCTAAAATCACACATTGGCGTCATGTTGCAACAAGATGGGCTTTATCCAGGGCTTACTGCTCGCGAAGTACTACATCTTTTTGCTGGCTATTACAGGCAGCCACAGAATATCGATAGTTTGCTTGAGCGAGTAGGTCTGAAAACAGCGACCAAGACACGATGTCGCAGACTTTCAGGAGGACAAAAGAGAAGACTTGCACTGGCAGTTGCGTTGGTCGGAAACCCGGCAATGGTTTTTCTGGACGAGCCAACCTCAGGTATGGACCCACAAGCACGACTGGCAACATGGGAAATTGTCCGCGAATTAAAACAGAATGGAGTAACCGTCTTATTGACCACGCACTTGATGGAGGAAGCTGAACGACTGGCGGACCGCATCGCTATAATCGATCATGGTCGTCTCGCTGCCCTCGACACACCGTCCCGGTTGACAGGAGCACAAAACTCAACAGTTGTGAGCTTCATCGCACCGGCCGGGTTAGATTGCACCCAACTATCAGCGCTGCAATCTGCACGCACAGCCGAGGAGATTCGACCAGGAAGTTATTTGATAGAGACTGACGAGGCTCCGCTGCTTATAGCAGCATTGACAGCATGGTTACGCGACCAGCACATTACGCTTACCGAATTGCGCGTTGGACATGGTTCTCTGGAGGATCTGTTTCTACGCTTGACGGGATCAGAGATGAGAGATTAGAGACAATGGCAACACACGCTCTACACCCACAAACTTCCAATGATCGAGCAGCCCCACTGGGCCGCCAGATCATTGCCCAGACCAGAGTTGAGTTGCTCTTAACACTGAGACGTGGAGAGAGTGTTCTGATTACCCTGATCGTGCCAGTACTCCTGTTGATCTTCTTTGCATCATTGAACATCATATCTGCAACCACCGGAAAAGCAGTAGATTTTCTTCTACCAGGAATACTGGCCTTAGCAGTGATGGCTACAGGCATGGTGAGTCTTGGTATAGCAACGGCCTATGAGCGTTACTACGGAGTATTGAAACGTCTCGGAAGTTCCCCGCTACCACGCAGTGGGCTTATTATTGCCAAGGTAATTTCAGTCCTTGTTCTGGAATTATTACAGGTTGTCGTTCTGATTGGCGTAGCAGTCATTTTCTACGGCTGGCAGCCAGCAGGTTCTCCGCCCTTAACCGTACTGGTATTGGCAATAGGAACTGTGACATTTTCCGCGCTGGGGCTGGCTATGGCAGGGACATTGAGAGCAGAGGTGACACTGGCAGCGGCAAACGGACTCTACTTGCTCTTTCTTTTACTCGGAGGTGGAATTCTACCGTTGAGTCACCTCCCACCTACTTTGGCAGCAATCGCGCAAATTCTTCCTGCTGCCGCGCTCACACAGGCTCTTCAGGCAACAATGTCTGATAACGCACCATTTCCGCTTAACTCTTTAGTGGTATTGGTGATCTGGGCTGTGGCCATTCTCCTGGTAGCTATGAAGACATTTCAATGGGAGTGAATGACAGTGCTACTTTGAACGGGGAAGTGTGCTCACAACCTCTTCTTCACCCTCAGTTTCAAGTTCAGCTACTAAAGCAGATGGTAGTGATTGCAGCTGAACTAATGTTATGAGAAACATGAGAAGAATAAGTACATGTAAGGCTGTACACCACGCGCAAATTGTATGCAAACGCACAATTTCTATATACACAAGATAGAGAACCACCAGCAAACCTGCCAATGCCCAGGCAAATTGTGCAATCCGAATCCGGCGCTGCCATAGTCCAGTCGCTGCAAACAAGCCAGCAATCGCTAAAGCAGCGCTAACCACGCACCATCCAAGGCCAGGTATAGTAACAGGCAAAGAAGTGCCTGGAACAACAGCATAGGGACTTGAGAGGACATGCGCGCAATTGATGAGGCCACTCTCCGAGCAAACAAGGGGGACGTTTTCATAATGGACAACTGTCAGGTAAATTGAAATGCCTGCGCCCAAAAATGACAGTGCCAGTAAAAGCACCTGACCTCTTGAGCGTTGTAATGGGTTCATCGCTTCCTCGTCCAAACTTCAATATTAGTGTTCGTCCAAAATACCAGGCTCATCGGAAGTGCCTGGTACGTTTACTTCTCCAAAGTAGCTATCCTTGGAGAAACCGGCTTCAAGGGTCGGTTTGGCAATGAGATCAACCGTTTCCGCTTGAGAATTTACGATATTACCATCGATCAGAGACAAACCAGGAGGAAGATCGGCGTTGTTAGCACCACTGTTAAACAGGACGCCAAAAGCCTCTTTGTCCTTGCCGTCAGCATTAACCGTTACGATAATACGAGTATTCTCGGGTGTTTGTTCCTCTTGTGCTGTTTGCAGGCTTACTACAGCAGATTGAATCTGGTCTTCTCTAAATCCAGCTTGCTTGAGTTCTACTACGGCATTATCCGCCTTAGCATGATCTCTAAAGACACCTATTATGGGTGAAGGATCGGTGTTTTCCATGTGTAGCCCCTTTCAGTTAAGCACTAATCACCTGCTGTGACAAATTCAGAGAAATGACATGCTGCGTAATGTTCCCGACCTTCCTTTGCCTCATAGGCTGGTTCAACTTCGCGACAGATCTGCTGAGCCATAGGGCACCGCGTATGAAAGCGGCAACCGGATGGAATGTTGATGGGACTGGGTAGGTCGCCAGAAAGAATGATGCGCTTGCGGTGCTTCTCAATCTGGGGGTCCGGGATCGGGACCGCTGAGAGCAGAGCTTTTGTGTAGGGATGCTTGGGAGCGGCGTAGAGTTCATCCCGATCCGACAATTCGACGATTTTACCCAGGTACATCACTGCAATTCGATCGGCCACATGGCGCACCACACTGAGATCATGCGAAACGAAAAGATATGTCAGGTTGAACTGCTGTTGAAGCCGTTGCAGCAAGTTAAGCACCTGAGCACGAATAGAGACATCCAGCGCCGAAACAGGTTCGTCTGCAATGACAAATTCCGGATTGATCGACAGCGCGCGAGCTACCGCGATACGCTGACGCTGACCACCACTAAATTCGTGTGGATAGCGATCGATGTACTCAGGACGCAGTCCAACGACACGTAACAGTTCCGTCGTTCTGTCACGAATTTCTGCCCTGGAAGCGACTTTATAGATATGCATCGGTTCGGCGATGAGCGACCCGATCGTGTAACGCGGATTCAGCGAGGCAAACGGATCCTGGAAGATCATCTGCACGCGCTGGCGCGCCTGCCGCAATTCCTCACCATCCATAGTTGCCAGGTCCTTATCGCCAAACAGTATTTGCCCGGCGGTAGGTTTATACAGCCGAACGATGGTACGGCCTATGGTCGTTTTACCTGAACCGCTTTCACCAACTAGCCCCAAAGTCTGCCCACGCTCGATGCTGAAACTGATGCCGTCCACCGCACGCACATAACCGATCACACGCTGGAAAACAATGCCTTGCGTCAGGGGGAAATGCATCTTGAGGTCACGCACGTCAACCAACGTTTTACTCGCTACAGCAGCTTCTGCCATCTACTTTTCCTCCCCGACAGATTGAGTACTTGCGGATTGAACATTCGTCGCGGCAAGTACCTTCTCAATTCTCGTCTGACGCCGCTTCTCTGCATAGGCTTGCTCTTTCGGGTCAGTCACGTCAACCCAACAAGCTTTAAAATGAGTGGATTGACCTGGAATCGCCTCGAGCGGTGGCATCGTACGACAAATAGCACGGGCAAAGGCGCAGCGAGGCATGAATGGGCAACCTGGCGGGGGTTTCAGCAG
>Ga0070706_100000857_pt1 | contig 33505 bp, 24 predicted proteins | sample KBSK5501metaG_FD_65476 | JGI IMG/M metagenome (GOLD analysis project Ga0070706, IMG submission 65476) | Corn, switchgrass and miscanthus rhizosphere microbial communities from Kellogg Biological Station, Michigan, USA - KBS K5-50-1 metaG | ecosystem: Host-associated > Plants > Roots >... | reverse complement strand
GGGCCACACGTCCTCGGGACGAAGAGCGAACGTGCGCCGAATGAGCACCGTGGAGCGTGACGATCCGCGGTGTCGCTCGAGATAGTGCCTTAGGCTGCGAAGCTGGAACTCCCAGCCCCGGCGCACGGCATTGTAAGTGACGTCCCACTCGGCTTCGCCCGGAAACCCCGAATGGGTCAGCCGTACCCGCGTCCCTGCGTTGTCGGGTTGCAACACGTACTCGATCGTCCGGCCGGGCGGCGCTGGGACATCCTGGGGGTGCAGCTTCGACCCCAGGGGCTTGCTCTCCACCGAGCGCAGCATGCGGCACGCGTCCCAGGCCTCGATGCGGGCGTCGGAAACGATCGGTTCTCCCCACGAGAGCCAGATGCGTCCGCCGACGCCCGGATCGACGCGCGCTTGGAGGGGAAACCAGCGCTCCAGTTCCACCGGACTGGTGAGGGCCGTCCAGACGGCCGCGGGCGGAGCCGCGATTTGGATGTCCGCGACGATGGAGCGCATGGGCTCGCCCTCGAGTCCTTCTATTGCAGCAGGGTCTGCAACGTATGCGTCCAGCGATGCTCGAAGAGTTTCGCCGCCTCCGGCACCGGGCCGTAGGTGGCCAGCCACACGGTCGTTTCCGGTTTCCCTCCGCAATGGTCCAGCACCACGCGCAGGACACTGTTGTTGAGGTTCTCGACCACGCCCGCGAACTGCTTGTTGGGTGTGTGCGTCAGCACCGTCCCCTCGAACTTGTCGCCGTTGACGGCTTTGAAGTCGAACTTGTGCCCCGGCGCCGCCTTGGCGGTGAGCTTCTTGCCCCCATGAAGAAGGCCCATCCGGCCCATGACCTTCTTCCAGGTCGCCGGGAAAGAATGCTTCGAGACCGCTCGGGCCCAGGAGACCGTGCGCTGCTTTCCGAGGTGCTGCGTGGCGTAGACGTCGAGGCTGTTCAGCTGGAAAGCCCAGCAGTCGGCCAGGGACTTGCTGAACGCGGCCATGCCCGCCCCCTTGCCGGCCACGTTGGTGTGTTCGAGGCGCAGGGTCGTGTTCGCCGCGCCGTTGGGCGTCAGTTTGAAGTCGATCTCGCGGGTCACGTTCTTCAGCTTCTTGGGTTGATACGGCGCGCCGAACGGTCTCACCTCCTTGAGGCGCAGGTGCTTATTGGGCACCCAGGCCTCGATGGTGGATTCCTGGACCACCGGCTCTCCCCAGGAGAGATGCATCTTGCCGCCTTTGCCCGCTTTCACGTGGGCGCTGAGGGGCAGCCAGCGCGTCAGCTCCTTGGCGTTGGTCAGGGCCTTCCAGACCGTCTTGGCCGGCGCGGCGATCTCGATCTCGCCGACGATGGAGGTTCCTTGTATGCTCGTGGGCATTGCTCACTCCTTTGCGGAAGAAGGACATCCGATGGGTGTGCATGGCTGACGGTGATCAACGGCGTTCGACGATGTCGAAGGCGAAGCCGAACGGGTCCAGGAAGTACGTGACGTGGTTACCGCCGGCCAGGACGGAGACCGTGGAGCATCCCGCCTGCTTGAGGTGGCGTTGGGCAGCCGCATGGTCGGAGACGTCGAAGGACGGCACGAACGAGCGGGGCACGCGGTCGCGATTGACGTAGAGGCGCAGGGCGCCTGTGTCGAGCTCCAGCTGCTCGCCGTTTCGCGCGACCGAGCGGAAATTCAACACGCGGCCGTAGAAGCCTTCGGCCTGGTCGAGGTCGGGGACGTGAATGGCGATTTCGGCGTTGGACCGGAACGCCACCCGCGGTGGCCGCTTGGCCGATGGGCTCATGCCGGCTTCCCCTCACAGAGAGACTCGACGCCCACCGGTGCCCCCGCCGCGGCCGCGGGGGCGAGCCCTTCCAGGACCGTGACCCAGCGGCCCTCGAAGGCCCGAACCCGGCTGGCCGGGACGCCGTAGGCCGCCAGCCAGACGGTCGTCTCAAGCCCACCGCCGTTCGCGGCCGCGGTCTTGACGCGCAGTACGGCGTCGTTGAAGTTCGCGACGAGCGCCACGAGCTGGTGCGGTCGGTCCAGGATCGCGATGAGGCCGGTGAGACGGTCGCCGGTGGCGGCCCGGTACGAGAACGCCTGCTGCGCGCGCGGCTCTTTGGCCGCGCCCAGCGCCTTCATCAGCCTCATCCAGGTCTCGCGAGGCGGAAGAGAGACGACGCGTCGGACCTGCGCCACCACGCGCGGCGTCCCATGATGGCGCTCCAGGTAGTGGCGAAGGCTCAGCAGTTCGAACGCCCAGCCCCTCCGGATCCCGTCGAGGCTCTCGCTCCCCTCCCACGACGGTGGGAAGCCCGAATGGTGGAGGCGCAGCACCGCGCTCCGGCCGCGAGGTTCGATCGCGTACTCCACGCTGCGTTCGCGGATGCCGGCAAGGGACGGAGTCTCGTCACCGTCCGCCACGGTCCGGCCGCCCAACGCGGCGACTTCGGCCGTGCGCAGGTAGCGGCCGGGCTCCCAGCAGGCAATGCGCCATTCGGCTTCGACGCCGCCTCCCCAGGAGAGCCATATGCGGCCGCCGGCTCCGGGACGGATCACCGCCTCCGGGGCGAACCACCGCACGAGCTCGCCGGGATCGGTGATGGCCCTCCAGACCGACTCCGGAGAGGCAGCGATCTCGACTTCGATCTGGATCGACGGCGACGCGCTGTCGCGGGGCGTGCGGACCAAACGCGGCCTCCTGGCAAGTGCGACGTATCGTGCGGCCGGCGCGCACCAGCCGTCTTCTCCGCAATTGCGGTGATTGCAGTCGCGCAAGGCCGGAGAAGATGAAGCGGCCGTAAGCGAATAGTGTCCGGGTCGATCGCGCGAAGAGGCCAACGTTATGAAACACGTGATATCGATCCGTGGTCTGGCCGTCGGCGTGCTGATGGTCATGCTCGGCCGGGCGGCGTCGCCGTTCGCCCCGGGCCGCCCGGGCCGCGGCACCTGGAACGATCGGCTGCACCGGATCGAGGAGGCGTTGCGCACGAACGACTGGGAAGGCGCGCGCCAGATGGCCCACGCGCTCACCGAGGAGATCGCGGAGCGCGGCGGCGGCACTCTCGGGGACCATCGGGCCGCCGCGGAAGCCCTGGGTGGCAGCGTCGCGGGACCGGATGCATCGGTGGAAGCGCGCATGCTGGGACGTGCCTCCGCCCTGCTGGCCGTGGCCGAGGCTTCGCTCGGCCAGCGCGAAGAGGCGCGCTGGCACTGGTACGCCGCGCAGAATCTATCTCGTGAGGTCGTGTCCGGCGCGCTGCCCGCGCCCCCCGAGGCCGCGAAGTTCCTTGGCGACCACCGCCTCGAACGCGCGAGCACCCTTCAGGTGCGGACGCTCGATGTGCTCGATCCCGTGCGACCGGAGTTGGCCGCGCGTCCTGGGTTTCGCGAGCCCGAACGCTTGGCGGCGACCTACCCGCGGCGGCCGAAGGACCTGAGCGGCCGGGACCGGTTCTCCCACGTGGTGTTCGTGCAGATCACGGTGGCCGCCGACGGGGGAGTGACGCAGCCGGTGGTCGTGGACGGCGGGTATTATCCCGGACTCATCTTCCGGGCGTTCGAGGCGCTGCGCCACTGGCGGTACCGACCCGCCACGTTGGCGGGCGCGGCCATCGCGTTCCGCTACGTGGTGCCGGTCGCCTTCGAGGACGACCGCCCCGCGCCAGTCGATCCGACGCCGCGGCCGGTGGTGGAGGGTACCGCCGTCCTACGGCGCGTCGCCGGGATGACCGTGGACCTCGGCAACGGCGCCCTGTACGTGGCGGACCGGGCGGCCAGCGTCATCTACCGGATCGGACCGGGGGGACCGCCGGCGGCCGTCGCCGGGCGCGGGTATGCCGGGTTCGGCGGCGACGGCGAGAGCGCGACCAACGCCGTGTTCAACCACCCCACTGCCCTGTCCCTGGATCCTCGCACCGGCGAGCTGTTCATCGCCGACACGGACAACTACCGGATTCGCGCCATCTCCCCGGGCGAGCGCCGCGTGCAGACCGTCGCCGGCGTCGGTCTCCGCGGCGTGACCGGGGTCGAGGTGCCGTACGAGGATCACACGTCCGAAGCCCTCGCGCTCGGCCGCTTCGGAGGCGACGGCGGCCCCGCGGCCGCCGCCGAGCTCAACCTTCCGAGCGGTGTGTGCGCCGACCCCATCGGCATCCTGTTCATCGCCGATTCGGGCAATCATCGCGTCCGCGCCATTAACCGCGGGACTTCGCCCGTCATCGTCATGGGAGTGGAGATCGAGGCGGGCGCCATTCAGACCGTGGCCGGCACCGGCGCCCTCGGGTTTGCGGGGGACGGCGGCCCGGCCACGCGCGCGGACCTGGCGTTCCCCACCGAGCTGAGGCTCGACGCGGCGGGGAACCTCGTCGTCGTCGACAGCTTCAACCAGCGCCTGCGCATGATCGACCGCCAATCCGGGATCGTCCACTCCGTTGCGCAGGGAACCCTCTACGACGTGAGCCCGCAGCGCGCGCAGGCGACCTGGGCGACCTCCATCGTCGGCCTCAGCGTCACCGCGGACCAGGAGCTGCTCTACACCGACCGTGTCGGGCACGCCGTCCACGGCGTGTCCCGAGGGGGAAAGGACAGGGTCATCTACGAGGCGCGGGCGCGGGAGGCCGAGTTCGGGAGCATCGAGGCGGGCCCGCGAGGAGAGATCTACGTGGCGGACGTGCACGGCAGCCGTGTGCTGCGGCTCGAGGACGGCAAGGCGACGACCTACCTCGGCGGGCAGGTGCCTCCGGCACCCATTCGATTCGGGACGAACAGCTCCTTGGGACAGTAGGCGGAGTAGTCGACGTCCACCACGCGCACTTCGGTGCGGTGCTGTGCGCGGTAGTTCTCCATGGACAGCGTGCGCGCCGTCCAGATGCCCTGCACCCGCTCGATGTCGGCCGTGCGGTAGCCCTTGAAGAGGACGCCCTTCTCGTCGTAGTACTCGGCGCGGACGATCATCCAGATGTCCCTCCGCACCCACCCGAGGGCCCGAGCGAACCCGAGCTCGCTGCGCAGGCGCTCCGTCCGCGGCGTCATCTCGATCTGTAGGGCGGGCCCGCCTTCATCCGCGACGGGCCCGAGAGTCCGGAAATCGTAGTCCGAGAGCGGCACGGATGCGAGCAGGTCCTCGCACGCGAAGTCCGTGGCCAGGGCGGGGAAGCCGCGCGTGGCGATCGGCACCACCTGGTCGGCCAGGGGGAAGTACATCCACATTCCGGGCGGGCTGGCGTCCTCCGAGATGAGCAGCGCCATCCCGCTCTCGTGGGCGGGAGCCGCGATCCGGTAGATCGTCCGATAGGCCGGGGCGAACCGCCTGCGCTCGACCAGGATCGTCTTGTGGAAGTCACCGCGCTTGGCGTCACGGATCGTGATCTCCTGCCGCGCCCGGCTGGCCCGCTCCCGCGCACGCAGGTTGACGCGGTGCATGATTTCGAGACCGTCGGGGAAGACGTTGGCCTGCGAGGGCAGCGCCCCCGCGGCACCGACGCCGGCGAGAAGCGTGACGTACAGGAATAACCCGTGCCGCAAGGGGCGCCGGGGCCAATGGACCACCTTCATCCTCGTCGCAGCGCGGGCGCGATCCGGAGCCGTACGGCCCGCCAGGCGGGCGGCACCGCGGCCAGGACGGTGGCGGCCACGGAGAGTGAAAAGGCGGTGAGGATTTCGTGCGGCACGAGATCCACGCCACCACGAAACGGGCGCGTGGAGCCGGGCGGGGAGGGATAGGCGATCCCCACCTGGCTGACGGCCCAGGCGATGCCGACCCCGGCGGCCACGCCCAGGGCGGCCCCGATGAGCCCGGTGAGCAGCGCTTCCGTCATGAGGAGGCCCGCGAGCGGGCGCGCGCCCACGCCCATGGCGCGAGTCGCCGCCAGCTCGAACTGGCGGTCGACGATCGACATGCTCACGGCATTGGCGATTCCGAGTATCACGATGACGCACACGATCAGCCGCAACACGTCGAGCTCGCGACCGAAGAGGCTGACCACCTGGTTGTGGAAGAGGGCCAATTGATCCCAGGAGCGAATCTCCAGGTCGAGCCCTTCCTGCGCGAAGGCGCGCTCCAGCGAGGCGCGCACCGCGGGGGCGTCGTCGGTGCGCCGGAGGAGCAGAACGACCTGTTCCGTACGATCGTCCATGAGCAGTTGCTCGACCGCCCCCAGCGGCGCCTTGAGCGTCCAATCGTCGTAGTCCTTGAAACCGCCTTCGAAAACGCCGAGCAGGCGCGCATGGACGGCATTGAACGCACCCGTGCCCGTGGTGGTGATCAGCCTCAGCTCCGCCCCCGTGTCCGCTCCCATCTTCTGGGCCAGCCCCATCCCGGCGAGGACGCCGTAGGCGTCACCCACGGTCAACGGCTGCCCTAAACGCAGCTCGGTGTGGCGGCTAAATTCCCCGTCCATCTCGGGCTCCACGCCCACACCCAGGAACGCGGTGTACCGGGAGCCGACCGAGACCATGCCGGAGAACTCGCGCCGTCGTGTGGCGTGCGCGATCCGTGGATCGGCGCGGGCCAGGGCGATCAGCCGTCGGGCCTCCGCGGGAGGGATCAGGTAGCGCTCCGGCTCTGCGCGATGCCCTTGGGAGTAGCCACGCCGGTAGACCTGGAGATGGGCGTAACGGCCCCAGATCGCGTCTTCCCGGAGTTCCCGGAAGATGTTGAACACGACCCCGGCGTTCACGATGAGGGCCGCGCACCCGGCCCCGATCACGAAGAGCGTCACCACGGACCGCAGATAGTTGCGGAAGACGTTGCGCAGGGCCAGCCTCAGGAGGAGGCTCACGCCACCCGCTCTTCGCAGAGCCCGTTGCGCAGTCGGAGAGTGCTGTCGGCCAGGGCGATCAGGCGTGGATCGTGCGTGGCGTACAGGCAGGTGGTGCCGCGCTCGCCGTTGAGGGTGCGCATCAGATGGATGATGGCCTCGCCCCCGCCCTCATCGAGCTGCGCGGTCGGCTCGTCCGCGATCAGGATGGCGGGATCACCGGCGAGCGCCCGGGCCAGCACGACGCGCTGCCGCTCGCCCGCGGAGAGCTCGTGGGGACGCCGGCCCTCCTTGCCCCCCAGGCCGACCTGCTCAAGCACGGCCATCACGCGGCTTCGCCGCGCGCCGGCGGCGATCTCGCTGCGGAACAGCAGCGGAAACGCGACGTTTTCGGCGGCCGAGAGCACGGGGATGAGGCTGAAGTCCTGGAAGACGAAGCCGATGGATCGCAGGCGGAACGCCGAGAGCTCCGCCTCGCGCAGGCGATAGATGTCCCGCCCGTTCACCCACACGCGGCCCGCGCTGGGCGTGTCCAGGCCGGCGACGATACTGAGCAGGGTCGTCTTGCCGCTGCCGGAGGGCCCCGCGATGGCGACGAACGCGCGGGCGGGGACCGTGAAGGTGACGTCGCCGAGCACACGCCGGGTGGCCTCCCCGGCGCCGTAGGTGCGCCCGACCTGCTCCAGGCGGATCTGGGCCGGCGCGGCTGCGCGCGTGGCTTCGACCGGGCCCGGGAGCAGATGGACGCCGCCGCGCGCCTCACCAGTCTTCGGCACGCGTCGTACACCCCAGAGCGACACGGCGGAAGACGTACGGCTGGGGGATGTTCTTTCCGTCGTGGTGGAGGCCCCACTCGACTTCGAAGTGATCGGGGTCGTCGAACTTGAACTTCACGGAGTAGACGTGGTTCTGGTCCTGCGTGGGAAGGTTGCTGCTGCTCACCAGCTCGAAGGCGAGCCGGTTCTCTTCGCTCGGCCGCGCGCGCATCTGCAACTGGTTTCCGTACGAACAGAAGTGATGGGCCATGGCGATGTCGCCTTCGAGGTAATAGACGGTGTACATCGTGGGGTTGTTCTCGATCCACATCGTCTCCAGGAGGGCGGTCCCGTCGCTGCCGAGCTCGTACGAGACCTTCGCCCCGAGGCCGTTGGGACCCTTCCCCTTCCAGCACCCGACGAGGCCGGCCAACCGCTTGACCGCGGGTGCGCTGGTCTTGGCGAATGAGGGACAGGTCGCGCAGACCTGCGCGCTGGTCGGGGGTGAGCACAGCGCGACCATCCCGAGGGCTAATGCGGCCGGCCACCATATCCTCATGGTCATCTCCTGGGCCCCGGACTATAGGGGCGCGGCAGGGGCGAGACTTCTCCGCACTTGCTCGCGACACCGCACGCAGGTCCGCAACCACGGAGAAGATCCCGCCAACGCGCGCGCCTATCCTCGTGGGCCAGACGCGAGTGCTTCGGTTCGGTCACTCGAGACATGACAAGAGAGGAAGCGTGCTCAATGAAGAAAAGCAGGATGGTCATGCTGGTCGTGGCCGGCTGCCTGATCGCCGGCGCAATCTCACTGGTAGGGAGCTATCGAGCGGAAGCCGCCGAAGGAGGTAACGGAGCGGTGGCGTCCCGGTTGTTCGACAACCTTACGACCGAGCCGGACGTGGTCTATCTGATCGCCAACTCGTCGGTGGTCTTCGGTCCCGACCCTCACGGTCGCAGCGAGGAAGTCACCTTCGTGGGCCCGGTCACCGTTCCCAAGTGGCCCATGAAGGGGTACGGCCGTCGCGTGCTGCCGGACGGGCGGCAGCAGATCGACATCGAGCTGACCCAGTCCGAGCTCACCGGCGAGAGCTATGTGCTCCACGGCCCGGTCGTGTTGGGTGAACACCCCGACCTTCGTTCGCTCGGCACCATCACCGAGAGGCCGCGCGGCACCGCGCTGGCCAGCAATGACGTCCCGGGGCCGGGCGTGGATCGCGCCGTGCGCGATCCAGACAAGGGTGCGGACAAGGGCAAGCCCGATGCCGCGGCCACCGACCGCGAAACGGCCAAGGGGAAGACGGCGGCGGCGGCCGACCTCAAGCCGCGGGCGAGTATCCAGGGTATCCCACCCGCCGAGGAGGTGCCGGCCGACTTCGTCGTCGAGCGCAAGGTTCTCATGACCACCGCGAAGGGAATCCTGTACAACGAGACGGCGGTTCCGGTACGCGGCCGGATCGATTCGATCCCGCCCATCAAGATGCAGAGCACGCCGACGGGCGTGAACACCTTCCGGGGCATGGAGCTGCCTGTAGCCCTCCTCGACAAGGAAGGGAACGTCAACGGGTGGTTCTACAGCAAGGCCCACATGGCCTATGCCGTCCTGCCGGCCGCGATCCAACGATCCTTCATCTCGGGGACGCTGCAGCTTCGCTCGGGCGAAAAAACCGAGACCGTGGAGGTCAGTGGCCCGGCCGAGATCCATCACCTCGGGCCGCCCTGCACGAACGGCAAGGCGACGGTGGAAGTCATGGTCCTGGCCCTGCGCGGCCGCAGCGCGCTTCTGGGCGGTGATGTAATGGTGACCGAGACCTTCAGCGACCGCGATCACTTCTCCCGCGGCGAAGTCAACTGGTCCGGCTCGACCGCGACGGGCACCTTCGACTTATTCGTCGACGTCTACACGCCGTCGGCCAAGCTGGCCACGAACGTCCCCCTGCTCGTGACCGGCGAATTCACGGATGAGAAGGCGTCCGCTCACCTCCACAAGGCGAAGCTGGACCTGCCCCTGGTGACGGGCCGGGCGCATTTCACGAGCGACGCCGCGCGCTCTCTCTATGACGAGGCGGAGAAGCCGGTGGTCCAGATCACCAGCCTCGACTTGAACATGGCCGACGGGCGGTAAGCCCGTCGGACCCGTGTCGTTGCCGAGGCGTCTTCCGTTGCCGACGCTGTCGCGGTCGTTGGCGGGCTTCGCGCTCCTGCTGGGCGCAGCGACCGCCATGTGGACTCGGCCCGGGTCCGCCGGCGCCGCGACAGCGCCGGGCCGGCCGCTCATCGAAACCCTCGCCGGCGGTGGCTCGGTCGGCGACGGGGGCCTGGCGACGTCGGCGCGGCTCAACCTGCCGGGAGGGATCACCGAGGCGCCCAGCGGCGACCTTGTGGTGGTCGACTTTGGCAACCATCGGCTCCGGCAGATCGACCATCGAACGGGTGGAATAGCCGCGCTCGTGGGGACGGGAGCCGCCGGCTACAACGGTGACGGCATCCCTGCGATTCGCGCCCAGCTTGCGCGTCCCGAATACGCCCTGTTCGGTCCCACGGGCGATCTCTTCATCGCCGACTCCTACAACAATCGCGTCCGGCGCATCGATCACCGCACGGGCACCATCAGCACCGCCGCCGGCACCGGGGAGCGCGGTTTCTCCGGCGATGGCGGTCCGGCCACCGCCGCCGAGCTTCACTTCCCGGAAGGCATCGCCCTGGACGGCGCGGGCAACCTCTTCATCGCCGACACCGTCAACCGCCGGATACGGCGGGTCGACGCGCGCACCGGCGTCATCGATACCTACGCGGGCGCGGGGACGGTCGGCGTCAACGCGGAGGGAACGCCTGCCCTCCAAGCGCGATTCCTTCGGCTGGCTCGCATCGCCGTCGACCGAGCGGGCAACGTATACGTCGCGGACAGCCCGGCCCACCGCATCCTGGTCATCGATGCGGTCAGCCGCCTCGTCCGCACCTTCGCCGGCACCGGCCTTTCCGGATTCGACGGTGACGGTGGAGATGCGACGTCGGCGCGGCTCAGCTTCCCGGAAGGGGTCGTGGTGGCTCCCGACGGCAACGTCTTCTTCGCGGACGTCGGGAACCACCGTGTACGGCGGATCGACGCCCGCACCGGCATGATCAGGACGATCGCCGGGACGGGCGAGAAGGGATTCTCCGGAGACGGTGGGCCGGCTACGCGGGCGCGGTTGTGGAGCCCGGGTCGCGTATGGGTGGACCACGCGGGGAACGTCCTGATTGCCGACATCCTCAATGCCCGAATCCGCTCCGTCGATTCCCGCAGCGGTGTCATCACCACCATCGCCGGTAGTGGCGACTGGGGTGACGGGCGTCCGGCGCGGGACGCCTTGTTGTCCGTCCCGGGCGACGTCGCGTATGCGGCGGGCCGGCTCTACATCGCCGACTATGGAACCCGGCGCGTGCGCCGGGTAGACCTGGCCACCGGCCTCATCTCCACCGTGGCCGGCGGTGGCACGCGGACGGACGAGGGAATCCCCGCCACCGAGGCGGAGCTCCACCTGCCGGAGGGCATCGCCGTCGACGAACAGCGCGCCCTCTACGTCTCGGACAACATCGCGAACAAGGTCCTGCGCGTGGATCTCAAGACGGGGATCCTCCGCACGTTTGCCGGCGGCGGTGACCAATCTGATCCCGCTGACCTCGTGCCCGCCACGTCGGCGCGACTGCGGCTGCCCTCTGCCCTCAGCGTGGGACCCGAGGGGCTCGTCTACATCGGTGAATTCGGAGGCCGCCGGATCCGTGTGGTCGACCCGCGTACGGGACTCCTGCGGACGCTGCGGGCAGCGGGTGAAGCGGAGCCATTGGACGTGGCCGTCACGAGCCTCCAGGCCACGTTCCAGGGACTGTTCATGATCCAACAGGGGGCGAATGACGTCTGCCTGTTCGATCTGTCGCGCGGCCGTTTCACGCCTGTGCCCGGCGTCCGAGGCCTGCCTCCCGCACCCTCCGGCGACTCGCAGGTCATCCACGTTGCCGCACGGCCCCCGTTTGTCTACCTGGCGGATCCTCTGGCCCACCGCGTCGTGCGCCTCAACCTGGAGTCGTCGTCGGTCAACGTCGTGGCGGGTACGGGAACGCAGGGATTCGGGGGCGACGGGGGGCCTGCCGAGCAGGCCCTCCTGTTCCAGCCAGGGGCGGTCGCGGTTAGCGACGACGGAACCGATCTGTTCATTGCCGACACCAAGAATCATCGCGTACGGCGTGTCCACTTCCCGGAGACGCCCTGGGCGCCATGACGCGGCTCGGCGCCATCGCGCTCGCCGTGAGTCTGGCCGCCCGAGTGCCCGCGACGGCGGCGGGGGGGACGGCGTCCATCGATCCCCGCGTTCGCGCGTTTCGTCTTCCGAATGGCCTCCAGATCATCGTTGCCGTACGCCCCGAGCTTCGGCTCGTCGCCCTCAATCTCACCGTCAACGTGGGCGCGATCGACGACCCTCCAGGCCGATCGGGCATCGCGCACCTGCTGGAGCACGTCACGCTGTCGGGCTCGACGGCGATTGGCTCGCTCGATCCCGAGGCGGAAGGGGCCGCCCTCCGCGTACTGGATCGGGCGTACGCCGCCCTGGAATCCGAGCGCAGCAAGCAAGAGCCCTCTTCGACGGTGCTCGTCGGGTTGGAGCGGCTCTTCGAGGACAGCCAACGGGCCGCCCAACTGACCTGCGAGAGCGGCGAGATCCTGGGGGGGCGGCTCGAAGCGCAGGGGGCCGTGGGGTTGAACGCCACCACCACCGTCGACACGACCCACTTCTTCACCTGGATGCCCGCCGCGCACCTCGAGCTGTGGATCTCGCTCGAGGCGGATCGGCTGCGCCGGCCCGTCCTCCGCCGCTTCTATGGCGAGCGCAACGTGGTTCTGAGGGAGATCGCTGCCCTCACCCGGGGTACGCCCATGCCGCAAGAGCGATTCGTGCAGGAGATCTTCGGCCTGCCGCAAGCTCAGTCCCTGGCCGGTGATCCCCAGCAGGTCGCGGCCATCGACCGGCCGACGGCCCTCGAACACTTCCGTCGGTACTACCGCCCGGAGAACGTGGTCGTGGGTGTGGTCGGGAACGTCGACCCGGATGAAGTCCACCGCCTGTGCGCCCGGTACTTCGGCGACTGGCGGCCTGGTTCCGAGAACGCGACGGACTCATTGCCCATACCGCCACGACGGACGGCGCCCACACAGCCTCGCATCAAGGTGATGGGCAGTGCTCGGAGCCCGCTCGTATTCATCGCGCTTCCGCGCCCGGTGGGGGCGGACTCCGCCGCCGTGGATGCGGTGGCGGAGCTGATCAACTCGGAAGATCTCTCGCTGCTTCGCCGCCGGCTGGTCGAGCAGCAGTCATTGGCCTGGAACGTGGGCGCCGCGGCTGAATATCCATCGCAGAAGCAGCCCTCCGTCTTCCTGCTTCGTGTCTACGGAAACCCGGGCGTTCCCCACCAGCGCCTCGTGCAAGAGACGCTCTCGCTTCTGAAGGAGGTCGACGCCGGCGCGGACGAGGACATCGAGGGTGCGATCCGCGCCGCGGAGCTCCGGGTGGCCGCGCAGCTCGATGACGCGCCCACCCTCGCCGCCATGCTGGCGAATAGCCAGGCGATGTACGGTGACTGGAGCCGGCCGTTTCAGCACTTCGAGGCTCTGCGCCGGCTCCGCGCTCGCGATGTGCGTGAGGCCGCCCGCCAGCTCTTCCAGGGCCTGCCCAGACAGGCGGAATCGACGGCGGACGACGGACGATGAGAGCATTCCCCTACCTGGTGGTTGCGGCCGCTTGCGCGCTGCCCGTCGTGGCCGCGGCGGAACCTCTGGCCTCGCCGCCCGCCGGGTTCAGGGCCTTCGAGCGCCTCGAGCTGCCCAACGGGTTGCGCGCCCTGGTAGGCCGCCCCGCGCGATCCATGCTGTTCTCGGAGGTGCTCTTGGTGGCGCGCGGGGGCACCGGGCCACCGGGATCCCGGCAGGAGGAGATCGCGAACATCGCGGCGCGTGCCCTGACCGCGGGCTCCGTGTCGCCCGAGTCCACGCCGGTTCCGCTCGCGCTGGCGCGGCTGGGCGTCTCCGTGGACTCCACCGTGGGCCGGGAAGTGGCTGTCTTCCGCTTTGCCGTCCCGACCTCCAACACGATCGCCCTCCTTTCGCTCCTCGCGCAGCTGCACGGCCGCCGGCCGATCAGCAGCGACGTCTGGCAAGAGGCGGTGGCGAGGCGGCGCGACGTCGAGGCACGCGAGGCGTCGGACGGGTGGCTCCACGCCACTTCAACCTTGACCGCACTTCTCTGGACGACCGGCGTCGTCGAGCCCGCGAGGCCACTCCAGGCGCGGATGCCGATTGCCAACGGGGAACGCCTGGAGTTGGCCCGCTTCTGGGACCAGGCGTACTCCACCCCGAACGTCGTCCTTTCCGTCTGGGGAGACCTGGCCACGAGCGACGTGGCACGAGCCATTCGACAGGCGTTCGGCCCGATTGCGCGGGGGACGGCCGGCGCGCCGCGCCGGCCCCTCGCGGACCCGGTGCAGGCGGGGCCCGCCGAGGTCACCTGCATTCTCCACGAGGGCGCACGGCCGGCCGCCCTGCTCGTGGGCGCCCGGGCCGCGGTTCCGGACGATCGCGCCTTCGACGCCGTGCAGCTCGCCGTCCACGTGCTCGGCGCCAGCTACAACTCGCGCCTGCAGCGGCGGCTCCGGACGGAAGCGCAAGTCGTCTACACCGTGGAGGCGACCGCCGTCCCGATCGGACGGGGAGGCATCACTGTCCGCGTCGCCTGCCAGACCGATCAGGTGGAGTCGACGCGCCGGATCGTCCTCGAGGAGTTCGACCGCCTGACCCGCTCGCCCGTGACGGAGGAGGAGCTGGCGATGGCTCGCGCGCTTCTCGGCAGCCGCCTCAAGCTGGATGCCGCCTCGTTCCGCGACCAATTCTACCGGCGTTCCCTCGCGCTCTTGGGGCTCGCCGGCGCGAGGCAGCCTTCCGTGGCGGAGGACGTTCTTGGCAGCTTCACTCCGCAGACCCTTCTCGAGACGCTCCGTCGGTCCATCGGCATCCCGGCGACGGCAACGGTCATCCTGACATCGCAGCCTGAGCCCGTTTGTGAGGCCAACCGTGGCAATACCGCATCGCAGTAGCGTGCGCGCCGCATTCAGCGTGGCCCTGTTCGTGGCCCTCGTCCGCGTGAGCTCCGCGCTGGCGCGGGATACTCCTCTCGGCCTTCCACCCGTCCCGGTTCCATCCGACAACCCGTCGAGCGCCCCTACCGCCGCGCTCGGCGAGCGTCTGTTCTTCGAGACCGGCCTCTCGAGCGACGGCGCGGTGAGCTGCGGCACCTGCCACCGGCCCGAGCGGTACTTCGCCGACGGAGCGACCGTTTCAAAAGGTGTCCTCGGCAAGACGGGTGACCGAAACGCCCCGTCCATACTCAACGCCGCCTATGCCTCGCACCTGCTGTGGGACGGGCGCTCGCTGAGCCTCGAAGACCAAGTCCGCTACCCGGTCACGCACCCGCGCGAGATGGACAGCTCCCAGAAGCGGGTGATCGCCTTCCTTTCCGCTGATCCGGCCTACGTTTCGATGTTCAACCGGGCCTTCGGCGACGAGGCGGTCACCTGGGAGCGCGTCGCCAGGGCGATCGCCTCGTTCGAGCGGACGCTCTTGACCGGGAATGCGCCATTCGATCGCTACGTAGCGGGCCGGGGGAATGCCATCCCGAAGTCGGCCCGGCGCGGCTTCGAGCTCTTCCGCGGCAAAGCGGGCTGCATCAACTGCCACCACTACAGCCGCGAGCGCCCGCTGTTCTCGGACTTCGAATTCCACAACACCGGCGTCGGCTGGGCCGCCTCGGCGGACCTCGGCCGGTACGAGATCTCGAAAGCGCGCGCGGACAAGGGCGCCTTCCGCACGCCCAGCCTGCGCAACGTCGCCAAGACTGCGCCCTACATGCACGATGGCCGGATGCACTCCCTCCGCGAAGTGATCGACTACTACTCGCAAGGGCCCGCGCAAAACCCTTTTCTCGACCGGCAGCTCCACGCGCTGAACCTCGCCGAAGCGGAGAAGGCCGACCTGATCGCCTTCCTCGAGTCGCTCACGGGTGTGGTGACGTACGCGCCGTTGCTCGGCGAGCGAGCGGGTCGCGCCGAGAGAGGAGCGCGGCCACCCGTAGAGGTCGTGGCCGGCGCGGACGGGAGCGCCAACCACGGGAAGGCCATCGAGGCCGTCTTCACCGGCATCGGGGGGCTCGTGGCCGATCGGGCGGGCCACCTTTACGTCGCGGATTCGGGCGGCGAGCGCGTTTACAGAATCGACACCCGGACGGGAACGATCACGGAGATCGCGGGGACGGGCCGTCTCTCCGGAGGCGACCCCGCCGCGGACGCCACCCAGCAGACGCTGGCCGCTCCCGGGCCTCTGGCCCTGGACCGCGAGGGCCGGTACCTGTTCGTCGGCGAGATCGTCTCCCGCCGGATCAAGCGCATCGACCTGGCGACCGGAGCGATGCTGGATCTGGGCACTCCGGAAGGAGGGTTCGGCAAGCCAGGCGGACTCGCGCTTGGACGCGACGGCCTCCTGGTCGCCGATTCGCCGCGCGGCCAGGTGTGGAGGTTGGAACCGGGTGGGCAGTGGACCGGGCTCCTCGCGGCCGGGCAGCGTCTCCGCGGCGGGATCCGAAGCCTGGTTGCGGATTCGGAAGGGGACATCTACGTCGTCGAGTATTTCGCGCATCGAGTGTTGCGTCTGGACGCGGCCGGGCGCTTCTTGCCAGTGGCCGGCACCGGCGAGGCCGGAATCACGGCGGACGGCGCCCAGGCTGCGCAGTCTGCGCTTCGGACCCCCGACGGCCTCGCGTTCGACGGGGCGGGCAACCTCCTTGTGGCAGACAAGGGAAACCATCGCATCTGCCGGATCGACCGCCAGACGGGGCGCCTCACCACGCTCCTGAAAGCGGGGGAACAGGGGACGGAGCAGCGTTGGACGCCCGGGCCGATCACGGTCGACGTGGAGGGGACGCTCTGGATCGGCGACATCCACCGGAACCGCGTCCTCCGGTACGGGCCGGGAGCGGGCGCCCCGACGATCGTCGCGGGCAACGGGAGCATTCGCGACGGCGGTCCCGCGATCGAGGCGCGCCTCGCCCATCCGGGCGGGGTGGCAGTGGACGCGCACGGCAACATCTACGTCTCCGATACGCTCCACCACCGCGTGCGTGTCGTCGATCCGCGGACGCAGGCAATCCGCACGTTGGCGGGGACGGGCACGCCCGGATACAACGGTGACGGCATCCCGGCCGCCGAGGCCTGGCTCGGTTATCCGGGCCGGGTGCAGGTGGACGCCGCCGGTCGAATCTACATCGCGGACTACTACAACAACCGCGTCCGGCGTGTCGATCCGGGCACGCGGCTGATCACGACGGTTGCCGGGACAGGCGAGGCAGGCGAGGACGGTGACGACGGGCCGGCCGACAAGGCCACGCTGATCAACCCGCACGCGATGTTGCTCCACCCCGACGGTGACTTGATCGTCGCGAGCGCCGTCTCGTCGAGGCTGCGCGCGGTCGATCTGGGTCGCGGTCGGATCCATGGGCTACCGATGCCGGCGGACCTACCGGAGACGCTCGAGTTCTACGGGCTGGCGGCCTGGAAAGGCGGCCTGGTGCTGGCCTCCCCTCGTCCGGGCTCAATAGCGTTCCTCAAGGACGGCCGGCTGTCGCAGCTCTGGACGTCGCCCGTCATCGCCTTCCCTCAAGACGTCGCCGTCTCGCCCGAGGGTCAGCTCTACATCTGCGAGACGGGACGAAACCGCATCCTGAAATGGGACGGCTCGAACCTCGAGGTGGTGGTCGACAATCTTGGACGTCCGCGGTCCATCTGTTTCGACGGCGACGGAAACCTGTTGGTCGCCGACACGTTCCACAACCGCGTCCTTCGTGTGCGGATCCGCGGCGCGCATCGGCCGCCAGCCACCCCGCCTCCCTTGTGAGGGAACGTTACCGACCGCCACCGCCCCTGCCCCGAATTGCGGGCCTCTTGATCGCTGCGCTCGGCCTCTCGTCGCGTGCGGCTCTAGGAGCGAACGGGCCGCTCACCCCGATTGTGCTCGAGGTGGATGCGCGGGAGGCGCCGCGGCGGATCCTTCACGCGAGTCTCGCCATCCCGGCCGCCCCGGGACCGGTGACGCTCTACTACCCGAAATGGCTTCCCGGGACGCACCGCCCGACGGGGCCGATCGTTAACGTGACTGGACTGAGGATCAGCGCCGGCGGCCGTCCCGTCGCCTGGTCGCGCGACGACTCTGACGTCTACGCGTTCCACTGCCGAATGCCGCCCGGTTCTACGGTGCTGGACGTGAACTTCGACTACGTCTCGCCCAGCCGGGGCGGGGGGCGTTTCGATCCATTGTCGACGGACGCGCTGATGGTCTTGAACTGGAACCTGGTCCTCGTGTATCCGGCTGGACGCAGCGCGGCGGATTACCGTGTCAAGTCCCGGGTGCGTTTGCCCCCGGGATGGAGGTTCGGGACCGTTCTCGGGGGACAGCAGGCGGACGACACGATCGACCTCCCGACGGTGTCGCTGGTCACGCTCGTCGACTCGCCGCTGATCGCGGGCGCCAACTTTCGCGCCGTGCCCTTGCCCGTCGAGGGCGCGCCGCGTCACGAGCTCGATATCGTCGCCGATTCCGTGGCCGCGCTCGAGGTACCGGACGATCTGGTGCAGCACCAGATCCGCCTCGTGTCGGAAGCGGGCACTCTCTTCGGGGCGCACCACTACCGCGAATACCGCTTCCTGCTGACCCTGAGCGACGCGGCGAGCCTCAGTCTCGACTTCTTCGGCCCGCCGAGCGGGCCGCCCACTGTGTCGGCTTATGGCCTGGATGACGTGCTCGCCGCGCTGAATCGCGTGGCCGCGTACGACTGGCGCTCCTTCTTCAGCGCGCGTGTCGATGCCGTGAGGGAGTCCGCTCCCATCGCTGGCATCGAACAGGCCGGTTGGACGCTCACCTACGATGACAGGCCCAATGAGCTACGCCAATCCGCGGAGGCCTTCCGTAACACCCTGGACCTCAGCGACTCGATCGGGATGACCGTGGAAAGGGCGCAAGGCAAGGCGACGATCATCGATGTCATCCCCGGCACTCCTTCGGCGCAGGTCGGGTTGGCGCCGGGAATGAACCTCGTGGCGGTCAACGGGCGGCACTGGTCGCCGGAGGCTCTGCGGGCGGCTTTGCGGCCGGCGGTCGGCGCGCCCGCCACGTTGGCGTTGCTGGTCGAAAACGCAGGGTTCTACAAGACGTACACGATCGGGTACGGCGACGGACTGCGAGCGCCGCATCTTGCAAAGACGCCGTCGGCTCCCGACATGTTGAGTACCATCATTCGCCCCCGGGCGGGCACGCCAGTAGGCCGCAAATGACCCGCTGAGGCGGGCGCCCCGCGCGTCGATATCATCCCTCGGGTCCGCAGCGACGGGCACTCCTGCTGAATCAGCAATCCATGAGAAGACCCGACCGGTCCCAATCCCTAGAGTGGCAGAAGTCAGTTCCCCGCCGGAGACTCCGGAGCGGGGGCGACAGGCTGGTCCCGAGGGACCGGACGGGAGGGCGTGTGATGTTCGAAGAGTTCGAGAAGCTGAAGACGGATATCGAGATCCGAACCGACAGGCGATTCCTCGTTTCGGACAAGAAGCGTTCCGACCGCGCCTTCGACAAGGAGATCAACGCCACCCTGACGGGGACGATCACGGTCTCCATCGGGAAGGCGTTCCGCGAGGAGGATGGCAAATACGTTCTGCCCTGGACAGTGACGGCCATGCAGCAGTCCGGTGATTCGCCGCTCGGCACCATCAAGGTGAAGAAGAACCCGAAGATGCCCTTCTACGGAACCGTGCGGCCGCAAACGACGGATCGACCATTCCCGGCCGAGCTCGAAGCCGCAGTCTACGAACTGGTCACGATTCCCGGGTATGGCGAGCTGCACAACGTCTCGCCGATCATCATCGGTGCCGAGATCGGCGCCATCCCGCCCTTCGGAGTGACGGCCGCGCACCGGACGAACGGGATTTTCGTTGACGCGAGCGGCAACGAGAGGGCCCAGCTTCGGGGGCGAAGCGTGACGCTCGTGGGCCCAGCGAAGCTCGTACCGAAGCGCGCAACGAAGCGGTGACCCGAGGGCTCCGGACGCGGGGTCCTGTTGCCGAGCAGGGTTGGGCGAGGCGAGCGATGTGTGTCCGGGATGACACCTCGTCAAGGAGATCGGCCCCTCGATGACAGAGCCTGTCACTCGGGCTTGCGAAGGAAGACCCGCGGCCGGGCCAAAAACGCACGGGATCTGATCATTTTCTGGTTGACAGGGGATCACATTTCGCTGTATACGGCCATCCTCGGGAGTCGAAATGGACGGACTGCGGGGGAGCCTCATTCGGGTGTTCATCGTGCACCCCAGTCGCTTGCTCCGCGAGAGCCTGGCTCTTGTCCTCAACCAACAAGCCACCATGACCGTGGTCGGCACCGCCGCCAATGTAAAGGAAGTCCGACCCATGCTCGCCCAGGCGAAGGCGACGCCGGAAGTCATCGTCCTGGATTTCGGCCTGCCCACACGCGACGGCCTGGCTCATGCGCGCGAGATCAGCGATGCGATTCCGCTGCCCCTGATCCTGATGATTGGTGTCAGTGAGCTTGAATCGGACATCCTCGCGTGTTGTGAAGCGGGCGCGACCGGCTACCTGCCGCGCGAAGCGTCGGTCAAGGACCTGATCGATCACGTGCGGGCCGTCGCCGCCGGCGAGACGCCTTGCTCGCCCAAGGTCGCGGCCTTTCTCTTCAGCCGTCTCCGCGAGCGGGCCCGCGAGCTGCAGCGTCTTCGCGCCCTGGGTCCGGTTCGCCTCACCCGGCGCGAGCTTCAAGTCATCGGTCTCATCGAGGAGGGCCTGAGCAACAAGGAGATTGCAACCCGATTGGAGATCGAAACGCAGACGGTCAAGAACCACGTCCACAACATCCTCGAGAAGCTGGAACTGGGAGGGCGCCAGGATGCGGTCCGCTACGCACGCGAGCGCGGCCTGCTGCCGTTTCCCCTTTCGCTGCTGAGCTCCCAGGCAAAGACGACGGTGACGGCGTCCTGAGCCCCGCTCACCCCTGATGGATGCGCTTCCGCGCGTGCACGTGCCAGCGTGTCGCCGACGACGACCTGGTACCGCTCCGAACCGGTTCACGGCGCCTGGATCCCTTTTTCTTCCGCCGCTGGTTCCGGATCTGGGCCCACGATCCAGGGAAAATCTGTTCGCGGCCGCGGTAGATTGCGACAGGCAGGAAGCGGCGTGGGCAAGATCAGAGTCCTTCTCTACTCTGCGTCTTCGGACGTTCGCACACTGATCTGTGACGCCTTGCGCGGGCAACGCGATTTCGAGCTGGTGGGAGCCGTCGCGGATCCGGTTGGCCTGCTCCTGGCCGTGAAGCAGACGCGCGCCGACGTGGTGATCTTCAGCACCAGGGACTTCGACAAGACCGGCCTGAGCTCACACCTCCTGGCGGAGTACCCGCATCTGACGCTTCTGGCCATGGCGAAGGAGGAAGTCTTCCTCGAACAGCTCTGTCCACATCGCGTTCGAATCACACACCCTTCCAAGCAGGACATCTTGACTGCACTGCGCCGCGCCATCCGCGTTCCCTGCGAGTCCTAGGCCCCGCTAGTACCGGGGGGGCCGGTCCCGCCTGATCCGGGACCGCCGGCGACAGGATCCTTTCGGCGCGTTACCAAGGGCGGAACAGTACTCCCGCGGGCGCCGTTGCCGTGGTCGCGCGGTACTCCTTTCTTGGCCCGAATGGTCCTGAATCTGGATCCGGGATCTAGTGCGACTGGGCGCGTGTTCGCCTATCCTCTGCGGCGAAAAGGCGCGGGACGGTCACCCATTGCACGTCGATGGTGAGAGTGCGGCAGGATCAGCGGTGAAGGGAAGGGTGGCGGGCGACCTGGATCAAGACCATCCAGCCCACGAGGGAAGCGCCGGAGCGCCTTCGGTCCGCTTCGCGTCCATGATGGCGACCGCGCCTTCCCTGACACGTCGGCTTTCCCTGGGGAAGCGCCTCAAACGGCTCCTGCTGGAGATACCGGCGGTGGAGGTCAGCTTCCGGCGGCGCGGCTTCCCTTGTACGGACAGTTCGATTCGGGTCCGTCTCGAGCGGATCGGCTACGTGTTCCTCGACGGCTATCACTCTGCTCTCGACGCCCACACCGTGGACTCCCTCGTGTCCTTGCTGGACAGCCTCGAGCCACAGGATCGGGGGTTTGCCTACGAGGGAGCGGCCATGTGCCTCGCCCTGCAGGCAACGCTCATGCCCTGGCGATGGGGCCGCGTTTCGGCTCTCTTGCGGGTAGAGGCCCACCGCTACATGGTGCACGTCGGCGTGGGGTGGGCGCTGGCGGTCCTTCCCCTTCCGATCACGCCCTTCCTCCACCGCCTCGATCCGTTGTTGCGGTGGTTGGCGGTGGATGGCTTCGGATTTCACCACGGGTTCTTCTCGACGCGGCGATATCTCGAGGAGCGCCGCGTCCCCGCGCGGCTCAGGGGCTACGCCCGACGAGCGTTCGATCAGGGGCTCGGGCGGGCGCTGTGGTTCGCGCAAGGAGCAGACGTCGCGGGCATCTCGAAAGCGCTGTCTTCGTTTCCGGAGTCGCGCCAAGCCGACCTGTGGAGCGGCGTCGGTCTGGCGTGTGCCTACGCGGGGGGAGTCGCGGACGGCGTCATTCAGGAGTTGAGAGTGGTAGCGGGAAAGAACCGCGGGTCGCTCGCCCAGGGCGCCTGCTTCGCGGCGAAGACACGGCAACGAGCGGGGAATCCCGCTTCTCATACCGACCGTGCTTGTCGCGTCTTGTGCGGAATGCCGGCCGCGGCCGCGGCCGCCGTGACGGATGACGCGCTCGCGGACTTGCCCGCCGACAGCGCTGAGGCCTACGAGACCTGGCGGCGGAGGATTCAGAGCCGGTTTGCGGAGGCGCTTATGGGGTAAGCGGATTCGGTGATTGGGCCCGAAGTCGTGTCGCAGGTGCGGTGGCGGTTGCGCTCGTGGCCGGGCTATACGCGTCCGCTCTTCCTCCGCGCCTCTCGGCGACCCAGCGGCAGGAGCTGGCTCGCCCCTTCCGCTTCGCCCGGTTCGGCCTGCCCGAGACCCAGGGAGCAAAGCAATTCCGCCAGGGGCGAGCCGTCCATCCGGGCCTCGAACACATTGCCGCCTGGATCTCGTCCGTAGGTGCTGCCGTGGCGTTGGCCGATCTGGACGCAGACGGGCTGGCCAACGACGTCTGCTACGTGGACACTCGGACCGACGAAGTCGTGGTGGCCCAGGTGCCAGGGACGGCGGCTGGTCGCCACGGCTACGCGCCGTTTGCTCTCGATCCCTCGCCCCTCCCCTTCGATGCCTCCACCATGGCCCCGATGGGCTGCCTTCCCGGTGATCTGAACGAGGACGGCCAGATGGATCTGCTCGTCTACTACTGGGGACGGACGCCGATCGCCTTTCTGCGCGACACAGACTCCTCGGCCTCTCCACAGGGTCACGACTATCGCCCCCAGGAACTCATCCCGGGCGGACAGCGTTGGTACTCGAATGCGGCCACGCGTGCGGACCTGGACGGTGACGGGCACGTCGACCTCGTCATCGGGAACTACTTCGCCGACGGTTCGGGCATCCTCGATTCACGCGCGACCCCCGGCGAAGGCGTTCCCCAGATGCAGGATTCCATGTCGCGCGCCTTCAATGGAGGCGGTGTCCGGCTGCTCCTGTGCCGGCCCACCGTCGAGCGCACCGTGGATTGCCGAGAGGCGGTCGCCGGCCTCGACGAACAGGTCACCCACGGATGGACGTTGGCGATCGCCGCCGCCGACCTCGACGGCGACCTTCTGCCCGAGCTCTATCTCGCCAACGACTTTGGCCCCGACCACCTGCTCCACAACCGGTCCCAGCCGGGACGGCTGTCCTTCGCCGTGCTGAACGGTGTCAAGGGTTTCACCACTCCCAGCTCCAAGGTCCTGGGACGCGACTCCTTCAAGGGAATGGGAGTGGACATCGGCGACCTCAACGGCGATGGGATTCCCGATATCTATGTGAGCAACATCGCGGCCCCGTACGCCCTGGAGGAGAGTCACTTCCTGTTCGTCGGGACGGGAGATCTCCGGGAAATGGCCAAGGGCCGGGCGCCTTACAGGGACCGCAGCGAGCCCCTCGGCCTCTCCCGGAGCGGCTGGGCCTGGGACGCCAAGCTGGCCGACTTCGACAACGATGGCGTCCCGGAGGCGATACAGGCCATCGGCTTCATCAAGGGGGAAGTCAACCGCTGGCCAGAGCTGCATGAGCTGGCGATGGGCAACGACAGTCTCCTGCATCACCCGACCAGTTGGCCGCGCTTCAAGCCCGGAGACGACGTCAGCGGGGACCGGAGCAACGCCTTCTTCGTCCGGGACCCGCGAGGCATCTACTTCGACATCGGCTCCGATATCGGTCTCAGCGAAAGGGACGTGACTCGCGGGATCGCCATTGCCGACGTCGATGGTGACGGCGACTTGGATTTCGCGGTAGCAAATCAGTGGGGGCCCTCCGCGTTCTTCCGGAACGACCTCTCCGGGCCCAACACGTCCCTCACGTTGCGTCTGCTCCTTCCGGCAGGCCCGGTTGAGCTGAGCGCAACGGAGCTCTACGCCGGTCACCTCGCGGGCGGGCGAGTCACCCAGCCGGCGGTGGGGGCCACGGCGACCGTGTATTTGCCGCGCTTGCAGAGTGGACACCAGGCCTCGGGCGAACGCGTGATGGTGGGGCAGGTTGACGGAGGGAACGGCCATTCCGGCAAGCGCAGTCCGGAGCTTCATTTCGGGCTGGGCCCCATCTCTGCCGACCAGGCGCTGCGGGTCGCCCTTCGGTGGCGCGACGGCCGAGGTCGTATCAACGCCGTGACGCGCTGGATGAAGCCGGGGTGGTACACGGTGATTCTGGGCTCGGAATCCGTGGAGCGCTGAAACATGACCACAGCCATGAGATGGTCCGGAGGAAAGAGACTGGGCGGGCTGCGGCGATTCGCAGTGGCCATCACCGTCCTGAACGTGCTCGGCCACACCGTGCTGGGCTTCGAGCAATCCTGGGCCCAGCCCCTGGTCGCTCTCCTGGCCGCCTACGGCACTGAGCTGCTGATCGAGACCGTGGACGCCCATGCGAAATCCCGTCCACTCCGTTTCGCCGCCGCACGCTGGGCGTTCGTCGACTTCCTACTCTCCGCGCACATCTCAGGCCTCGCCGTGAGCATGCTGCTCTATGCCAACGAGCGTCTCGCCGTGGTCGCCTTTGCCGCCGCCACCGCCATCGCCTCCAAGGCCGTCCTTCGGGCGCCGGTGGGTACCGGTGGGTCGATTCACTTCCTGAATCCCTCGAACTTCGGCATCAGCGCGTCCCTCCTGCTCTTCCCCTGGGTCGGGATCGCGCCACCGTACCAATTCACAGAGAACCTGCATGGCGTCGGAGACTGGATCCTCCCGGGCATCATCGTCGTCTCCGGGACCTTCCTGAATACGCGCTTCACGGGGCGTCTGCCCCTGATCGGAGCATGGCTGGTCACCTTCGCATTGCAGGCGGCGGTGCGGAGCGTGGTGTTCGGCTCCCCGATGGCCGCGGCACTGCTCCCGATGACGGGAGCCACCTTCATCCTCTACACGTTCTACATGATCACGGATCCCGCGACGACCCCCTCTTCGACGAGCGGCCAGCTCCTCTTCGGCTCGGCGGTCGGGGTGACCTACGGCGCCCTGATGATCCTGCACGTCGTCTTCGGACTCTTCTTCGCCCTCAGTATCGTCACCATACTTCGCGGCCTCGTCCTCTTCGCCCAGGCCGCGGTGAGGGCGCGCGAGGAGGCAGGGGTCGAGGCCTCCCAGGTCGGCGCCTGGGCCGGTCGCGCTGCGCCATGAGCACCGCCATCGCTGTCGTCGGGATGGCCTGCCGGTTTCCCGACGCGAGCTCTCCGGAACAGCTCTGGGAGAACGTGCTGGCGCAGCGGCGCGCCTTTCGGCGCCTCCCTCCGGAGCGCCTTCACCTGGGCGACTATCTCTCCGCCGATCCCCACGCTGCGGACGCGGTGTACGCGGCGGAAGCCGCGTTGCTCGAAGGCTATGAGTTCGACCGAACGAGGTTCAAGGTCGCCGGATCGATCTTCCGGGCCGTGGATCACACTCATTGGCTCGCCCTCGACGTCGCCGACCAAGCCCTTCGAGATGCCGGCTACCCGGAGGGCCGAGACCTCCCGAGAGAGAGCACGGGCGTCCTGGTCGGCAATACACTGACCGGCGAGTTCTCACGCGCCGCCATGATGCGCGTGCGGTGGCCCTACGTCCGCCGGGTCGTCGAGGACCGGCTCGCCGCGGAAGGCTGGGAACACGAGCGCCGCCGCGGATTCCTGAAGGGCCTCGAGGACCTCTACAAGAGGCCTTTCCCTCCGGTGGACGAAGAGACGCTGGCCGGGGGCCTCTCGAACACGATTGCCGGTCGGATCTGCAATCACTTCCATCTCGGCGGCGGGGGCTACACGCTCGACGGAGCGTGTAGCTCGTCGCTCCTGGCCGTGGCGCGCGCGTGCTCGGCCCTGGAGGCGGGCGAGATCGATGCCGCTCTCGTCGGCGGCGTCGACCTGAGCCTGGATCCATTCGAGCTGGTGGGATTCTCCAAGGCCGGGGCCCTCGCCCGTGGGGACATGAAGGTGTATGACCAGGAATCCACGGGCTTTCTCCCCGGGGAAGGCTGTGGATTCGTGCTCCTGCTGCGCGCGGAGGATGCCCGGCAAACGGACCGACGGTGCTATGGCCTGATAAGTGGCTGGGGCATCTCTTCCGACGGCGGTGGCAGCATCACGCGGCCCGAGGCCCGTGGCCAGCAGCTCGCCGTCATTCGCGCACATCGGCGCGCCGGATACGGACCGGACAGCGTGAGCCTGTTCGAAGGCCACGGCACCGGGACCCCGGTCGGGGATGAGGTCGAGTTGGAGGCCCTCTCCGCCGCGCGGCGGATGGCGGCGACACAGACGGCCGCGATGGCCGCCTCACCGGCCGTGATCGGCTCGGTGAAGGCCAATATCGGCCATACCAAGGCCGCGGCGGGGATCGCTGGCCTCATCAAGGCGACGCTCGCCGTCCATCACCAGGTCCTCCCGCCGACCACGGGGGTTCGCACGCCGCGGCCGGAGCTCGAGGGAAAGGACGCGGTGTTGCGCGTGCTGAAGGAGGGGCAGCCGTGGATCACTGAACGTAGGCGCGCAGGAGTGAGCTCTTTCGGTTTCGGTGGCATCAACGTTCACGTCACCATGGAGGGAAGCGGCCCTCCACGGACCACGGTACTCTCCGCCCGCGAGCGGAGATTGCTTGCCTCGGCCCAGGACGCCGAGGTCTTTCTGTTCCAGGCGGACGATCCCACCGACCTCGCCCTGCAGCTCGAGCGGCTCGCCTGGTGGGCGCCTCGGCTCTCACGCGCCGAGATGGCCGACGTGGCGGCCGCCCTCGTCCATCGTCGTGGGCGCGGCCCCGTCCGGGCCGGCATCGTAGCCTCGACGCGGGACGAGCTGGAGCGGGCGCTCGGAATCGTCGCCGCGCAACTGGCCGGCGGAGCTTCTCGTTTTCTGGATCGGGCTGCGGGCGTATTCCTTGGCGCCGGATGTGCGGCGCGCGTCGCGCTGCTGTTTCCCGGCCAGGGCTCTCCCGTGCACCTCGACGGAGGCATCTTGGCGCGGCGGTTCGCAGTCGTGCGGGACCTCTACGTACGGGCCGCGTTGCCGGTCTCCGGAGACCTGCGCTCCACGGCCCTGGCTCAGCCCGCCCTCGCCACGGCGATGCTCGCCGGGTCGCGACTCCTGGAAGCCCTCGGGATACGCGCCGAGCAGGCCCTCGGCCATAGCCTCGGCGAGCTGGCCGCCCTCGCCTGGTCCGGTGCGTTTGACGACGGGACCCTTCTCGAACTCGCGACCGTCCGTGGCCGCCTGATGTCTGATGTCCCGGGCCCGCCGGGCGGCATGGCAACCCTTGGTGCGGGATCGGCGATGGTCCGAGAACTGGTCGCCGAGGCCAAGGAGGTGGCGATCGCGTGCCTCAACTCTCCCCGCCAGACCGTCGTCTCCGGGGAACGCGAGAGCGTGCTTCGCGTGGCCTCGAAGGCTCGAGCACGTGGATGGCCGGTTCATGTTCTCCCCACCTCTCACGCCTTCCACTCTCCGCTCATGCTCCCCGCCCAGGAGCCTTTCCACCGGGAGCTCCGCGCGCGCGCCTTCGGCACCCTGGGCCGGAGAGTGGTTTCCACCGTAACGGCGCGACCGCTGGATGGCGCCATCGATCTGCCCGACCTGCTGACGCGCCAGCTCACCGAGCCGGTGCGTTTCGAGGAAAGCGTGGCCCAGCTGCTCGGGACCACGGACCTATGCCTGGAGGTGGGCTCCGGCGAGATCCTGAGTCACATGGTCGCGGAAATAGCCGACGTGCCCGTGATCTCACTCGATGTGGGAGGAGCATCGATGCGCGGTGTGCTCGAGGCCGCCGCCGCCGTCTTCGCGCTTGGTGGCCAGATCCGCGTGGAGACCTTGTTCGACGACCGCTTCAGCCGTCCGTTCGACCTCGATCGGCAGCTGCGCTTCCTGGTCAATCCTTGTGAGCGAGCGCCGCGACTCGAACCGGGCGCCGCCAACGTGCCCAAGGCGGAGCCCCGACCCGAGCTCGCTCCCGCCGGGTCGATCTCATCGACGTCCGCGGTGGAGAACCCTCTGGAGTGGATCAGGGAATTAGTCGCTCGACGCGTCGAGCTCCCCCTGGCTGCGGTCAGGGATGAAAGTCGCCTGCTCCAGGACCTCCATCTCAACTCGCTCGCGGCATCGGAATTGGTTGCGGCCGCGGCCCGCCATCTGAGAGTACCGCCGCCCGCCGCTCCGTTGAGCTTTGCCGATGCAACGGTCGCCGAGGTTGCGCGGTCGCTCGAGCGACTGCAGGCCGCTGGCGTGGGCTTGGACTCCGGGGGGGACGCCGCTCCCCCCGGGGTCGATCGTTGGGTGCGGGCGTTCGCCGCTCGTCGGACCCGGGCGCGGGGGCACGGTCCGCGGCGGCAGGGCCCTGGATCCTGGCGGGTCTGCAGCGCTCCCGGTCATCCGTTGGCAGAAGCGTTCCGCGAGCGCGCCTCCGACTGGCCCGGTCGAGGCGTTCTCGTGTGCCTCTCCGCCGGCCGCGTCGAGGATCAGGTCCCCCTGCTGCTCGAAGGTGCCGGCGCCATTCTCCGCGCAGAGGGCCCCGACCGTTGCCTGTCGGTATTCCAGCCGGAAGCAGTGGCCGGCTCCTTTGCGAGAACCCTGCACCTGGAAAACCCGGAGATCACGACTTGTGTCATCGAGGCACCGATGGAGGCGCACGCGCTCGACTGGGTGGAAGAGGAGGTGCGCCGGGCCAGCGGGCATTCCGAAAGCTTCTACGACGAGGCGGGACGCCGTCAGGAATTGGGCATCGAGCTTCTCTGCCTTGGCGACGAGGAGCGCGAGCACTTCCCACTCGAGCCGGGTGAGGTCGTCCTCGTGAGCGGTGGGGGAAAGGGGATCTCGGCCGAGTGCGCGCGCGAGCTGGCGAGGCAACGCGGCGTCACCCTCGCGCTGCTGGGCCGCTCCCTCCCGGAACAAGACGACGAGCTCTCGCGCAACCTGCGACGCCTGTCGGACGAAGGAGTCCACTTCCGCTACTTCCCTGTCGATGTCACACACGGCGAAGCAGTCGGGGAGGCCGTCTCTGCGGTGGAGACGGAGTTGGGCCCGGTCGTGGCGATCCTCCACGGCGCCGGATCCAACCGCCCGGCCCTCCTTCGCAACCTGAGCCAGGCCGATTTCGAGCGTACGCTGGCGCCCAAGCTTCAGGGATTCCGCAACCTCGTGGCGGCGGCGGATCCCGAGGGGCTCCGCCTGCTCGTCACCTTCGGCTCCGTGATCGGACGGATGGGCATGCACGGGGAAGCGGACTACGCCCTCGCGAACTCCGCCCTGACGCTGCTCTGCCGCGAATACCAGGCCTCCCATCCTCTCTGTCGCTGCGTGGCCCTGGAATCGTCGGTGTGGGCGGACGTTGGGATGGGCGAGCGCCTGGGACGCATCGATGCCCTCCGTCATCAGGGCATCACGGCCATCACACCCGAGGAGGGCACGTCGCTGTTCCTGCGTTTGATCGCCCGCGAGCATCGTGCGCAGCCCGTCATCGTGGCCGGCCGTCTCGGCGCGACCTCGCCCCTCCCGCTCCCGGCCGCCTCTCTACCCCTGTTTCGCTTCCTGGAGAAGCCACGTGTCCACTACCCGGGTATCGAACTCGTCATAGAAGCCGAGGTTTCGACGGCCACGGATCCTTACCTCATGGAGCACGTCTTCGAGGGCCAGCCCCTGCTGCCGGCGGTCATCGGTCTGGAGGCGATGGTCCAAGTGGCCATGGCCGTCCTGGAGGAGACGACGATCCCCACCCTCGAACACGTGCGCTTCGACCACCCGATCGTCGTCGACGCCGACTCTGCCGTCACCCTCCGCTTGGCCGCCCTCGTGCGCGAGCCTGGCCGAGTGGACGTCACGGTGCGAAGCTCCAAGACGGGTTTCCACGTCGATCACTTCAGTTGCGAATGCCGCTTCGCGCCCCGGGCGGATGCTCACGCTGGCCCGCCGGCCTTGCCCGGCCCCAGCCGCGTTCCCCTCGATCCCCAGCAGGACCTCTACGGGCCTCTGCTGTTCCAGGGCGGGCGTTTCCAGCGCGTGGCTGGATACCGGCATCTGACCGCCAGCTACTCGTGCGCAGAGATCGCATCCGCTCCCGAGCAAGGCTGGTTCAGCCAATACCTCCCGGGCGTGCGCATCCTCGGCGACCCGGCCGCCCGCGATGCCGCGCTCCACTCCATCCAAGCCTGTGTGCCTCATGCGGTTCTGCTTCCCGTCGGCGTCGACCGCATGTCACCGGTACGGCTCTCGGACGGCGAGGCTCACGTGGCCTACGCGCGCGAACGCTGGCGCGAGGGCGACAGCTACGTCTACGACCTGGAGCTGTGCGCGAGCGACGGACGTTTGCTCGAGCGCTGGGAGGGAGTGCACCTGCGGCGAGTCGCGGACGCCACCCCACGTGCGTGGCCGGATGCCCTGCTGGGGCCCTTCGTCGAGTGGAAGCTCCGCGACCTGGTCCCGGGTTCCCGCGTGCTTGTCGCGCTCGAGAGAAGCCCCGTCAGCTCCCCCCGCGTACGGAGCGACCGCGTCATCCAGAAGGCCCTGGGCTCGGAGCGGACCGTACTCAGGCGACACGACGGCAGGCCCTGGGTGGACGGACAACTTGAGGTGTCCGCGTCGCATGCCGAGGAGATCACCCTGGCCGTGGCCGCGGCCACCGGCGTCACGTGCGACGTCGAACCGGTGCGCGGACGCGGAGCGTCACGATGGCAGGAACTGCTCGGCTCCGATCGCTGGGGTCTGGCCCAGGAGATCGCGCGTCAGGCCGGTGAGAACCTGGACCAGGCCGCCACCCGCGTGTGGGTCGGCCTGGAATGCGTGAAGAAGGCCGACGCTCCCTGGAACGCGCCCCTGCTCGTGCTCACCGTGCGCGCCGATGGCTGGGTCTGCCTGGGTACTCCCGGCGGAATCGTCGCCACCTACGTGGCGACGCTCCAGGAGCACGACGGTCCGCTCGTCCTGGGAGTGCTCGTGAGTCAGGTGACATGCGCTGCTACGAATACCGTCACCGCGTAAGTCTCGAGGACACGAACGTGGTCGGCAACGTCTACTTCGTCAACCACGTCCGCTGGCAGGGACGCTGCCGCGAGATGTTCCTGCACGATCACGCCCCGAAGGTCTTGAGCGAGCTGGCGCGAGGGCTGACGCTCGCGACCACGCGGGTCTCCTGCGCGTACTACCGGGAGTTGACCGCCTTCGACGAGGTGCTTGTCCGGATGAGCGCCGGCCCCGTCCAGCCAAGCCGCCTCACGATGCTGTTCGACTACCTCCGCGTCCTTCCCGATGGCAAGGAGGAGCTCGTGGCGCGGGGGGAGCAGGAGATCGTTTGCTTGCGTCGGGAAGGTTCGCGAACGACGGCCGTGCCGTTGCCCGAGTCCTTGTGCGAGGCGCTGGCCCCGTTCGTTGGAACGCCGATCCGGTAGGAAGACCGGCCCCGATGATCGGGCGGGGACGGCGCGTCAAGGAGAGGGCGTTGGGTCAAGAGGAGGTCGCATCGACGGGCCTGCGAAGCTCCCGCGGCCAGCGCGCGGACACCGCCACCTTCCATCACCGCGCGGTGGAGAGGGTCATTGTCGCCATGCGTGAGTGCTTGGACGACGAGTTCTCGCTCACGGACATGGCCGACCTCGCCGGGATGAGCACGTATCACTTCAACCGCACCTTCCGCGAGCTGACGGGTATCCCACCCTGTCGGTTCCTGAGCGCGGTGCGCCTCGAGACGGCGAAGCGCCTCCTGGTGGAGACGGAAAGGAGCGTGACCGACGTCTGCTTCGACGTCGGGTACAACAGCCTGGGAACCTTCATCCGGCGCTTCACGGAGCTGGTCGGAGTGTCGCCCCAGCGACTTCGGGCACTCGCCAAGGCGCCGCTCGACCGCGTCGTCGAGCGGCTCCCGCGGCGGCACAACGGCCCGCGGCCTTCCCGAGTCCCGGCCGTCGTCGGGCTCGTCACGGCCGAGGAACCCCGGAGAGCGGTCTTCATCGGCCTCTTTCCGAGCCCGATACCACAAGGGCGGCCCGTGGCTGGTGCGGTGACGAGCGCTCCGGGGCCCTATCGGATCCCAGGCGTCCCCAGCGGGCGCTACTGGCTCTTCGCCGCCTGCTTCGCTTCATGGAATGACCCGAAGGATCTCTATCTGTACGAAGCGGCCTGGCGCGGAGGCGGACAGGCGATCTGGCTCTCGAATGGCGTCACCCACGGACGGACCGAGGTCACCCTGCGTCCCGCGGCTCTTCTCGATCCCCCCATCCTTGTCGCGCTGCCCCTCTTGCTGGAACCAGTGCCCCCGGCGAACGGCGACCGGACGCTCTCGGCTCGGCTCACGTCGGTCCTGGAGACGGCCATCACGAGCTGAGGCCCGCCGAGCGCGGCTAGGCGCTGACGACGAGGGGCAACGATTCCAGGCCACGGAAGACGCGGTTGTGCCGGCCCAGGCCGAAGGAAAGATGCCGTACGTCGGTGCGCGTCACGTCCAATCGGTCCGGACCCGGGAACTGCGACGGGTCCCGGTTCGCGGCGCCGATGACGAGATAGACCCAGGTATCCCTCGGGATGCGATGACCGGCGATGTCGAGATCCTCGCGTGCCATCCGCGAGAAACGCTGTCCCGGAGCGTCGTACCGGAGCAGCTCTTCAATCGCGCTTGGGATCATCTGCGGATGGCGCCGCAGGAGGGCGAGCTGCTCCGGGTTCTCCAGCAGGGCCAGCGCGCCGTTTCCGATGAGGTGCGTCGTAGTCTCGTGGCCGGCGAAGAGCAGCCCGAACAGTTCGAAACGAGCTCTTGCTCGTTCAGGAAGCCTCCTTGCTGCGCGGCGGCCGGACAGGTCAACGCATCCGCGCGCGGTCGCGCGCGGCGGTCGGCGAGCTGATGGCGGAAGTACGCCTCTAGGTCGACGGCCGCGCTCATCGCGTCCCGACTGCGCGCCATCGTCGCCTCGCCGCCGAAGAACGCGGCCAGTGCTCCGGTCCAGTTCTTGAGGCAAACGCTGTCTTCTGTCGGCAGGCCGAGCAGGTCACCGATCACGAGCATTGGCAGCGGCCTGGCGAGATCGGCGATCAATTCCATTTCCCCGGCGCCCTGCACTCGATCGAGAAGGGTCTCGACCAGCCCCTGGATGCGTGGCCGCATGCGCTCGACCACGTCCGGCGACACCACTTTGCGGATCGCCGCGCGGACGCGTGTGTGCGCGGGCGGTTCGATGAAACCGACGAGAGATTGGAGAAGAGATGCCACTGGCGCGAGCCCCTCGCCCGAAGAGAGCACCCCATCAGTGCGGCCGACCGGTCGCAGG
>Ga0070706_100000852_pt1 | contig 33595 bp, 27 predicted proteins | sample KBSK5501metaG_FD_65476 | JGI IMG/M metagenome (GOLD analysis project Ga0070706, IMG submission 65476) | Corn, switchgrass and miscanthus rhizosphere microbial communities from Kellogg Biological Station, Michigan, USA - KBS K5-50-1 metaG | ecosystem: Host-associated > Plants > Roots >... | reverse complement strand
TTGCGCGTTCAGTGTGGGTTGGATTCCACAGAAGTCTACCGCTTGGCATTTTTTTCTAACAGTTGAACTTGAATCTGCGCCGTGATGATCCCGATCACCCAGCTTGTTCGCAAAAAGCGCGAAAGATGGGGCACGCGGCAGCCGGCCGGGGAAGAACTGCGACCGTTGGATCGTATGTTGAATCATATTGAAAGAAGCCCCGCCATTGACTTGCACGGAGGAGCACGCATGAAGCTCAACCACCTAAACCTGACCGTCTCCAATGTTCTGGAAGCGCATCACTTTCTCGAAAAGCACTTCGGTCTGAAGGGTTACGGAGGAAGGGAGCCGGGTGAAGCGATGAGTTTCCTATCCGACGACAACGGCATGATTCTGGCGCTGTTCCGGACGGCAAAAGGGACCGAAGTGAACTATCCCGCGGGCTTCCATATTGGATTCATCCAGGAGAGCGAGGAGCGGGTCAACGAGATCAACCAACGTCTGCGGGATGACGGGTATGACGTAGCCAAGCCCTCCCGCCTTCACGGCTCATGGACGTTCTATTTCAAGGCTCCGGGAGGGTTCACGGTCGAAGTTCTCTCCTAGTTCTTGGTGCCGGTCACGTTGATGCGCACGTTCTCGCCCGCCCCAGCAGCAACTCGCGTTCACGGGTATTGCGCGTGAGGGCTGCGGCGCGCTCGAATTCGGCGCGGGCCTCGTCGGGACGGCCAAGCTTGAAGAGGAGATCTCCGCGCACGCTGGGCAAGAGGTGGTAGTTCTCCAGCGATGACTCCGCAGTCAACGCATCGACCAGCTCGAGGCCCGCTGCCGGACCGAACGCCATGCCCACCGCCACCGCACGATTCAGCTCCACGATGGGCGAGGGAACGCGCTGGGCAAGTTCAACGTAGAGCGCAACGATGCGCGCCCAATCGGTTTCGTCCGGCGTGCGCGCTCGAGCATGACAGGCAGCGATCGCGGCCTGGAGCGTGTACGGGCCGCGCGCATCGCCGGGCGTTTCGGCACGCGGCTTTTCTGCACGCTCGAGCGCAGCGAAACCACGATGAATAAGCAGTTGGTCCCAGCGCGCGCGGTCTTGATCGAACAGCAACACAGGCTGTCCCGACGGACCTACACGCGCCCGCGAGCGCGACGCCTGGATTTCCATCAGCGCGACCAGGCCGTGGACCTCCGACTCCTTGGGAGCGAGTTCGGCCAGTATGCGCCCGAGCCGCAGCGCGTCTTCGCAGAGCGCGGGACGCATCCAATCGTCACCGGCCGTCGCCGAGTAGCCCTCATTGAAGATGAGGTAGATAACTTCGAGCACCGACGACAGACGGGCGGCAAGCTCGGCCCCGCGGGGCACCTCGAAGGGGACACGCTTTTCGGCGAGGGTGCGCTTAGCCCGGACGATGCGCTGGGCGATGGTGGGCTCCGGGACGAGAAACGCACGCGCAATCTCGTCAGTCGTCAAACCTCCGAGCAAGCGTAGCGTGAGCGCAACCCGCGCCTCGGTCGAGAGCACCGGATGACAGGAGATGAACACCAGGCGCAGAAGGTCGTCGCCGACGTCATCGTCGAGGGCAGCGTTGAGATCTTTCATCAGGACCTCGCCAGCACTCATCTGGCGGGCATCGAGTTCGCGACCGAGTTCCTCGTGCTTGCGCTCGAGCCGCGTGTTTCGGCGGAAGTGATCAATCGCGCGATGCTTGGCAGTCGCCATAAGCCAAGCGCCCGGGTTGTCCGGGACGCCCGACTCCGGCCACTGTTCGAGCGCGGCAACGAGAGCATCCTGTGCAAGATCCTCGGCCACACCGACATCGCGCACGATCCGCGTCAGCCCGGCGATGAGCCTCGGCGACTCGATCCTCCAGACTGCGTCGATCGCACGATGTGTATCGGTAGCCGTCACAGCTACCGATCACACCATCTTTAATCCGCCAGCGCAAGTTGAGGCGTTTAGCGGGCCTGAGCCCGCCGCCAAATATCGGCGCCCCCCTGCCCGCAACCGTCCTACGTCTTGGGAGCGAAGTCTTCCGGCCCGAACATCTGGCGAACCTCGGTCTCGCCCTCCCAGCCCGGCCAGTGTTTCTTGTGAAGTTCCATGAAGCGGACCGCCGATTCGACCGCCTCTTCCTTCGATTTAAACTCAAACTGCGCGTAGCCGCCGACAACCTCCTTGGCCTCGGTGAAAGGCCCGTCGGTCACAGTCAACTGCCCCCCGGAGAGCCGGACGCGGGCGCCCAGCGCGGTTGGCCCGAGCCCCCCGTTACCGAGCATCGTGCCGGCTTTGACCGCCTCTCCGGCGAGCGTTGCAATGGCATCCATGAGCTGCTTGGGTGGAGGGCCCTGCTTCTCCGCGTGCTTGACTATCATCATGAACTTCATTTCAGATCTCCTTTTAGTTTCAAGTTGTGAGCCGAGTTTCCGGACGGTCTCGACCTGCCGGATCTGGGCTCTATCTACACGTCGAACGAGGGGCAGCGAAATCGACATCCAGTAGGGTTATTTTTGAAAGCTTTATTTTTGAAAGTATTGTGTTGAAAGTATTGGTTAGATATCGGCAATGCTCTAACTTTTTCCGTGAAAGCATCCCGCAACAATACCGCTCCGACGATGACCAGAAGCAGCGGCCAGAATGATACCAACATCCATAGGAGACCCAGCAAAAACCCCTGGTGATCAAAGGCATAGGCCTGCGTAGCTTGCGAGGCCGCTAAGACGGCAGAGGACAGCACCCCTACCCCCTCTGCCGCGGTAGAACCACAGATGTGCCTCACCTGGGCTGCGGCCCTGTCCAGGTTCCCAGCCAGAATATGAAGCCCGAGCCCGACGAGGGCCCCTCCCGCCATCCATTTAAAGCCCTCAGAGGATCTGTGCTCTCTTGTCATATCCGCCTCCCGAACCGCTCTTTCCTTGCCTCTACTTACACGTCGAACGAGGCGCAGCGAGATCGACAGGTACAACAGTTTTTTTTGGAAGTATTGTTACGTGTCTGCCGTGCCTGGACTGTATCGGTCTAGGCGGGCGACCGCCATCCGTTGGAAAAGATTGCGTGCATCGAATTAGATGTATACACATCTATTACCACATGGAACGCTCCCTGATACCGAAACTACCGTGTATGTGCGGCAACTTACGCCGGACTTCGCGGGCACTGACCCAGCTATATGAAAATGCGCTGCGCCCGCTGGGGCTGCGGGCCACTCAGTTCACTATCCTGCAAGTGCTCTCGCTGGCCGGAGAACTGACCCAGAACCAGCTGGCCGAAATGCTCGCAATGGACAGCACGACCCTGACGCGAACGCTCCAAATCATGGTCAGGGGAGGCTGGATCGCAGAACGCCGCGGCGAGGACCGGCGAGAACGAAGGCTGCGTCTGGCCAAAGCCGGCGAGGCACAGCTCAATCGTGCTCTGCCGGTCTGGGAGAAAGTTCAATCGCGCTTGCGCCGTCAACTGGGGAGGCCTGGAAAAACCTTCTAGACATGACACCATCAAGTCACTGACCTGGTCACGAGTCGAGGAGACTCGCTGTGAAAAACTATGGAAAATTTGCGGCGGGGCTTATCGCCGCGTGGTTTCTCTTTACCTTGTCCGCGTCGGCCCTGGACGGGTTCAAGAATGACGCGAATCGTGTCGGCCTCGCGGTTGCAGTCGCTGCCGTGGCACCGATTCTCGTGTTCGCGCTGTGGTTTGCCTCCTCGGAGAAATTCCGCCAGTTCGCATTGTCCTTGAACCCGCAACTTCTGACATTTACGCAGTCCTGGAGAATTGTCGGACTCACCTTTGTCCTGTTGCAAGCTCGTGGAATTCTCCCGGCCATATTTGCCTTACCAGCAGGATACGGCGACATGGCCATCGGGATGACAGCGACGCTCGTGGCATGGAAATTGGCCAATCCCGTTCGTCGCCAGAGCTTTATTCTTTGGCAATTGCTTGGAATCGCAGACCTGATCACCGCGGTGAGCCTCGGCACGACTGCCCGCTTGCTCAGCCCGCACAGCGCTTCAATGGTCGCCATGACGGTGCTGCCGCTCAGCCTGGTTCCGACGTTCCTTGTGCCTTTGTTTCTGATGTTTCATGTGATTTGCATCGCCCAGGCAAGGACTTGGAAAACAGCTTCCGACGAGACGGCGCCAAACAAAACAGAGCCAGTGCACTACCCAGCAGTCAAGTGCGGCATGACGACGGACCTGAAGACAAGAAGTACGAGGGACAAGGTAGTAGGCACTGGCACTTTTCTCACAAAAGCCTAGCTCGGAGACGGGTTGCGTCCATTCCAAGCAACGAGACATATTCGACGGCCTTTCCAATCATTGATCGGCCGACTTTCAGGTTCATGAACTCTCTAGTGGGATTTTGACGGAAACCCCTCCCTTTTTCACCTCGCCTGAGCCCGGTCACGCAGCGCGGCAATCAGACCCTTCTTGCGGATCTCAGCCACGCGGAGTTCAATCTCGCGCCCTTGGCGGCGGCCACAACTTCTTGCTCGAAATTCCCAGGCGGCGCTCTTTGTCTTGCCGAATAAGCTCGCGGACATACTCGCTGGGCGTGCGGGAGCTACCTGCCCTTCTGCGTAGTTCTTAAGAGCCTCGGGAGGGTGCTCCAGCAGCGCAGCCTACTTTCGAAGAGGAATCAGTGCACGCAGTCGATCATCGCGCAAGAAGAGCCCAACCCAGGCCAGCACGCCAAGAATGGTAGTCATGATGAATGCTGGATTGCCGACGCGAACGTTGGTAGCGGTTGCGCCGCCAAGATAGCCTGTCAGCAAGATCGCGCCGAGAATAGAAGTACTCGGAATCGCATAGACAACGGTGCAGGCTATCTCTAAGAGCCCGATGACGAGAATGAGGCTTTCGGGGTATCCGTAACCAGCGAATCCCTGCATGACAGAAGGCGGTTTCATCAATTTCATCACGCCGCTGAAAAGCAGCAACAGCACCGGAAGGGCGCTGATGATACGTCCGGCCAAGAGCCTCTTCTTTGAGACGGGAGCTGTTTGAGTAGCCGACTGCATGACTTTTCTCCTCGGGCCGTTAAATCGGAAATTAATAGATGCGTGAACCATCTTCGGCGATGCCGGGCTTCCCCACCCTGTCGTTCCAAAAAGCGGAACGACGAGGGTGGGGCACCGTCGCCAGCCGTGGCTACTTCCTTGCGGCGACCTGCTTGCGCAGGCGCTCTTCTTGTTCCCTGAGTTCAGGTGTGAGCTCGGCGCCGAAGTCGTCGGCTTCGAACACCTGGCGAATTTCGACCTCCGCCCCACCGTCGAAGGGACTGCGCTTGAGCCACTCGACCGCCTCTTCCATCGACCTTACCTGCCACAGCCAGAAGCCGGCGATCAGCTCCTTGGTCTCGGTGAACGGCCCGTCAGTCACGGTCTGCTTCCCTCCAGAGAACTTGATGCGCTTGCCTTTCGAGCTGGGGTGAAGCCCCTCGCCTGCGAGCATCACGCCGGCTTTCACCAGCTCTTCGTTGTACTTCCCCATTGCCGTCAGGATCTGCTCGGTCGGCATAATGCCCGCCTCTGAGTCCTTGTTGGCCTTGACCACCACTATGACTCTCATCGTATTTTCTCCTTAAGTTTTCGGGTTTGAGCTGGCTTCCGTACGGTTTCGAACCGGCTGGATTCTAGCCCTCTACTTTGACGTCGAACGACCTGCGGCGAGATCGACACTGTCGGTATCTTTTTTGAAATATTTGTTAAGTGCTGGCAATGACTCGACTTGCCCACTCGCCGTCGTCATAGTCTTGGGTCGCGGGTTTCCGCGGATGATGTATTCTCATACGCTCTCTCGATTTCATTGATTCCGGAGACCCCTCAGCATGCGCGGAAGTCTGCTCATTCTCGTCGTCGTGATCGGGATCTCCAGCCTGCTCGCCCAGACGCCCGCCCGGCCACCCGCGTCCGGCCACACCACCCTGCCGGTCTGGCCGCACCGGGCGCCCGGCGCCCAGCCTAGTCCGGGCCCGGAGCTTGATACCACGACTGCCAAGGACCACGTGGTCGCGGGCAAGCCGGTCATTCGTCTCGGCAACGTCTCCGCGCCGACCCTCACCCTCTACACGCCTCAGGGCAAGAACACCGGGGCCGCCGTGGTCGTGTTTCCCGGAGGCGGGTACCGCATTGTCGCCATTGACCTCGAAGGCACTGAGGTGTGCGACTGGCTCAACTCCGCCGGTATCACCTGCATCCTGCTCAAATATCGCGTGCCCGACTCCGGGCCGTATCCCAAATCCTCGGCTGCGCTTCAGGATGCCCAGCGCGCTCTCGGAATCGTGCGCTCCCACGCCACCGCGTGGCACATCGACCAGAACCGCATCGGTGTCCTCGGCTTCTCCGCCGGGGCCCACTTGGCTGCTGCCCTTAGCACTCACTTCGATCAACGTCTTTACGACCCGATCGATGCCGCCGACCAGCTCAGCTGCCGCCCGGACTTTGCCGTGATCGTCTATCCCGGTTACCTCGCTCTGGCAGACCAGAACTTTGCGGCCGATCCTGAGATCCACATTACCGAAAAGACCCCGCCCTCGTTCGAAAAGACCCCGCCCTCCTTCATTGTGCAGGCCGAGGACGATCCGGTGCATGTCGAAAACGCCACCGTTTACTTTCTGGCGCTCAAGAACGCCAAGGTTTCGGCCGAACTGCATATCTACGCCCAGGGTGGACACGGCTACGGTCTCCGCCGCACCGCGCTCCCGATCACTGCATGGCCCCAGAGTGTAGAGGCTTGGCTCCACAACACCCAGATTCTGCCGCCCTCTGCTCCCTAAACCCGCCACTGCGGATTTGATACGCGCCCGCGCACATCTGCCCTTGGGCGACGCGCTGGCACCTGGTTTCGATAGAGCCTGGAGTCGAGGAAGAGAGTGCGAAAAGTTCGATGGTAGTAGTTGCCTACTGCGGCAATGAAGGCACAGAACCGGACATTTTAGAAGCAATGTCGTCGTCCGCTTTTTGATGAAGTTCGCGAAGTTTGGAAAACTCCTTCTGCGCGGCAACCGTATCTCCCGTCGCCTTGTATAAACGTCCCAGGCGAAGATGGGCGTCGGGTTGCGTGGGATCAAGTCTCTCGGCATGCTGCAGGGCGACGATCGCTTCCTGACGGCGGCTCTGCTGCGCAAGAATCGCGCCCAGGTCAAGATAAGCGAGGCGCAGATCGTTTCTTAGCTGGACCGCCTTTTTGAGCAGGACCAGGGCAGTCTCCGGGTTGTTCCTCTTCATCTCTACGTCGCCAAGGTAAGCCAGCGCTTGAGCATGGTTGGGATCGGTGGCTAGCTCACGTTCGAACTCGGTTCTTGCCTCATCGTATTGGCGCAGCTTCCAGTGCAAGTAGCCGAGGCCAAAATGCACGCTGGGCTCCTGTGGGGCCGCCTTGGCCGCCGCCTCGAATTCGGCGATCGCCTCATGGGTCCTTTGCAGACCGTCCAGGGCCTGGCCCAGCAACATGTGGGCGGCCGCCGAGTCCGGATTCTGCTGCAGTATCTGGCGAAACTGTTCCTGAGCGCAGAAATATTTCTTCGCCAAAAGGCAGCTTTGGGCCAGGACCTGATGCAGTTCTGAGTTGGCGGGGTCCGCCTTCGCCGCCGGTTCGAGGTATTTTGCAGCTTCCACAAATCGCTTGGCGCCGTAGCAGCTCAGGCCAAGCAAAGTGCGTGCCTGCATGTTCTGCGGGTCCTGCAGTAGGGCTGCTCTCAGGGGAGCGATGGCTGCTTGAAACTGTCCTTGCTTATACTCTGCCAGCCCCAGATTCAGCTGAATGCCCGGCAGCCTTGGATTCAGAGCAATCGCCCTGCGGTAGGCCGTAGCGGCTTCTTTATACTTCGTTTCCCGGGCCAGAGCTACGCCCAGGCTGGCAAACGCGCCGACGTCCTGAGGATTATGCTCGGTTACTGCCCGCCACGCCTCCACCGCCTCCGGGAGCTTCCCCCGTTGCTCGAGCGCCACTGCCTCAGCCGGATTAGCCGTCTGCGGACTCGCAAACCCCGGCAACAGCAGCGTGGCAAAGACCAATAACGATTTCGAGCTTTTCATAACCAAAACGCGGTACCGGGAGCTTCGCACGGACCAAGAATCAGAATAACCACTCCCGCGCGACGAAGCAACGCTCGCACTCCGGCCATGTCGGAGCCCTCTGGCTAATCGTGGCCAGTAGAAGCCCCTCAAGCACTTTGGTGCTTCTTTGGAGAAAAAAATGCCCCGCTCGTTTAGCGCGAGCGGGGTGTGTGAGTGGCACCACTACCAATTTCAACGCCTTCTACTAGAAGATCACCTTCACCCCCAGCTGAATTTCCCTCGGGTCATGGGCGGTAGTGACTGCTCCGAAGTTGCTGTTCGCGAAGGTGTTGCTGACGTCTTTAAACTGCGTGTGGTTAAAGGTGTTGAAGGTTTCCGCACGTAATTCAAGACGGCTACCCCGCGACTCGCTGAACACAAAGCTCTTGAAGAAAGCTATGTTCCAGTTCTGGCGACCCGGACCATATACGGAGTTGCGTGGCATATCGCCAAATACTCCGGCGGCCGTGGGCGAAAAGGCTGACTTATCGAACCAACTGCTCACGGTGTGCGGAGTCCTAACGCTACCGTTTACATTCGGCCGGTTATTCGTATTGGGCAGGATACTGGTGATGTTGTTGGTGGTTCCGCCCTCAGTGATATTCAGTGGATTACCTGATACCAGTTGTACGATTCCCGACACTTGCCATCCGCCGACAGTCGATTTCAGCAAGCGGCTGGAGCTATTCTTCAAAAACGGGATTTCGTAGATGAAATTGACGAAGGCGATATGCCTCCGATCCAAATTCGACGGCCCGTTATCGTAAGAGTAGCTGTAGGGGTTCGAAACGGCCTGCAGATCCTGTATGTTGTTGTTGCCGGTGGCCGGATCGTACGCCTTAGAAAACGTGTAGGCGCCCTGAAGCGACAGGTCACGTGTCATCTGCGACCGGAACTCTGCTTGCAACGAGTTGTAGTGCCCGTTTTGCACGGTTTCCGACTGCTTGATGGAGTGGAACCCGAGATACGGGACTAACGTGTTGTAGCTGCCTGCGGTACCAGCGGCAATACTCGGCAGCAGACTTTGATTGGGTAGATTCGTCTCCCGATAGTCGTTCTGATGCCGGCTCTGGTTTCCGACGTAGGAAACAGACAGTACCGATTTGGCCCCGAAACCCTGCTGGACGCCAACGCTGTACTGGTAGCTCACCGGTAGCTTGTACTCTTTTCTGTTGAGGCCGGTAATGTCGGCGACCGTAATCGGCGCGGTCAGCGTATTACCGGTTGACACGCTGGTGCTCGGATTCGCCAGCAGGACGCCGCCGTTGAAAGTCACCGACGAACTGAAGGGGATATTCGGACCGGCGTTGTACATGTCGTTGCCCTGGATGCGCTCGTACATGGTGCCGAATCCGCCGCGGATGACGGTCTTGCCTTGGCCCGTCAGGTCATAAGCAAAGCCTAGCCGAGGACCGAACGCTGCCCAGTGGTTATCCACTAGACCCTTAGGAATTCCGTTCTTGCCAGGGATGCCGATGCCGTTCAGATAGAACTGGGAGCCCGCCAGGATGGGGTTAGGACTCGTGCCCAAACCGGGACTGCTGGGGCTGATCGAACCGTCCGGAAGGATGACGGCTGCGTCGGCTTGATTGTAGAGGTTGGGGTAAAAGTTGCCCATACGGTTGTCGGCTTCGTAAGTATGCGGCACTCCGTCCCACCGCAGCCCAAGATTCAAGGTAAGACGCTTGGTGGCGCGCCAGTTGTCCTGAACATACGCGGCCCAGGAAACGTTGTTCCACTTACCGCTGTCTTGAACCGCAAGCTCGTTATACTGTTGAGCGTAACCCAGCAGGAAATCGGCAAAGTCAACCCCGGTGTAGGTATTGTTGAAGGTGAAGTTGCCCTGGGTCTGACCGAACAGATCCTGAACCTTCTTATAAAGCGCCCAACTGCCACCTATCTTGAGCTGATGCGCTCCCTTGGTCCAGGAGATGTCGTCGCGAATCTGGTAATCGTCCGCCTTGTTGTTCCAGGGCCAACTGGCCGTGGCGTATGTGGCGCCGGTACTGCCGCCAAGTTTGATCTCCGGAATGCGGTTGAGGTTGTTGGGGCCCGAAAACAGCCTCGGCGTGGTGAAGCCGCTGGGGCGTGCGACTACGCCTTGGGGAATAATGGCGATCCGGTTCGCGTTGTAGTTGAAGGCCACCTCATTAAGCAGCCTCGGACTGATGGCATAGGTGGTGTGGATCACGCCGCTATACGAGGGGTTGCCGAACGTATTGTGTGCGGTCGGCACATTGTCGTCGCTCCACATGGATGTGCCAAAGTTCTGCGAGATCTGCTCCGAAACCCAGTGTCCGAAAATCGAAAACTTGTCGCTGAACTGGTGATCCACCCGGGCAATTTCCTCCCGCACCTTCGTGGGCACGTTGTTGCCGCCGATGAATTGTGCGCCGCTGGTTGGGGCGGGGAAAATACCGGCAGCCAAGAGCGCCTGCGCGTTGGGATCCAGCAGGTCTGTCGGAATGGTGTTGTTGGGGAACGGTTGCCCTGGGGTGAGCCCATCGGCCGCGTATTGTGCCAGAATCGCGGGGGAAACCGCGGTTGGAACCGTGATCAGAGTGCTGCCGAAGTTGCCGCCGTAGGTGCTGGGCAGAGGAACCGTCCGGTTGAGTATGTCCCCTTTAATTAGGCTGCGCCATTCCATGTTGTAGAAGAAGAACGTAGGATGGCTCTTCCAAAACGGAGCCTGACCGCCGAGGTTGAAGCCGTAAGTGTGAAACCGCAACTCGGCCACTTTTTTAGGGGCAGGGTTGAAGTAATCGCGCGCGTCAAAAGCGTCGTTGCGTGTGAATTCCCAAGCCGAAGCATGGAACTGCTTCCCGCCCGACCGGATGACTGCGGTCATGGTTGCGGCCGAAGACAGGCCATATTCGGCGCTGTAGTTCGAAGTCAACATGCGGAACTCGGCGATCGAGTCCAGCGATGGCATGACGTCGGAACCGCCGCCGCCCCCACGGTCACTGCTCTCGCTGCCGTCGAGCATGTAGAGGTTGTGGCTCATACGCTGGCCGTTAAAGCTCATGGCGGCGTCGCCGCCCACCGGTGTGGGAGTCTGAAAATCGCCCTGACCGCTGGAAGCTCCCGGCGTTAGATTGGCCAATGAGTACATGCTGCGGCCGTTGGTGGCGAGCTGCGTGACCTGCTGTCCGGTAATCACGGAACTGACCTCGCCATTTTCCGATTGCACCCTCACGGCATCAGCTTCCACCGTAATGGTCTCTGTGGCCGCGCCCATCTTCAGATCAAAGTCGATGCGGGCGCGATCGCCTACGTTCAGCACGATGTCGTTCTTCTGGGCGATGCCGAATCCCGAGGCCTCGGCCTTAATGCTGTAGTGACCGATCGGAAGGTCGGCGAACAAATACTGGCCAGCATCGCTGGCCTTGGTGCTTCGAACCTGACCGGTTTCGACGTGGGTTGCCGTAATGGTTACGTTGGGGACCACCGATCCGGAGGGATCGGTAATGGTGCCAACCACGGTGGCGGTTTGAGCGAACGCGTAAAACGGCAAGCCAACCATCAGCAAGCAGAGAATCAACAGGGAGCGTATCCGCCCGTGTTTCGCTGCAAAGAAAAGACTTCCGGCGCATGTAGATGAAAAAGACTTCATGGTCTCCACCCCTTCGCGGTTGCTATGCAACTTTCCGAGCTCGCTAACGACTTCCCGGTAACGTTAACGATGCAGACAGGCTTGTACCTTTGTTCGATGTGCATTGTCAAGAAAATTTTTGAGTCGTCAGCCACGCTTCCTGAATCGGGACGGCGCTGCGCCCGCCGTCAGTGGTTTCCCGCACCTGAAAAGGGGTTTGGCGCGATGGTTCATCGGCACACAAAAAGTGCCAAATCATTGAGTCGCGAGGGCCGGGGTCCCGGCCCAAGTCCGGCTACAGGACGGCACGCTCCAGCAGAGCCGAGTCGTCGAAGATGAAATCCGGAATTCTCATCTCGCGGAACAGATTCAGATTAGATGACATCACCACTCCAGGGCTTAGGTGGACGGTCGGAGGGAAAGGAACCCGGTTGGTGAGGTGATCTGCCATGAGTCGCACTGCCATCTGGCCTTGGCGGTGGGGTTGCTGGTAGATCGAGGCTGTGATGATGCCCTTCTGAAAATACGGCGCCATTTCCGCGAACAGGTCCGTGGTGATCAATTTCACTTTTCCAGCCAGGCCGTGCGCTCCCAACGCCCGGCACACGGGGAGACAGTTCACCGTATTCACATAGAGTCCGGCAAGGGTTGGCGCACGGCGCAGCAGATCAAATGTCTTTTGAAAACTTTCGTCCTCGTCTTCGTGTCCTTCGATAACCGTGAATATGCTGCCTCCAGCGCAGTGTTGGGGAAAGGCTTCTGCAAAACCGTCGGTTTTCTTGCGATGATCTTCAGTGTCCAGCATGCCCGCCACGACCGCTACCTGCGAACCAGGCGGAACAAACTTACCCATCAACTCTCCAGCCAGGCAGCCATTCAGCCTCGGCTCTACGCACACGATGCAGGAGCGCCGGCTTTCGGGAGCGTCGGTGGACACACAGACAACCCGGATACCTCTTTCCTCTGCCTCGTCGATCAGAGGCTTAAGCCCCTTGGGATTTCCGGCGGTCAGAACGATTCCGTTGACCCCGCTCGCTAAGAGTTCTCGAAACGCTTCGGTATCGTGCTCTCCCAGTATCTGAACCGGGCGGTTGACAAAGTTGATTCCAAGTTGGGCAACACGTCGACCTTCATCCAGGACTCCGCTCCACAGTTGGTCGTAAAAGAAGTGGATCTCCCGGGGCATGCAGACTCCGATCGATGCGCTGGCCCGCGCTACCGATAAAGCCCGTGCTGCCAGGTTAGGCGTATAACCGATCTGCTGCGCAACCTGCAAGATCCGATGCCGGGTGGCTTCCTTAATTCCTCCGCGTCCATGCAGGGCACGATCCACCGTTCCGATCGAAACGTTGGCCAGTTCCGCGATCAAGTGGATACCGCGTCTTTCCTTCTTCATTCGTAGGTCCTCACAGCAGGTCGCGTGCAGTCGACCCCTTTGGGGGGTCGACTTGGTTCACCCTCTTCGTCGCCCTCATCTTACTTCAGTCGCGAACCACCCGTGTAAAAGCAAATTTATCCCATGCGTGTACGTTCACGATGCTATACTCCAACGCGATTTTGTGTCGACTGGGAGTTTTGCCATAGCCAAAGGAGTGCTTGTCCGATGCGTGATCACGCTAATCAGATCGCAGGGATCCGAATTATCGCCATTCTCTGTTTAACGCTGCTTGGTCCGGCGGCACAAAGCTCGGCGGCACAGACCGCGAAGCCTTCCGGGGCTCCGCCCTACATGGATCCCTCGCAGCCAATCAATATCCGCGTCGACGATCTGGTTTCCCGAATGACGCTTGAGGAGAAGGCGTCGCAACTGGTAAACCAGGCGCGAGCGATTCCCAGGCTGCAGGTTCCTGCCTACGACTGGTGGAGCGAAGCCTTGCACGGAGTCGCCAACGCCGGAACCGCCACCGTGTTTCCGGAACCGATCGGACTCGCCGCAACTTTTGATGTTCCTCTGATCCATGGCATGGCAGTGGTGATCGGCACCGAAGCCAGAGCAAAGCACAACCAGGCGGTACGCGCAGGCCGACGAGACATCATGGAAGGGCTGGACTTCTGGTCGCCGAATATCAACATCTTCCGCGATCCGCGCTGGGGACGCGGGCAGGAAACCTACGGCGAGGACCCGTTTCTCACCGGGCGAATGGGGGTGGCCTTTGTGACCGGACTGCAGGGCGATGATCCGAAATACTTTCGAGTCATTTCCACGCCGAAACATTTTGCGGTGCATAGTGGGCCTGAGCCGTCCCGGCACAGCATTGACGTGCAGGTGTCAAAGCATGACATGGAAGACACTTATTTACCCGCCTTCCGCGCCACCGTTACTGAGGGGAAAGCGGGCTCGGTGATGTGTGCTTACAACCGGGTCAACGGCGAACCGGCCTGCGCCAACACCTTTCTGCTCAAAGATCAGTTGCGGGGGGCGTGGAAATTCAACGGATATGTGGTATCCGATTGCGATGCTGTGGTCGACGTCTTTAACGGTCATCACTTCGCGAAGAGTCTGGCCGAAGCCGCCGCCGTTTCGATGAAGACGGGGATGGACAATGAGTGCGCGGACTTCTTCACCAAGGCGACCAACAACTCCGACTACGTAAAGTACCTCGACGCCGTGAAGCAGGGCTGGTTGACTGAAAAAGATCTCGATGTTGCACTCAAACGTTTGTTCACAGCACGCATGCGGCTGGGATTGTTCGATCCTCCCCCGATGGTTCCGTATGCAAAAACACCGGAGTCCGAGATCGACAGCGAGGCGCACCGGGAACTCGCACTACAGGCAGCGCGAGAGTCCATTGTGTTGTTGAAAAACGACGGCGTGCTGCCCTTCCCAGCGGAGATCAAGAAGATTGCGGTCGTCGGACCGCTGGCCGAATCTGTTCGGGTGCTGCATGGTAATTACAGCGGTACGGCTTCACGGGCGATCACGGCCCTGGAAGGCATCCGCAAACAGTTTGCCGCTAGCCAGGTGACCTTCTTGCCGGGAATGAACTTTTTGCGGCAGCAAACCGTGATCCCCACTGCGCTACTCTCGACCGACGACGGACAGCCTGGTCTAAAGGCGGAATACTTCTCCGGCGAGGAACTCGCAGGGACGCCAACGGTGATTCGCGTGGACAAGTTGGTAGATCTACAACTTTTCCATCCAGACTCGTCTGCTCTTCCACCACCTTCCGGAATGAAGGACTTCTCGGTGCGATGGACGGGCTCTCTGACACCTGCCGAGTCGGGCACTTACGAGATAGGTCTGGCAGGTTCAATGAACCGGCTTTGGCTCGATGGCAAGCTCATTGTGGATGACTTGTCGCTGCACGATTCCACCTCCACGACCACGACTCTCCAACTCGAGAAAGGGCACCGGTACGCCTTGAAAATCGAGTACAGACGCGGAGGTTTTGGTACAAAGTTGGTGTGGCTGAATGTCATCGCGGATCCGATTGCCGAGGCTGTGGCTGCGGCTAAGCAAGCCGATGCGGTGGTCGCGGTCGTGGGCATCACCTCTCAACTTGAAGGCGAGGAGATGAAAGTGAACCTGCCCGGTTTCGAGGGTGGTGACCGCACCAGTCTCGATTTGCCCAAAGCGGAGGAGGATCTTCTGGAAGCGCTGAAGGACGCGGGCAAGCCGCTGGTCGTTGTCCTCATGAACGGCAGCGCGCTTTCGGTGAATTGGGCGAATGAGAACGCCAACGCAATCCTCGATGCCTGGTACTCAGGTGAAGAAGGCGGAACCGCGATTGCGCAAACCCTGGCAGGAGTGAATAACCCGGCCGGCCGGTTACCGGTGACCTTCTATACGGGAGTCGAACAGTTGCCGCCGTTTGCAGACTATTCCATGAAGAACCGGACTTACCGTTACTTTGAAGGCCGGCCCCTCTATCCCTTTGGCTATGGACTGAGCTATTCGAAGTTCGAGTACAGCAATCTGAAGCTGTCCGCCGCGGCACTGCGCGCCGGTGATCCCCTCAGCGTAGAAGCAGATGTAAAGAATGCAAGCGAACGCGACGGTGACGAGGTGGTGGAGTTATATTTGAGTTTCCCAAAAATTCCGAGTGCCCCGATCCATACTCTTCGTGGAGCCGCCCGCATCCACTTGGCCGGTGGCGAAACGCAACATGTCCACTTCACGCTGGATGCACGGGACTTGAGCGGAGTCAACGGCAACGGCGATCGAGTCGTCGCTGCGGGATCTTACCGCATCAGCGTAGGAGGGGGACAACCGGAAACCGGGGCTCCCCAGGCCGAGGCGGAGTTTGCCATCAGCGGTGAACAAAGACTGCCCGAGTAGCTGACAATAGAGTCATGCCAACTGCGGCCCGTCACCTCCTGGTCCTGCGAAATTTGGCCCTGCTTTCGATTCTGTTTGCCGCCAATGCCGGCCACGGTCAGGAACCCAAGCCGAAGGAAACGCCGTCCGCGGGCGGGGGCGTCTCCACCGGTGCTGGGCATGCCGCGGTTAAAGATTCCCAGTCTCGCCCGATCACGGCGGGCGGCTTCGTGGACAATGCTCCTATCGTGTTCACCGACATTACGAAGCAAGCTGGCCTCGACAAATTTCACCATCGTTCCGGAACTGCCAAAAAAGAATCCATCATTGAGACTCCAGGCTCCGGCGTGGCCTTGCTCGACTACGACAACGACGGCTGGCTCGACATCTATCTTCTGAACGGCTCCACCATCGCGGCGTTTAGAGGGAACGAGTCTCCGCCTCGAGCCATGCTATTCCACAACAATCACGATGGCACCTTTACCGACGTCACCGACAAGGCGGGTGTTGCCAACGAACGCTGGGGATTTGGCGTGGCCGTCGGCGATTACGACAACGACGGCTGGCCGGACATCTACGTCGCCAATTACGGCAAGAACCGGCTATACCACAACAATCACGACGGCACCTTTACCGACGTCGCCGAGAAGGCCGGCGTGACTCTCGGCGGTTGGTCAACCGGACCGACCTGGGGCGATTATGACCACGACGGCTCGCTCGACTTGTTCGTTGCCGGTTATGTAAGGTTTGATGCCGACCGTCCACCCATCGCGGGACAAGGCAAGATTCCACCGAACTTCTGTCAATTTCGTGGAATCGCCGTGATGTGCGGGCCACGCGGCCTGCCGGGCGAGCGCGACCATCTGTTCCACAACAACGGCGACGGTACTTTTACCGACGTCAGCGTCAAAGCCGGCGTCTCTGATCCCAGCCGCTATTACGGGTTGGCTGCCGTGTTCGTGGACGTAGATGATGACGGCTGGGTGGACTTAGCCGTGGCCAATGATTCCACGCCGAATTATCTCTATCGCAACCGGCACAACGGCACCTTTGAAGATGTAGGTTACGGATCGGGATTCGCGCTGAGCGAGGACGGGCGCGAGCAGGCATCCATGGCAATCGCGGTGGGCGACTACAACCGCGACGGCAAAGTCGATCTGTTCACCACAACTTTTTCGGATGACTACAAGACCCTCTATCGAAATGACGGCGGAGGCAACTTTTCCGATGTCACCTATCGGGCTGGGCTGGGCGACCCGACCGTCCCTTTTCTGGGGTGGGGAGCGGGTTTCCTCGATTTCGACAACGATGGGTTGCTCGACATTTTTATCGCCAACGGTCATGTCTACCCGGAAGTAGACCGGCAGGATTGGGGCACTACATGGGCAGAGCGTCCACAACTGTTTCACAATCTCGACGGTGCCAGATTTCGGGAAGTCCCACCCGCAACCGGAAGCGGCCTGGCGGAGGTAATTACTGCCCGCGGCGCAGCCTTCGGCGACCTGTTCAATGATGGCCACACCGATGTGGTCATCAACAACATCGATTCCACACCTTCCCTGCTTCGCAACGTGGTCAACAATAGCAATCACTGGTTAACCCTGAAACTGGTGGGGGGGCCCAAGAGCCCGCGAGATGCGGTTGGAGCGAAAGTCTTTCTCACTGCAAGCGGCGTTCGTCAGCGTGCAGATGTATGCAGCGGCGGAAGCTATAGCTCGAGTTCTGACCAACGGGTCCACTTTGGCTTGGGCCCTGCGAGCCGAGTAGACAAAATCGAAATCTACTGGCCCAGCGGATTGAAACAACAGATCGCCATGCCGGCAGTGGACCAAATCGTAACTGTCGAAGAAGGAAAACCTGTGGCGCCGAGCAAATAACTTTCCGGGTTCAACCGCAGGCATTTCAGCGGCCCCCAAAAACCCCTCCCTCCTCGCTCCTGTTTTGTGGCTGATCTGCTTGCAAGTTCCAACGTGAAACGGCAAACTGATTTATGCGTGTTTTAGCCCGCTTCATGATGTCGGCCAGCGATGCCGGCCGCTTCCCCGCTCCCGCACTGCCGGAAGTCGCTTTCCTGGGGCGGTCGAACGTGGGCAAGTCGAGCGTCATCAACTCACTTCTTGGTGCCAAGATAGCCAAGACGAGCTCTACTCCAGGCCGCACCCGGTCCATTAATTTTTTCGAGGTCCGTTGGCCGGGAAAACCGCAGCCGGAGCTGGTCTTCACCGACTTGCCGGGATACGGCTACGCCAAAATCTCGCGCGAAGTCTCCCAACAATGGCCGGGCTTCATCGATCCGTACTTGAAAGAACGTCCTTGCCTGGCGCTGTGTGTAGCTCTGGTCGACGTAAACGTTCCGCCCCAACCCGGGGACAGGGAGTTGTTAAGTTTTCTAGCCGGAATCGGACGCCCGACCCTGATCGTCGCCACCAAAAGTGACCGGCTTTCCGCGAACCAGTTGCGAAATTCTCTTCAGATCCTGGCGCAGGACCACCCAGAGGCTCACATCCTACCTTTTTCGGCAAAAACCGGGAGTGGACGCCCTGAGCTGTGGCAGGAAATCCGCCAGGCGGTGGAAAATCATAACAACGCACGCCTCCTCGCGCGTGGGAACTGAGCTTTTTCCTAGACGGAATGGCAGGCGCTCCTCCCGAGGTGGTAGACTTTTGCTAAGGTTCGTGTCGAGGTGATCCGTGAAGCGCCTCCTCTGCATCTCCCTAGTGGCCTGCCTGGTCACAACCCTCACCGGATGCGGAAACATCTTCTTCCGTGGCGCTCTGCCGGGCGTATCCTCCAGCGTTAGCGGTGCCGTCAGCGTTGTGCAACTCAGTGCGGTCATTGGTGAAAATGGGACGACGGTGCAGATCACTCTGGTCACGTTTCTGCAAGTCGGGACCTCGTCCACGATGGGGTTTTGTGGCGATCGGCGCAGCCAATTTCCGATGCAGCAGACCGTCCGCGCCGAATTCAATCCGGGTCAAACCTGCGCCAGCATCGTGTCGGTCGTGATTGTCTAAAACGGACCCCAGACCTTAGCCCTCAAGCACCCCAACACAGATTCGCTCTTGATTCTGAACCGCCGGGGTCCGCAGTCCGATGCCCGACGTCCATTCCATTACCTTGGTTATCTAGGGCCCGATTATGCATCCGGCTACAGTTGCGTCATGACACTCTCATCCATGGTGGTATCGCGGGACTTGCAGGAAGTCAGCGTGCTCGAATGCATTCTCGGCGGTCTGCACATCGGGGTAGATGTGGAGTCGGAACCGGAACGTGCCCGAGTCAAGCTGGCCAAGTCGAAAATTGACGCTCTCATCATCGATTTTGACCTGGCAGGAGCGGCTGGTTTCCTGAGCGGGTTGCAAGACGGTACCATCCGGAACGCGGTGCCGCTCATCATTGTCAGTGGCTCCAGTGGTCGCAAGAGCCTTGAGTCCAAGGGCGCCTCGTTCGTCTTTGAAAAACCAATCTCGGTCGAACAGGCGGTCCATACTTTATCGGCGGCGCGAAACCTGATTCTGGATGAGCGACTCCGCTACCATCGCGAGACTTTGGATGTGCCCGTATCGCTTACCTATGGGAGTAAAAATCGGCAGCGGGCCCATCTCATGAATCTCAGTCAGGGCGGCATCGGCGTTCGCTTGCAGCGTCCCCATGACACGCTTGGTCCGGTGAAAGTGAACTTTGTTTTCCCAGGCACCAAGCTCTCCATGAAATTTCTTGCCGAAGTGGCGTGGAAGGACAAGTGGGGCAATGCAGGCATCCGGTTCCTCGAGGCCACACCACGCACAAAGCGCGAACTGCGTCTCTGGCTTGAACGCCAATACTTCACCCACTAGCGGTCGTCGGTCGTCAAGCATCAGATGTCGGACGTCGCCGGCCGGAGCTGAAACCCGGAAGACTAGAGGACCGACGACTGCACTGACGACTGCCTAACGAAATCTTGGCCTCTCGTCTGCCTCCAGATTAATTCCGCTCAGCGCGTTGCTCGTGAGCCGCGCCAGGTAAGTACCCGGTGTTCCGCCGATCCAGAACAAAAACAGAAACCGGTAGAGTATGGCGAAGACCCCGCTCACTCCGAATCCCAGGATCAGCGTGATCGGCCATGCCGGAACGGCTCCGATTATCGCCATGCAGATCACTGCAAAAAGCAGCACAGCCGATAGCAAGATCAAGCCGTCCACGAGGCGCGAAAGAGCCTGGGCTGAAACGGCAAATGGAAACCAGGGCAGCTGCAGACAGGGCGAGGGCCGGCCTTTGTCTCCCGCCAGCGAAACACTCGCCACTTCGGTTGCGAGGCGGATCGCCGGGCGCGAAGTTGAGGAAAATAGCAGTTCAGCCGCCTCCCCGCTGTAAACGAAGTTCGAATCTGCAGTCGTTTGGGCAGTGGTCAAGAGCTGAATGAAGATCCATTCTTTCAACCCGCGTCGGGAACGCTGGGAAAGGGCTAGAAACTCTATGCCTGCCTGCCCCACCGGGTCAGCCCAGGCTACGCGACCCGTTCCTTCGACCCGTACCCGCGGGTTGGCCAGATCGAAGCGCAGGAAAACCTGCTGGTCAGCGCTCAAGGGCGCCACCGCCTGAACCGTAATGCCCGCTTCGCCCAGATTGCGGATGATGCCGCCGTTCGATTGATCCAGATTGAGGTATGCCAGACACCGAATCTGATGGCGGTAGTGACGCCGTCGCCGGCGCGGAGCGGGACCCATTGTGGCCGCACGCGAAGCCGGGGCCGGATGCCATAAATCCATGGCCAAATCTTAGCCAAGAGCGCGGAAGCGTCTCAGTACCGACGCTGGTTCCGTCACCCGGTGCAACCGCCCGGATCAAATTTTTCTAAGACGCGGGACGCTGTTCCTGTGGATAAACCTCGTGCTGGTGAGCGCGGTCCCAGGCGATTAAACCGTTGATGTCGTACCGGTAAGGCCCGTAGGCGCGGAAGGCCTTTTCATCGAACAGGCGCTTGATCCCACATCCCGTGCAAACTTGGTAAGCATACCCGTCCGCACGGACGGGCCAGCTCATTTTGTTGTGCCAACAACCGCGTAGGAGCACAACCGCAGCGCCGGTCAGACCCGTCGCGGTTACTCCCAGGGGCCAAAACCAACGCGATTTCTTCTTCTTCGATTCATCTGCCACAGCCTGTAAACTCCTCTATATCAGAAGGATACGCTCAACTTGCGGGGAGCGCAATGGCCCGGCCTAAAGTGCAGACCGAGAGCCCGACGCGGCGTGCCCGGAGAGCAGCAACGCTGGCCCCACCTTCGTGCGCGGTCAATATTGCGATCGCGACAATTCCACTGTAACTTAAAGGCTGCCAGTTCGGCGATTCCCCAATGGGCGTACTGGATTTGCGGCTGTGTAAGTCTTGATTGGAGAAACGTTTCCCTCGTAATGCATTACTAGCACGGAGGAAAGTAATCCACAGGGATTTCCACTGCGAAGATGAGTGCCAATCCGCACAACTCGCGACTGAAGTTAACTAACTTAGGATCAACTGACCTGGGGCAAACTGAGTTGGAGTTAACTGAGTTGGGGAGAACCAGCAACGAGCCGACCACCGGCTCATCCTCGTCTTCCGTTTCCCAATCCGCTTCTTCATCATCCTTAACTCAAACTCGTGCCCCCGGCTACGAGGCGCTGCAAGCTCTTCTCGCGTTCTCCAGTCTGCATGAGCAGATACGCGAGCGGCGCGGCACACAATCGCGCACCGCCGACGTTGGGGAACAGGAGCAATTTGTTCTGGATGAAGTGCTGCAGCTTGTATCGGAGCGAGCCCTGACCCTCACCGGCGCGGACGGCGTCGCCATCGCACTGGCCGAGGGGAATGCAATTGTCTGCCGCGCCTCCGCCGGAGCCATCGCACCCGAGACCGGAGCGCGGCTGGACCCGAATTCGGGATTCTCCGGGGCCTGCTTGCGCACGCGCGGAATTGTGCGATGTGATGATTCCGAGAACGATCCACGCGTGAATGTGCAGGTCTGCCGCCGCCTAGGAACACGTTCGATCGTTGCCGTGCCTATCGCATCGTCGCGGGGCATAATTGGCTTGCTGGAAGCCTTCTCGGCCGAAGCTTACGGCTTCAACGACAGCGATGTTCGTAGCTTGAACCTTCTGGCCGAACTGATTCTGGCCGCGATGAAGCCAGAAGAAGAAGACCGTCTGGCCGAAATTTCGCAGAGGCTGGTTGCGGGAGATGCAGGCGGAGCTGCGTCTCCGGCGCTTGCGGATCCAGCAAGCGGCACGGCGAATGCATCCGGCGAAGACGATCCCCCTGGGGGTCATGAATCTGCGCTTGATGGATCCGAAATTGATGAGGCTGCAATTGACCTGTCCCCGGTCGCTGCACCTCAAGCCGCGGAAATTGCTCCCCCGATTTTCCAGGAATACGAAAAGACCCGGACATCCAGATCGCGGTTTGGCCTCGTGATTTTCCTCCTACTGCTGGCTTTCGCGGCAGCGTTGGCAGCGGGAATGTGGTGGAAGAGCCATGGTCAGGCCGCTAGGAGCTCGCTCGGGTCCGCGCCCGTTTCTACGCCGGGGCAAGAGCAGCCCGAGGCGGCATCATCAGCCGCCAATACTGAAGCGAATTCGTCCTCGAGTCCGGACCCGACGCCCCCTTTGCAGCAGTTGGTAACTGGCATTTGGCACGTCTCCTCGGCGAACTCCAGTACCGTCGTGATTGATCTGCAGGGCGAAGTTCAATATGAGGCTCACCGCCTTAGCGACCCTGAGCGGATCTATTTTGATCTGCACAGCACGGCGCTGGCGCACGGTTTATTCGGCAAAACCATCGAGGTCGGAGACTCAGTGCTGGCCCGGGTTCGGATTGCACAACCCCGGAAAGGCCTAAGCCGGGTCGTGCTTGAAACCAACGGAGCTTCCGATTTCTCGGTCAGCTTGCAGTCGAATCCTTACCGGCTGGTGGTGGAGATCCGCAAGGCGGCCATCGCAAAGAACCGTGCCACCGCTGCTGTGCTGGACAGCGATCATGGGTATTCCAATCTGGCGAACACTGATCTGCAGAAGGCTGAGCTACAGAGCAGGGATTTGCAGAAGCCTGATTTGCACAAAGAAGATCTGCGGAGCCGGAGCCTCACCGCCGCGATTACGCCTGGGCCCGCGTCGCTGCCCGCCGCTCCCGGTCCAGACGGAAGCAAATCCGAAGGATCGTTACAGCCCCACGTGGCTAAGTTTCGCCTGGTTCTCGACGCCGGACACGGAGGCTGGGACTTGGGTACGGTAGGACGTAAAGGTTTGATGGAAAAAGATCTGGTGCTGGACATTGTGGGACGGTTAGGGAAACTGGTCCAAGGCCGTCTAGGCGCGGAAGTCGTTTACACCCGCCAGGATGATACTTACCTGCCCCTGGAAAAGCGGACCGAGATTGCCAACCTGGCGCAGGCGGATATGTTCGTCTCGGTTCATGCGAACTACAGCGAGGATTCCTCGGCGCGGGGTGCGGAAACCTATTACACCAACACTTATTCATCGGTGAGAGCGCGAACTGCCGAAGCCGATTCCGATGCCAATGTGCCCGAGAGCATCAATTGGAATAATGTCGACATTCGTGAAAAAGTGCAGCAGTCGCGCCGCTTTGCCGTCTCGGTCCAGCAGGCGATGCATCGAGCTCTGGCGGCGCAGATCCCCGGCATGCGCAACCGCGGGGTGAAAAAAGCTTCATACGTGGTGCTCACGGGAACGTCCATGCCCGCAATTCTCGCCGAGGTCTCCTTCGTCAGCAGCCCCGCGGACGAAGACAAACTGCAGAGCTCAAACTATCGCCAGAACATTGCGGAAGCTCTGTTTAAAGGCATTGCGCAATACGCCGCCACGACCCATCATGTAAATCTTGCCAGCGCTTCGAGCAAACCTAAGGGTTTGTGACGGGAACCGGAATGGGCGCTACCGAACCGGCGTCGTTCCTGAAATTCCGCCGTATTTCCGTAGCCACTTCAATTCTTCGCGTACTTTAATCTTGCCGTGCCACGGATTCTGATCCAGTGAGTGTCCTTCGCCGGGAAAAATAAGCAGGGTGCTGGGAATGTTCAAAGAATGCAGGGCATGATCCAGCAAATAGTTCTCCAGCACAGCCACTCGAATATCGTCCGCGCCAGCCACCATGTGGGTCGGCGTTTTTACCTTATCCATCTGAAAGATTGCCGCTTCACTGTTGTAGCGCTGAGGAACCTCCCAGGGCCGTCCACCAAGATCGTTGCCGTCGTCCAAAGTCAAATCGTCATTCCCCCAATTGGCGATATGTTCCACCGCGCCCGCACCGGTAACGGCAGCTTTGAAGCGCGTGGTCTGCGTAATCAACCAGTTGGTCATGTATCCGCCGTAGCTGTACCCACCAACCGCAAGATGAGCGGGATCGGCGATGCCATCTTTCACCAATGCATCCATGCCTTGCAGAATATCCTTGCCCGGACGCGAGACGATTTCCGGGACCATCCTCATCAGAAACTTGTCGCCGTAGCCGGTTGAACCGCGGTAATTGGGTTCAAAGACCAGCCATCCCTGGGTCGCCGCCAAACTGTCCCAGACATACCAATCCGCTGCAAAGCGGTTGCCGTCGGCGTCGGCGGGTCCGCCGTGAATCAACACGAACGTGGGCAGGTTTTTTGCTTCGAACTTTCCGGGCGGATAGATCAGCATCCCCTCGATGGTGGCGCCGTCCTCCGCCTTCCAGCGATAGGGTTTGCCCTGGGGCAAATCACGCTCGGTGAACAGCTTGTTGAACTCCGTGAGAGGTCGCGCGTCCTGCAGTTTGGCGGCGCTGTCAGCCAAATACACCTCGGCGGGATTTCCCAGCGATGAGTGCACGAACGCAACCCGCCTAGAGTTGGCGGCGGCATCAACTAATTCGTAGGTACCGGGTAACCCAGGCTGCTCGGAAAAGGTCTCCGCAGGCCTGAGCTGGGAATATAACTGGACTTCGGTCCCCAGCCGGGCTGTGGCCAGCACGCTGCCATCAGACGCAACAGAGTAGTGAGCCACTTGACCCGCGAAATCGGCGGCCCATCGCTGAACCTCGCCCCTGTCAGCATCCACCCAGTAGAGGCGCGTTTGCGTGTCCCGATATTTTCCTTCCACGGAACCGGAGTCCACCTGGAAAAAAACATGGCGGCTGTCATTACTCCAGTGGATGTCCTGTTCGATGGCTTCATTGTGGGTGAGCTGGCGGGGCGACTGATCCGACGAAGCGACGCCGAGATCGAGAGAATAGATCTCTGATTCTTCCACTTTCTCAGATCGCTGAGAAACCGACTCAGTCACAAACGCAACCTGGCGTCCATCGGGAGCAACTGCCATCTGCTGAATTCGCCAGGGCGTGCTGGCCAGAGCCCGCGCCCAGGGAGTGGCGTCGGAAGCCTTGCCGGAATTATCTGCCGGCGCGCTGCCGGCTGTGGTCCGGCGCGCAATCGCATCCGCGAGGCTCACGCTAAAGACTTGGTCGCCCCGTTCCGCGGCACGGTACTCGACCACGTCCTTCCAGTCTTTCTCATAGGCTTCCTTCTGCCGTTTGGTCCAGGGAGTCCGGGTGGCAAAATAGAGCGTGCTGGAGTCGGCTGACCAGGCAAAGGCGTGAACCTTTTCGTCACCCTGGGTCACGGGAAAGGACTCGCCGCCGGCGGCCGAGATCAAAAAGAGCTGCGCGATGCGGCTGTCCTTGTCTTTATCTTTATCTCGATCCTTGTCATTTTCTTTACCTTTATCTTTGTCCAGGCTGGCGTCACTGGCCATGGCCGGCCGCTTGGAGAGAAAGGCGATCCAACGGCCATCGGGAGACCACTGCGGCTTGCTGTCGTGGCCGGAATGGGTGAACTGGGTCAGGTTGTCCGCACCGCGGCCGCCATCACGGTATAGCCAGAGATCTTCGCGGAAGATGTTCTGGTCCCAATCCGCGCGGTCGGTCACGATCACAACCGATTCACCGTCCGGAGAGAGCTTCACGTCGGTGAATGCCACGTAGTTAAAAAACTCGTCGAGGGTAAGTCTGGGTTTATCGGCAGCTTGGGCAGAAGCAAAGATCAAAACCACAAACACCACAAACAGGGGGAAGAAGACCGGCTTTCGGATCGTCATAGGAGCAATGGGTCACGACAAGAGATCGATACTACACGGCAGCAGCAGTCGGATGCCAGCTCCGACCCGGCCAATCACGCGAGCTTATTGTGCCGGCGCAGCGTTCTTCAAGGCGTCACCCAGTCCCTGATTGCTCTTGGCAGCGCTGCCGCCTTCGATCACGCGCCAGCCATCGTCATAGTGGATGAATCCCACGGTGGAGGTGTACTCGGTGCTTTTTGCGTAGAGGGCCGCTCCTACTTCATTCACCGCAGCCCATCGCCACTGAAAATCAACATCCGCCCAGCTCCCATTTTTGTGGATTCCGGTCACCGTCAGCAGTTCCCTCTGCGCCACCGGCACGCTGATGTACTGAGAACTGGCGGCTGTCGCGGAAACCCAGTCGCGCAGGGCATCGACGCCCAGTGGAGTGATCACCATATCCCAGCAAGGCGGGGAAGTAATTTCAGGCGGACAGGAAACGCCGCTGCCCGTAATCCAGCCGCGCCGCCGTAGCGTCACATATTCAGGCGAGGTGTAGTCTTTATTGGAGATCACGCCGGTTCGCAACCAGAATTGCTGGGTCATCTTGAAGCTGTCGGAGCCGGCAATGAGGTCCGTCGCCAGCCGCCGGGTGAGAAAGTCGCGAGGCGAGCAAGCAACCGTAAGCCACAGCAGCGCGAAGATGATGGCAACTTGCGGTCGTAGCATGCTAGCTGGGGATTGTAACCAAACGTGGGCTTCGACGCGGCAAGAAAGGATGATCGGTGATCTGAGGCTCGAATCTGGCAGCCCACCGGCCCGGAATAGCCGTGTTGCAGGATGGGCACCGCCCCTCTGGCGTCACGCGGTACTCCTGAACAAAATAACCGTGCCGCCTAATCAGCGTGTCGTCACACTGGTGACAGCGGGTGTCTTCGAGGCCGTCCACATTCCCCGGCAAATTTCCGGCATACACGTATCGTAAACCCGCCTTCTTGCCGATCTCCGCCGCCCTCAGCAGATCCCGAGGACGCGTGTTTTCGGGATCGTCCATTTTGTAGTCTTTGTGAAATGCGGTCACATGCCATGGAATGAATGGAGAGACGCTGACCAGAAAATCAGTCAGGCCTTTCAGTTCGCCTTCCGAGTCGTTAAACCCGGGAATGAGCAAGGTCACGATTTCCAGCCAAAGCCCCATTTGGTGCAAGCTCCGAATGGTTTCGAGAATCGGCCCGATTCTCCCGCCAAGCTGGTGATAGTGGCGATCATCGAAGCTCTTGAGGTCGACCTTGTAGAGATCAACCCACGGCCGAATATATTCCAGCACTTGTGGCGTACCGTTGCCGTTTGAAACAAAACCCGTGATGAGGCCGGCAGCCCGTGCCTCCTTGAACACCGCCACCGCCCATTCGCTGGTGATGAGCGGCTCGTTGTAAGTGCTGACCAGAACCTTTGCCCCTTGGTGCAAGGCGTCCTGCACCAGGGCTTCCGGCGAAGCCTGCAGCGGTGGGGACACAGCCTCGGGGTCGCGCAGGGCTTGCGACGTGACCCAGTTTTGGCAATAACCACAATGGAGATCGCAGCCGAGCATTCCAAAGCTGTAGGCCAGCACGCCTGGGTAGGCATGAAAAAATGGTTTTTTCTCGATCGGATCACACTGCACTCCGCCCACGTAGCCCCAGGGAACATACAAAGTGCCGCCCTGGTTGTAGCGGACCTTGCATACTCCGGGCTGGCCTTCCGGAATGGGGCAACAATGTCCGCAGGCATAACAGCGAACCCGATTGTGCTCGAGTTTCTCGTACAGATCACCCTCACGAACGTTCCGGTAAATAATGTCGCGAAGAGTGGACACGGAAAACCTCTGCCAACATTCTAAACCCGCTTCGAAACGCCTAGGGCGGCGTGGGCAGGCGCGGGAAAACCTACTGCGAAGAAGGAACGTTGCCGGCCATTTGGTGGTTATGAAGCCAGTCGTTGGCTTGCTGCTGTGCGGCTAGAATCTCGCTCCGGCTCATGCGGGAGGTGAGAACCGCAACCCGATATTTGCTGGCTTGGTCTCCGCCCGCTTGGGCCAGGGCAGACCAGAAGTAGGCCTTGGTCATGTCCGGCGACACCCCCCTGCCGGCCCAGTAGTAGGCGCCTAACGTGGCCTGGGCCAGGATGTGTCCCCGGTCCGCAGCCAGAGCGAACCAGCGCACCGCCTCGGTGTAATCCTGCTTGACCTCTTCGCCTGTCGCGTAGCGCGCCCCCAAAGCGAACTGTGCCGCGGGATCGCCCTGCTCGGCTAACTTGCGGAGGCCAGCCAAGTCGTTGACTTCGGCAGGCAGACTGAGCGGCCTGGAACTGGCGGTTTGTGGCTCCTGGACCTGAGCGCCGGTTCGAGCCAGGCTAACCCGGCTTGAGATCCAAGGCGCAATCAACCATAACAAGGCGAAGAGGAAAGTCATGGCAGCGGCCGCCAGCAGTATTTTTTGCAAGCGCGGACGAGGCGAAAACTCCACTGCAGCCACGGTTCCGGTCATCACTTCGGAAGGGTGCCGCTCGTGGTTACGAGTCGGCTCGATCGGTCGCGGCTGCATTCCCGTCGAAGGCGCTTTCGGTAGGTCAGGCGACGCAGCCGGAACCTCCGCGCCGCTACCCATGGCGGACACAATGGTTCCGGTCAACTGCTGCAGCTGGCTGATGTCTTGGGGACTGAACGCATACGACTGGGATGAAAATACTTCCAACAGCCCGGCCACCCGGCTCGCCGGCCGGATCGGCACCGCTACGATCGAGCGAACCCCCAGAGCGCGGCAGCTCTCACGATCCACACGGTCGTCCGTTTCAGAATCATCGCAGCGCAAACACCGGCCGGTGCGGACACATTCCCCGGAGAATCCTGAACTCGCCTGCAGCCGCATGCCAAGCGGTGGCGCATCGGAACCGGCGCTAGCCTGGCAAATCATTTCATCGCCCACGGATAGTGCGATCGCAGCTCCAGTAGCGCGAGTCAACACCAGCGCTTGCTCGGCCATCAATTGAAGAGCGGCCTCACGATCGTACCCGCCCGCCTCCACCTCTCTCTGGACTGCATTCATCTCGGCCAGTCGATCGCGGGCAGGCTCGGCAGCGCGGAATGCCTCGTGCCGCGGCACGTCGTTCGCTACGCCCTGCGCTACACCGTGCAATCGAAGCGGGCCGCCGGAAGCACCAGCCGACGCATCAGCATCCGCTGGGGCCGTCCATCCACGAGCATGATCGAAGGCGGTGAGGACATTGACAAACAGCCATTCTCTGAGCTGGCGCAGAGATTGACCGGTCAGTTTCGGAAAACGGATTCCGGCCCGTCCCGAATTATTGGACCAGACCACCCGCCCGGTGGTCCTGATGCGCGTCTTGGTCTCTGAAAGGTCCAGACACAAGTTCAGATTGTGATCGACCTCCAGCGGCGATGCTGTCTGGATAGACACACCATCTTCACTGATGTCCAAAATTTCGCTGAGGTCACGCGACTTCTCCGGGGGAGATCCGTCCAAACTGGTGTAGGCAGGACTGTGCACCATGAGCCGCGCACTGTGACGGCGCTCGGTTACAGGTTTGGATTGCCGGGAAGTGCCGGTCGGCTTGGGCCCGGTGAATTCCATACAAATCTATTAACATATTAACCCAGACAAGTACGCCACACGACAGCCCTTTACCCGCGTGCACCTGGCACGCTAAACCCTTGGTTCATTGTGGCTTAAGCAGTCTGGCGGAGCTGTGGCTGGGGCCTCGAGAGGCGGGACATGGCGGCCACCATCACGCTGGAAAGAAGTTGCATAGTGGCGACGTCGCGGGCAGCAAAGGCGTAAGGAGCGGCCGAGAAGACTTCAAACACGCCGAGGGTGCGGCGAAAATGGCGCAGCGGAGCCGCCAGAATGGATCGCACTCCCAGCCGCTGACAGGCAGCCAGATCCACCTGAGGATTCTTTTCCGCGTCGTGGCAAAGCACAACCTCGCCCGTGCGAACACAATCGGCCGAAATACCAGAATCGGATTGGAGACGAACTCCGAGGTCGGGAGCGGTGCGGCCGGAGCGCGCGCGGCAGACCATCTCATCACCTTTGCGCAGGGCGATCGCCGCGCCACTTGCGCCGGTCAAAGTTTGCGCACGTTCGGCAATCACGCTGATGGCCGGCTCCAAATCAATTTCCGCCCCCAGGGCCGGCACTCCGTAACCTGCGGGCGCGCCTTCGGTTGAAGACGGCGACGCGCACCGGACATGGCTTCGTCCGGGAGCAAGTGAGGCGAACGACACCGGCAAATGATTCTCCAAGTCCGCCGCGGGAGACACAGGTACAGTGCGAAGCAGTTCACGCACCAATCGGTCGAGCTCCGCGTCGGCGATCAGATGCGCGGTCTGCTGGCCGCGCAACGATCCGCCCAACAATCGCGACATACCGATCAGGGATCCACTCCCGCACGCCAGACAGTATGGGGTATTGTTTTCGCTGATTAATTCGCACGCCACGCAAAAGACTGCGGTTTGCAGACCAACAAAGTGAGCGTCGCGCGCCTTGATCCAATCCATATTTCTGAAATTCTCCAAGTATTGAGCGAGATAAGAAAATAAACGGTGCGGTAGCGCACAAACAGTGACGCAGCTGGTTCACCCTGTGGATAAGTGCCTCCCGCTAAAGCATGAAAGCCGTCGCGGCAGAGGCGGAAAGTAAGCCGCGAGGTCGCACTCAAATTTCACCACCAAGGCTAGGGAATACCGAGCCACGCGCTGCCACTCGATGCCAGCCAGGTTCGGATTCGGCTTCGGATTCACTCGGGCCCGAAGCAGGGAGTAGCCGTGCGACGCGTACAGCACATCATCTCGCCAAGCTAGCCCTCGCAGGGCGAGGAAATGTGGCGATGCGGGCCAGCGCAAAAACATTCGGTTCGGGCGTCGGCATCGTGGATGCTTGAATGAATGCCATTCCTCTGCTCGCAGTTCAGCCTTCAGAAGTCAAGGCTCTAAGGCTTTTCAAATCTCAGCCGTCAGTTACAAGTTTTCAGTTCTCAGTTTTGAGGACCAGGTACGGGCCGATTGCCAGCACGTCTATGCGGGTGCGTTTGAAGCAGTCGATCGCCTCTTCCGGAGTACAAACGATGGGTTCGTTTTCATTGAAGCTGGTATTTAGAATCACGGGAATCCCCGTCCTGCGCTCACAAGCCCGGATCAAGTCGTAATAAAGAGGATTCTCCTCCCGGCTCACGGTTTGAAGCCGTCCGGTGTCGTCTATATGGTTGACGGCGCAAAGCTGAGCGCGCTTTTCTGGACGAATCTTGTAAACGTGCAGCATGAACGGGGACGGATGGTCATACTCGAAGTATTCGTTTTGGCGCTCCACCAGAATCGAAGGCGCGAAGGGACGGAACCACTCGCGATGCTTGATGCGGGCATTGAGCACATCTTTCATGTCTGGCAGACCGGGATGGGCGACGATTGAACGATTGCCCAGCGCCCGCGGGCCCCACTCCATCCGCCCCTGAAACCAGCCCACAACATTGCCCGCGGCGACCTGTTCCGCTACCGCCTCGAGTAGGGGCTCTCGCTCCAGCTTACGATAGCTCAGGTTCGCTTTCTTGAGGTCCGATTCGATCCGCGATTCGGAAAACTCCGGTCCTAGGTACGAATTCTTCATCTCGTAGCGGCGAGGCTGGCGCAGAGTGGAATGATAAGTGTGCAAAGCCGCGCCGATCGCCAGTCCTTCATCACCGGCTGCGGGCTGGATCCAGGTCCGTCGAAAAGGAGTTTGCTCAAAGAGCTTTCCGTTGGCAACGCTGTTTAGCGCGCAGCCTCCGGCCATGGCCAGATCTGACAGAGGCACGCGCTGGTGCAATTCCTTGAGCAGGTGAAAGAAGACTTCCTCAAAACGACGCTGCATGGCATAGGAGAGATCCATGTCGCGCTGCGTAATCTCGGCGTGTGGCTCGCGCGGCCGACCAAAAAGCTTCACCATGAAGTCAGAAAAATGGCGCGCCATGCGCACCGTGCCGTCGGGTTGAATTTGCATACCCTGGTTGCTGCCCAGCGGCATAAAGTAACTCAGGTCAAGCTGAAATCCTCCGTCACAGAGATTGACGGCTTCACGGATCCGCTCGCAGTAAGTCTCCTTCCCATAGGGCGCGAGGCCCATAACCTTGCCTTCATCACCGTATTTCTTGTAGCCGATAAACTCACAGATCATGGTGTAGAAACTGCCCAGTGAGTGGGGCAGGAAAACTCGCTCGAGCACTTCAATCTCATTGCCTTCGCACCGCGCCATCATGGTGGAAACGAAGTCGCCGGAACCGTCGTAGCTGAAGCCTGCCGCCTTTTCCCATGGCGAACAGTAGTAAGCGCTCGCGATGTGAGCGATGTGGTGCTCGAGATGATGCTCCTGAAAACTGAGCTTCTTCGGATCAACCTCCAGCGCCTTAGTCAGTAACGAGCGCAGGTCACGCAGGGCTTCCTTACGTTGGCGGAGGCGGATGAAGTTCAGAATTTTGGCGGGATTCGCCAGCGCGTACTGGACTTTTTTTGCCAGGTTGGCGTCGCTGTCCTGACCCACCGCAACCTGGTCCACATCCCAAATTTTCGCGCCGACCGCATCCAGGCACGCCTTAACCGCCAGTGCAGGGAAGCCAGCGTAATGCTTCACCCGGTTCAGGCGCTCTTCCGCAATGGCAAAGACAACTTCTCCATCCTGCACGAGGGCAGCGGAGGCATCAGCGTGAAACATGTTGAGGCCGAGGATCAGCATGATGATCCAGATTCTGAAAATGTCATGCTGTGGCCCGCCCGGCTAAGTCCGCGGCGGTCTGCTTCGAGCCGCCCTCGAGAAAATTCTGCATCCAGAGCTCCAGAGTGAGGAATTGCCAAATCTGCATTGACCAATCCTGGTGCCGCTGCGATGCCCCTCGACGAATGCCCGGACGGCGATGGGGAGGAGCAGGCCTCGTTCGCGAATACGAGACTCGGAAAGCAGGTCGTCGGTCATTTCATTGAGATCATGCGCCAGCCAGTAGTCGATCGGCGCCGCGAAACCGGCTTTCGGTTGGCTCAACCCTTCGCGCGGCAAAGTGTCTTTCATCGCCTTGCCCAATATGTACTCGGTAGTGGAGCGGAAAAGCCTTTGCGCTTCAACTTCGGCGGCACCTTTCAGGCCACGAACTCGGCCAATTCACGATCCAGGAACGGCACCCGAACCTCCACGGAAGACGCCATGCCCAGCATGTCGTTATAAGTGCGATTGAGACTGGCCATGAAAATTTTGGTATCAAGATAAAGCATCTGGTTCGGGAGATCCGAGCCCTCGACGTTCGCAAAGCCGGCGCGATCAGAAGAGTCGGCCCCAGTCGAGATCTCCCCGAAAAAGCGGGAGCATAGAGGGCAAATTTCTGCTTCGCATCCAGATACGTACAGTTCATCATGAAAACGCTCGCTTGAGGAGAGCGAAGCGCCGGAGCCATCTTTTCAACATTCGCACACTTCCCTACACCGGCGTGCCCCGGAAGGCTGGGAAGACCGACTAGACCTCCCGCGATCAGGCGCCGCGGCTGCCCCCGAGAGCATGACCGTCGCCTGCTTGCAGCGCCTCGCGGCACACCAGGTACGCTGCCATAGTGGCAGGGTCAGCCGTGGGTTCGTACATGTGCCATATGATG
>Ga0070706_100000848_pt1 | contig 33696 bp, 23 predicted proteins | sample KBSK5501metaG_FD_65476 | JGI IMG/M metagenome (GOLD analysis project Ga0070706, IMG submission 65476) | Corn, switchgrass and miscanthus rhizosphere microbial communities from Kellogg Biological Station, Michigan, USA - KBS K5-50-1 metaG | ecosystem: Host-associated > Plants > Roots >... | reverse complement strand
CGCAGGGTCGGCGACAGACACCACCGCTGCGCATGAGACCAGGATCAGCCCCAGCGCCACGATTCTGCGGCGCGTCCAGGAGGAACGCATTGGCATCGTGCTCCTCCGCGCATACCCACGCGCCACGATCAACAATATGATTCGCGCGCCACCGATTTATCGCGGATTATCGCGCGCCCAGCACACGCTCATAGGTGAAGCGCACGCGCGGATCGCTCATGTCCCATGTCGCGGTCTCGGCGTCTACCGCCTCGGGATGGGTGCGGCGAATGTCGCGCAGCGCGTTGCCAGCCGAGTGGCGCACGTACTCGCTCTCGTCGGCGCGCAGCGCCGCCAGCCGCTGGATCGCCTCGGCGGGGCGCTCGTAGAAGTAGCGGCGGCTCTTGCTCGTCCACGGACGCAGCCCCTCGCTCACCGCGCGCCGCGCATTCGGATGTGTGTCGACTAGCCACGCGTCGATAGTAGGCAGCGCTGCCTCGTAGCCTATCGCGGCGCAGTAGGTGTCGAACGCCTGCGCCAGCGCCTCCTGCGCCTCCCAGCTGGGATCGAGCGTGGCGCGGCCATGCAGTGTAAGCATGTTCGCCGGGCGCGCGCCCGCCGTGAACCCCAGCAGATAGATCGCCAGCATCCGCCGTTTTGTATCCTCCGAGCTAAGTTCCTGCTCCGCGACCATCGCCACCTCGTCTGGCGTCCCCGTCGCCGCCAGCCGCTGCGCCAGCGCGCGCGCCTTCGACCACCCCAGCCCCTCCAGCGATGGAATTGGGTCCATGTCGGCGCTCTCTGCCTACTCTATATCTATGTACATCTATCAGCAGGGGCGCGATCTAACACGCCCACTTGGGCCAGCGCACGAAGACAACGACGTCATACCAGATCATGCCGGGGTAGTGACGTTCGGCGCGGGCTTCAGCCCGCCGTTTCCGTGCTCCGGCTCTTCAGAGCCGAGAGCGCTTTCGAACATGATCAAGACGAAATTGGCGCCTGTCCATCGCCTGTGTACTGCCAAGGCGCCTGCAAATACAGCGCCCAGGCTTCGTATCCCAGGCGCTGTAACGGCGTTCCGACCACGACTCCTGCGTCACGACTTATTTGCGGAAGAGGCGGTCGTAGTGCTCGCCGACCACATCCGCGGGGAAGAGCTTGAGCAGGTTGAATGCGGCGACGCCGAAGACTACCCAGTCAATGCCGGCCTCGGCGGGAATGCCAAGAAGGTCCAGACCAGCGGTTGGGACAGCCGCAAGGACATCAACAGCCATCTCGGGGAAGATCAGGCCCGCCAGTAGCGCGCCGATCAGGCCGACGAAAGCGAACTTCGGCAGCCAGTGGACGCGCCGGTCGCTCAACACGGCCCCGGTCAGCGCGAACGTCTTGCCCAGGTGTAGGAGCATACTCAGGGGGTTCACGCCAGAGGTCGCCTTCTGTGTGGCCCCAGTCGTCGTTGATTGTGGCATCCCGGTTCCCTCGCTTCTTCTTGCCGCCTCGCGCGGTGGAGCGGCGCGAGCGTTTAGGGTATTGTATCCAGTCGCGCCAGCCGCGTCCAGCGCGCTCGACTCAGGGGCGCCTCACGTCGTGCCCGCTCGTGTCGGCTCGTGTCCGTACATGTCAGTCGCCGACCTGCTCTCCAGAGAACAAGTACGCAGAGCGGCGGCAGGGGTTGAAGGCGGCGCCGCGCGGAATGGACCTCGATGGCGCCACTAATGGCGCCCATCCAGCAGGATTGCTACAATGGAAGGGCAATGGCGCACGATGATCCCGCCTGATGATCCCGCCTGATGATCCCGCACGCGATGGCGCGTCGATTCCGTCCACGGCGCGACGGTGAGGAGTATCTCCCGAAGTGAAAGTCCTTGGACGGCTGGCCGTCTTTCCCGTGATTCCCGAACGCATCGCGCGCCTGCGTGAGCTTGCCTATAACTTATGGTGGAGCTGGAACGCGGAGGCGAGCGCGCTCTACGCCAGCATTGATCCCGCACTCTGGGACCGCGTGGAGCACAGCGCGGTGCGCATCCTCTGCGACGCTGATGGCGAGACGCTGGCGCGTTGCGCCGCCGATCCCGACTTCCTCGCTCGCTACGACGCCGTCATCGCCGCCTTCGACGCCTACATGCAATCCAGCGACACCTGGTTCAGCCGCGCGCATCCCGAGACGGCCAACCGCGTCATCGCGTACTTCTGCGCCGAGTTTGGGCTGCACGAGTCGCTGCCGATCTATTCCGGCGGCCTGGGCATCCTCGCCGGCGATCACTGCAAAGAAGCGAGCGACCTGGGCTTGCCCTTCGTCGGCGTCGGCTTCCTGTATCCACAGGGTTACTTTCGCCAGCGCGTCACCGCCGGTGGCCAGCAGGAGGCGATCTACGATAAGCTGAGTCTCTCGCAGGCCCCCGCGACGCCCGCGCTGGACCCAGAGGGCCGCGAGATCCGGATCAGCGTGGAATTGCCTGGGCGGACGGTCTACGCCAAGGTCTGGCGCATCCAGGTCGGGCGTGTCCCGCTCTACCTAATGGACACCGATGTGGACCCCAATGGCCCCAGCGACCGCACGCTCTCGGCGCGGCTCTATGGCGGCGACCACGAGGTGCGCATCGCGCAGGAGATCGTGCTCGGCGTCGGCGGCGTGCGGACGTTGCGCGCGCTGGGAATCGACGCGTCGGTCTGGCACATGAATGAGGGGCACTCCGCGTTTCTCGGCCTGGAGCGCTGCCGCGAGCTCGTCCAGGGGCTGGAGGTTCCCTTCGAGGTCGCGCGCGAGATCGCCGCGGCCAACGCCATCTTCACCACACATACCCCCGTCGCAGCGGGCAACGATGTCTTCAGCTTCGAGCTGGTGGACCGCTACTTCGCCGACTACTGGCCGCAACTCGGGCTGGACCGCGAGGCCTTTCACCAGCTCGCGCGCGAGGAGGTGGACTGGGGCGCTGGCTTCAGCATGACGGTGCTGGCGCTCCGGCTCTCGGCGCAGCATAACGGGGTAAGCAAACTGCACGGCGACGTCTCGCGCGCGATGTGGCGCTTCCTGTGGCCCCAGATCGAGGAGGAGGAGGTCCCCATCGGCTCGATCACCAACGGCGTGCACACGGCGACCTGGCTGGCCCCACGGCTCGGCGCGCTGTATGGGCGCTATCTCGGCGCGGACTGGTACGCGCGGCTGGATGATCCGGGCGCCTGGAGCCGCATCAACGAGATCCCTGATGGGGAGCTGTGGGAGACGCACCGCAAGCTCAAGGGCGAGTTGATCGCCTTTGCGCGCGCGCGCACCGAACGCCAGCGCTGGCGACATGGCGAGGGCCGGGCGGCGCTGGCCGCGGTGGGGCGGCTGCTCAATCCAGCGGCGCTGACCCTGGGATTCGCGCGCCGCTTCGCGACCTATAAGCGTGCGACGCTGCTCCTCCGCGATCCGGAGCGTCTCGCGCGCCTGCTGCACAACCCGGAACGCCCCATACAGATCATCTTCGCGGGCAAGGCGCACCCGGCGGATGGCGCCGGGCAGGAGTTCATCAAGCAGGTGTACGAATACTCGCGCCGGCCAGCGTTCGCCGGGAGCATTGTGTTCCTGGAGGATTACGACATCGACATTGCGCGGCAGCTGGTCGGCGGCGTGGACGTCTGGCTGAACACGCCGATCCGTCCGTACGAGGCCAGCGGCACCAGCGGCGAGAAGGCCGGGCTGAACGGCGTCCCCAATTGCAGCATTCGCGACGGCTGGTGGGATGAGGCGTACACGGGCAGCAACGGCTGGGCGGTGGGCGACGCGCGCGAGTATCAGGACGCCGAGACCCGGGATGACGCCGACGCCGACGCGCTCTATACGCTGCTGGAGCGCGAGATCGCGCCGCTGTATTACGATCGCGGGCTGGACGAGATACCGCACAACTGGCTCGCGGTGATGAAGGAATCTATCCGCACAGTCGCGCCCGCCTTCAGCATGCGGCGGATGGTCAAGGAGTATACCGAGTCGCTCTATCTGCCCGCGCTGGCCCTCGGCGCGCGGATCGACGCCGACCACTATCGTCTGGCGCGCGAGCTGGTCGAGTGGAAGCGGCGCGTGCGTGAGCACTGGAACGATCTCTCGCTCCAGGTGGAGGGGCCGCGTGATGGGCAGATACAGATCGGCCAGCCCATCGCGGTGACGGCGTATGTGCGCCTGGGCGCGCTCACGCCAGCCGACGCGCGTATCGAGCTGGTCTATGGACAGGATGAGGACGGCGAGGCGCGCGGGCGCTGTGTCGTCGAGATGAAGCGCGAGGGCAGGGCGGAGCACGGAGTCTACCACTACACGGCCAGCATCCATCCGGAGACGAGCGGCAGCCTGGTCTACGGCGTGCGTGCGACGCCGACGCATCCGGGGCTGGCGCATCCCTATGAGATGGGGCTGGCGCGCTGGGCCTAGCAGGGCCGAATGGCGGCGGCGTAACTGAATAGCGTAGACTAAAACATGCGAGGGCAAACCTCTCATCGGTCGGTCGAGAGGAGGTGGTTGTATGGCCACGGACCTGCTCGAGCGTGACGAGTATCTCCTCGCGCTGGAGAAGTCGCTGCGCCAGGCCGTCGCGGGACATGGGCGCACCGTGCTGGTCAGCGGCGAGGCGGGGATCGGCAAGACCTCCCTCGTCGAGCGTTTCGTCGCGCGCGCTCCCGCCGGAACGCGCACGCTCTGGGGCGCGTGCGAGGCGCTTTTCACCCCAAGCCCCCTCGGCCCCCTCTACGATATCGCCCAGCAGACGCAGGGCCCCCTACGTACGCGGCTGGAAGGCCACACGAACCGCGCCGCGCTCTTTGCCGCCGTCCTCGACGAACTTTCACAGGCGCCCACCATCCTGATCATCGAGGATGTCCACTGGGCCGACGAGGCAACGCTCGATCTGCTCAAATATCTTGCCCGCCGCATCGCCCGCACACCCGCGCTCCTCATCCTCACCTGGCGCGACGACGAGATTGACAAGCGCCACCCCCTGCGCCTCGTCCTCGGCGACCTCCCCGCGCGTGACCTCCTGCGCCTACGCCTGCCCCCCCTCTCAAAGGAAGCCGTCGCCACCCTTGCCCATGAGGCCGCCCGGCCGGCCGGCGATCTGTACCTCGCCACCGGCGGCAATCCCTTCTTCCTCACCGAAGCGCTCGCCAGCGACGCCCCCGGCGTCCCCACCAACGTCGCAGACGCCGTCCTCGCCCGGATCGCGCGCCGTTCGCCGGAGGCCCAGCGTCTCCTCGAACTGGTGGCGGTCGTCCCCAACCGCATCGAGTCCTGGCTCCTCGAAGCCATCAGCGCCAACGAGAGCGCGCACGAGAACGAAGCCCTTGAGGAGTGCCTGGCCGCCGGCATCCTGCGCCTGGATGGCGATGCCGTCGCGTTCCGCCACGAGTTGGCGCGACAAGCCGTGGAAAGCACGCTCTCCCCTACGCGGCGGCGATCGCTCCATGCCGCAGTGCTGCGCGCCTTGCTTGAGCATGGCGAGAAGGCTGGCTCCGAGCATGCGTCGTTGGCCCGGCTGACGCATCACGCCGCCGCCGCCGAGGACGCCGCGCTCGTCTGGCGGTTCGCCCCGGAGGCGGCTCAACAAGCCTCGGCGCAAGGGGCGCACCGGGAGGCCGCGGCGCACTATCAGACGGCGCTACGTTACATTGACAGTCTGGATTCTGAACGACGGGCTGAACTGCTGGATGAGTTGTCCCAAGAAGCGTATCTCAGTGGGCATATCAAGGACGCGGTACAGCCCTGCGAGGCGGCGCTCGCGCTCTGGAAGACCCTGCGGCGGCAGGAGTCGGTAGGCCGTGATCTGCGCCGGCTCTCGCGCCTCAACTGGTTTCTCGGCAGGCATGCGGAGGCCGAGCGGTATGGGCTGGCGGCCGTGGAACTGCTCGAAACACTGCCTGTCGGACGGGAACTCGCAATGGCGTACGCCAATATGGCCAATCTGCGTATGGTGGAGAGTGATACAGCCCAGACTGCCTTATGGGGAGAACGCGCCATCGAGCTGGCGGAGCGACTCGATGATAGTGAAACCTTGAGCTACGCGCTCAATAGCGTGGGAACAGCTCAGTTGGAAGATGACGACGACCGCGGGTGGGCGCAGTTGAAGCGCAGCCTGGCGATCGCGCTGGAGCATGGCTATGAGGAGCACGTCGCGCGCGCCTATGGTAACCTCTCCGGCAACATGATCGGGCGCCACAACTACCCACAGGCCGGGATCTACATCAAGGAGGGCATGGCCTACTGCGCCGAGCATGATCTTGGCGCATGGGGGCATTATCTGCAGGGACAGCAGTCCCATCTACGCCTCGCTCAAGGTGACTGGGAAGGCGCGGAAGAAGACGCCACCGCCATCTTGAACGTCCCGTGGGAAGATACGACGAATCGTGCTCCGGCGCTGCTCGTTCTCGGTAAGGTGCGGGCGCGTCGGGGTGACCCCGGCGCCGAAGCCGCGCTCGACGAGGCGCACGCCACCGCGCAGAAAGCTGGCGTTCTGCGGACTGGTGTGATGGACAGCTTTGTGTTACTCGCCGCCGCACGGGCGGAATGGCGCTGGTTGCAAGGGGATCGCGAGCAGTGCGTAGCGGAGGCCGACGCGGGCTTTCAACTGGCGCTGAAGCACATCTATCCTTGGTACGTCGGAGAGGTGGCGATCTGGCTCTGGCGCTGCGGCGCCTTGCATGAAGCGCCCCCGAACACCTTTGCCCCCTACGCGCGACAGATTGGCGGCGACTGGCGCGCGGCGGCGGACGCCTGGGAGCAGCTTGGCTGCCCCTACGAGCAAGCCCTCGCCCTCCTCAACGGCGATGAAGAAGCACAGCGCGCCGCCCTGGCGATCTTCGAGCGCCTGGGCGCCGCTCCGGCGGCGGAGATCGCCCGCAAACGACTGCGCGCCGCCGGTGTGCGGGGATTGCCACGCGGCCCCCGTCCCGCCACTCAGGCCAATTCCGTCGGCCTTACCCCGCGCCAGTTCGAGATCCTGCTCTTGCTGGCCGAGGGCTTGCACAATAGCGAGATCGCCGACCGCCTCTCGACCACGCCCAAAACGGTCGAACACCACGTCTCGGCTGTGCTGGCCAAGCTGCACGCGCGCTCGCGCGCCGAGGCGGCGCGTCTCGCCTATGAGTTGGGGCTGATCCCCCACACCGCCACGGCGCCCCTCTCTAATATAGGGGTGTGACGCGCCCCAACATGGGTGCTTCCTCCGATGTGGCGCACAACTCCGCGCAGGTATGCTGCTCACACCTGGACACGTGAGACGCGAAGATCGCGTCAGGCCAGGCAACAAGAAGAGCAGGAGAGCCGCATGCCGCGCTATCTGATCGAGCGCACCTTCTCCGACGGTCTGCACATCCCCCTCACCGAGGAAGGCGCGAACGTCTGTCGCACCGTGGTCGCCAACAACAGCGACGACCTGGTGACCTGGATCCACTCCTACGTCACCGACGACAAGTCGAAGACCTACTGCATCTACGACGCGCCCTCGCCCGAAGCGATCCGCCGCGTCGCCCGCCGCAACAACCTGCCGGTGGACAAGATCATCGAGGTGCAGGTACTCGACCCCTACTTCTACCGCTGACACTGCATCCACCTGGAGGAGCGGCCTTTTCGGCCCCTCTCTGTCGGGGCGCGACAGATCGCGCCCGTCCGCTGGAGCGAGATGGTAGTGAAAGACCTGCGCCAGGCTCCAAGGCGGAAACCACAAAGGAAAGAACCAACATGCGCGCTCTCAAGTATGCTCTCGCGATTGTCCCCGTGGTCGTCACCGTGCTGGCGCTCACCGTCGGCGTGGTCGGCGCCACTCAGGCCACGCATGCTACTGGCCGCGTGAGCCTGGACGATGTGCGCGGCGCGACCGCCCGCTACCACCGCCTCGCCGTCGCCACCGCGCAAGGGTATGGGCTGCTCACGGACAAGAACGGCATCGCCTGCATCGCCAACCCCGGCGTCGGCGCCATGGGCGTCCACTACGTCAACGGCGACCTGGTCGGGACCACCGAGGTCAATCCTCGTACGCCAGAGGCCCTCGTCTACGAGCCGGAGAAAAACGGGCAGTTGCGTCTGGTGGCCGTCGAATACGTCACCTTCCAGGCGCAGTGGGACGCCACGCACACTGCTCGGCCCACGCTCTTTGGCCAGCCCTTCATGCTGACGCCGGAGGGCAACCGCTTCGGCCTGCCCGCTTTCTATTCGCTGCACGCCTGGATCTGGAAGCACAACCCCGCTGGCATGTTTGCCATGTGGAACCCCACCGTCCATTGCAACTCGGCTGCTGGCGCGTAGCGTTCCACAAGCCCAGCGCGAGCGTGGAGCGCACGCTTGTCGGCCAGTGCGCTGGCCATGATCTGCGCTTCCTGCTCGCTTCCCACTCGCTACCGGCTGCTAGAGCAGCAAGAAGTGCTTGATCTTGTCTAGATCTTGTCTGGCGCCGCCCTCGTCCCCATCGTGGTCGCCGTCTGCCTCAGGTTCTCCTGGGGACTGCGCCGCGCACGCGCTCCGGCGTGTCAGTCGCTCTGTCAGTGCGATTGCACGAGCGCCCACCGCACCCCACAGCACCGGCGCCTTAGGCCGAAAGAGGGAAGACCATGACCCGCAGCACGCACATGAACCACACACCAGCCACCGCACCCACAGCCACCAATCCACCCTGGCGTCGCGTCGCCGCCAGCCTCGTCGCGCTCGCCTTGCTGAGTGTCTTCACGCTCAGCCTCGCCAGCGCCGCGGGCGGCGCCAAAGCAGGCGCTTCCGCCACCACCGCCGAGCCGCCCAAGGTCTATCAGCCCAGCGGGCATGGCGCCGCGCTGGCGCATGGTGTAGTGGACATGGCCAAACTGCCGGTCTTGCAGCCCCACACTGTCACGAGCGTGCAGAAACCGGTTCTGCCCCCGCTCGACGCCCTTACCCCGGCCCAACGCCAGGCCTACAACAACAAGGCGCGCAAGGCAGCGCCCACCCCGGCTCCCGGCGCCCAGCCGACGCAACCAGCCACGACCGCTCCCAAGTTCGTCGGTGGAGGGTCTGTCCCGTTGCTGGTCAAGCAATACGAGGGGTTGAGCAGCACCCAAGCGGGCGGCGGAACCGGTAATGTCGCCCTCGCCACCGATCTGAGCTACCTCATGGAGGGCGTGGACAACGCCATCGCCATCTTCCGGACGGCGACGGGCGCGCTGGCGTACGGCCCCTACGCCCCGCAGAGCTTCTTCGCCCCCGTCTACCATGCCGGCGACACCTTCACCAATCCCCAGATGTACTACGACACCATGCGCGACCGCTGGATCGTGCTGTATCTGGAGGTCGCTCCCAGCGGCGTGGTGACCTACCTCGATCTCGCCGTGAGCCAGTCGAACTCGCCCACCCAGCCTACTCCCGGCTCCCAATACAACGTCTACCAGTTCGCCACCAACTTCGTCGTGGGGATCTCCACCTTCTGCGGCTACGAGACGCTGGGAGTGGATTACTACGGGATCTACATTACCTGCGCCAATTACTTGTCCAGCATAAAGGGGTTCATGGGCAACACAGTCCTCGCCATTGACAAAGCGCCGCTGCTCGCTGGCGCGGCGAATCCGGTGACCTATTGGTGGAACGACGCAGTCAAGACCGCCAATGACGCTGGACCGGCGCTGGCGCTGAGTCCGGCGCTGGAAGAGGGGGTGCAGGATGGCGAGTTCATCGTCGCCACCAATGAGGGCTGGGGCGATTTAAGCAACAACCTCACGGTCTGCGCGCTGACCAACCAGCGCAATATCGCCACCACCCAGCCTACCCTCAGTTGTCTGCACAGGCCGCTGGGCATGTCCTACAAGGATCCCATCCCGGCGCATCAGCTAGGTGGTTCCACCTTCCCTGTGAGCATTGGGACCAACCAGGTGTACTACAAGGCTGGACGCCTCTTCCTCGCCTGGACCACAGGGCTCAGGGGAGCATTTTTAGAGGACCAGGACGCGATCTATTGGGCGGAGGTCCGGCCAGAGCTGGCAAGCAACCCGCGGACGCTATCCGGCGTCGAGGTGACCCAGCAGTCTATCGTCTCTTCTTCCCTGTTTCCCGCCCTCGAGGATTACTACACGCCCAGCGTCGTGGGGACGGATGAGGACGACATCGTCCTTGTCTTCAACCGTTCGAGTACGTCTGCCTACCCAGGCATCGCCTATACCGGGCGCAAGGCGAGTGACGCTCATAACGCGATGGCAGGGAACGCCACCGTGATCACCGGGACGCACGCGACCACGACGACCTGGGGCAAGTATTCCGCCTGCGCCATCTCGCTCAACTCGGTGACGCGGGGCACCATCTGGTACGCCGCCGAGTACACCGGCGCGACCGCCGACCCTGGCTGGAATACCCGCCTCATCAACCTGCGCGCCGAGTAGCCGCTGTCGGCTCGAAACCAGTGCGCGACCATGGGGACGTGTGTGGCGTCCCCCATCTGCATCTGGAACGACAGCGCGCTGGTCGTCTGGCGCCAGCGACGGCGCCTCCTGAGCCCTCCACTCACCTCGACCGCCGGGCCGCAAATACAGGTATAGTAGCGGCGCACAGCGCACAGTACACGGCGCCGTCACTATTCGATCTGCGGGGATGGCGGTGAAAGGCGCATAGAGTATCCACATTTTGCGATTGCGAGCCCAAGGACGACCCCTGACGCTGCACGTGCAGGGCTAAGCCACTGAGTGGGTGAGCCACCGTTCACATGGTACGCTGACGCCGGAAATGAAGGGCTCTCGTGATCGTGCAGCACGTAGCGTATGTCGCCGACGGGCGTCATCGTGCGAATGTGGCGGAGAAGTGCGCATAGAGTATCTATCCCTGGCGGGGCATGGGTGGTGCGGCGGAGGGTGGATCCCAAGCGCGCCGAGAAGGTGCTATCAGTGCTCTCAGACGCCCAGACGGACGCCCTATTCGCTGCCTGTAGGACTGCGCGGGATAGAGCGATATTGGCTGTGCTCCTGGACACGGGCGTACGCGCCGGAGAGCTAACCGGGCTGACGATGGACCGGGTGCTCTTCAGTCCAGATGACGCCTACTTGCTCGTGCGCGGGAAGGGCAAGAAGCAGCGCGAGGTAGGACTGGGCAGACGGTCCCGCATGCTCCTGCACAAGTACCTCCCAGGACAAGGGCCGGGGTGGCGTCGGAGCCTGTGTTCGTCGGGAGGGCAGGCACGGCGCTACAGCCAGAGGGACTTGACCGCATGCTGTACAGGCTCAGGGACCGCGCGGGACTCCAGGGTATCCGGGGAGGCGCCCACGTCTGGAGACACACGCACGCCTACCGCTACATCGCCGCCGGGGGGACCTATTCCGACTCGCGCGGCTGATGGGCCGTAGCAGCGTAGTAGTCACGCAGGGATACTTGACCGCGTTCTCAGCACGGGAAGCACGGCGGGGGTACTCGGTACTGGACGGGGGCGCTGGGTGAAGTACATGGAGAGGGCGCGCTGGGAAGCGGCAAGACTCGCCGGGGGACGCGCAGGGGCTAGAGCAGGGAGACGGGGTGGGACTTGGGGGGACCTCTGGGAACACGGGGGGAAGCTCGCACGGGCCTATGCGCGGCGGTATGCTCCGGCAGGGTCACACCGAGAGTATGCGCGACTGGTGCTGTCCTATGGACAGGCCTACCTGGACATGGCTGGGGCCGATCAACTGGACGCGCCGGGGCAGTGGTAGGAGGGGGACCCGGACAGGACCAGACGACCAGCGCAGGAGTCCACCGAAGGGCGCGCAGGGACTAGAGTGAAGGACGTGAAGGCCCTCCTGGACCTGGGGCGCGCGAAGGCGGACCGCGCATGCTAATCGGGCTGGATAGGCTCGACCAGGTTCAAGGTTGCGCGATGAGATGCGCCCTTGCACGCTTTCCAATGGAGGCCAGGGTAGGGGGTGTGAGCAGGCATGCTCGCCTCTCACCCTAAACAACCTGTAGCCTCCCCTGGCCAGGGAGACGCCGATCTAGACCGCGTGTGAGCGGCGACACGCCCGAACTTCAGCCGCCGGTATAGTCGGTCTTAGGGCCGTTGGCGGGCGGGTCCAGTTTCACTTCCCGCCGATACTCTCGGCGAGCTGGTTTTCAGCAGCCCGACGGGCCAATATGAAGGCTTCCTGAAGCGGCTGCCCCACGGCACTGCTCGCGGCCACTTGCTCAAGAATTCGTCAAGTGGTGTCGTCAAGCCGCCTGGCGGGCTAGCGCGCGATGATGAAGCGGGGCATATCCGGCAAACAGGAGCACTCGGTTTGCCAGAGGGACAGGCAGACGAAGGGCCGCGAGGAGCAACGCAATGAGTGTATCCTGCTCGGGCGACTTCTGGCCTCGCTCAATCATCGAGATATAGTTCTTTGCTAACCCCGCATAGTCAGCCACCTCCTGTAGCGTCAACTCTTGCGCAGCGCGTAGGCGTCGCAACACATCCGATAGGTGTTCAGTCTCATGCAGCCATGAGACCAGATCAGAGCCTTGCATATCAGGTCGCTTCTATGGGACAGGAGATGAAGACCACCGAGGAGCGCGCCTGCGCCCGATAGCTCTCCTGTCCTGTCGCCAACGGCGCTGGGGGGTCGGCGAAATCATCGGGGCTGGGCAGGGCTGTGTCAATAAGTCGTCGCCATTCATAACCGCGCCCGGTTGGTGGCAACTCGAAGTCGAGCGGCTCCCAGTAGGCGTTGAGCGCGACATGCAGATGCTCCTGACAGTCCACATGGGACAGTTCATAGGCCAGAGCGTGTGAGCCATCGCCCCAGTCCGGCTCGTTCAGCCGCACGCCGTGGTAGACAATATCGGCGCCGCCGGGAAGGTTCCAGAATGCGCGGTCCATGAAGAGGCGCATGCTCTGATGCGTGCGTAAGAGGCCGCCTGTGAAGCGCAGCAGCCCAGCGTTTCGTGTGACGAGGTCCCAGTCGAACCAACTGACCTCGTTATCCTGCACATAGGCGTTGTTGTTGCCGCGCTGCGTGCGCCGCGCCTCGTCGCCCATTAGGAGCATCGGCCGCCCCTGCGAGAGAAACAGTATCGTGAGGAAGTTGCGGATCTGACGTTCGCGCAACGTCTCGACAGCGCTATCCTCGGTCGGCCCCTCCGCGCCACAGTTCCAGCTATAGTTCTGATCGGAGCCGTCGTGGTTGTCCTCACCATTCGCGTCATTGTGCTTGCTGTCATAGGAGACGAGGTCGTTGAGGGTGAAACCATCGTGCGCGGTAATGAAGTTGACGCTGCGGCTCGGATCGCGTCCTGGCTGGTGATAGAGGCTCGCGCTACCCATCACGACGTCGGCCAGCTCGATGACGAGGCCCTGGTCACTCTTGACGAACTGGCGCACGGTGTCGCGGTATTGCCCGTTCCACACGGCCCAGCGGTCGCCAACGAAGGTGGCCACCTGATAGAGTCCGGCGGCGTCCCAGGGTTCGGCGATGATCTTCGCGCCTGCCAGCGCCGGATCGGTCTCGATGTCCCAGAGAATAGGCGGATCCGTCAGTGGGTGTCCCTCTTCGTCGCGCGCGAGCACGGAGGCGAGATCGAAGCGGAAGCCATCCACGTGCATATGCTGCACCCAGTGGCGCAGGCAATCGAGGATCATGCGGCGCACGATGGTCTCATTGGCGTTGATGGTGTTGCCCGTGCCGGTGTCGTTGATGTAGACAGCGGGATTGTCCGGGTCGAGCAGGTAGTAGGTCGGATTGTCGAGGCCGCGCAACGAGAGGGTCGGTCCGGTCGCCTCCACCTCCGCTGTGTGGTTGAAGACCACGTCGAGGACGACCTCGATGCCCGCCCGGTGCAGCGCTTTCACCATATCGCGGAACTCGTCGACCGCGCCCAGCGCATCGGCGCGTGAGCTATAGCCAGCGTGCGGCGCGAAGAACGCGATTTGCTGATAGCCCCAGTAGTTGACATGCCCGACGGGCGCAGCATAGGGATCGAACTGTTGGACCGGCATCAATTCGACCGTCAGGACGCCGAGATCCTTGAGATAGGGGATCTTCTCGATCAGCCCCGCGTAGGTTCCGCGCAGCGATGGCGCGAGACCTGAGTTGGGATGGCGCGTGAACCCACCAACGTGCATCTCATAGATAGCCGCGTCCACGAATTGGCGCTGGATCGGCGTGTCACCCTCCCAGTCGTAAGCGTCCAGATCGACGACGACGCTCTTCATCGCCAGCGCGCAGTTGTCGCCGGGCTGGCTCGCCGCTTGTCGCGCTTCCAGCGTCTGCCCCCCGATCACGCAGACGGCGTACGGATCCACCAACACTTTCTGCGGATCGAAGCGTAGCCCCTGGTCGGGTTGGTTCGGCCCGTAGGCGCGGTACCCATACAACTGTCCCGCCGCGACGCCCTCCAGCAGCGCATGCCAGTAGTGGTAGGTATGGTGGTCGTCGCCCTCCAGCCGGATGATCCGCGCGGGCGCCGGGTCGTCGGCGTGATCGAAGAGCAGCAGCTCGATGGCGGTCGCCGTACGCGAGTAGACGCTGAAGTTGACGCCTTCAGGCATGAACGTCGCCCCGATGGGATTCGCCGCGCCTGGTAACACCTCGACCATATGACACGCCTCGGTTCTCTCTGTGGTCTCCTTGGGACGCATCACTCAGATACCTGCCGCTTGCGCGCCTTTAACTGGCTGGGCGCCGCGCCGGACGACGACGAACGCCAGCGCGCCCAGCGCCAGCGCGACGACTACCGCCCAGCCATAGAGCGCGCTCAGGCTCAGCCCTGCATTCTCCTGCAACGGTCCGACGCCAAACGCGGCGATGCCATACCCCATCTGATAGAAGGCGATGACGAAGCCGGAGACGGCGGCGGCGATAGTCGTCAGTTCCTTCTGCCCGAAGCTGATCGTCAGCGGGAGCAGCGCGGAGCAGCCAAGCCCAGCCAGCCCGAAGGCCAGTATCCCCTGCGCGACGCTGCCGCTCTGGAGCCGCGTGAGGATGGCAAAAGCGAGGGCGATCACAAACGGCAGGACCACGTAGGCGCGGCGCTCCGGAAACAACTTCTCGATGAACGCGAAGAGCAGACGCCCGACCGTCACCATCGCCCAGAAGGCAGTGAGCGCGACGGAGGCGATGGTCGTTGACGCCCCCAGCGATTCGGTCATATACAGCGTCGCCCAGTTGCCGTTCATCGTCTCGACGATGCCATAGAGCAGGGCAAAGGCCGCAAACACCCAGAAGCGCGCGGGCAACGCGGGCGTGCCCTGCGCCTCCGCCCCTTCGCCAGCGCGTAGCGGTAGCCGCAAACTAAACACCAGCAATCCAGCCAGCAGGATGGCGACGCAGAGTGGCAGGCCCCACCAGAAGCCCAGCCCGGTAAAGAGCGCCACGAAGACGGGCGCGAGCGCGGTTCCCAGCCCCAGCAGCGCATTAAGGATCAGTACCGCTGAATCCACGCGCTCAGGAAAGGAGGACGCCGCCAGGGTATTGAGCGCCGGGACTGTCAGCCCGAAGCCCAGGCCGAGGCTCGTCGTGGCGAGCAACAGCATCAGGTAGGCTAGCGAGCCATTGCCGATGGCCCCCTGACTGAGCACGAGCAGGAGCATCGCGAGCAGGTTGGCGACCAGCCCCAGCAGGAAGATGCGTTTGGCGCCGAGGCTGCGTGTCATGCCCGCGCCCAGCAGCGCGGCCAGAATCGCGGTTATCGCTTGTGGCAGAAACATCGCGCCGTACTGGGTGCTGGAGAGGTTATAGTACTGCGGGCTGGTGAAGACGGCGCTCGCGGCGGGGAAGGTCACGAGCGCGACGCCCTGTACGAGGCCCGCGCCATAGACGGCCGCGACCTCCGCCCGCTCCGCCATCGGACTCTCCTCACCGCGTTCCAGTTCACGCGGGTGCCCGCTGACCTTACACCAGACGCGCCAGGATGTGGTCGCCAACGCGGATCGCATTGGCCATGGCGGTCAGCGCCGGATTGACCGCGCCGATGCTCGGCATGAAGCTGGTATCGACGACGTAGAGGTTATCTAGCTCGTGCGCCCTGCAGTTGGCGTCAAGGACGGAGGCCGCCGGATCGGTCCCAAAGCGCGCCGTTCCCGCCTGATGCGCCACGCCGCCGATCTCGATCTCGTTCTTCATATACAGGTTGCGCGGGATGAGGTGGTCGTGCATGTCCAGGCGGCCGAGCATCGACTTGAGCTGGTCATAGAGCCGCTGCTTGGCGGTCTGATTGCTGGGCGTGTAGGTCAACCTAATGGCGCCATCAGTCTCCAGCGTGACACGGTTCTCGGCGCGCGGCAGATCCTCCGTCGAGAGCCAGAAATCAACCGCGTGCTTCGCCACGTCGTCCAGACTAAACATCGGCGCGAGGCCCGCCTCGATGGGCTTTTCACCTTTGTACATCGGCCCCTGTGACTTCCCGACCATCTGGATGTTGCCCATCGGATACTCGAAGCCGTCCATGCCGAAATAGAAGTCGTTGAGGCCGAGGGTCTTCTGGAACACCGTCGGGTTTGGCTCTTTCGAGACCGCCAGCACCGCGACGCTGTTGTGATACATGTAGTTGCGCCCGACCTGATCCGAGCTGTTGGCAAGGCCGTGCGGGTACTTGTCGTTCGCCGAGAGCAAGAGCAGCTTCGCGGAGTTCGCCGCGCCACACGAGACCACGATGATGTCGCCGCTGTAGGTCTCCGTCTGCCCGTCGTGATCTACGACTACCTCGGTGACGGCGCCGCCATTGGCGTCGGTGTTCAGCTTGAGCGCGCGCGCCCTGGTGACGAGCGTCACGTTCGGCGACTGCAGCGCCGGGCGGATGCCGAGCACGTCGGCGTCGGACTTGGCGTGCACGAGGCAGGGAAAGCCATCGCAATCCTTACAGCGGATACAGGCGCTGAATGGCATGTTCTGCTCGTCGAGCATGATCCCGCAGGGCGCGTGGAACGGGTGGTAGCCCTCGCGCGCCAGGTCGTCGCTCAGCTTCTGGATGCGCGGCTCGTGCGAGACCGCCGGGTGCGGATAGGGCGCGCTGGCGAACGGCTCGGTGGGATCTTCGCCGCGCGCGCCGTGGACCTCGTAGTAGTGTTCGGCCTTCGTGTAGTATTGCTCCATCTCGTCGTAGGAGATCGGCCACGCTGGCGAGACGCCGTCATGGTGCTTCAACTCACCGAAGTCTTCGCTCCGCAGCCGGTAGAGCGCCGCGCCGTACAGCTTGGTCGCGCCGCCCACCCAGTAGTGCAGCCCCGGCTGAAACGCCTTGCCGTTCCTGTCGTACCACGTCTCCTTGGGAACGTAGCGATTCTTGACGAAGACTTCTTCGGCGCTCCAGTTCTCCTGCTCGCGCGGCAGCCAGTCGCCACGCTCCAGCACGAGGATGCGCTTGCCCGAGGGGGCGAGATGACGCGCGAGTGTCCCTCCGCCCGCGCCGCTGCCGATGATGATGACGTCGTAGTGTGTAGACATCGAGGCGCGTCTCCCTTCGATCCACCAAGAGCACTACTCGCGCGGCGTCTCTCCTTCGGCCTCGCGGTCCTCATCGCTCACGACGATGCGTTTGCCGCGTTTCTGCGTCAGGATATTCCAGCCCCAATCCACCGCCGCGGAACTCTTGGCCTGCTCCCCAGAGAGCAGCGCGAGATGCACGCCGAGCCAGGCCATCCAGGCGAAATGCCCGGTCATCGTCTGCCCGGTCGGCAGTTCGGCGACGGCGGCCCCGCGCCCGATGGTCGCCATCGAACCCTTGTCGACGTACTTGAACGGCTCGGTCTTCTCATGGTTGATGAGCCGCACGATGTTCTTCCCCGCCTGAGAGCCAGCCTGGAGCGCCGTCGAGCCGAGCTGCGGCAACTGTTTCTTCGTCTTGGCGTCAGTCATGACTGCGATATCGCCGACGACAAACACCTCTGGATGTCCCGCGAGGCTGAGATCTGGCTCGACGGGAACGCGCCCACCCTTGGCCAGCGTCACGCCGAGGGTCTGGGCGACCAGATTGGCGTGGACGCCGGCGGTCCAGATCGGCGTGTGGGTCTTGATGACCTCGCCCGAGGAGAGTGTGACGCTGTGTGGATCGATCTCCGTAGCGCCTTCGCCCAGCCGTACGATCACGTCGCGATGCTCGAGCGCCTTTTTCGCGTAGTCGCGCAGCTTCGGCTTGAACATCTCCAGCAGCGACGAGCCGTGGTTGAGCAGTATGATCTGCGCCCTCTCGACCGGCAGATTGGGGTAGTCTTCCTTCAGTTCCATCAGCAGCAACTCAGCCATTGCCCCGGAAAGTTCCACGCCCGTCGGCCCACCGCCGATTACGACAAAGGTGAGCGCGCCATCGTCCACCAGGCCGGGATCCTTGTCCACCGCCTCCAGAAGCCGCAGGACATGATTCTTGAGCCGGTCGGCGTCTTCCATTGTGTAGAGCGGAAAGCCATGCTCCGCCGCGCCGGGGAGGCCAAAGAAATTCGCCTGTGCGCCAAGTCCCACGATCAGATAGTCGTACGAAACCGGAGCCATATCCTTCAACGCGACCTGCTTGTTGGCCAGATCTACACCCGTCACGCTTGTCTGATGAAAGACCATCGTGGGATGGTGATGGAGCATGTCGCGGACCGGGAAACCGACGGTCGTGCGCGCAAGCTCGTCGGTCGCCACCTGATAGAGCAACGGCTGGAAGGTGTGGTAGTCATTCTTGTCAACGAGCGTCACCTGGACCGGCGCGTCCTTGAGCGCTTCGAGCGCTCCCTGCCCCGCGAAACCCAGTCCGAGAATGACGACATGCGCAGTCTCCGCCATCGCGTGCCCCCTTCTCACAGGTATCGAACCGACACGCTAGAGGCCGGGACTGAAGTGCATCATGCCGCCATCGGCGACGTAGGTCGCTCCGGTGACATAGCTCGACTTGTCCGAGGCCAGCCAGGCGACCAGGTTGGCGATCTCGCTTGGCTGCGCGGGACGTCCCAGCGGGATCGCGGCCTCGAGCCTGGCCTTCATCTCCGGATTCTCGAGCGTCTCTTTGTCAATCGGCGTCTCGACGGCGCCCGGCGCGACATTGACGACGAGTACGCCATGTGGGGCCAGTTCGACGCCAGCGGTGCGCGTCAGCATGCGGACGCCACCCTTCGCGCAGCAGTATGCCGTGTTGCCTGGCATCGGCCAGTCTTCATGGATTGACGAGATATTGATGATGCGCCCGCCGCCGCCCTGCTTGAGAAACTGTTTGGCGGCGACCTGCGTGCCGAAGAACGCGCTCTTGAGGTCAACGGAGATCACGAGATCGAACTGCTGTTCGGTGGTGTCGAGAATCGAGGTGCGCGTCTCCATGCCGGCGTTGTTGACCATCACATCGAGCTTGCCAAACGCTTCGACCGTCGCATCGGCGAGGCGCTGCACATCGGCGACCTGGGCGACATCGCCCTGCACAACCTGCCCCTTGCCTCCCGCCGCCGTGATCTCCTGCAGCGTCGCGTCCGCCGCGGCCTGATTCTTGTGGTAATTGATCGTCAGCGTCGCGCCCTCTGCCGCCAGCGCGAGACAGATCGCGTGTCCAATGCCACTATCGCCACCGGTAACGATCGCAACCTTGTTCTCCAGTAGCATGCGACTCCCTCTCATAACGGCGGGCGCCTGGCTCGCCACCTTGATGAGCATTTACGCTAGAAGAACACGCTACATGGACAATTGGGTCACCACATTTTCAGAACGCCTGACTTCTTATTCCTGCCGGATGCCCTTGACTCGACCAACCAACGACAAGTATAACCAAGGCAGGCGTCTTATGTCACCCCAACACAGGGCGGTTTTTATAGACCTAGCTCTCCCCCCCTTGCCCGGCGGCGCTCCTTGACCCCAATTGAGACGCCGCCTCGCCCAATTATCCTCTCTCCATCGCATGGCGCGACGAGCCAGTCTCCCAGTACACCGTTGATGGTAGCGCGTAGACGAGTCTTGTGGCGAGGGAGCGTGAATCAATTTCCGCCTCACCACGCATGTAGGATGTCGCATGGCTGGCGCGCCGGTGGATAGCGGTGTTGACAGCGTCGTCAGCGCCGCTATTCACAAGGCGCAAGGAGAAGCGAATCACACGCAAGCGCATCACTCGCTCTTCTCGATGACAGGCGTCGGGCCACAAGTGTGGAGAGGGATGGAGGCGGGGGGATGGCTGGCGAAACACCGCGGACAGCGAACAGCGCGCCAGACGAGACGGCGACGGCGGAGCAGGCGCGGCTCAATGCGGCGAATGCGGGCGCGGAGGACTGGCGGCGCTGGGGCACGTATCTGAGTGAGCGCGCCTGGGGCACCGTGCGCGAGGATTACTCGGCCAGCGGCGACGCCTGGAACTACTTTCCCTTCGAGCATGCACGCAGCCGCGCGTACCGCTGGAACGAAGACGGGCTGGCGGGATGGTGTGACCGCGATCAGATTATCTGCCTGGGTCTGAGCCTCTGGAACGGCAAGGATAGCATCCTCAAAGAACGTCCCTTTGGCCTCGCCAACCTGCAAGGCAACCATGGCGAGGACGTCAAAGATTACTGGTTCTACACCGATAACACGCCCACCCATTCCTACGCCGCTATGATCTACAAATATCCACAGGCGGCCTTTCCCTACGAGGACCTGCGTGATGTCAACGGGCGGCGCAGCCAGCAGGAGCCAGAATACGAGCTGTTCGACGCGCTGCACGAGATGTGGCTGGAGAATCGCTACTTCGACGTGCTCGTCGAGTACGCCAAGGTCGATCCCGAGGACATCCTCTGCCGGATCACGATCACCAATCGCGGGCCGGAGGCCGCCGCCATCCATGCGCTGCCGAGCCTGTGGTACCGCAACACATGGTCATGGGATGTTGACGCCGAGCGGCCACGCATCACCAAGACCGGCGAGGGCGCGGCGAGCACAGCGCATCCAGCGCTCGGACAGCGCTATTTTCACGCGCGCGCCGTGAATGGTCTCGCGGGCGACCTGCTCTTCTGTGAGAACGAGACCAACGACCACCTGCTCTTTGGCGCCGCCACCGCCTCGCCCTTTGTGAAGGATGGGATCAACGACTTCGTGGTTCTTGCCGACGAGAACGCCGCCAACCGCGAGGGCGGCAGCAAGATGGCCGCGCACTTCACGACGACGATTGAGCCGCGACAGTCCTGGGTGATCCAGGCACGCTTCACGCCGAGCGATCTGCCTGAACCCTTCACCAACTTCGACGCGCGCTTCGCCCAACGCCAGGCCGAGGCCGACGCATTCTACGACAGCGTACAGCCAGCGACGCTCACACCCAACCAGCGTTCTGTGCAACGCCAGGCCTTCGCCGGTCTGCTGTGGTGTAAGCAGTATTACCACTACATGGTCTATCGCTGGCTCATGGGCGATCCAACCCAGCCGCCGCCGCCTCCCGAACGCTGGACCGGGCGCAATTCGACCTGGCAACATGCCCTCAACGCCGATGTCATCCTCATGCCCGACGCCTGGGAGTATCCCTGGTACGCGACGTGGGACCTCGCGTTCCACTGCGTCACGATGGCGCTGATTGACCCGGAGTTCGCCAAGAGCCAGTTGCGCCTCATCACCTCGGCGCTCTACCAGCATCCCTACGGGCAGATTCCTGCCTACGAGTGGAACTTCGACGACACGAATCCTCCTGTCTTTGTCTGGGCGGCGTGGCAGGTCTATCTGCTGGACTTCGCCGCCACCGGCAAGAGCGACCTCCGCTTCCTGCAGACGATCTTCCGCACGATGCAGCTTGTCGTGAACTGGTGGCTCAACAAGAAGGACGAGACCGGACGTGGCGTGTTTGGCGGTGGCTTCCTGGGGATGGATAACATCGGCGTCTTCGACCGCGACGAGGCGCTGCCGACCGGCGGCTTTCTGGCCGAGGTGGATGGCACGAGCTGGGTGGCGGCGACGGCGCTGCACATGGCGGAGATCGCCACTGAACTGGCGCGCATGGACCCCACCTACGAGGATCTACTCGCGCGCTATGTGTGGGATTTCGTCTCGATTGCCACCGTGCTGGAGCAGGGGGTCGGCGGCAAGAGCTTCTGGAACGAGGACGACGGCTTCTATCACGATGTCATCGTGTTCATGGAGCAGCGCGACATCAATCAGTTGCGTGTCTTCTCGCTACAGGCGCTGACGCCGCTCTTCGCGGCCATCTCCGTCCCGCGCGCATTGGTGGAGCGCCAGCAGGGGCAGCGCGTCACCGTCGAGTCGTATCTTGCCAAACACCCACTCCTGAGCGCGGCATTTCGGTCCCGACAAGAGCAGGGCGCTGGCCACGACATCCTGTACGGCGTCGTCTATGGCGTGCGTCTGCGGCGCATGCTGCGGCGCATGCTCGACCCAGACGCGTTTCTCTCGCCACACGGCATCCGCTCGCTCTCGCGCGCGCGCCTCGACGATCCCTACACCTTTCAGGTTGGCGACCAGACCTACACCGTCAAGTACATGCCGGCGGAATCGGAGAACCGCATGTTCGGCGGCAACTCCAACTGGCGCGGGCCGATCTGGTTCCCGATGAACTACATGCTCATCCAGGCGCTGACCACCTACGCGCAGTTCTACGGCGAGACGATGACGGTCGAGTATCCCACGGGCTCGGGGCAGATGGTCGGGTTGCAGGCGGTCGCGGACGATCTGGCGCGGCGGCTGACCTCGATCTTCCTGCGCGATGGCGACGGGCGGCGTCCGGTCTTTGGTGGCAACGACTACTTCCAGACGGACCCGTACTGGCGCGATCTCGTTCCCTTCCACGAGTATTTCCATGGTGATAATGGCGCAGGGCTTGGCGCCAGTCACCAGACGGGCTGGACGGCGCTGGTGGCCGTGTTGCTCCAGTATGGCGGTAAGCTGCGCTTCGAGCGACCAAAGGTGTGAAGGAAGTGGGCCGGCGCGCTGGTCGTCGCTCGGCCGATGGAATAGCGTATACTTGCGTCTAACGCGAGGCGAATGGAGATCACCTGCTACATGGCGGAGGAGGGAGCGCCCATGAACCCCGAAGTGTTGTCACGCCTCCAGTTCGCCCTGACCGTCAGTTTCCACTACATCTACCCGCCCATCTCGATGGGCCTGGGCATCATGCTGGTGATCTTCGGCGTGCTGTACGTGCGCACGAAGGAGCAGAAGTGGCGCGAGCTCTCGTTCTACTGGCTCAAGATCTACAGCCTGGTCTTCGCGCTCGGCATCGCCACTGGCGTCGTCCAGGAGTTCGAGTTCGGCATGAACTGGTCGACCTACTCGCGCTTCGTCGGCAACATCTTCGGGAGCCTGCTTGCCGCCGAGGGCGTCTTCGCCTTCTTCCTGGAGGGCGGCTTCCTTGGCCTGATGCTCTTCGGCGGCAGCCGCCTCGGTCCGCGACTCTGGCTCGCGGCGACGGCGATTGTCGTCTTCGGCGCGCACTTCAGCGCGCTGTGGATCGTCATGGCCAACTCGTGGATGCAGACGCCCGCGGGCTATACACTGCAGCAAACACCGAATGGGCAGATCGCGGTGATGCAGAGCTTCGCCGCCGTCGTCTTCACGCCCTCGTTCGGCGCGCGCATCTTCCACATCTTCGTCAGCGCCTGGATGGTCGGCTCGTCGCTGGTGCTGAGTGTCAGCGCCTGGCATCTGCTGCGCAAACGGCACGAGGAGCTGGCCAAGTCGGCGATCCGTGTCGCGCTGCCGGTCTTCGCTGTGCTGGCCTTCTTGCAGGTCTTCGTCTTCGGCTCGTGGATGGCGCTGGTCGTAACCCACTATCAGCCGACCAAACTGGCCGGGATGGAGGGCCTCTGGCAGACGACGACCTGCGCGCCACTCTACCTCGTCGGCTGGGTCAATCAGTCAACGCAGACGACCACTGGCATCGCGGTCCCCTGCCTGCTCAGCTTCCTGGCCTATGGCAATCTCAACGCGCCCGTCACCGGGCTGGACGCCTTCCCCTCCGACATGTGGCCGCCGCTCCAGCTCGCGTTCCAGGCGTACCACGCCATGATTGACCTGGGGATGGTCTTCATCCTCATCGGCTTCATCGGCGCGGTGTACTACTTCTGGGGGCGGCGTCTCTTCACCACACGCTGGGTACTCTGGCTGCTGGTCGCGACGATCTTCTTCACCGAGCTGGCGACACTGGCGGGATGGTGGACGGCAGAGTTTGGCCGGCAGCCCTGGATCGTCTGGAACCTGCTCAAGACACAGAACGCCGTCTCGCCAACGCTCAGCACAACTGATGTCTTTCTCTCCCTCGGCATCTTCGTGCTGATGTACGCCGCGCTCTTCGCGCTCTTCCTCTACCTGCTCAACGGCAGCATCCAGCGGGGACCGGAGCCGCTGGAGGAGACGGAGCATCCCACTCCTTTGCCCGACACCTTCCGCGAGATCTTCCGCAAGCGGCCACGGACTGACATCCCCGCGGAAGTCTCAGTGTAACAGGGCGACAGGAGGAACCCATGTGGCTCAACGTGGTCTGGTATGTGCTCTTCATGGTGATTGTGGGCGGCTACCTCATCCTGGACGGCTTTGATCTCGGCGTTGGCATCCTGCACCCCTTCGTCGCGAAGACGGATACCGAGCGGCGCATTGTCCTCAACAGCATCGGCCCGGTCTGGGACGGGAACGAGGTCTGGCTCGTGCTCGCGGGTGGGGCGCTCTTCGCCGTCTTTCCCTTTGTCTACGCCGCCCTCTTCTCTGGTTTCTATCTCGCTTTTATGCTCGTCTTACTCTGTCTGATTCTGCGACCTGTCGCCATCGAGTTCCGCAGCCAGCGCCCTGACCCACGCTGGCGCGCCACCTGGGACTGGGTCTTCTTCGGCGCCTCAGCCGGGCTGGCGTTGCTGCTCGGCACGGCGCTCGGCGATATCTTGAGCGGCGTGCCCCTCGACGCACAGGGCAACATCACGGTCAGCTTGATCGATCTGCTGAGGCCCTATCCCCTACTCATCGGTGTGACGACGATCGCGATGTTCACCATGCACGGCGGGCTGTACCTGGCGCTGAAGACCGAGGGCGCGCTCCAGGCGCGCATCACGGGCTGGCTGCCGCGGCTGATGCTCGCCTTCTTCGCGCTCAACACCTTCGTGGTGATCGCGACGGTGGCGCTGCGCAGACAGGTGACGGACCGCTATCTCACGCAGTACTGGCCGGTGATCTTTCCCGCCGCTGCGCTGGGCGCGCTGATCTTGTCCGCCTCCATGTTGAGCCAGAGACGCTATCTGGAGGCATTCGCCGCCTCGGCGGGAGTGATCGCGCTGCTCATCGTCTCGGTCGCGGTGGGACTCTATCCCAACCTGCTGCTCTCGACGATCAGCCCAAGCTATAACCTGACCGCCTTCAACGCCGCATCAGAGGCGAACACCCTGGCGGTCACGCTCATCATCGCCGCCATCGGCATACCGCTCGTCCTGCTCTATACCTCCGGCGTCTACTACTTCTTCAAGGGCAAGGTGCACCTCGAGCGCGAGAGTTATTAGCGCCGTGACACAGAACGCAAGCGCAGCTACCATGACGGTTGATCGGCGTCTCCTGCGGCTGGACGGGCGGGCGCGACGCTGGATCACGCTCGCAGTCGCGCTGATGGCGCTGGCGGCGGCGGCGCTGATCGCGCAGGCGCTGCTGCTGAGCCAGACCATCAGCCGCGTCTTCCGCGGCGGCCAGCGGTTGGGCGCGGTTGTACCACTGCTTGTCCTGCTGCTTCTGCTGATCGGCGTGCGTGCGGCGTTCCAGTGGGGCGGCGAGGTCAGCGCGCAACGGAGCGCGAGCCGGATCAAACGTGAGGTGCGCACACGGCTTCTGCGGCGACTGGCTTCGGGGGCCTCGCTGTCCACCAGCGAGCGCAGCGGCGAGCTGGCGCACACCGTCGTCGAAGGCGTCGAGGCGCTGGACGAATACGTCACGCAATACCAGACGGCGCGCCTGCTGGCGGCGCTGGTTCCGGCGCTGGTCTTCCTCGTCGTCCTCTGGCTGGACCCCCTCTCGGCGCTGATCCTCGTCGTCGCCGGGCCGCTGCTCGTCTTGCTCCTCGCTGTCATCGGGTCGCGCACGAAAGAGTTGAGCGAGCGCCGGTTCGAGGAGTTGCGCTGGATGAGCGCGCATTTCCTCGACATGCTGCAAGGCTTGCCCACGCTGAAGATATTCGGGCGCAGCAAGGAGCAGGCCGAGACTATAGCGGAGATCAGCGAGCGCTTCGGCAAGACGACGATGCAGGTGCTGCGTACGGCCTTCCAGACCTCGCTCGCGCTCGAATGGGCCTCCGTCGCGGCGACGGCGCTCGTGGCCGTGCAGATCAGCCTGCGCCTGATGAGCGGGCTGGTCGCGTTCGATCGCGCCCTGGCGGTGTTGCTGCTGACGCCGGAGTTCTTCCTGCCGCTGCGCCAGCTCGCCCTGAAGTATCACGCGGGGACGACGGGCGCGGCGGCGGCGCAGCGCGTCTTCGCGCTGCTGGATACGCCAACGCCACAAGTCGTACCGGCGCCCAGCGCGGGCCTGGTCACGCAGATCCCCGATGGACGCGATCTGCGCTTCGAGGACGTCCATCTCGCCTATGACGGCGGGACGCGACCAGCCCTGCGCGGACTGACGCTGCTGATCCCGCATGGCACGACGGTCGCGCTGGTGGGAGCCTCTGGCGCGGGCAAGACGACGGTCGCGCGTCTGCTGCTGCGCTTCATCGAGCCGACAGCGGGCGTGATCCTGCTGGGCAAGACGCCGCTCGCGGCGCTCGACCCCGACGCCTGGCGCGCGCGCATCGGCTGGGTCCCGCAGCAGCCACATCTCTTCTACGGCACGGTTGCGGACAATTTGCGCCTGGCGCGGCCAGCCGCCAGCGAGGATGAGATGGAAGCGGCGGCGCGCTCGGCCAACGCGCTCGACTTCATCCGGGCGCTGCCGCAGGGGTTCGATACGCCGATTCATGAGGCGGGCGCGCGCCTGAGCGGCGGCCAGCGCCAGCGTATCGCCATCGCGCGCGCCTTCCTGAAAGACGCTCCGCTGCTGATCCTGGACGAGGCGACGGCGCACCTGGACGCAGAGAGCGAAGCGCTGATCCACGATGCGACGCTGCGCCTCATGCGCGGGCGCACGACGCTGATCATCGCGCACCGCCTGGAGATGGTGTATGGCGCCAATCAGATCGTCGTGCTAGATGGTGGCCAGGCCGTCGAGTCCGGAGATCACCAGTCCCTGCTGGCGGCGGGTGGTCGCTATCAGACCCTGGTGGCGACCTGGGAGCGGGAGGTGGCGCGATGAACACCCTCGCGCGCTTGCTCAAGCTACTCGCGCCATTTCGCTGGTGGATCGCGCTCTCGACGCTGCTCGGCTTCGCCACCATCGGCTCAGGCGTTGGCCTGATGGCGATGTCGGCGTACCTGATCTCGCGCGCGGCGGTGGTCTCCTCGGTCGCGGAACTCTCGCTCGCAATCGCAGGGGTACGCCTCTTCGCCATCTCGCGCGCGGCCTTGCGCTACGTCGAGCGCTATCTGACTCACCTGACGACGTTCCGCATCCTGGCGCGGCTGCGGGTCTGGTTTTACTCGGCGCTGGAGCCGCTCGCGCCAGCGCGGCTGCAACGTTACCGCAGCGGCGACCTGTTGACGCGCGTCGTCGCCGATATCGAGACGCTGGAACACTTCTACGTGCGTGTCGTGACGCCGCCGCTCGTAGCCGCGCTGGTCACTGCGCTCGCCTGCGCGATCCTGGGCGCGTTCGATGTCTGGCTCGTCGTGGCGCTGCTGCTCTTCCTCGCGCTGACGGGCGTCGCGCTGCCACTTGTGACGCAATGGCTGGGACGTGAACCGTCGGGCGCGCTCATCACCACGCGCGCCGAGCTAGGCGCACGCATGGTCGACCAGTTGCAAGGCGCGGAGGATTTGCTCGTCTTTGGACTGGTAGAACCGTATCGCGAGAGCGCGCTGGCGATGGGCGACCAGTTGAACCATCTGCAGGAGCGCCTCGCGGTGATCCGCGGGCTTGGCGTGGCGCTCGGCGGTTTGCTGGCAAGCCTCGCCGGCTTGACGGTCCTGTGGCTGGCGATTCCGCTGGTCTCAAGCGGCCATATCGACGGCGTCTACCTGGCCGTGTTGCCGCTGACGGCGCTGGCGAGTTTCGAGGCGGTTCAGCCGCTCGCGCTAGCGCTGCAAAACCTGGAGGCGAGCCAGGCGGCGGCGCGGCGGCTCTTCGAGCTGATCGACAGCGAGCCGGCGGTTGCCAGCGAACCGGTCACCTCTCCGCGTCCGCTGAATTACAGCCTTGTTGCGCGCCATATCTCGTTCACCTACGCCGCCGACGAGCTGCCCGCGCTCGAGGATGTCTCATTCAGCGTGCCCACAGGCGGCTGCCTGGCGATCATCGGGCCGAGCGGCGCGGGTAAGTCCTCGCTCGCGCAACTCCTGCTACGCTTCTGGGACTACCAGGACGGCGAGATTCTGCTTGGCGGGCACGACCTGCGCGCGTACCGCTCCGACGACGCGCGCGCGCTGTTGAGCGTCGTGACGCAGGACACCTATCTCTTCAATGGGACCATTCGTGATAACATCCTGCTTGCCAAAGGCGACGCCAGCGACGAGGAGATCGAGGCGGCGGCGCGCCGGGCGCAACTCGATGCGTTCGTCCAGACCTTGCCGCAGGGCTACGACACGCTGGTTGGCGAGAACGGCGCGCGCCTGAGCGCTGGCGAGCGCCAGCGCATCGCCATCACCCGCGCCATCCTCAAGGAGGCGCCGATCTTGCTGTTGGACGAGGCGACGACGCACCTGGAGGCTGTCACGGCGCGCGAGATCATGGAGACGCTGCAAGTGTTGATGACCACTCGCACGACACTTATCCTGGCGCATGACCTACGCGGACTTGACTTCGTCGACCACGTCCTGCGGCTCGACGCCGGGCGCCTGGTAGTGGGTCTAGCGGCCCGCCAGGAGAGCGTCCAGGCATGGGTAGCGCCAAGTTAAGCGAAATGATTATATGGCGCTGAGAATAGACCGACGACATGGAAATGGAGCACGATTGGCTATCTGCTTGCCAGTCTTCATACTTTTCAGCGCGCTAGGCAACCGCAAACCGGTCTTGGCGCCGGCCTGGGTCCACTCGTCTCCTTGCTGATCGGCGCCCCGTTATCCTCAAGGGGCTGCGCGTGACAGGCGACGGTTCAGCGCGGGCGTCGTCGCCTACGGCCTACTCCACGCCCTGCGCGGGGGCAGAAGCAAAGCTCCCCGCTGATACCGATGGCAGCCGTCTGCGCGGGCTTACCGCTCGATCCAGGATGCCCCGCAGCAGGCGCCCGTGCGGACTGAGTGGTGAGCGGTCGGTGGACGTCTTGAGTCGAGTTGCAGGATGGAGTGTCACTTTCGGCAATGTAGCGCGAGACGCTCCGAGGTGTCCAGGCGCCGCGCGGCGCTACTCCATCAGGCGCGAGACCATTCGCGCGGCCGATCCGTGAGCAATCTGTGCGATGCGCGTTTGACATCTTGATCACATTGTGGCATGCGCCTTTTAGGCTCCCTACAGACGGCTGCAGCGCTATCCGCAAGCGCTATCCGCGGTCGCGGGTCAAAGGCGACCTTTGGCGGCGCGCTGTGGTCAACAACCACAGATCACGAGCAGCGCGGACAGAAAGAGGCAGGGTCATGCTCCTCCTCAAAGCATGCCCACATTGTCGCGGCGATCTCGTCCTGGAACTCGATCGCGCCTGTGGCTATTTCACGTGTGTGCAGTGCGGTCATATAGTTTCCAATCCCTAGCGAACTAGTGATTGGTTCATACGGCGACCCATACAGGGTGAACTACACACCCTCTACTCCTTTGCACAAAGGCGTCAGGAGCTACTTTGAAGACCTAGAATGGAGTCCTAGAGATGCTTCGTACCCCTGGATACGGCTTGGACTCACACCAGGAATATAGCCGAGCGCCGCCAGACTTGTCAAAAGGAGTAGCCAATGCGCTACCAAACACGCGAACGGTGATTATACTCTCTGCCGAGCAGGAACACGCCCTTGGGTACCACGTGACCAAACTGGGGGCGCTATACGACCTCGCAGGCGCGCATGCGCCAAGGCGCCCACGCCAACCGCGACGGGCCAGTGGACCGCGATCTACGTCCGCCTGCTCCTTGCGCTCGAGTATCCATCAGGTCCACAAGTGACGCCTCCCGCGGACACTCATGAACCTCCAGACCATGACTCATCGCACAGGGGCGCTGAGATGAGTCGAGATAGCCAATAGGAGCGGCCGCGATGTTCAAGCGCATACTGGTTCCCCTCGATGGCTCAGCGCGCGCGGAGGTAGCGCTACCTCTCGCCGCGCGTCTGGCTCGCGCCGCTGGGGGCGCGGTCGTGCTAGCGCGTGTGGTCAGTCCGCCGACTCAGCATCGTTTTGACTTCGTGCAGCCGGCGCCGCCGGACACCCTTTTGGCGGCTACACGCGACATGGCTGAACGCTACCTGGAAGAGGTGGTTGGTAGGGACGACCTGGCGGACGTAACGACACAGGTGGCGGTCGTGGAGGCGTCGGCGGTAGCGCCAGCGTTGCTCGACGTGATGAGAACCTCCCACGCTGATCTCATGATCATCTGCAGCCATGGGGGCACAGGACTTCTGCGCTGGACACTTGGCAGCGTCGCCCAGAAGATCGCACGACAGGCGACCGTTCCAACGCTCGTGCTGCACGCCGATGGCCCAATTCTGCTACGAACCCCAGATGACACCTACCCGGTCGGCGCTCTCGCGCCACTGGATGGCTCTCCAGAAGCGGAGGCGGCGCTCGAACCGGCGGCGCGCCTCATCAGCGCGCTGGCTGCGCCCGCCCAGGGCGCGCTGCATCTGCTGCATGTTGTGCAGGTAGAAGATGTGACGGGCGCGCGCCAGCCAGTGGACGCCGCCGAACTCGACGGACAGCAGAACTTGCTCCGTGAGGCGGATTCCTATCTCCGCTCCGTGGCCGAACGTTTCAAGCAAGAGCCGCTCGCCAGCCTGAAGGTCCACGTGACGTGGTCGGTCGCCTTCGATCCCGATGTGGCGGCTGCGATTATCGCCGAGACAGTGTCTGAAAGAGTGGATGAGACTGCTCGCACAGACTCCGGCGCGCGTATTGGCTACGCTGTAGTCGCAATGGCGTCGCATGGGCGCAGCGGATTTCAGCTCTGGGCCTTGGGCAGTGTGACAGACCGCGTGCTGCAGTCGAGTAAGCTGCCTCTCCTGATCGTGCGTCCGCCTGACGTGGCGCTGTCACAGACTACGGTTCACGTTGCGGAGGAACGCCAGACTGATAGCGAGATCTCTGGATGGCCAGGGTATTAGCGCATGGTCAAAACGCGCTCCCGGTCGAGCGCTTTCGTCGCTCCCCGACTTGGGACGTGGATGCCGTCACGTGTGAGGCGATAGTATGATGAACCGTCAAAAAATCATCGCGCATGGAGACGAGCGCGCGATCGGCGAAGGAGAGGATGACCGATGCCTGCCAAAAAGACGACCATTCTGACTGCGGATGACGACCCGCAGATCTTGCGGCTGGTCGCGCGCAATCTCCAGCTCGACGGCTACGAGGTGATCGCGGTCGCCGACGGACAGGCGGCGCTCGAGCAGATCGAGGCGCGCTCACCCGATCTCGTTTTGCTCGACATCATGATGCCGCGCATGGATGGCTTCGCCCTGACGCAGCGCGTGCGCGAGTTTTCGTCCGTGCCCATCATCCTCCTGACGGCGCGTGGGCAGGATCAGGATAAGATTCATGGCCTCGATCTGGGCGCGGATGACTATCTCACCAAGCCGTTTAGCGTTGAGGAGCTGTTGGCGCGCGTGCGGGCCGTCATGCGCCGCGCGCAGTACGCCACCGACGCGCACGCGATGAGCGCGACCACGACCATAGGCGAGTTAACCATTGACTACACACAGCATCTGGTCACCATGCGCGGGCGGGAGGTCACGCTCACGCCAACGGAGTATCGCATCCTCACCTATCTGGCGCAAAACGCAGGACGTGTCATCACGCAGGATCTGCTGCTGGAGCAGGTGTGGGGGCCCGAATATACCGGCGAGAGCCACATGCTGCAGGTCAATATCAACCGGCTGCGGCGCAAGATCGAAGACGACCACACGCGCCCGCGCTACATCCTGACCAAGGTCGGCGTGGGCTACCTGTTGGCGAATCAGCACAACTAGCCATCGCGCGCCAGCCGTATCGCCGGTGTTCGTGAGCGGCGTGTGACGCGCCATATCCGACATCGTGACCTCCTCGTGATCACGCGACGTCATGCTTGTCTGGACGGGGCCTCGCCCCGCTGGCAAACAGGTCGAGTTCATCATAAGGAGCGCATCGATATGGCCATCGACAACCAACCTCGCCCGCCGCTTGAGGAAGAACTGATATCTCAAGTACCCGAGGAACCTCCCACAACATCGGCGCCCTTGCGCAACGACTGGCCGAGCCTGGGGCGCTGGCTTGGCGCTGTGGGGCGTCGCTGCGGCTCATGGCTGAGGGTCGATGGCGCGGCGTGGAAACGGCGGCTCATCAGCCCGCTCGGCGTTGGCGTGGTCGCCGGGCTGGTCACACTTGGGCTTGTCGCGTACGCCTTCCTCGGCCTGGGTTCCAGTCCAGACAGCTCGAAAAGTAATTCGTCTGGCATGGGAAACATGGGCGGGACGTCGTCCGCGACAAGCAACGTCCCTAACGCCACCGCGCAGTACGGAAACCAGCCCGCGAAGTACGTCACCGACGCCGACGGCGCGAAGCATTTCACGATGACAGCGAAGCAGGTGATGTGGGAGGTCACCAAGGGCCATCGTGCGCTCGCCTGGACGTTCGACGGCATGGTTCCGGGCCCACAGATCCACGTGACGGCGGGCGATCATGTGCGCGTGACGATCAACAACCAGTTCCCGGAGCCGACGACGGTCCATTTCCACGGCCTGCAGATACCCTCGAAGGAGGATGGCGTGCCGGGCGTGGGACAGGACCCCATCGCGTCGGGCAAGAGCTTCACCTACGACTTCACGGTCGCCGACTCGGACGCAGGCACGCACTGGTACCACAGCCACTACGACGACCTACGCCAGGTGGCGGGCGGCTTCTATGGCGCTTTCATCGTCGATCCGCGCCCCGGTAGCCCGCAGGCGAGGCAGGCTGTCTCCGCCGATCAGGAGGTGACAGTCTTCATCAGTGAGCTGGGTGGGAACTTCGTGATGAATGGCAAGTCGTTCCCAGACACGCAGACCATCGACGTGAAGCACGGCCAGGTGACGCGCATGCGGCTCATCAACTCTGGCGAGATGGTGCATCCGATGCACCTGCACGGCCATTACTTCACGGTCGTCGCGGAGGGCGGCCATATGCTCGGCTCGCCCATCGACAAGGACACCCTGACACTGGCGCCGGGGGAGACGTACGACGTGACGTTCAGCGCCTGGGCGCAGAAGGGCGATGTCTATCCGTTCCACTGCCACATCCTCTCGCATGTGATGAACCCGGGGCAGAGCATGGACGAGATGGGCGGCCTGATCATGCTGGTCAGATATGTGTAACAGCGACTTGACGCGGGTCGCGTGAGGCAAGGGAGCGAGATGTCCAGTGAATTTGCCAGCAGAGTGGCGCTCGTAACCGGCGCTGGCGTTTGGCTGCGAGGGCGCGAAGATGATCGTCAGTAACAGCGCCAGCCCTGGTGGCGAGGAAACGGCGCGTCAGATTCGCTCAGCGGGCGGCGAGGCGGCGTTCGTGCGCTGCAATGTGTCGCGCTGTGTCACAGGCGAGGGAGGCGATCCCAGGAGCATGGGCGCCTTCCCACCTATACGACTGGAGGGCATCCATGTCTACTGATCACTGCAAAGTGAAGTGAATCGGTGGTACGCTAGGAGGCATGGGAACACGAGGAGCCCCCAAGAAGGCGGATTG
>Ga0070706_100000842_pt1 | contig 33864 bp, 34 predicted proteins | sample KBSK5501metaG_FD_65476 | JGI IMG/M metagenome (GOLD analysis project Ga0070706, IMG submission 65476) | Corn, switchgrass and miscanthus rhizosphere microbial communities from Kellogg Biological Station, Michigan, USA - KBS K5-50-1 metaG | ecosystem: Host-associated > Plants > Roots >... | reverse complement strand
CGTCCCCCTACTCAGTCTCGGTGCGCGATGGGGGCGAGTCCACCGACCATAGATGTCGCTTCGGCTGCGCTGGCGGCCGCGCGGCGAGCTTTCTTTCCATGTACTCCATCCACACCGCGCCCGAACCCTTCACAGTTTGAGTGATCGCGTAGCTCAGCACGTCGACCATGTCGTCGTGTCTTCCGTTTGGAAACGCGAGCAGCTCGGCCTCGAAGTCTTCTCGCCACGGCGCACCCTCGAGAAAGTAGACGTCTCCACCCTCCATCCGCGCCGCCGCGGGCATCGCGCGCGAAACCTTATCCGTGTCGGCGATCAGCTCGGTGATCGGAAGACCAGCACGTCGCGCTTGCTGGATCAGCATCAACCCATACCCTGCGCGCTCGATGCCGATGAACCCTGGACGCCATTTCTCGTAGCCTCGTCGGAGCAACCCGATCAAGTCGGGGCTCTCCAGGCGAAGACGCAGGATGTCCAGCACCAGTAGCTCGCTCTTCGGCGTGAGGGCGAACGTTCCGACGACCGTGTAATCGGCCGAGGTCGCAGTTGAGACGGCAAGATCGACGGTCTGGAATACCTGAGCCGTGTCGGCCTCGATGATGCGCCCGCCCAGATCGAAGGTGCCCACCGAGGACATACGGAACGACCGGAACCAGTCCCGATGGAACAACGCCCCCGCAGCTGGGGTCGGCAGCCCCTGGTACTCGGCTGCGAACAGCGCCGAGCCCATCTCTCGTTTCCGCTCTTCGAGTGCGCGCTGATCGAAGTGCGTCGGCCACAGCGCCTCTCCTGGTGCACGACCGAGGAGATCACCTGATTCTTCGGCAAATGCCGGGAGCCGAAGGACTGTCCATGGCTCTGCGCCCTCGTTTGCGGATGCCAGCAGGCGCCCGGCCAAGTCGTCTTCGTGCCAACGGGTCATGACCAACACGACCGCGGCGCCCGGCTCAAGCCTGGTGAGGCCGACCGAGCGCAACCAGTTCCACATCCGCTCCCGCTGGGCGGGCGATGAGGCTTCGTCGTAGTTCTTGATCGGATCGTCGATGATCAGAAGATCGGCGCCGCGTCCGGTCATCGCGCCACCGGTCCCCACCGTGACCATGCCGCCGCGTTGGCCGGCAAGGTCGAACCGCCCGGCCGCGCGCGCGTCATCCGAGACGTGAACGCCGAACAGTTCCGGTCCATGTTCGACGAGGATGTCGCGCACCTTGCGTCCCCAGCTCTCGGCGAAATCGGCTTCGTAACTGACCAAGATGACCCGCCGAAACGGGTATAAGCCCAAGAACCAGGTCGGGAAGTACACAGAGGTGAGTTCGCTTTTGCCGTGACGGGGTGGTGCCGTGATCATCAACCGACGGATGCGCCCCGCGGCAACTTCCACGAGTGCGTCGTTGATGAGCTCGAGGTGTGGGGCAGGCTGCCACTGACCCCGCGAGACCAGACGGGCGAGCGCGGCCGGGGTGGCGACACGCGCCGCACCCACACTCAGTTGCGGGTCAAGGGCATGAGCGAGATCACGCGCGAGGACCAAATCCGTGTTCATCGTCTTCTCCTTCCGTTGTGGCGCCTTCTGATTCGTCCTGTGAAAGATTCCGAAACGTGTTCTCGAGTGCGGGATCGGTGTCGCTCGTCATGAGCGCACGCGCGACCGCATGTCGTGCCTCCGGATAGGGCAACAAGGCGTGGGTGATCTTCGAGCGGATCTCGATCCACGCCGGCAGCACCGGAATGTTCACTTCCGTGGCGGTCGGGAGTTGCCCACGCAGACGAGCGAGCAACTCGATGTTGGCCCGGAGCTCGCCCCGGACCCGGGTGAACTCACGAATCGCCGCGAGGGCGGTGCGCTTATCCCCCGAACCCCACGCCTCCGAAAGGATGGTGGCGAGGCGTGCTTCGAGTGCTTCGAGCGTTCGAAGGCCGGTGCGTACCTTCTCGAGCAACTCGTCGGCCTCGGCGAGTTCGCGTGTCTCGGCAGCCTTGGCTAGCGTTGCGTCGATGTGTCCGCGGTGACGGCGCAGCGCCGATTCGGTCACGCCTGCTTCGGCAGCGATCTTGCGCAACGACCCGTCGCGGGAGACGATCGCGCGGTCGATCTCGGCCGAGCGCGGGTGGGTGCAGACCGTGCAGGCGCGGCTCATTGTCCACCCGCGTTACCGGCTCGCCTCTTGGATTGCCGGGGGACTCGCACCGCTCGATTGCCGGTGAGGAGTTCCCACCGGCGAACGGCAACATCGCAAAACCGCGGTTCGATCTCGAGCGCGTAACAGATCCGGCCTTCCGCTTCTCCCGCGATGATCTGTGAACCGGATCCGCTGAAGGGCTCGTAACAGATGTCGCCGAGCTGGGTGTGCTTTCGCATCGGGATCGCGAACAGCTCCGTGGGTTTTTGGGTCGGATGCTCGTTGCCCGTGATACGCGCGGCGCCTGCCCAATCGACATGCCAGACCGATGACATACTTGCGTTGTCGCCGTCGTGCGGTGGCTTGTGCCCTTTGCGCCAGCCCATCAGACAGGGTTCGTGTTGCCAGGGGTAATAGGAGAAGCCGTGCGTGAAGCTCGGCTTACACCAGATCAGCTGTTGGTGATTGACGACACCGAGTTCTGCCCAGATCTGCTCGATCAACGCCGCGCGCTTGTGCGCGTGCCACACGTACCACGGCGCGTCGATGGCGAGATGCTGGGTGGCGTTGGTGAACACGGCACCCAGGAACGCCGGTGCGTCGATGATGTCAACCTCGTGATAGACCGAGCTCCAGTCCTTGCCACGTGAGGGTCGGCCGGCGCCCGTGTAGTCGACGAGGTAGGGAGGGTCTGTGCAGAAAAGACGTGCCGCGCGTCCATCCATCAATCGCGCGACGTCGGTTGCATCGGTTGCATCGCCGCAAAGAAGTCGATGTGTTCCGAGCTCCCACAGATCTCCGCGTTGCGTGATTGGCTCGCCGACCAGGTCGGGCACCGAGTCTGCTCGGTCTGACCAACTTCGATTTGGTATCGGTACGGCTGTTGCGAGTGTCTGCAAGTGCGCGAGCAACTCCGCGGCGGGGATGTGCGTGTTGTTCAGAAGGTCTTGCAGCGCGACTTGATCGATCTCCGCCATCGCCCCGATCGGATCAAGCGAGGCGAGCAAGGTGTCGGCTTCGGCCTCGGTCACGTTGAGGATCAAAACCGGCACAATCTGATCGAGATCAAGCTCTGCTCTAGCGTGCCCGTCGATAAGCACGACCCCGTCAGGCGTGTCCCGGCCGACCAAGGCGGCGGAGTAGCCGATCGCCTCCAATACACCTCGAAGCGCGGCCATCTGCGCAGGGGGATGACGCCGAAAATTGCGGGGATGGGCGATGAGCTCTGAGGCACGGATACGTCGAAGCTCAACAATGCGATCTTTGATGGTCATAGTCGCCGCCTTGAGTAGGGGAGCGCGAAATGCACGCTGAAACCGGATTCGGTCGCTCCCCGAAACGGCCCCTGGACTCTTGGCGAGACTTAGCCGTTAATTAAGCGACGGGTTCGCGCCCCCTCTATTGGCGGCGACTTAGGCGCCTTGGCGCCCCTTCACCCCAACCTTCGTTGCGTCGAACCTGAAAAGAAGTATGAGCCGATGGGGGGACATGATGCAATTCCATTTCTTTTTTTTGGTTGTGCGACGTGCGGCGCTTCGCTGCAGAAGTTGGACCGTCTGAGACGGTCCTCGTCTTGCTTTGCCCCAAGCTAACTCGTCCCCGTGCTTACAGCTCAGGGAGCTTGAGAATGATTCCGGCGACCTTGTCGGCGGCTTCCTTGTGCAGCGAAGGCAACACATGCGAATACGTATCCAACGTGATCGTGATGTTGGCATGGCCGAGGCGCTCGGACACGACCTTCGGGTGGATGCCTGCAGCCAACGCGATCGAGGCGTAGGTGTGCCTGAGATCATGGAATCGGATGGGGGGCAATCCCTCGCGGCGCGCTCGGATGCGAAACAAGCGCGTCAGCGAGACCGGGTGAACGGGCGAGCCGTCCTGCCCGCAAAACACCCAGCCAGCCAGGTCTTGGCCTTCACCCGCCATTGCCTTGCGGTGTACAGCGAGAGCGCAGGTGGTTTGCGGGTCGAGTTCGACCGCCCGTCGACCTCGGGCGGTCTTGGGATCAGAGACCTGAGGCTTGTACCGGACGCACACCAGTGCCTTAACGATCTGGATCCTTGATTGCTCCAGGTCAACCTCGGGCCAGCTGAGCCCAAGAACTTCCCCTCGTCGCATCCCGGTCGTCGCGCACAGGAGCCACGCTGCGTACAGGCGCTCTTCGCGAACCGAGGTTAGGAACACTCCGAGCTCTTCGGCCGTCCAGGTCTTGGGCATGGGGACGCGATTGCGCGGCGCGCGTATGAGCGCAGCAGGATTGCGCTCCATGAGTCCCCATGCGACGGCATCACCAAGTGCGCGCCGGAGCAACGTATGGCAGTAGCGGACCGTCCTTGGAGACAGCGGTCCGCGGACTTTGCCTCTTTGGTTCCCGGAGATCGCAAGCTCAGAAAGAAACGCCGCGATCTTCACGGGCGTCAGGTCGACCAAATGGAGCCCCCCGAGCTGAGGAACTAGGTGGTCGGCGACGATGCCCGAGTAGCTCGAGAATGTAGAGGGACGCACGCCGGGCGCGATCGTCGGAAGCCAGATCGTAAGGAAATCGCCAAGAGTTGAGTCTTCGTTTGGGCTCGATGCTTCGAACGTTTCCGTTGCCGCAAGAACACTCGTCACGTGCGCTCCTGTTCTCGAAAGGGGGGCGACCCTATAGGGGGGTGGGTCACACATCAACGGATGGGAGCCGATGTGTCGGGAGCACCTGTCGTTTGCCGTGATCTGGGGATGGAAGACTCGTCCATCCGACGGATAACGTTGCGCCGCCGAAACCGAATCGACGCATCTTGAAGGCCAATCTCGCAGGTCGCGATGTGTCAGAAGCTCCGAAATCACCGAACCTCGCGGCGCGTTGTTATGCGTCGAAATGAAATTTAGAATTCACTCTACGGATCAGGAGGTTGCAGGTTCGAGTCCTGCCGGGCGCACGATTCTGAGTACGGTGTCGGCTTCTTGCGCGCGGTGGGACCGCTACCGGTTGAACAGGGTCGAGCGTTGGAGCGACGGACGTCGAGGCAGGCGAAGGTTAACGACCTATCAGATTGAATTCGCCCCTAAGGGAACGTGCACGCGACGGTCTGAACCACGCCGCTCGATCCGCCGAGCGGACCAGGCAACAGATTCGTGACGGGTTGTGTTAGGTCCGCGACCGTGCCGCTACACGATGACGATGGTGGTGGAGCCGTCGCCGTGGGCGTCTTCGCTCGAGTCTTTGCCGGCTGCTCCTTGATCGGCGCCACGCTTGTGACGCGGAACGCGGCCGGTCGCGCCTTCGGCGCGTGAACAGCAGCGTGTATCTGCGGGGCAACCGCACCCGGCGGGATGTGCGCGACTTGGAGCGGGCTGGGTGCGGGCGCCGAGGGAGTCGCAGGCAGCGCTTGGTACTGCGTTGCGTCCGCGGGGACCCTCGTTGTCCGGACAATCAGCGTGTACTCGCCTACGAGCGCCATTATCAAGGAAAGGATCAACAGCGCCCAGGAGGTCGTACGCTTGTCGCCCGGGAGACGGAAGCGCTTCACGGACGAAAGCCACGACGTTTCGCGCCAAAGGTAGCGTTTCGCAGCGATCGGTCGGTCCATGAGCACCCCGAGGATTAGTAGAGCTGCAGCATTACACTGCTTGTCGAGCACTGGCAATCCGCTTTGCCGCTTTTAACTGGTTCAAATCGCACGATGCGGCGCTGGTTGAGCGCTCGTCGCGCCGGATCCACGCGTTGTCGTACTGATTGGCGTCGGCTAGTCGACCATCATGGCGTGAGCGAATTCGTCTGCGATTGGTCGGGTCGGATGCCATTCGGCATGACGAACAGCCGCTGGAAGACACGACGGATGTTTCTGGTTCAAATGGAGATGGATGGACTCTTTTCGGGCTATGGGCTAGAAGTAGAGGAGTTCCGGGGCTTAGGGGGGAGTCGTGGGTAGGGTCGTCGTTGTTGGTGGCGGTCCCATCGGGTTGGCGTCTGCGATCTTGCTTGGACGCGAAGGCCACCAAGTAACGCTCCTCGAAAAAGATGCTCAGGGCGCGCCGGCGACAGCGCAAGAAGCATGGGGCGACTGGCAGCGGGCCGGCGTTGCGCAGTTCCGCCAAGCCCATGCGATGCACGCTCGTTTCCGTCACGCTCTCGACGCGGAGTTCCCCGACGTGCGTGACGACATCGTCGCTTCCGGCGGCCGGCGGTTGAGCCTCATGTCTGGACTCTTCAAGACTCTTGACGATCCTTCGCCGCTCCCCGGAGACGAGAAGTTCGAAACGATCACAGCTCGCCGACCGATCGTCGAGAGCGCGTTCGCGCGCGCAGCCGAGAACACGCCCGGCGTGAAGATCATCCGTGGCGTTTCTGTTGAGGGACCGATCGCAGAGGATTCCCTCGTCGACGGAGTGCCCCACGTGGTCGGCGTGCGGACGAAAGACGGCGAGGACTACCGGGCCGATCTGATCATCGATGCGATGGGCCGCAAGTCGGAGTTCGATGAATGGGTGGTCGGCATCGGTGGGCGCGCGCCCTTTGAAGAGAAATTGGATAACGGGTTCGCGTACTACACGCGTCACTACCAATGCAGGGATGGCTTCGAGCCGGAGTTGCGTCGGGCGCCTTTCACGCTGCTCGATACATTCCAGACGGTGAGCATCCCAACCGACAACGAGACGTGGTGCGTCACCGTCGTTGGTATGTCCGGCGACAAGCCGATGAAGGCGTTACGTGAGAACGACGTGTGGGAACGAGTCGTTCGAGCCGTGCCGCATCTCTCACATTGGATCGATGGCGATCCGATCCACGATGTTCTGCCGATGGCCGGCGCGATGGACCGCTATCGGCGCTTCGTCGTCGACGGGTCGCCCATCGTAACCGGGCTCATCGCCGTCGGCGATGCCTGGGCGTGCACGAATCCGACCGCAGGACGTGGCATCTCAATCGGCCTCGGTCATGCGATCGCCTTGCGCGACGTGACGCGCTCGGCTTTCGACGATCCGTTCCAACTGGCGGCTGCCTTCGATGCAGTTACGGAAGAGAGATTCACGCCTTGGTACAGGCAGCAGATCGATCGGGACCGGGTTCGGGTTGCCGCGATCACCGCCACGATCGAAGGACGCGAGCCGCCGAGACCAGATCCATCCGATCCGATCGTTCGTATGCAACAGGCGTTTGTGACCGCTGCCGCTCACGACCCCGAAGTCGGGCGAGCATTCGCTGAGGTTCTGTCAGCGCTCACGCTCCCACAAGAGATCCTGGCTCGCCCGGGAATGTTCGAAAAGATCATGGCGGCGTCGGAAGGGCACGAGCCGCCGCAAGTGCCGGGTCCCAACCGCGAGCAGATGCTGAAAGTTCTCAGCGGCGAGTGATCCTGTCTGGGTCATCCCGCAGCAACCGATATCATCGAGAGCGATGACCGATGTGACGGAGCCTGTCCCGCCGAACCAGGGCACGGCACGCGGGCCGCTCGCTCTCTATCTGTCGGATTTCCCGCGCGCCGTCGGCGGCTTCGGCCTTTACTTCGCGACGCGTTCACTGTTGCGCGCGCGCACACCGAGGGGCGACGGCCACCCCGTGCTTATCTTGCCCGGGCTGCTCGCCGGCGACGCGTCGACGCTGGTGCTCCGCAGGTATCTCCGCAAGCTCGGGTATGAGGAGCACGGCTGGGGGCTCGGCCGCAACGTCGGGCCCACGCCGCAAGTCGTGCATGGGATCGAGGCCAAGTTCAGAGCGCTCGTCGATCGCCATGAGCGAAAGGTCAGCGTGATCGGGTGGAGCCTCGGTGGCATCTATGCGCGGGTGCTCGCGCGCTTGCAGCCAGACAGTGTTCGCCAGGTGATCACCCTCGGCAGCCCGTATCGATTGGATGAGCCTCAACGAACGCGCGCATACCGTGCGTACATGCGTTATTCGAGCCGGCACGTCGAGGACGTCGTCGTCCCAACAACGAGCGCAGCAGCGGATCCGCTCCCAGTGCCGACGACGTCGGTCTATTCAAAGCTCGACGGCATCGTTCCGTGGGAATCGTGCATGGAGGAACCGGGTGACGCGCGCGAGAGCATCGAGGTCTTCAGCAGCCACTTCGGCTTCGGCCACAACCCCGCGGTGCTCTGGATCATCGCGGATCGACTGGCGCAGCCGGAAGGCGCGTGGAAGCCGTTCGAGCCTCCATCGTTCGCGCGCGCGCTCTTCAGACCGCGCGGCTAAGCGGTTCGGCTAGGTCGCACGTTCAATTGGAGTGGTGCGCCCCTCTTCACCCGACCGGGCGGGAGCATCCATCGCCGGCGATTCGGCCGTCAAGCGGAGCGCCAGCTCATGAGGCGCGCCGAGGATATATCGCCCTTACGTGGCGGCCTACGGCAGGGCCGCGCGCGCCCAGATCGCCGAACTGGCTCGGAAGGAAACGTAGTCTTAGCGAGTATCGACGCGACACCAGGCGGGGCGAAGAGCCCCGCCTGCAGAGCCGATTTGGTTCGTCAGTTCAGCCAAGCCACGGAAGCTTGATAGCACCGACCTGGCTCAGGATCGCGGCCAGATCCTCGAACGCCCACTGCTCAGTGATCTTCCCGTTTTCAGCGACCCGATAGATATCGACGGCATCCCACTGCACCCGATTGCCGGTGGGCGGGACACCAAGCAGATTGCCGGTGTGGACCGCGGTGACGAGCAAACGTAGCGCCACGAGATCGTCCGTCGCGATGACGTCCTGTACTTCCGCATGGATGTCGCCCAGAGCTCCGATGAACCCACCGAGGATGGGAACGATGGTGTCCACCCCGTTCACCGTGCCGAGGGCACCCCCATGCCAGGCGATGTCGTCGGCGAAGAATTCACGCGCAAGTTCAGCGTTCGCCCCATTGAACACCTGCTCGACGAAGTCACGGGCGATCGCCACCCGATCGATGGTCTTCGTATCCGCCACAGCTCTCTCCTTTCGGTCGGCCTCCCGCCAGCGTATACTATGATTTCTTGCGCAAGCAAATAAACTTCGGGACGGGAGAGGCTGGCGGTACCTGTCTCGGCAAGTTATGTTCGAAGGATGGCGAGGGTTAAGCCGCTGAGTCCAGACGAAGACGCCCTATGGCGAGCGCTCATGCGCATCGTTCTCACCTTGCCACGCCGCTTAGACACCGATCTCCTGCGGTCGACCGGCGTTGGCGCTAGTGAATACAAGGTGCTCATGCAGCTGTCTGAAGCTAAGAACCGCACATTGCGGATGGCCTACCTCGCAGAGGCAGCAGGACTCTCCCCAAGCCGCACGACGCGGGTCGTTGATGGCCTCGAATCACGTGGATTGGTTACCAAACGCACCAGCTCTGAGGATGGGCGGGGCTTCGTTGCAAAGCTCACTCCGAAAGGGCTGTCAAAGTTGAAGGCGGCCTGGCCGGCTCATCTCGCGAGCGCCCGGAGCCGTGTGTTCGACCACATCGACGTCACGGCCGTCCCGCAGCTCACTCGAGCGTTGCGTGCTGTGGCTGCTCGTTTGGAGAACCAAGATCCTGAGGTGGAGTAGGCCGTCATGTCGCTCCGGTTTATGGGGTCTAGGCTGACATGAAACCGCGTCAGGTTGGGCCTCGCCGTACTGACTCGTTGGATTCCTACCGGCGAGGGACTCGGATCCTCGCCGGCGTCGCTCTCCTCGTACTTATCGCGGCGGTCAGTTCCGATGTCGTTGCCGCCGGCTTCTGGGCTCGTCACGCCCTACTCGCAGGAGTCACGGCGAGCGTTATCGTGGTCATCCTGTCGGTGGCCGTGATCAATGAGGCGCTCGAGCGACGACGCCGACGACGGTGGAGCGTTCTCGCGCAGTACGTCATGTTCGAGCTGGTTCGCGGAGCGCGCCTTATCTGGACGACTGTGATCGAGCTCGCCCGACTGGTGCCTTCAGGTATCTCACACTCCCGATGGATGGACGAGGCCGCCGACGCGGTGCGGGACACTCCGCGACTTGAGACTGCGATCCGCGAGCTGGTCGCCGACGATGCGCGACGGCGCATCCTGCACGACGAGATCGTTCGTTTAGCCGCATCCAGCGACGAGATGCTCGGGCGGTGGGCCGAAGTGATGCTGAACGGCGATCTTTACGCGGAGATCGTGGACCGTCACGTCGAGCTAATAGGAGATATTTCGTGGCTCGGTGACGTGCTCGATAACGCCGAACCGCCAGAAGACCCGGACCGCAGACGGCGGGCTCGAAGTAGTCCCGCGGCTCGTGTTGAGCGCAGGGCGACGGAAGAGTGGATCGCGGATAGAGTCTTGATCATCCTTCAGTTGGCGTCCGACTTGGATAAAGCAACACTCGACGTTGCGCTCCGCATCGTCCCGCTGGAGTGGTGGGAAGAGCGGCTCGGAACCGCGCCGACCATCTCCAATGCAGGCCCCCGGATCTAGTGAAGGCTTCGTCTTAAGGCGGTCGTTGGAGTCGCCAAGACTCCCGCAATATGCTTGGGGCGTCCGTGGGTGCGAGGACCGTGGACGGGGGGCTACACGCTGCCAACGCCAGACGTGGGTCCATGGGGTGCGATAGGCAAGCTCGAACTGCCGATCGTCATTATTGAGCTCGACCACTTCACTGTCCTCGCCTTGAGTTCGAGTTTTGCCGCGCACGTAGGTTTGAAGCCCGACGAAATGATCGGCAAGCCGATCCTCAATTTGCTGGCGGATCCGGACCGGGCAGATGCCACGCTTGCACTTGAGGCGTTACGCGGAGGCGTCATCGACTTCTACCGAGCACATCCAAAAGTCCGTGGCGCGGATGAGCAGCCGGTGCTTGGCACGGCATGGGTTCACGCTGTTGAGTGGGGCGCCAAGCGCGTTGCCGTTGTTGAGGCAAGGATGGGTAACGGCCCGACGGATCAACCTCTCGGTGACTATCTTCATCACGGCTCATTGGACATGGTCATCGGCACGATGGACGAACAGTGGGTCATCTCGGTTGTAAGCAACGACATCAAAGCCGCCCTCGGAATCTCGGCCGAAGACGCGATCGGTCGTACGTTGACCGATCTGGTTCACGGCAACGATGAGAACTGGTTGCGCGACGCGTGGAAGATGGCGACGGTTGAACGCGCTGTGTCCATACGCGTCACGCCGCGACACGACGGAGGATGGGAACAGTTATGTTGCCTCCTGTCATGTTTGGCAGGTTCTCAGAATCGAGCCTTCATCCTTATTCGATTGTTCGATGTTCATCGTGATTCGACCGATCAGACCAGTCGGCTCGAGCGACATCTCTGGAACATCGCTGCCGAAGTAGAAGCAAGCGGAATCTTGCAGCGTTTGGGTAAGACGCCGAACCTAGCCGAACTTCCGAAGATGCAGTTGCTCTCCGTTCGCCAGTGGGACATCGTGAATCGCCTGTTGCAAGGCGAACGAGTAGCTACGATCGCGAAAGAACTATTCGTTAGCGAGGGCACCGTCCGGAACCATCTCTCCAAAGTCTTCGAACGATTCGGCGTTCACTCGCAAGCGGAACTCCTTAAGGTGTTGAGAGAGATGCCCGGCGCGGGAAGTCAAGACGGTTGAGAGGCATCGGAGTCCTCGTGAGCCGACTCGACTTCTTGGGTTTCCGGCAAGTGTGTGCGGTTTCACCCACGCATTCGTGACACATTGCCCATTCACAAGGCTCCCCGGAGCCCAGAAACTGACGCGCTATGGAACCGTCAGAACAACCCGTCGGCCTCACGAGCTCTTCGAAACAGAATCCCCTTCAATCACTGGGCGGATCGGCTCATGAAGATCCGGGACTCGAAGCGCTCGAACGCGTAACCCGTAAATCGTCCTCCACGCGAGGCCCGATCGGACTCTCCTGGTCTTCGGTGGTTGTAGCTTCCGCATCTGTGGGACTGTTCGTCACCTGGCTGTTGCTCAAGATCGGAGGCCCGGCGGCGACGAAGGCCTTCGATGACGTTGGAGAACTTGCTTCATCTGCCGTTGTCGCCTTGCTCTGCGCAAGAGCGAGCCGCAAACACCCGGGACGTGAGGGGCGAGCCTGGCTTCTACTCTCATTAGCTGTTGGCGCGTGGGCGCTTGGACAAGGCATCTGGTCGTACTACGAGCTCATCTTGGGACGCGCCGTTCCGTTTCCGTCCTACGCAGACGCCGGATTCATCAGCCTGGTTCCTTTGGCGGTCGCCGGGCTGCTCATCTTTCCTTCGGTTCGGGACACGCCGATCTCTCGGATCCGTGTGGTATTGGACGGCGCAATCACGGCGGGAGCGTTGTTCATGATCAGTTGGTCCACAGCGCTCGGTGCAACGTACAGAAGTGCGTCGGTGTCGTTTTCCGAGAAAGCCATCGGTCTCGCTTATCCGCTGAGCGACATCGTTGTGCTCATCATCGTCTTGGTTTTGATCTCGCACCGACGTGCGGAAAGCCGGCCGACATTTGGATTAGTCGCCTCCGGTTTCGCCGCTCTTGCTCTTTCGGACAGCGCATTCTCTTATCTGACGACGACCAAGGTCTATGCAACCGGCGCGCTGCTGGACTTGGGGTGGGTGCTGGCTTTCGCGTTGATCGGGCTTGCGTCAGTTCGTCGTTATGGGAGCGAAGAGGAAAGGAGCAGTGAAGGAAACCAGCCATTGACGGCTGGAGCATCCATGATCCCCCTGGCGCTCGCGCTGCTTGCGGCGTCGATAATCATCACCAGTGCGGTGCTCGGTTTCGAGGACGCCACGTTGGTCGTCGCCGGCGCCGTGACGCTTGCGCTCCTGGTCGCTCGACAGGTTCTGGCGGTGGTCGATCAAGCGCGGCTACAGAGCCGGCTCATCTACCAGGCGACGCACGATCTATTGACGGAACTCCCCAATCGAGCTCTGTTCCGAGAGCATCTAGATAAGGCGCTACGAGAAAGAAGACAGGATCGATCAAGCATCGCGATGGTTTTCGCTGACCTGGACGACTTCAAAGCCATCAACGACGTCATGGGTCATGCCGCCGGTGACGAGCTGTTGCGTCACGTCGCCAAGCGGTTCCAGGCGTCTCTAAGGGAAGGGGACGTGATAGCGCGGACGGGTGGCGACGAGTTCGCGGCTCTGCTTGTCGGCGTCACACCGGAGGAAGTCGTCGCGACCGGGGGAAGGATGCTGGAGAGCCTGTCTGCCCCATTCTCTCTGCCGGAGCGGCCCGTCAGTATCACCGCCAGCGTCGGCGCCGCAGTTCACCCCGGCGGCGATACGACCGTGGAGCAACTTACGGCCAATGCCGACATCGCGATGTACGCGGCCAAAAAGGCGGGGAAAGGAACACTCAAACTCTTCGAACCTTCCATGCTCACTCAAGTCAAGGAAAGGGCCGACCTGTTGGAAGATCTTCGTCGCGGGATCGAGAGAGACGAATTCCAGCTCTACTACCAGCCGATCATCTCTCTCCGATCCGATGAGATCGTGGGGGTCGAGGCTTTGCTTCGCTGGTATCACCCGACCTTGGGGCTGAGAACGCCATCCTCGTTCATCGCGGTCGCAGAAGAGAGCGGGCTCATCGTCCCGATCGGATCGGTGGCCCTTCACGCTGCAATGGCGGATGCTGTTCGGTGGCAGCGAGCCGGCGGCTCTGACAAGCCATTGTTCGTTAACGTGAATGTCTCGGCCAGACAACTCCAGTCGTCCGACTTCGTCGATGAGGTTAGAGCGGCCATCGAACGAACAGGGCTGGACCCCCATCAGCTCGTGCTTGAGATCACCGAAACGGTTCTGGTTGCGGAGGCGAGCGTTGTCGCCGCAAAACTCTCCAACCTTCGACAGCTCGGGGTGAGGATCGCCATCGATGACTTCGGATCGGGGTATTCCTCGTTGCGTTATCTGACGCAACTTCCGATAGACATGATCAAGATCGATCGATCGTTCGTCCAGCTGCTCGATAGGCAGACAGAGGACGGACACTTGACTCTCGCGATTTGCAAGATAGCTCGAACGCTAGGCTTTGAGGTGGTCGGCGAAGGCATCGAGACGATGAAACAACTGCATCGTCTACGTGGGATGGATTGTGACTACGGGCAAGGCTATGAGATCGCTCCGCCTCTCCCCGCAGACCAGCTAGAGATGTTCCTAGCGTCGGAGCGAGGATCGGTGCCCGCGTGACAAGTTTCGTTGCCTCTTCAGTTCTCCTGTGTTGCCATCGGGCTAGTTCTTGCCACGGTTGCCGACGTCTCCAGGGCCGGCGATGCAGCTAGAAACCGTTGGCGAGATGGTTCGGGTGCTCCGTTCGAGACGCGATCTCGAACAGGTCGAGCTGGCGCGTACATGCGGCTGGCGCGACGCGTCGGCCGTAAGTCGGATCGAGACCGATCGCGTCCGGCCGACACGACGAACGTTGTTGAAGCTCGCCCAGAGTCTGGCTGATCCTTCCGTCACTGGGAGCGTCTCCGAAGTTCGCGCTTGGCTCTTTCTGGCAGCGGGGATACTTCCGATCGCGAGAGACATTGACGAACTCGGCGACCGGATACCCGACATCGATCGCCTTCCATACGCTGCTCGCGTGATGGACTTTGGCGGGTATGTGTGGCGTGCGAACGAATGGTTCATCAAAGGTGTCGGCCTCCCGAATCGATTCATCGGACGAAATTACCTTGAGATGTTCTTCGAAGACGGCGGGACGATCCGATCACACCTTGGTGATCTATGGAGCGACTTAGCTCCGGTGGTGGTCGCGAAGTTCCGATCCGAAACTGCACGCCGCAGGGAGCAGCGCTGGTTCGTCCAGCTGATGACTCGGCTTCAGACGCTGCCGGATTTCGAAAGGCTGTGGAACAAGCCGGTGCGACTTAGCAGGGATACCTTCAACTGGAGCCACATTTCGGTGGACGGGGGGATGGTTAGCGCGGTCCAGTCGCAGCTGACCGCCGACCCGCGTCTGATCGTGCACGCGGTCATCCCAGAGGATGCGAACGGTAGAGACCAGATGGGCAAGTACGGAGCGCTTGCTGGGCCTCTTTGGTGACCAGATGCGCGGGCACAGCACTACGAGAGTGCCGCGCGCGCGTTCGGTACGGTGTCCTTCGGGCTGACCTTGTACCACGCGCGTTCGATCTTTCCGCTTTCGTCGATCAGGAACGACGATCGGATGATCCCCATATACGTGCGGCCGTAGTTCACCTTCTCGCCCCACACGCCGTATTTTTCGGCGACCGCGTGGTCGGCGTCGGAAAGCAGTGGGAAGCCGAGCCCGTACTTCTGATCGAACGCCGCCTGCTTCGAGGGCTTGTCCGGCGAGATCCCAACGACATCCACGCCGAGCTTCGCAAGATCCTTCCTGGAGTCGCGCACCTCGCACGACTGGGTCGTGCACCCCGGCGTGTCTGCCTTCGGATAGAAGTAGACGAGCAGCTTGCGCCCCTTGAAGTCGGCGAGCTTCACCTTGTTCCCGTCCTGATCTTCCAGCGCGAACGCCGGCGCTTTCGTACCTTCTTTAAGGTGAGCCATCGTTTGTCCCTCCACCATGCAACCGACGGAGCGAACTGTAGCTAGAAGCGGAAGGTTTCGCAGCCCGTGACGATGATGGTCAGCGGTCTGTGGGGAGACTTCCAACTGGACCGGACAATCCACGTGAATTAGGATTCAAGCGCGCTGCGCAGCAGCAGGGCTGCGTTACAAGGGGAGTCCGATGAAGAAGAAGATCGCCGTTGCGTTCGCGGCCGTCGTCGGAGCCGTTGCGATGATGGTTCAGGTTACATCTCGAGCAGCCGCACCCGCCGCGTGCCTGGTCGTGAACGGGCCGAGCGGTTTGCATCTCCAGATCGGCTACGCACCGCACGGCCCGAGCGACTGCAGGCATATCCCGTAACCGGCCGAGCGATCACCGGCGCGGCCGCATGCGGGACCCGCTCTTGCATTTGGATCTCGTTTGATGCGTTTGATCTCGTTTGACGACAGGCTTGACCGGACAACGCTCAGGAGGGACCGATGCTTAAAGGCGTGCCGGCTTTCTCGGGGTTCTCCGTCGACGATCTGCAGAAGGCTCGGACGTTCTACGTGGACGCTCTCGGGCTCGAAGTGACCGAGGGCGAGATGGGCGCTCTCGACCTTCACATCGCGAACGACGTGACGATCTACATCTATCCAAAACCTAACCACGTTCCCGCCACGTACACGATCCTCAACTTCGTCGTCCCTAACATCGAGAAGGCCGTCGACGAACTGAGCGCGCGCGGCGTGCAGTTTGAGCATTACGAGATGCCGGACCTCAAGACCGACGCCAAAGGGATCGCGCACGGTCCGCCGGGACCGAACATCGCGTGGTTCACCGATCCCGCTGGAAACATCATGTCGGTCATCGAAGAAGGCTGAATCCCCTTCGCGTTGTGAAAGCGCCTAGCCTTCGCCCTTGAAGAGGCCGACCACGTTTCCTTCTGGGTCGGCGAACTGTGCGAAGGTCACGAGGTCTGGTATCTCGGTGATCGGTACGACGGTCTTCCCACCGTTCGCCTCGACGCTCTTCAAAGCCTTCTCTAAGTCCGCGACCTCGATGTAGAACGTGACCTGATTCGGCCCTTGGGCGGGACCGATGCCGCCTGCGATCCCCTTGCTGCTCGTGGTATCGACGACGCCGTACCCGTTCCCGACGCCGTCGATCTTCCAGCCGAACACCTTCGAATAGAATGCGTGCAGTTCGTCGTGACCGCTCGAATTGATCTCGAACCAGCTCACCGGCTTGCCCATGACTCTTCTCCTCTCTATCCCCGGATCACTTCTCGCGGACCGGCGCCGGTCCGAGTGCCTCTCCGGTTTCCACCAGCGTCTTCAGCCCACACAGGATGAACATCCAGCCGCCGGAAACGCCGGCCGCGGTCTTCGGCGCGCCTTCGAGCTGATCGTGCACGACGGTGAGCTTGCAGTAGCCACCATCGAACGGCTCGATTTCCCACGACACGCGACTCTCTTCTTCGACGGCGAGCTCATCGTCGTAGAGACTCCGCCACGTATGCACCAGCTTCCGGGGCGGTTCACATTCGAGCACCGTGTTGTCGCCCCACATCTTCGAATGATCGGGCGCCCAGCTTCGGATCGGCGTCCCCGGCTCGTACGTCGACTCGACGCGCGCGCCGTGGAAGAACTTCGCGTGCAGATCGGGCGTGGTGATCGCGTCCCAGATCTGCTCGGGCGTTGCCTTGATGTAAAGCTGATACACCTGCGTTGCTAATGCCGTTGCGGTCGTCATCCCGTCACCTCCAGGCTCTTCTTGAGATCGAGGAGCGCCGACACTTGGCGCTCCCGGTACTTGTTGATCCACCGGTCGTGGATCTCGCGGATCGGCACAGGGTTGAGGAAATGCAACTTCTCGCGTCCGCGGCGAAGCGTGACGACGAGGCCCGCGTCCTCGAGAACCCGCAAATGTTTCATCACGCCGAACCGCGTCATCTCGAGCTGCGACTCCAGATCCGTCAGCGTGCGGCCGTCGCGCTCGAAAAGCTTGTCGAGCAGCATCCGCCGTGTCGGATCGCCCAGCGCCTTGAACACACGATCGTCATCCACGAGGCCAGGATATGTGACCAAAAGGTCACCTGTCAAGAGATGAGATTCCTATCCAGATCACAGGGTCCTACAAGGTTGCCGGTGCAGGATCGCGGTGACGTCGATCGCTGGGAGGGTGACGGCCATGGGTGGGCTGCGAAGAGGGCTCGTTTCGCTTGCGATCGCGGGAGCCGTCGCAGCGGGAGGATTCATCGGCGGTCTTGCGCTGTCGGGCGGACCTGCAACCGCTGCAACAACGTCGAACTCGACCGGCGCGATCGCGACGACCGTGGCTTCAACGTCCAGCGCGATTGCGACGCCCAAGTCGGACGAGAGTGTTGGTCACGAGAAGCAGGAAACGGCCGCGGAAGAGAAGGCCGAGAACTCAGGAACTGCTCATCACAACTGCCCCGGATATCCGGGCGATACGTCGAGCAGCACCACGAGCACCGGTTCGAACGTGTAGCGGGGCTCTACAACCCCCAGGACGCGGTCACATTCTCTACTCGTAGGGCGACGATATAGTCGATCTCGATCGATCGGTACTGTCGGAACTTCTCCATCAGTCTCTTTCGCGCGCGCTCGAACTCCGCCCCCCTCTCGAGCTTGCGCGCGCGCGTTTGCAGCATCACGCCGTGAAGCCCGCCCCAGTTCTCCGAGTAGTCGTCGAACGTAACCGCCGCGGTCGGGTGCGCGCGCAGATTGGTGGCCGTGCGGCCACCGCGCTCCGTGGCCATGTAGAGCGTGCGCTTCGCGTCGTCGTAGGCGTGGGACAGGGGTGCGACATGGGGTTTGCGGTTCGCCGAGACGGACGCGACGTGACAGACCCGCTGCCGGTCGATGAAACGCTTCTCCTTTGCGCTCAGTCGAGATCTCACCAGTTCGCTCCCTCCGCCGACCTCGGCGTGGTCCTTTCGTCCTATGCTTCCATCCTCCCATAGTCCTGATTCGTCTGGCTCGGCCACCCCCCGTGCTCTTTTGCGCTCGCTTCGCGTTCGGAGATACCGTCTCACCGCCCACGAAGGCAGAAAGGGGGAAAAAGATGCAACCGCATCTTTACCGGTGGCAATCGATCGCGTGGATTGCGATCGCCATGGCCATCCTCGCGGCATTTGCCGCGGCGACCGCATCGCCGTCGAGAGCGGCGGGTCCATCGATCCACCCGACGGTGTCCGACTACGTCCAGATGACGAGTTCGGCTACACCGCCGACCGAGGCACAGTGCTTCTCTGTCGGTCGTCGGTGCTTCAGCCCGCAAGCGATCCAAGCTGCGTACAACGTTGGCCCGTTGTATGACCAGGGCTTTGATGGCTCGGGCATGACCATCGCGATCGTCGACTCGTACGGTAGCGACACGATGGCGCACGACTTGCACGTGTTCAACCAAGCATTCGGGGTCGCACCGCTCTGCGGTGAAGAAGGCGTGACGTGCACACCGGGTATGCCGTGGTTCAAGACGTTCCATCTGCAAGGTGCTCCCGCGACGAAGGCTCCACCGTCGACGTCGAAAGGCACCGGCCAAGAGGACAAGTCCGCGTGGGCCCTCGAGGTCGCGCTCGACGTCGAGACGTCGCACGCGATCGCTCCCGGCGCGAACATCCTCTTGGTGACGACGCCTACCGCCGAGACACTCGGCGTGCAGGGCTTCGCCCAAATGATGGACGCCGAGCAGTACGTGATCGATCACCACATGGCGAACGTGATCTCGCAGAGCTTCGCCTCGGCGGAGGACGCGTTCGGAAGCTCGCAGTCGCTCGAAAATCTGCGGCACGCGTTCAAGTCGGCTGCGGAGAACGGTGTCACCGTCCTCGGATCCTCAGGAGACGGTGGCACGGCGAACAATCGTAAGACACCGGTTGCTAAGGGCGGCTCGACGATTCCAGAGCCGACCGTTGAATGGCCGGCATCGGATCCGCTCGTAACCGGCGTCGGCGGAACGTATCTTTGCACCGACCCGAATAACACCGCTGCTCGGACCGTGGACAGCACCGATCCTCCGGCAAAGTGCCAAGCGTTTCCCGGGGAAGCCGAGGTCGGTTGGACGTTCTCCGGTGGCGGCTTCAGTCACGTCTTCGATAAGCCCGCCTACCAGAACACGCTTCCGGCAGGCAGCACGGCGATCGGCTCGATGCGTGGTGTGCCGGACATCGGTTTGCAGGCAAGCTCGCGAACCGGCGCGCTTGTCTATCTGTCGTTGCCTCCCGATGGAGACAGTGGACTGATCTGCGGCCCGTCTCCATGCAGCACCGGTTGGTACGACATCGGCGGCACGTCGCTCAGCTGCCCGCAGTGGGCAGGCTTGGTCGCGATCGCCGATCAGATCAACGGCGGCGGCCTCGGCCTCATCAACCCCGCGCTGTACACAGTCGCGTCCGACCCGTCGAAGTACGTGAACGACTTCTTCGACGTGACGACGGGCAACAACACAGCCGACCCGAGCATCCCCGGTTATCCGGCGACGACGGGCTGGGATCCGATCACGGGTCTTGGAACCCCGAACGCCGCGAACCTGTTACCTGCTCTGGTAGCGGCTTCGCACTAGCTTCAAACGCAACGAGATGCGGCCGGCCCGAAGGGCCGGCCGCATGCGTTTGCGAAGTACACGGCGTGAACTGGCGCGCGCGGCGAAGCTCCCTCTAGGCTTCCGCTCAAGGAAGAGCCAAGGGGGGAAGCCGTGGACGCATACGTCCTGCTTCAAACTGAGCCGGGTCTCGCCCACACGGTGATGAACGCGCTCGTCGAGTCAGAGCTCGTCGACCGCGCGCTGTGCATCACCGGAGACGCCGACGTTTTCGCGCGCATCAACGACGTCTCGTGGAGCGAGCTGAGAGACCGACTGTTGAACCGATTGCAGCGCGTTCCCGGCGTCGTGCGCTCGAGTACTTCCTTCGTGGTTCCGACGGCCGCCGTCGCGAGGGGCGTCTCGCCCAAGTTCCCGGTCTTCCATCGCATCGCCGATGCCGGCATCGATGGGCTCGTCTTCGTCGGCGTCGCAGCCGGATCCGCTCGCGAAGTCGTGCGCTCCGTTCGTGCGATCAAAGGTGTGCTCGGGCTCGCCGTGGTGACGGGGGAGTACGACCTCATCATCCAGGTGCAGGGCCGGTCGATCGAGAGGCTCGCGACGACGGTGCTTCAAGACATCCAAACGGTCCCCGGCGTCACATCGACGTCGACCTCCCTGATCCTCGCGGCGACTCCTCTCCGTGAAGCGAAGGGGCGAGGTCGCAAACCGGCTGCTCGAAGGAAGACGCGCAAGCCGGCCCGTCGCCGGCGGTAACCGATCCAGCCATAGACCGCGGTTCCGGCCAATCGTTACACTCCGGCCGTGAGCGTCTGTTCGGCTTGCTCTGAAAGGAACGCGCCGCGCGCGAGGTTCTGCTCCAAGTGCGGCGCAGAGCTTCCCACGGACGCGCGCGCGCAAGAAGGTCTCCGCAAGACGGTGACGGTGATCTTTTCCGACATGGTCGGGTCGACGGCGCTCGGCGAGAAGCTCGACCCGGAATCGTTCCTCAATGTGATGGCTTCGTACTACAACGCCATGCGCGGTGCCATCGAGCTGCACGGCGGGACGGTGGAGAAATTCATCGGGGATGCGGTCATGGCGGTGTTCGGAGTTCCGAAGCTTCACGAGGACGACGCCCTCCGAGCCGTTCGCGCAGCACTCGAGATGCAGCACAGGCTCGCCCGACTGAACGAGGAGATGAGCGACCTCGGCGTCGAGATCGAATCCCGCACCGGTGTCAATACGGGCGAGGTGCTCGCGGGGAGCGCGTCGATGCATGATGCCATCGTTGTGGGAGATCCCGTCAATACCGCGGCGCGACTCGAGCAAGCCGCGCGAGCGGGCGAGATCCTCATAGGAGAGACGACGTACCACCTGGTTCGCGACTTCGTTGAGGTTGAATCGGTCGAAGCCCTTTCGCTCAAAGGAAAAGCCGACGCGGTGTCCGCGTACCGATTGCTCTCGGTACCGGAAGCGATCGCATGGCGCGCGCCTGAAGGCTCACCGTTCCTCTCCCGCCGGCTCGAGCTTGCCTTCCTCGAGACCGTGTACGAGGCGGCGATCGCCGACCACTCGTGTCATCTCATAACGATCACCGGGAGCCCCGGCGTCGGGAAGACGCGGCTCGCGCAAGAGTTCGCGGAGCTCGCGGGGAGGAAGGCGAACGTACTGTTCGGGCGATGCCTTCCGTACGGCAGCGGGATCACGTACTGGCCGGTGATGGAGGTTCTCAAGGGCGCGCTCGGCGTACGAGATGACGACCCACCAGAGACGATCCGCGGATCGATCGCCGCGCTCCTGGATCAGGACGACGTCGGTCCGCGCGTCGAGCGCGATCTTGCGTATCTCTTTGGTCTTTCCGACGAACCTGTGGCGGCCGAAGAGTTGCAATGGGCCGTGCGAAAGCTGCTCGAGTCGTATGGTCGCACTCGTCCCCTGGTCGTCGTCTTCGAAGACGTTCATTGGGGGGAGAACACGTTCCTCGACCTGGTCGACCACATCGTTCGGTGGTCGCGAGAAGTCCCCATGCTCATCTTGTGTGTCGGGAGGCCGGAGCTGCTCGAGCGGAAGAAAGGATGGGAGGTTGAGCGGAAGCGATCCGATGCGCTGGTGCTGGAGCCTCTCTCAACCACTGCGGTCGAGAACCTCATCGACTCCCTCGTCCCCGGCCTCGATGCCGGGCTCCGCCGCCGGATCGTTTCCGCCGCCGCCGGCTTGCCGCTCTTCGTGCACTCGATGGTGTCGATGCTGATCGATCGGCAGATCCTCCGGCGTGTCGCCGACGGATGGGAGCTGACGGGAGAGGTCGAGAGCGTGATCGTTCCGCCGTCCGTTCAAGCGGTGCTTTCGGCCCGTCTTGAACGGCTGAACTCCGACGAGCGGTCGCTGATCGAACGCGCCTCGCTGGTCGGCGAGGAGTTCTCGATCGACGACATCGAAGTGCTCTCGCCCCCGAACGAGCTGGATTCGCTCCCATCGGTTCTCGATACGCTCGTCCGGAGAGACCTGATCAGGCATTCCCCCGCGCGCAACGATGTGTTCCGTTTCACGCACATGCTCATCCGGGACATCGCGTACCGCGAGATGCCGAAAAAGGTTCGTGCGGAATTGCACGAACGATTCGCCGAGTGGATCGAGGGAAGGAAACCCGAGCGCTCGACTGCTTACGACGAGATCCTCGGCTATCACCTCGAGCAGGCATATCGGCTCCGAACGGAGCTCCGACCGGGCGACCCGCGGCCGGAGGCGCTGGCCGCGCGCGCAGCGACCGTCCTGAAGGCAGCAGGCCGTCGGGCATTCGCTCGCCACGACGCGTCTGCCGCGGCCGGCCTTCTTTCACGAGCGATCGAGCTCGTACCCTCCGATGCGGAGCGTCTGTCCGTGATGGCAGACCTAACGCGCGCGTTCATGGTCCTCGGCGACTTCGACAAGGCCAGCGCGGTTGCAGCCGACGGGATAGAGAGGGCGGTCGCCGAGAAGGACGAAGCAGCGGAGTACAAGCTGCGTATCCGTCAGGATGAGATCCTCATCAACACGCATCCGGCGATCTTGTTGCGAGAAGTGCTCGCGCGGGCAGACGAAGCGGTCGAGGTCTTCCGGAAGCTTCAGGACGGCCCCGGGCTCGCTCTTGCCGACTACTGGGCTTCGTCGCTTCGGTTCTGGCTCGGCGAAGCCGCCGTTGCGCTCGAGGGCTTCGAACGCGCGCTCGCGCACTCGGGCGGAGCGCCGTCGCTGAAGGCGAACATCCTTACGTTCGAGGCGGCCGCCCAGATCTGGGGGCCAACGCCGGCGGATGATATCGACCGATGGGCCGGTGACGTGATGACGACATATTCAGGCGCCCCGCTCGAGGAAGCTGCGGCGATGACCGCGCGCGCGTATGCCCGCGCGCTCCAAGGCGACGCGTCGAGCGCGCGCCAACTCGCGAACCGCGCGCGCTCGATCTACGCGGATATGGGCTTGATGGTTCAGCTTGCGCGCGCAACGTCGGTCTTGTCGCTGATCGAGCTCTTGGTCGGGGATCTGTCCGCCGCCGAGCGAGGATTGCGCGAGTCATACGAAGTGCTCGACGAGACCGGGGAAACGGGGTTCCTTTCAACCGTGACGAGCATCCTTGCCGAAGTGTTGTGCGAGCAGGGTTCGATGGACGAGGCGGCATCCGTCGCCCGCCGTGCGATCGAGATCTCCTCCTCCGACGACGTCGATCCACTGACGCGCGCGAAAGCGGTACTCGCTCTCGCGATGGCGCGCGCGGGCGACGGTGCTGCCGCTGAAGCGCTCGCGCGAGAAGCGGTAGAGGGGTGCCGTGCGACGGACCTCATCATGATCCTCGCAGACGCGTTACGCCGCCTCGGCCAAGTACTGACCATCACCGGCAAGAGCGAGGAAGCCGCCACCGTTCTGAATCGCGCGCTGGCGGCGTACGAGCAGAAAGGCAACACGTTGATGGCTGCGCGCGTGCGCGAAGAGCTCGGTGCGCGCGCATCCGAGGCGAGCGGTGCCTAAGAAGACTCGGCTTTCTTAAAGGCTGCTCTCATCGATGCTTTCACCGGGGCACCACGGGTCAGCTTGATCGCGTTGAGTGCGAAGGTTCCCATCGGCGACGTCGCCGTCCGGTCCCAGATGATGTGGACGTTGGTGCCGCCTCCGTCCTTGGGCGTGAGGTGTGCTTCGAGGAAGCTGCCCGGTTTCGAGAAGTTGCTTTCGAGGACCTCCCAGCGAACGATACCCGGCCGCGACCAGTCGTAGCGTTCGCGCGCCCAGACATTCGGCCGCCTATTTCCCTCGCGGATCTCTGCCGACGTCTCTCCGATCGAATAAACCTCATACTTCTTACGGTCCAGCCCCGGCCACGTGTCGGGCCGCCGTTCAGAGAAGTCGAGCAGCATCGCTTTGACCTTTTCCGGGGGGAGCGTCGTTTCGACGTCGAACTCGATCCTGGCCACGCCTTCCTCCCTTTCCTTGGCGACTTTCGGCGCTAAGAGATCCTGCCGAGCACCGTTACCGCGTCGACCTTCCAGCCGCTCGATGTTCGCACGAGTGCGATCTGGATGACCTGACGGTCCACTCGGGGTGTCTTCAAGTCCTTGTTGGAGACCGTCACGTCGACGATGCCAAGAACGGTTGCGTTGTCGGAGGACACGGAGGAAACGGCGAGGGTGACGATCTTGCCTTGTGAGCTCGCTTGGGTTTGATGGAGGGCGTCAGCGAACGACGATCCCGTCAGCCGATCGAAATCGGAGCGGAAGGTCCCCGTCGACATCGACAAGACGTCGGTGCGTTGGGAAGCCAGTGAGCTTTCGCTGTAGGTCGTGAGAGAGATCACGAATCTCCTCGAAAGACTGAGAGCGTCGTTGCGGTCGTGCTCGGGGGCGTTGCTTCGGAAAAGGAACACCGACACGCCGAGCAATGCGATGAGCGCGGTCGCGATGGCGATGGCGATCCACGTTCCGACGGGGAACTTCGAGTGTGTTTCGCGAAGCAACGACGGCGCCGGCGGCGGTGGCGGGACGTCCTCATCCGTGGAGTCGCGCCACGAGAGGTCTTGATCTTCGCTCGCGCTCTTCCGTTTGGTCACCATCAGGATCCAGTCTCAGTAGCCCGGCCTGTTTCAATAACCCAGTGTGTAGAGGTGCATCCACGATACCCGTTCGAGCTCTACCTGTGCCGTGGGGCTCAACGGCACGATGGGCGATGATTGAACCGATGCGGAGGTCCCTGCACAACGGAAATTCGTGGCGGGCTCCTTCGGCGAGACGTCGGTTACCGAGCGCACGGGGCGGCTGCTCGGATCGTAACTGCATTGCAGCGGCTGCGGATTCTCCACCATGTTGAAGATGAAGTACGGCGCGTCGTACGTGCTCGAGACGTCGGCGAAGAATGGGCGAAGGTACTTTAGGAGCAGATCGAGGCTCTGAAGATGCTTGTGCGTGTTGCGGGTCACCGTTCCGAGATCGGATATGACCGTGTCGATCTGCGGTTTGCGGTCGTCGAGCAACGAGATGAGGTCGGTGTCGATCGAGCGGCTCGCCGACAGTGTCGTCGTTAGGTCCTTCGTGTGCGCTGCGGCGGTTGCCAGAACGGTGTTGAGCGCTGCGATCCCTTTCTCGAACTCCGCGCTGTTGCTATTGAACGCGTCTTGTAGGTCGGCGCTGTTCGCGAGAAGCGCCGCGATCTCCGCCCGGCGGTCCGACCCGATCGTTGCCAGTGAGTCGAGCGCCTGAAGGATCGCACGGAGGTCGGGTCCGTGGTCGGTCAATCCCGTGCCGAGCTCGTGGATGACGACCCCTAGGTCCTTGGGGTTGATCGAGTTCAACACCGAGCTGAACTCCTTGAGCAGGTCTTCGATCTGGAGTGGGATCGAAGTCAGCTGCTCGGGGATGACGTCGCCCGAACGGAAGACGGGGCCGGCTGCAGTCGCGGGCAGCAGGTCGATGAACTGCTCTCCGACCGCGCTCTTGAACTGAACCTGCGCGCGCGTTCCGTCCTTCGGGATCTTGAACTTGCTGTTGATGATCATCTCGATCTTCACTGCATCCGCGGTGAGAGTCATGTGGCCGACACGACCCACCTGGACCCCGCGATAGCTGACTTCTTGGTTGGTCGCGACGCCACCGGCGGCCGGGAAGATCCCGTAGATGTGGTACGTGCTGCCGAAGACCGTGGGTAGCACTTGTACTGCGAGGAGGAAGACGAGTCCCATCGAGAGCACCAAGAACGCCGCCGTGTTGATGACGAGGCGCCGCGTAAGCCTCATCGCGTTGCCCCCCACAGCAGATCGGCGAGCGACGGGACCGTTGTGCGCGCGCTCTGTGCCTCCGCGCGCGCGGCCGGCGAAGCCCCCTGCGACATCGCGCCGGTGTTCGGCGGGGCGGTGTTGGTGAGCGACAGGATGACGTCGAGCTGCAGGTAGTCGCCCGGGAACGCGCGCGGCCAAAGATCGGTGAACTGCGCGAGCGAGCTGAGCGCCTTGTCGAGGTCGCTCGTCGTCAACATGACTTTGTCCAATACGGCAGTGAGGTCTTTTATGCTCCGATCGGTCGTCGGGACCGTCGCCTTCGTGTAGCGAGCAAGCACCGACGAGGCTTGGTCCAACGAGGCGACGAGCCGGTCGAGGTCGGCTTGCTGCTTCGCGAGGATCCCGGTTGCGTCGGCCGTCGATGAGATCGCGCGCGAGATCACGTCGGCACTTCGTGCCTCCACCGCGAGTTCGCTATTGAGGTTATCGATCGCCGCCGCGAGGTCGGGCGCGCGCCCGGCCAGAACGGGAGTGATCTGCCGGAGCTGGGCGAAGATCTGACCCAGCTCGGCCCCTTTACCTTTCACGATCTGTGCGCCCGAATGGATGACCGTCGCGAGGTCGGCCGTGGTTCCTCCCTGCAGGAGCCGGCCGAGTGAGATCAACGCGTCGTCGAGCCCGGGGATCCGGCTGGTGCGCGACAGGGGGATCACATCTCCGTCCTGCAGGCGCTGCGACGACGCCGGCTCGCCGATCGGCGCGCGCAGCTCGATGAACTCTTCCCCCAGCAGAGACGTCGATCGGATCAGCGCCATCGTGTTGCGCGGGATGTTGGCGTTGCGATCGACCCGGAGCGTGATGCGCGCGTCGTAGCCGTCCAGGGTGATCGCGCGCACGCTGCCGATGACCACGTCTGAGGATTGGACGCTCGCGAAACGGGGAAGGTCGCCGACCTGCCTGAAGATGGCGTCGACGCGGATGGTGCCGCCGCTACTGCCGCATGAGGACAACGCGCCGATGACGGCGATCGTCGCGAACAGACCGAGCGCGCGCTTCACCACAACCACCGCATCGCGTGATCCAGCACGCCGCCGATCCGGTCGAGCAACCCGCCGATCGGGCCGCCGGGCGTGCTCGATGGGGTGGGTTGGGGGCTCGACGACGCCGACGGACCACCGAGCCCGAGACTCCGGAGAAGATCCAGCAAGTCGGGAGCGTTGCTCGTTCCCGGCGCGGGTGCCGGCGCGATGGAAGGCGCGGCCGGTGGCGCCTTCGGCGGGGCTGCCGGGGAGGACGCCGACACCTGGATCCCTTCAAGGCCGAGGAGCACGCATAGCGCGGCCGGGACGGCCGGCGGACACGTGTTGAGGTGGGCGTCGCGCACGTCGAGGTGCGTCACGGGGCCGCTGAAGTCCACGGCACCGCCGTTGTGATGGCCCTCGATCCCATCGTCGAGAACCGGTACCCATAGCAACGTGCGCACGAGCGAATCCTGGTGCCGGATCACCGCTTGCGTGGTCTTGGCCAGGGTTTGCAGGTCGGTTTCGAGCGCTGCTTTGTGGTCGTGTACGAGCGAAGAGAGCTGATCGGTAAGCAGCGCGACGTTCGACAGCGTTCCGCCCAGGCTGTTGCGCTCGGCTGCGATCGCGTCCAGCGCTTCCGCGAGGTGGGTATTCAGATCGACGAGGTCGTTACGCCGTTGCGCGAGCGCCGTGACGAGCGACGACAAGTGCACGATGACACCGTCGAGGTCGGCCGATCGCGTCAGGATCGTTGTGCTGACCTTTCCGCCGCCGGCGAGCGTGGCGCTGAGGTCGCCGCCGACGCCTCGCAGTGCGTTCGACAGATTGGTCACCAGCGTGCCGAGCGCCGTCGAGCCTTGGTCCGTCCCTTGTTGGAGCGCGTCGAGCAGCTTCTTCAATTGCGCCAGGAGCTCGTCGAGCTCCGCGGGGATGAAGGTGCGATCGGTTCCGATAACGGCACCGTCTTGCATCGTTGCTCCTCCCGCGTACGGCGGGAACAGCTGGACGTAGCGGTCGGAGATCAGAGAGATCGGAACGATCGTTGCGCGCGCGTCTGCGGGGATCTTGCGCGACCGGTCGATGTTCATGATGACCTTCACGTCGTTTCCGATGGGCGTCACCGACACGACGCGTCCGACGGCGACGCCGAGCACCATCACCCGAGAGGACGGGAACAAGCCGATTGTCTTGGTGAACAGACCGGTAACTTGGATCGGTCGGCTCTCACCGCTGGGTTTGATTGCGAGCGCGATGGACCCGGCGACGACCATCACCGCGATCAGCATCGCCTGGAGGCGCCGCGCGCCGGTCACGGCGTCATCCCCGCTTCGAGCAGCGGGCTCCACGGGGGAAGGCCCGCTCTGGTTGCCGTCACCGGCGCGGGATTGCCCACCGACGTCGCCCCCGCGCTGGCCGCCGCGCAGTCCTGCGGCGGGCCGGCCGTACCCCCCGTTCCGATGTTGACCGAAACCGGAAGCGGCGGCGGCAGGAGCTCCGCTTCGATCGCCATGATGCAGATCCCAGCCCATCGGCCGCGATACGTGATGCGAGCGAATGCCTCGCTCGACGGCCCGATCAGCTTCAGCGCTTCTTCGACTTGACCGAGGTTCGCGTCGACGATCGCCAGTGTGCTGTGCAGGTCGGTAAGGATCGTGTCGAGATCGGGTCGCTTGTCGCGCAGCAGGCCGCCGAGCTCGCCGGCCAGCACGTCGGTATTGCGCAGCAGGCTTTGCACGATCGTGCGACGCTTCGCGAGAACCTGCAGAACGACGTTCGATTGGGTGAGGATGGTCTGTATGTTCGGTGAAGCGGCGTCGAGCGAGGCCAGGATCTGATCGCCCTTCGACAAGACGGTGTCGAGCGCCCCCGAATGAGAACCGAGTGACGTCAGGACTTTGCCGGCTCCTTTCAGCGTTCCGGCCAGGTTCCGGTTGGGGTCGGCCGTGATCGCCGCAAGCGCCTTGAAGGCTTCGTCCAGCTTGGTGCCGTCGACGTTGGTGAGGAGATCCACGGTGGCGTTCGCGGTCTGGTAGATCTCGAACGGGATCTCCGTTCTATCGAGCGGGATCCGGTCGCCGTCGTGAAGGTATGGCCCCGGTCCCGTTGCCTTGATGACGACCGACTTGGTTCCGAGGATCGTCTTCAGCGAGATCGCGGCGGTCGCGTCGCGTGGGATCGTGACGCCGCCGGCAACCGAAAGCGTGACGAGAACGCGGTCGGATGCCAGCCTCACGTGAGACACGGTGCCGACCTTGAGCCCTGCGATGCGGACATCGCTTCCGGGAGAAAGACCGGCAGCATCGGCGAACTCCGCGGTGATGGTGTAATTGTGCGAGATGAACGGGAGCTTCTTGAAGTCGAATGCGAGCAAGAACACGAGCGCGAGCACCAGGATCGAGACGAGGCCGACCACGACTTGATTGCGCTCGCGGAAGGACGTCATCGCGTCTGCCCTTGTTGCGTTGACAGCATCGACGTGAGGTCGGGGAGGCTGCTCGACGAGCTGGACAGAGTTGCATTCTCACAACCGGGCGTTCCCGCGAGGCAGAACGCGGGGATGTAGAGGTTCACCCATTCGCCGTAAGACATCGCCTTCAGCGTCGCGCGTTGCACGTCGTCAAGGTTTCCCAGGATCTGATTGAGGTCGGCTTGATGCTTCCGAACCAGCTCGAGCAGCGTCGCGATGTTGCCGAGGTCGCGCGCGAGCGAGGTCCGGTTGTTCTTCACCAAGCCGGCCAGCTCTCCGGTCGCGGTGTTGAGGTTCACCAGAACGCGATCGAGCTGGCCCGAGTCTCCGGCCAGCGTGTCGGCAAGAGTCGCGAAGTTCGTCAGCAGATCCTGGAGCTGCACGCGCTGATCCGAAACGGCGCTCGTCACCGTGCTCAGGTTGTCGACGAGGCTGCCGATCTGCTGGTCCTTGGTCGACAGCGTGCCGAGCAGCTTCGATGAGTCCGCCATGATCGCGTCGATGTCGGCCTTATGAGGGCCGATCGCCGTCACGAGCGCCTCGCTCAGCGCGTTGATGTCCGACGGGTTGATCCCAGTCAGAAGCGGCTTCAAGTTGTTGAAGATCGTGTCCAGATCGAGCGGCCCTTCGGTTTGCGTTGCCGGGACGACATCGCCGGCGGCGAGGTACGGACCTGCTCCGTTCCCGGGATCGAGGTTCACGACGCGCAACCCGAGCAAGTTCCGGTAGCGGATCTCGATGTGGGTTGCGCGCGGGAGCTTCACCGCCCGGTCGATCGCGAGCTTCACGTAGGCGATGCCGTGATCGACGCGCGCGCCGTCTACCTTCCCGACCTTGACGCCCGCGAGCGTGACCGGATCTCCGGATGCGATGCCGGTTGCATCGTTGAAAGCCGCTTGGATCGAGTAGCGCGCGCGGAAGAGCGCGAAGTTTCCGATCTGCGAGGCGAGGACGATCGTCACGAGCGTGGTCGCGAGCGTGAACACCCCGAGCTTGATCAGAACTCGACGGAGCTTCATAGAAGCTTCTCCGGGAGCAGCCCGCGGTCGTCGGTGAACGCTTGGTTCAGCAGGAGCGCGATGTCGCTTGGCTGTATCCCGAACGGCAAAGCAAGCAGCTGGCGGACCTGCGCGCGGAATGCAGCTTCGGCGGTTGCCGTCGCCGGCGCGGGTGTTGGCCCATCACCGGTGTATCCGCCTTGTTTCTTGAGCTGCTCGGCGGTGAGCACCCATAGCTGCCAGCACGTGGAGCCTGCGAGCGACGGGTGCAGCTGCTCGATCCGTTGACCTGCCGCGTTCGTGCACGGGATCGAGAGATTGGTGTCCCAGTCCTCGGTGAACGTCTTCAGCGCCGCCACGGTTGACGGCAATGCACTCCGGTGCGCTGCGACGATGTCGAGGATGTCTGCGCCCTTGACGCTGATATCGACCAGGTCGGCGTAGTGATCGTTCACCAGCGTTGCGATCTTGTTCAGCAACGTCGGAGCGTCGCGAAGCACGGCCTCGACATTCGCGGAGTCGTCGACGAGCGTCCGGCTGATCTTGTCGAGGCTGTTCAGCGACGCGACCAGATCCGGCGTCACCCTGTTGAGAGATCCGGTCGATGCGGGCAGTCCGGCGAGCAGCCTGTCCAAGTCGGCCTTGTGAGCGGCAAGGACCCCAAGCGCGGTCAAGCCTTTGTCGATGGCATCGCGTGTGCCGGTTTCTTGGCCGGCAAGCCCAACCGCAAGCGCGTGCAGCGCTCCGCCGAGGTCGCCGGGTTTCGCCGAGTCCAAGATCGGGACGAGCGCTGCGATCACTTGGTCGAGCTCGAACGGAGGTGTCGTCCTGCTCTGGGGGATCCGATCACCCGGCCGCAGCTCGCGGCCGTTTGGGTGAGTTGGATCGACCAGGAGCACGAACTTCTCGCCGAAGAGCGTCTTGGCACCGACGGTCGCAGTCACGTCCTCTGGGATCTGCAGCCCCGGATCGAGGGCGAGCGTCACGCGCGCGGTTCCGTCGCGCAAGTGCGTGATCTTGGCGACCTTCCCGACCTGGACGCCGCGCAACTTGACGTCGCCGGACACGCGCGTCAACTGTCCGACGCGCGCGAACGTGACCGTGACTTGGAACGGTCCGCCGGGATGGCCGCCGAGGCCGCTCACGACGTAGATCGAGAACGCGGCCGCGAGCACGATGCCGACGACGCCGAGAGCGAGATGACGTCTCGCGGTGCTCATCCCGCGATCCGAACCGTGTCGGTGATCCCCCACATCAGCGCCGAGAGCGCGAAGTTCAGGACGAGCACGACCACGATGCTCGTTCGGATCGCTTTCCCTACCGCGACACCCACGCCGACGGGTCCGCCGCGCGCGTTGTACCCGTAGTAGCAGTGGATGAGCGCGATCGCCGTCGCGAAGATCCACGCCTTGAGCAATGAGTAGAAAACGTCGATCGGCGGAAGGAACAAGCTGAAGTAGTGCGCGAAGGTTCCCCCGGAGAGGCCTTGGAGACGCACGACGGCGACCTCCGTCGCCAGGTACGACGCGAACAGAGAGATGAGGTAGAGCGGCGTGATGGCGACCAGGGCGGCGACCACACGGCTCGACACCAGATAGCGGCGTGTGGGCATCGCCATGACTTCCAGGGCGTCGATCTCTTCGTTGATGCGCATCGCACCGAGCTCGGCGGTGAAGCTCGCACCGACCTGCGCTGCCAGCGTGACGCCCGCGATGATCGGTGTGATCTCGCGTGTATTTCCGAAGGCCGACACGAATCCGGAGAACGCCTGCGCGCCGATGAGCTCGAGACCTTTGAAGCCTTCGAGCCCGACCAAACCGCCGGTGATGAAGGCCATGAAGAAGATGACGCCGGCGGTCCCTGCGCCGACGATGAGCGCACCGGATCCCCACGTGATCTCGCTGACGATCCGCAGAACCTCACCGGGGTGACGAGGGACGACGAGGAAGCAATCTGCCAGCGTGCGACCGTAGAACGAGAGCTGCTCGCCGATCCCTTCGATCCCATGTGTCAGCCGGCTAAGGACGAACCGAGGGAACGTGAGGATGGGCTGAACGCGCGCCGCCATATCAGGAGAGCTTGCTCGGGATCAGTTGGAAGTAGAGGACGGTGAACACGATGTTGACGAAGAAGATCAGCATGAAGGTGAGCACGACGCCGCGGTTGACCGCATCACCCACGCCTTTCGGCCCCCCTTTCGCCGATAAGCCCATGTGCACGGCGACCATCGCTGCGACCAATCCGAATATGCCGGCCTTCAGTAATGCGAAGTAGAGGTCCCACGGTTGCGCCAGCAAGCTGAAGGAGTTGAGATACGCGCCGGCCGTTCCACCTTGAAGGATCACGTTGAAGATGTAGCCGCCCGCGATCCCTGCGACGCTCACGAATCCGTCCAGCAAGATCGCGACGAACACCGAGGCCCAGATACGGGGCACGACGAGCCGATGCACGGGGTCGACGCCTAAGACTTCCATCGCGTCGATCTCTTCCCGGATCTTTCGCGAGCCGATGTCTGCCGTCATCGCGGACCCGGCTGCGCCGGCGATGAGCAACGCCGTCGCGATCGGCGCTGCTTCACGGACGATCGCGAGCACCATGGCCGCGCCGGTCTGGGAGTACGCGCCAAGCTGTCGCGCGATGTTTCCGACCTGCAGGGCGATGACCATCCCGAACGCAAGTGAAACCAGGATCACCGGCACGATCGAAACGCTCGCGATGAACCACGACACGCGCACGAACTCTTCGAACGGAACCGGACGGCGGAACATCACGCGGAACGCGTCCAGCGTGAGGGAGAACATCTTCCCCGTTTGGTCGAGCAGCCCGCTCGGGATCCCGAGCCGCGTTGCGAGGCCCCGTTGGGGGGTCGTTTCGGGGCGCGCGGCCATCAGGTTTTGCTCCCGTCGAATGAGTCGGTCGGACGGTCTTTCTCTTCGCTCATCCCGATCGGCCCGTCGGTCGCTCCGGCGAGGAACTGCTTCACGACGGGGTCTTTGGAGGTGAACATGTCTTCCTTCGGCCCAAAAGAGACCAATCGCTGGCGGAAGAGCAGCCCGATGTAGTCGGCGACCTGCGCCGCGGAGGGGATGTGGTGCGTCACGATGATCA
>Ga0070706_100000838_pt1 | contig 34030 bp, 33 predicted proteins | sample KBSK5501metaG_FD_65476 | JGI IMG/M metagenome (GOLD analysis project Ga0070706, IMG submission 65476) | Corn, switchgrass and miscanthus rhizosphere microbial communities from Kellogg Biological Station, Michigan, USA - KBS K5-50-1 metaG | ecosystem: Host-associated > Plants > Roots >... | reverse complement strand
CTATCTCGACGCCTGCGCGGACACCGCAGCCGCTCCGGTGATCGCGAAGTACACCGGCGTGCTGGCCGCCGCCGACGTGTTCACCCCCAGCACCGCGTTCCAGGTGATGCAGTCGATCCGACTCGATCTCGGCTACGCCTCGCAGGTGCACCCATGAGCGCGGTCCGCGATCTGCGATCCGTTTGCCGTTTTGCACGAAACTGAGGCGCTGACCAGATCAGTTGGGCAGCCATTGCAGTGGAGAAAACCAGTGCCTGACAGGAATGACTGGAATCGCCAGACGGTTGAGGAGTTCCGCGCGAATAAGGGCCAGGTCGGTGGCATATGGGAAGGCAGGCCGCTGCTATTGCTCACGACCACCGGCGCAAAGAGCGGCCAGCGCCGCACGAACCCCATGATGTACCTCCGTGAGGGCGACCGACTGTTCGTCTTCGCTTCCAGAGGAGGCGGGCCTACCAACCCCGACTGGTATCACAACCTGGTCGCCCATCCCGAGGTCACCGTCGAGATCGGCGACCAGACGTACCCTGCCATCGCGAAACCGGTAACCGGTGAGGAGCGCGACAGCATCTACGCGAGGTGGGCGCAGCAGTATCCGCAGTTCGGAGAGTATCAGGAGCAGACATCCCGCAGCATTCCGGTGATTGAATTGACGCCGCGCACCGCATAAAGCCGTCTTGCTTGCCGACGTGGCGCCATCCTCCTCGTATCGCCAGGTATCGCTCGCCAACAAGCCAACATGGCGTTGGCGCCGAGAGAGCTACAAGCGAGCGTCAGTCCGCTCAGCTGCGCTCGCAGTGCGGCGTTCTCGGCTCATGTGCTGCTGCCGCCTAGAGATCAGAGAGACAAGTGAGTATGCGTCGCCAGACGCGTTCTAGGGATTATAGAGGAGGAAACGCGGTGAACCCTCAAGCTAATGTCGGCGGCAGCTTCACGCTGCCTGGCGGCGACTTGTCCCTGCGTCGCATGGGCTATGGCGCCATGCAGCTGGCTGGTCCAGGGGTCTGGGGACCACCGCGCGACATTGCCGCGGCGCTCGCGGTGCTGCGCGAGGCAGTCAGCCTGGGAATCAACCATATTGATACGTCCGACTACTACGGCCCACATGTCACCAACCAGCTCATCCGGCGCGCCCTCGCTCCCTATCCAGACGAGCTGGTGATCGTGACCAAGATCGGCGGCAGACGCGGAGCCGACGGGTCGTGGCTTCCCGCATTCTCCCCGGATGCGCTCACCACGGCTGTGCACGACAACCTGCGCAATCTGGGACAGGACGCGCTCCACCTGGTCAATCTGCGCATGGCCGGACCAGGCCAAGCAATCGAAGATCCACTTGCGACGCTAGTCGACCTGCAGCGGCAGGGGCTCATCCGCCACATCGGGCTGAGCAACGTGACGCGCGCGCAGGTCCGGCAGGGAGCGGCGATCGCAGACATCGTGTGCGTGCAAAACCTCTACAACCTGGCGCGCCGCGACGACGACGCGCTGATCGACGAGTTGGCAGACGAGGGCATTGCATACGTGCCATTTCTCCCACTCGGCGGCGCTACGCCGCTTCAGTCGTCAGCGCTCTCAGACGCAGCCGCCAAACTGGGGGCGACGCCAGTGCAGGTGGCGCTTGCCTGGCTGCTGCAGCGATCCCCGAACATCCTTCTGATTCCGGGAACATCCACTGTCGAGCACCTGCGTGAAAATGTCCAAGCCGCAGTACTCACCTTGCCGGAGGATTTGCTCGCCGAGTTGAAGGCGATCGATGCCGGATAGGAGTAAGCGGAGCCTTCCTTCCCATACAAGTGCTCCTGACCTCGTGACAACCGATTGTAGAGGGCGGCACAGGTTACGCTCACCAGATCGCCGGGCCTCACTGATCGCGGGCGGCCACGCGCCAGCTGTGCAACTGGCGGGACGACGTGATAGAGTGCGCATTGTTGACCGCCTTCCAATGCTGTCGAACGCTATGGCCATGAGCGGAGGCGTATCCATGGGGAATCCGATATCGGTCTCGCAGGATGCGGGTATGACGTCAGAGAGGGATGGATCATCTGAACCGCCGGTCCAGATGCAGGCGCGCACCCAGGCTGTTGAGTCGTGGCCGCCGCTGCCGCTGGAAGCGTGGCAGGACACGTATGCGACGTTGCACTTATGGACCCAGATCGTCGGCAAGGTGCGACTCGCCTTGACGCCACCGCTCAACCACTGGTGGGCGGTGACACTCTACGTCGATCCGCGCGGCTTGACGACCGGATCCATCCCGTATGGCAGCGACTCCTTTGCGGTCGCGTTCGACTTTCTCGACCACACGCTGTGGGTGCGCGCCAGCACAGGTGGAACGCGGGCGATGGCGTTGTACCCACGCTCAGTCGCCGACTTCTATCGCGAGTTTCTAGCGATCCTGCGCTCGCTCGGCATGGACGTGAGGATCAACCCGCTGCCGCAAGAGATCGCTAACCCAATCCCCTGTGATGAGGACCACGAGCACGCCGCCTACGACGCCGCCTACGCGACCCGCTGGTGGCGCATACTGGCGCAGTCGGATCACGTGCTCCAACAGTTCCGTACCGGCTTCCTCGGCAAGAGCAGCCCGGTCCACTTCTTCTGGGGCGGCTTCGACCTGGCGGTGACGCGCTTCTCGGGCCGTCGCGCCCCGGAGCGGCCGGGAGCGGACCGCGTGACCCGCGAAGCCTATTCGCACGAGGTGAGTAGCTGCGGCTTCTGGCCCGGCACGGCGGGAGGACCCGTAGCGGAGCCGGCCTACTATGCGTACATGGCGCCGGAACTGGCCGGTTTCGCCGAGGCCGGTGTTCAGCCGGCAGCGGCGTCGTACCAGCGAGAACTGGGCGAGTTCATCCTGCCCTACGAGGCGGTGCGCACCGCTGCTGACCCGGACGCCGTGTTGTTCGCCTTCGCCCAGAGCGCTTACGAGGTCGGCGCTACCCTGGCCGGATGGGATCGCGCGGCGCTGGAGCGATGACCATCCGACCCAAGCAAAGCGCGGCGCCGGAGGCTGAGTACGGTTAGTTGACAAGAAAGAGATTGGCGATGACGACGCCAGCAACGACGCGACCAGAGTCGACCGGCGAGCATGCCCCGTTGCGCGTGCTTGGCATCGCCGGGAGCCTGCGCTCAGGATCGTACAATCGCGCGCTTCTGCGGGCGGCGCAGGAGGAAGCGCCGCCCGGCATGGAGATTCGGCTCTACGGTATTGCCGTTATCCCCTTCTACAACGCGGATGTCGAAGCACAGGGCGATCCTGAGCCAGTCGTGGCGTTAAAGGCGGCGATCCACGCGGCGGATGCGCTGCTGATATCGACGCCGGAATACAACCACGGCGTGCCAGGGGTGCTCAAGAATGCCCTGGACTGGGCGTCGCGACCGCACCGCACATCCGTGCTGGCGTGCAAGCCGGTGGCGATGCTGGGGGCGACCGCGGGAAGCGGCTCCACGTTCCAGGCGCAAGCGCAGCTCCGCGAAGCGCTCGTCTACACTGGCTCCTGCACGCTGGCGCAGCCAGAGCTTTCCCTGTCGCGGGCGGGCGCCGCTTTCGACGATGCCCGGCAGCCCGCGCGCCTGACCGATGCTGACACCCGCGACGCGCTGCGCGAGCTGCTCGAAGCGTTAGCCGCATGGATGCTCGTGATTCGTACCGGCGAAGGGGATCGCTATGCGGCTCAGCACGCGCGCCTCACCGCCGATGACGAGCGCATGCCGCGCGCATCGTAGCGGGTCATCACCGAAAGCAGGCCGTCACCGAGCGCGGCACAGGTCTGGACGGAGGGCCATGGCGCAGACGGGGCACCAGGAGGGCGGCCCTATGAGGACGACCTTGCGTCACTACCCAGATCGAGCGCGTAGATCGCCTGGGGGCGTCCCATGGTCCTGCTATTCGCCACGAACCTCGTGCAACCGCTCGCTTAATGCGGTTGTCTTCTACTATCCCCCTGAAGAGTTCCCCATTCCGACCCCAACAGCAGGCCCTTAGGCATCACGATCGCGCGCTCCAACGACACGGAGCTCAAGGTCACCGCCGAGGCGCTACTGGCCAATGGCAGCAGTCCCGGCGGCATTACAAAATGCTCACCTGGTGACTACACCGTGGTTCACGGAGAGTGGTAGCATTGACCTCTCCCCGAAGAGGATTCTTGGGCTGACTACCGCCGCATGAGCGCGCGCTCCAGTGCCGCGCGATCCCAACTGGCCAGGGTTGCGCCGGTCTCGTAGGCGGAGCCAATACCGCGGGAGGACTGAGATGACTGCACCACAAGAGGAGCGACGGACCACTTTGTCACCGGTTCACACTCCACCCAACCCCCAACCTCCCGACGTGATCGGCAATCTGATGCGCGGGCCAGAGGGGCGCACAGCGCGGTTGACCGTGATCAGCGTGTTGCTGGGCGCCATGTTGGCCGCCATCGTCACGGCGCTGCCGCCCACTCCTGCGGTCTTCGTGCGAACGATCCTCACGCCCGGCCATCTGGTCGTCGACCTGCAGGTACTCGCTCTGTTGCTCGTCGTGTTCGACGTATGGACCCAATTCAGCTGGAGCGTGATCTTGGGCCTGGTGCCCTTCGACTTCTTGGGCAACCTCCTCACGTTCATCACGGCGGTCATGGTGATCGGCTGGGTGCTGAGCGTGGCTGATTTCCGCGCCTGGGTGGCGTGGAGCGCCGTGGTAACTGCGTGCGCCCTCACGGCCTCCCTGCGCTTCGTTCGTCGTGTGCGATTCGCGCGGTGGAGACTGGCGCTCTTTGCTACTATCCTGCTCGCCACGTTGTATGTCGCATGCGATGCGTATGGTGTACTTCCTGCCTGGGCCACTTTCTCGGTCCCACCACTGCTGTGGGTTTCGGTGCTGGTGGCGGAGTGGGTCGTGGACCTCGGATTATTCTCGCTGTTCCTCGACGCGTCGGAGGCGAGGTCCACCCGCCCGTCGCGCTGAGCGGCGGGCCAGCAAGAGCGTGACGGCCTCTCCTCACCGGGTGTTTGGTTAGAGCTAGGGGAGCGGAAGATCGTGGAGCAGAGTCAGGGCGACGCGGGCGAGGCTGAGGGGAAGCGCGGGGAGCTGTCGAACGCCGTGGAGCGCCTCTAGGCGAGCTACAGGCAGGCGTCGCCCTGCGGGACCGCTGACTCCTCGGTTTCGCGGCGCAGGCGGCAGTGGCGCGCAGCGCGGGCAAGGCGGCGAGCGGACCTGCGGGCGACGCTGCCCAGCTCTCCGACCCCCGTCGCACTGCAAATCAGTGGCGCATCATCCCGCACAAGGACCAGGGACAGTGGCATCGAGTGGGGCGAAAAGCGTGCTACAGGCGAGAGCCCAAGAGGATTTCCCACCGCTCGACCGACGAAGCGCTCCACATCCCCAGGCGCACCCATGGCGCGTCGGCGAGCCGTGTCTCAATCGCGCGCTGGTTTTCGGCGGCAATGACAAGGAGGAATCGCTTCTCCTCCTCACCTAGTGGACCGCCGCCCAGAATCAATCCGTCGTCTGATAGCGCCTCCAAAAACGCCAGCTGCTCCTCCCACTGCTCCTGCTGACGCATAGGACGGCTGGTGTCCCAGCGCTCCCCTCGTTCGAGGACAATGATGAAGGTTGCGGACCGTTGCGACACAAACAGCTCCTTCTAGAGCACGTTCTAGCGCACGTTAGAATCCCCTTGCCATGATACGCGACAGGTCCGGACCATTTCCATGCTGGTTTCTCGTCTCGATCAGAAGGAGAAGCGCCGCCTCACCCGAGCCCATGCGATGAAGTCGCATGCGACCGTGTGGTAGGCTGCGTTTACGTCTACCCCACGTTTGGGAGGAGCGCGCCGATCATGCCAGACGATCCTAGCCCCCCACTATCCCTGACGAAATTCGCCAATCGCCTCATCCTTCCACCTGTGCTACGCCCAAGGCGAAGCCGTCCCGGCACATACGGGACCTTGCGTATCCGCATGCGGTCCACACAGATGCGGCTGCACGCGGAGCTGCCACTGACCGATGTCTGGACCTACGAGGGCCACTTCCCTGGCCCAACCATCGAGGTGCGGCGCGGCCAGCGGGTCCAGATCGAATGGGTCAACGCCATCCCAGCGAACACTCCCCATCCCGTGACGGCGGTCACGGCGCCGGATCCCGACGAAGGCGCCCCACCGGACCAGATCCCGCAGAATCGGCCAGGACGCAGTGGAGGCAGGGTCAGCGACGTGCTGAGGCGCGTCCCGCTGTGGGCGGTCGTTCATGTGCATGGGGGCCGCATCGCCGCCGTCTACGACGGCTGGACCGAGAATGGCATCCTCTCTGGGCAAGCGCTCCTCTTCCGCTACGAGAACGACCAGCGAGCGACGTTGCTGTGGTACCACGACCACGCGATGGGCATCACCCGCTTCAACGTCTATGGTGGTCTCGCCGGGCTGTACATCATCCGCGACGACGAGGAGGATGCGCTCGGTCTGCCAACCGGGCCGTACGAACTTACCCTGCTGCTGCAGGATCGCAACCTCGATACCGACGCCGATGGCCGACTCACCGGGCGACTCTTGCACAAGGTGGAAGGAGGGCACGATGGAGTTCTTCGGCCCCTTCACGCTGGTCAACGGTACGATCTGGCCCTACGCCGACGTAGAGGCACGGCGGTATCGGCTGCGCCTGCTCAACGGCGCGAATGCCCGCACGTTCCGCCTCATGCTGCTCGATGAAGCAGGACGGCCCATCCATGATGCGATCCAGCAGATCGGGACTGACGGTGGCCTGCTCGGCGCGCCAGTCGGCCTCCCACAGGACGGACTCGTGCTCGCGCCTGCAGAACGCGCCGATCTGCTCGTGGATTTTCGCCGCTACCATGGCCAGCGACTCATCCTGGTCAACTCGGCGGGCGCGCCGTTCGATGGCCAGCCGCCCACGCAGCCGCCTGGAGCGCCAGATCTCGCGAACCGGCTCGCCGATGCGGACGTGATGCAGTTCCGCGTCGCAGCGCGCTCGGTGGACGACCCGTTCGTGCTCCCGGCGGCGCTCTCCAGTTCGTATCGCCGTCTGACCCTTGAGCAGATTCCAACCGGCGCCGCGCGGCGGCTCGTCGCGCTGGTCGAACAGGATGGCATGCTCCTGCTCTACGAATTAGCGCCAGCGCCTCCGGACCTAGCGGCTCCAGGCGCGGGGGCTCCCGATGAGCAACTTATCAGTGTGACGGATGAGCATGGCGTCACGACGCCTTTTCGAGTCACCGCCAGGCATTTCGAGGACACTGTCAATTGGTTCGTGGCCTATGGAGCGACCGAGATCTGGCGCTTCCTCAACCTCACCGAGGACACCCACCCGATGCATGTCCACCTGGTCCAGTTCCAGGCGCTGCGCCGCGACCGCTATAACACCGAAGGCTTCGACGCGGCCAGCGGACGCAGCGTGGCCCCCGTCGCCTACGCGGCGCAGGGCGCGCTTGACGCCAATGAGCTGGGCTGGAAAGACACGGTGCGCGTCAACCCTGGTGAGATGGTCACGATTGCAGCGACCTTCGAGGGCTACACCGGTCGCTACATGTATCACTGCCACATCCTGGAGCACGAGGACCATGACATGATGCGCCCCTTTGTCGTGATGCCAGGGGCAGCGCTTGAGGCCATGGACATGCCAGACATGTAAAGGCCCTTCTTCATCAAAGAGGGGCAGGGTCAGTGAGTGGCATCAAGCGCTTCGCGCACCTGAGCTTGTATTGACACTCCCCCTACAGGATGCTCAGGCGACGCACGTCCCAACGGACCTCCCCAACGGACCTCCCCAACGGACCACGGTGGCGCAAAACCTGTCTGGCTCCTCAAAGTTTGGCAAGTGGGTCGATTGCTCAAACCAAACAAATCGCTTTCTTGGCGCAATGAGCTTTTCACAAAAGTCGACAACCAGTTCAACTGGCATGGTGTAATCTCTGCGACCGAGATCCTGGATAGGATGTAGTTCCCATCACACAGATCCGATCAGTCGTGACACGCCGGCGACATTATGCCTGCCCAGGTTCCTGGCTGGCGGTGTTCTCTGAGCTGGCGATGCCCGCAAGATCCTCCATCCAGCGGATCGACATGGTGATGTCTCCATCCTCCCCGCTGGCGAGCTCGACACCTGTCAGCTGCTCAGCGGCTGCCGTCACCGGCATGGGGACGCGCAGCGCGCCTGCCTCACGCAGAATCAATCCGAAGTCTTTGTGCATCAACTGCAGCGCAAACGTCGTGGGATACTCCTCGCGCCGCACGTTGTCCATGGCCAGCTTCTGACGCGGCGAGATCACCGCCGTCTGGGCGAGCACGTCGAGCAACCGTTCCTTCTCCAGGCCCGCCTTCTCGCCCAATGCGACGGCCTCAGCCAACACCTGGATCTCGACCCCCAGCAGCGTGTTCACGACCAACTTCATCGCTGTCCCCATCCCGCTCGGTCCCATGTAGAAGCAGCGCTCCGTCAAGGTTAAGAGGATCGGCAAACAGCGCTCATACACCGCCTGGTCGCCGCCAACCAGCAGGGTGATCGTTCCAGCCTCCACCTGGGGTGTGCTTCCAGAGATGGCGGCGTCCAGCAGGTCCATGCCCCGCGCACGCGCCGCCGCGGCAAGCGTACGAGAGATCTCGGGCAGAATAGTGCTCATCTCGATGAAGAGCGTGCCCGCCACTGCCCCCGCGAAGGCGCCCTCAGGTCCTGCCAGCACCGCCTCGACCGCAGCATCGTCTGCCAGCGACGAGAAGACGACTGAGACCTGCGCCGCCAGGTCGCTGGGAGCGTCGGCGACCCGTGCGCCCAGGTGCGCAACCGGCAGCGTCTTCGCGCGTGTGCGGTCATACACCATCAGGGGATAGCCCGCCTGCAGTAGGCGCGCGGCCAGGCGGCTGCCCATGGCTCCCATGCCAAGGAAGCCAAGCTGCGGCTTAGCCTCGTCGACTGGCCTCCCTGGAGTCTGTTCGATGTTCATTGGCGCTCCTTCGCTGTTTCTGGGGTTTGTCTGATAGCCCAATGCTGGTTCAGCCCGTTGCGTCCCTGCCGTGTGGTCAACTGGTCGCCCGTTCAAGGGATATTGACGGCCCTGGGGTTGACGGGGCTGCAGGTCTTCTCAGCGAGTCCCAAGTACGCTCTCAGAGCGTGTTGGGGATTGGCGTCCTGGCGGATGAGGTGATGACGCAGCAGTCGAGTTGACTAGGAGGAGTACCCCGTTCTCTCCATCGTTGGCGCGCCGGACACCACCCCGCCAGTGGAATAGTGTCTAGCGCGCGTCAGCGCCGCGTTCGCTTGTGGCGCGCTTGTGGCGCGCCAGCGCCAGCCCACGCGCCGCGCTCGGTGATGGACCGTCTCAGCTACACGCTTTTGGCGGCCGTCTCGATGAGCGCCACCACCGCCTGGGGCTGCGACACATAGATGGAGTGGCTGCCCTGGGCCTCGACGACCGTCGCGCCCGTGCGCTGCGACATGGTGCGCTGCGCCTCGGGCGGAATCATCTTGTCCTCGGTGGTGAGCAGGTACCAACTGGGCTTGGTCTTCCAGGCCGGCTCACTGATCGTGCCACCCAGCGCGTCCACGCCCCACGGCAGCTGTGAGTCGGCCATGAAGGCCGCCTTGTCCGCGTTCACGTCGCCCGCAAATGAGGCGGGGAACTTCGCTTGGTCGAGCAGGAGAAAGCCGTCCTGTGGTGGCAGGATCGGCGGCTGTGGCCCGCCAGACGGGAACCCCCCGAGCAGCGTGTTCACCGACTCGCCCGCGTCCGGGGCGAAGGCGGCGATATACACCAGCCGCGCGACCTTGGGATCGGTTCCGGCTTCGGTGATCACCGCGCCGCCGTACGAGTGGCCCACCAGCGCCACGGGACCGTCCTGTGCGGCGATGACCCGCTTGGTGGCGGCGACATCGCTGGCGAGTGAGATGGTGGGATGCTGCACGATGGCGACGGTGTAGCCGTCCTGCTTCAGGGCGTGGTAGACGCCCTCCCACCCCGAGCCGTCCACGAAGCCACCATGAACGAGCACGACGTTCCTGATCTCGGTCGGATTCGGATTGCTTGCTTGCGACATACGCACCTCCGTCGAGCACCCGAACAACAACACCAACAGCAACGCCTAGAACACAGTCGCGGCTGAGAGGACAGTTGGCCAGCCTTGGCCAGCCTTGGCCAGCCAGCCGCGCCAGTGTCGCAGTGTAGCATACACGGGACCAACTCCGCGTCGCCGAGCGCCTTCACAGCTGGATGGTACAAAATAAGCGAGCTGCCGATTTGCGGCGGCGGAGGGGATGAAAATGGTCGCCATGCGCTCATATGCCCGATCATCTCCTGCCCGGCTGCGGCAATTTTCAAGGGACGCTCTGAGAGGACACGGTGCTGTGGCTACCAAGATGGGCACGTGTCCTCGCGCACAACACGCCACCGGCATGAAACTCGTAACGAACTTTCGTTCCCCGTAACTATTTCTTCTTCACAATGTACATGACGGCGCCCGAGAACGATGGATTCAGGACATTCTTACAGTCCTGAGTCAATGAGATCGCATCTGAGCGAACAGGAGATGGAACATGGACGCATCCTCAGGACGAGACGAAGGTAGTAGACAGACGGCAAGTGAGACGGAGGCCCCAATGTCAGCCCTCGCTCGGGTGTCTACGTTGCGGGAGTGGGCTACAGCATTGTTCGCCCAACGAACCTCTTACGAGCAGCATAGTGATCTGTTGAGCGCCCGCGCAGTGGAACACCAACGCTTCATCCGTTGGCTCCACCAAACCGACAGGTTGGTATCGTAGTGAGTCGCACATGGTGATGGACGCGGGACGGAGCAGCAGTGCTCTATGATCCTGGCGCAGCAGCAAGTAAGCAGTGAGTAGGCGGAACCACGATTGTCTCAGTTGGAGTGCTGGCACTCGCGATGTTCTTGATCGTGCTGGTGGCGCTGGTAGAAGACGCCGGCCTCAGATTTCACAACAGATCCGAAGTGATCGGCGCCTGCTATCAAGTGGCGTGCCGTGTACGGGCATAGGTAGGTTCACGAAAGGTCAGAATGTCCCATGAAGAAACTCATCCTCCCGCTGGCCATGCTTGCCTTCTTGGTCCTAGCAGGCTGCGGGGCGATTGGCAATGCCCAAGGAAACGCCGGCGGTAAGGCCACAGGCGCTTCCACCGTCAGCATGGACGCCGTCAACTTCCAGCCGAACAACGGCAAGGTCACCATTAAGGCTGGCCAGGCGGTCACGTTCAGCGATCCAGCGGCTACAGGTGGTCTGCATATCCTCGTCGTCGGCTCCAATGGCAACCTCACGCCGGAACCCGGAGCTCCCCCCGCGTTAAGCGCATCTGCGGGCTTGACGATCAACGCGGGCGACACGAAGGCGGTAACCTTCGCAAACGCGGGCACATACACGATCACCTGCACCATTCATCCCTACATGGAGGTGACAGTCGTCGTCACTGCATAAACAGACAGGCGTCCACACAATACTGCGGGCCACCGCGACCTCGGGTCGCTTCCTGAGAGCATACGGCGTACCACCGCAGCCAGGCTCCATCTGGCAGAAATGAGGCATCCATCCATGGCCCGGATCGTTATCACTTCCTACGGATCGAGTGGCGACCTCAATCCCTTTCTCGCACTCGGCATAGGCTTGCGGGCGCGTGGGCATGATGTTCTGTTCGCTGTGGAGGAGAGCTTCCACGCAGTGATCATGCAGGCTGGATTCGCCACCTATCACCTAACGGGCGACATCGAGACCGCCCTGGCGCTCTCTAGTCGGCGGATATTTGGCAGGCTGACCCCATTTGCTTCGGTGCGGACGATCGTCGACCGGTACATTCTTCCGACGCTCCGGCCAAAGGTGGTGGAACTGCTGGATGCCTGCGTGGGCGCCGATCTGCTGGTTGCTGCGGCAGGCCAGCTCTCCGCGTCGTTCATCGCTGACCTAACGGGCATACCGTGGGTCACTGTCGCTTTGACGCCTGGCGCCATCCCATCGGCCTATCTCGAGCCACAGCCACTGCCGTTGCCTACGGTGGCGCAGCCGCTGGTGAACCGCATTGCGTGGGCCACAGGCGCATTCGTGCTTCAGCGCATTGCCGACACGCCCGTCAATCACGTCCGTGACGAATACGGCCTGCCTCACCGACACAACATATTGCTGGCTGGCAATCTCTCGCGCATGTTGACTGCCGTGGCCGCCTCGCCGGCGTTCCAACCACGCCCGCCCGACTGGCCGCCCTTCGTGCGCATGACCGGCTTCTGCTTCTGGGATACGTCTGCTCTCTGGCGTGAGCCTGACGACCTCAGGGCATTTCTGGATGGCTCGGAGCCGGTGATCGCCGTCTCATCAGGCTCGCTGGCGCCCGGCGTCAACCACGCGTTCACGGATTTCTACAGAACAAGTGTCAGGGCAATTCGGCGCGTCGGTGCGCGCGCGCTGGTAGTCGGTGCGGCGCCCGGCGTGCTCCCCGAGCCGCTCCCTGATGGTGTTCTCGCGTTGCCTTTCGCTCCGTTCTCACTGCTGTACCCGCAGTGTGCGGCGGTGATCCACCATGGCGGCATCGGCACGGTGGCGCAGGCGCTGCGGGCTGGAGTACCCGCGCTTGTCGTCCCCTGGGGCGCCGACCAGTATCTCAACGCGGGGCAAGTGGCCCACCTCGGCGCCGGACGCTGGCTGCAGCGTCATTTCTACACCACCGAGAGAGCGGCGCAAGGGCTCGACGCGTTGCTCCACCAGGCGTGGTATCGGGAGCGGGCTCAGGCGCTCGCCACGGTGATCGCGCAGGAGGACGGGGTCGGGACCCTGTGCGACGCGCTCGAAGCCGCGTTGTGATGCGAGATCTCCACGCTCCTGTCAAGGCGTACGAGATCCGTAACCAGATGCCGTTCTCTGCAACGTACGAGACCGCATAATCCGCGTGACGGCGCCCAGAGCCGTCGAGTTTCGAAACACTCGGCCGCCCGGGCCAGCAGGCCACGATCACCGTCACACGGGAGCGTCCTGGTGACAGAAGCGAGCGGCGATAATGAAAGAGGGGCGTGACGGTGGGATGGGCGATGCGCAGATCGAGCCTGGTGGGCCTCCTGACCCCCGACTGTTATACATCCCTGGTCATCGTAGTGCTCGTAGTGCTCGTCGCGTCCGCAGGCGCACCGCTGCCGACCGGCGCGTTATACATCGACCTTAGAACGCTCAGCGCACAGCCACATGGCCCCAACCTCGTCGTGGTGGCGCTGCTGGGCACTGCGGGGAGCGTGAGCTACGACCTTCTCGATTGCGGGCTTGGCTGCGTCGGGAGGCCGAAGTTGTATGCCTGGCTGCTGCGCGCATTCCTCAAGTTCAGCGAAATCGGGGCCAAGAACCCAACCATGTGGTTGGGCGGCAGCGGTATGACGATCTTTCTGATGCGTTACACGCTCACAGCCCTCGCGTCTCCCCAAAGCATCCTGGCAGGGATGGCGCGCGCGCCGCTCATGGGCTTTCTGGCCTGGGATGCGCCTGGCGATGCGGTTGCGGTCGTCTGCAACCTCGCGCTCGGCAGGTGGTTAGGCCATGGCTTAATGTCGCATGGCGGACATGTGGCAGCGTGGTGGGGAGTCCTTGCGTTTGCTCGTGTAGCGCCTATCCTCCTCTGCCTCATCGTGCTCTGGGACCGGCGCCGCACCGAGCGCCGCCACTCGCACCAATTGGCCTCGTCGCGGGCGGACAAAGCCTCCGCCTGGTTGCGTCTGGCCCCATCTGGCGCCATCCCTATCGTGAGAGGGTCAGCGCAGCCGCCGAAAGCAGCGTGGAAGAGGCCCGCGGTGAGCCGTGCGCGAGGCTCCGTCGGCCTTGACGCCATCAGGAGACGATCAGGAGACTATTCGGAGCCGTCCACAGACGATCAGGCGCCAGTGTGGGCGACGAGTGGGAGCCGGAATCAAGTATCCATGCGTTCGACCGGCAGAGCGAACCAGAACGTGGAACCCTTGCCTGGAGCGCTGCGTACCCCAATCTGCCCGTGGTGCCGCTCGATCGCGGTCCTAGCGATGTACAGCCCGAGCCCCAATCCCCCGCCGGCGCCGCTCTGCGCCGCGATGCCTTCAACGCGCTGGAACCGCTGCCAGATGCGTTCGTGCTCATCCGCTGCGATTCCCGGGCCAGCGTCCCGTACGGATACGCGGGCCAACCCACCTTGCACCCGCACGCCCACCGCCACCGGGCAATCCTCCGGGGAGTATTTCAGGGCATTGGTCAGGAAGTTGGTCACCACTTGTCCGATGCGCTCGGCATCCGCCCACACCGGCACGGCCTGCTCATGCGACACGCGCATGGCGATGGTCCGGTTCGGCGCGATCTGCCGTTGCTCCATGACGGCGTCACGGACGATGGCCGCCAGATCGCAGCGCGCCAGTCGGAACTCCAGCTTGCCCGCGCGGATGCGCGAGACATCGAGCAGATCCTCCATCAGCCGGCTGAGGCGCTCGATGCCAAAGTCGGCTCGGACCATGAGACTGTGGATCGGTTCCAGCTTGTGGACCGCTGCATCGTGCGCTGCCGTCAGCTCGGCGATCACGCGGGTCAGGCTATCGCTTGCCAGCTCAACACAGAGGCTGCTGCTGGTCACCGGAGTCTTGAGCTCGTGGGTGGCGATCCCCAGGAACTCGTCCATGCGCCGATTGGCCTCCGTCAGGGCCAGCGCCTTCGCCCGCTCCTCTGCCCGAGCACGCAGCAGCCGCTCGCGCTCGAGGACCAGCGCCGTGAGACGCGCCGCGCCTGCTGCGAGCGCCAGCTCGCCGGTCGTGAACACATGCAGCTCCGCCCCATGGTCCACCGTCAGGACGCCGACGAGCTGCCTGCCGAGGAGCATCGGCACCAGTAGCATGGACCGCCACGCATACGGATTCGGCCAGCGACTGAATGGGGGCTCTCGGCGGTCGACCGGAATGGGGTCACCGAGGTGGAGGCGGGCAATCAGCTCGGCCGGCAGGAAGTCATGCAGACGACGCTGACCCGCTTGGGGCCAATTAGCCTTCCATTGCTGGCTTTCCTGCGAGGTGATGGATCCGGCAACACCCACCGTCTGCTGCACCTCATCCCCTGGCCCTACCGGGACAATGGTCACGCGCTGGCTCCCCAGGACAGTCCGTGTCAGATCAGCCAACCGCTGCGCCATCGCGGCCGTCACTGCCTCGCGCTCGTGCGTGGGATCGGGATCGGGATCGTCGGAGACTAACGTCTCCGCCATCGCCAGCAGCGCATCGAGGGCCTCATGCGTCCGCCGCTCTTGACGCCGCCGGTCCGTGACATCCCGCAGGATGCACACGCCGCCGACAATCTGGCCCTTGACATCACGTACGGGGGCGCCACTCGTGTTGAAGAGGATGTCACGACCATCGAGCGTGCGGAGCACTGTGTCCATCGCATCGGCGCCGCGCAACGTCTCCCCCTGCAGCACCCGGAACGAAGGCCACTGATCCGGCGGGAGCGCCTGCCCGCCCTCGTCCCGCAAGTCGACTAGTTCGCCTCGCTCACGCAAGGTCCGTGGGATGCCCTCGGCGCGCAGGTCCAATCGCAGGAGCTCTGTGTCTGCATGATTGGTGTGCAGGATCCGACCCTCGAGGTCATAGACGAGGACGCCATCGGCCATCGTGTCGACGATCGCTTCAAGCTGGCTGGCATGAGCCACAGCCTCCTGCGCAGACCGACGTAGCGCCTCCTCCAACTGGTTGCGCTCGCTGATGTCTTGGAATGCAACCACCGCTCCCATCACCGCGCCATCGACGAGAAGTGGCGACGAGACATAGGCCACGGGGATGGTCACGCCATCTTTGCTCGTGAATCGATCCTCGTCGACTCGCACCGGCTCACCGGAACGGATCACCTTTAGGAGGGGGCATTGCTCCCTGGGAAACGGGGCGCCATCCGCACGTTGGAAGTGGATCGTCTCGTGCATATCCTTGCCCAGCAGCTCGCCTTCAGTCCAGCCGAGAATGCGCTCCGCGGCTGGATTCATGAAGGTTACCTGTCCAGCACGATTGACGGCGTAGGTCCCCTCGCCCAAATTGCCGATGATCGCACGCATGAAGTCCAGCAGGCGCAACCTCTCTTGTTCCGCTCGCTTGCGGCTTGAGCGCGGATGCGCCTCCTTCTGAGTTTCATTCTGCGTTCCATTGAGAGGCGTGACATGCACAGCAGTGCTGCGGTCCGTCAGGGGGCCTGGTCGACGTGCGTGGCTCTCAGAGGGCTGATGGCGTGGCTTCACGATCTGCCTCCCATGGCAGAGATGATCTGGCCCCTGCCCACGACCGGACTGCGGGAATGGTTGACGTGAGGGACAGGGCAAAGAGTCCTTTGGAGCATAGCGCAAGTACGTATCCCTAACAAAGCGGGCGGACCGCGAAGTATGCGCTTGACGTATCTGCCCCTCGTCGGATGTTCGTGCGTCTCAGTACTACAGCGCCACTTAGGATTCATGCCGAGGAGGGGCATGGAAGATCAGGAGCCAATAAGACCTGCCGGATCCGTTCCTAGTTGCCTGCATGACGCCAGCGGTGATACCATCCCGCGAGTGTTTGCCAGGGACCAAGGGGGTCCGGTAATGCCCGCCAAGACCCGCCTGTCGGCATGACCCAGAGGATCGCTTCCATCGTCACCCTTCTCTTTCACATGCAGGAACTACGGCGAGTGAGCGCACAACTGTAGCTCATGGACGAGATTATCCTGCGTAGAGCGCTCTAAGTCGAGCGCACAGGTTCGCGTCGGTGAGCAGATCAACGCTGTCGGCGACCTGATCGACTCCGCCAATCAGACCCACCCGTTCGATGATTCCGCGCATCGCCGGATCATTGATGGCTGTCACTAACGCCTCGGCGAAACGACGCGCATGCAGCGTCAGATATGGACGCCCATGGTACGGCGAGACAGTAGCAGCGAGCGGCGGCGTGAGGTCAAGCGCATTGTGCATCGCCGCCACAATCTCGTACGCTGCGGAGAGACGCCCCTCACGCTCACGCCAGCCAGCGGCGCTGAGAACCTCATGCAAAACAGGCTGAAGAGACGGTGCGCATTCGAGATGTGCGTAAGCGCTTCCCAGCCATTTGCTGTACGGGGCGTAGCGGCGCTCCATAAGGAAACACAGGCGCATCAGGTCGCGCACGAGCCGCGCCGCGATGACGCTTGATCCAAGGTCGTCATCGACGTCGCCGCAGCGACCAACAAACGCCTCCTCCTCTGAGATGCGCGCCCACTGCGCGGCCAGCAGGTACAGCCAGACATCGCGCGGATAGAAGGCGAACGTCTCTCGCAGGGGGACAAGCGCATACAAGCCATGGTTAGAGATGCCTTCCGCAATCGGCGCGCACTGTGGTGACAAGCCCTCACGCAAGAACCTGTGCGTCGGACACATTATTACCTTTCGGGCCAGAAGGCCCCGCCCTTCAGGGCTGGGGATGAATGGCCCGCTCCTTTCCGTTTTCGTATCCGTGTGCGAGAATAGATATCTGTGGGGCCACTTAACGGAGCCTCTTTCTGACACCCCACCCTACACTCGGGCCGGGCTGGCCCGTCAGGCGCTAACGTGAGTCATTAGACTGTGCGTAGCCTGAGAATCCCCCGCCTTCAGGCGTGGGGAGTGTCAATGATAGATCCGCACGTAGTCGATAACGTGGGTCTGCGGGAATATGCTCGAGTCCACGGAGCCGACGAAATTGCCGCCAACTGCGCTCACCATAATGAGAAACAACGGGTGTGACGGCACGCCAGTCGTCTGGCTGCAACGCTGCGTCCCGTCCACATACCAGATAATCCGCTTTGGCGTCCAGGTGAGTGAAAACGTGTGGAAGTCCTGGGAAAAGTCGGGGCCAGAATACGTGCATTGCACGTTTTGGACTTGATTCGGCTGACTGCCATAGTTGATGCTCATGTAGTCGGTGGAAGGATCCTGCCCTTTCATCTCCAGGATGTCAACCTCATCAGACCCGGGAATCGGCCACTGACATGCGCCCCCATTGTCCGGTGTCGATGGGTACAGGCTCTGGCAATTGGCTCCAAGCAGCCATAACGCGGGCCACATACCCTGACCGCGTGGCATTTTTGCCCGGATAGCGATTGTGCCATAGAGAAAATGAAACGAGCGCGTTTGCACGGCGCCGGAGGTATAGAGAAATGACGAGCACGCACTGTCCAGCAAGCTGGTCAACACCAGAGTTCCCGCAGTCTCTTTGACATTATTTGTACGGTAACATTCTTCTTCATTGTTCGAGGCGTCACCTGGTCGGTTCAGGGCGATCCATTTGTCTGTGTCGAGACTCGCTCCGTTAAACTCGTCCGAGAATATCAGCTTCCCGCTGGCGGAAGAGGGGCTCGGCGTGGCGTCATTCGCTGCCTGCGTTGGCTGGGCGTCAGCGCTGGTTGCTGTGATGGCTGTGGCAGTCGCCAGGGAACCAAGGTTCCTGGCTATCCGTCCTTGGATGTTCGCCGCCACACTCGAGAACAGCAGCGCGATCAGCAGCAATAGTGAGAGCACAATACCCATGCGTGTCAGGCGCTCTCTTTGGGATCGCGGATGCTCGGCGTCTCCATTGAACCACTGAGCAACGGTGGCGAATAGCGATTTTCTTGGCACTTCCAATAGTCACTTTCTCGTCTAAGCGACGCGTGATATGGCGATTATGAGATGGGGTCAGGCGCCTGCTGGCGCTCAGTAAACAGCGCCTTCGACGCCCATGGACGACTATAGCATGGCGTACGGCCGCCTCCTCTCATTTGGCTGCGACAAGCGCACGCTTGCCTGCGCTGAAGTGTGCGCGCCTTGCCGCCGTGCGCCCCGAAGGCTACGCTATGCTCTACCTGATGAGCGTCGGTGTGGTCCGGAGACAATGGAGGCGATATGTGATGGCAGATGACACAGTTGATCAGGCGTCCGTAGTCGCGCCGGAACTGTTGGCCCAACTCGCACGAACTTTCGCGGAGCATGGACGCGTGATCTACGGCAGTCAGATCGCGCAGAACGCCTCGCCGCTCTACGCCAACCTCGCGCGCGCCGTCGCGAACGATCCTGAACTGCTGGCCCTGGTCGCCGAGGCGGACCAGAGCACGACTGTCGCCAATTTGTTTTTCGCCGCCGTTCACTATTTGCTGCTGGACGATCCCACCGCGCCGCTCGCCGCGTTCTATCCCGATCTGGTCGCCCAGCCACGCCCAATCGCCGAGGCGTATCCCATCTTCCGCGCCTACTGCCTGGAGCATGCCGACGAGATTCGCATGCTCGTCACGACGCGGCGCGTGCAGACGAACGAGGTCCGCCGCTGCGCTCCGCTGCTGCTCGCGCTGCAGACGGTATGGGAGCGTGGTGGACGGCGCCCGATGGCGCTCGTCGAGATCGGCGCGAGCGCGGGATTGCTGCTGAACTGGGATCGCTATGCCTACGAGTATCAGGATGAGAGCGGCGCGAAGACAGTGGGCGACCTGTCATCGCCCGTACACATCGAGAGCGCGCTCCGTGGGGAGAAAGCTCCGCCGCTGCCAGCAGCATTGCCGCCGGTGGCCTGGCGCGCCGGAGCCGACATCCACCCCATCGATCCCACCGACGAGCGCGAGACACGTTGGCTACGCGCGCTGATCTGGCCGGAGCACCAGGATCGTATGGCACTGCTGGATGCGGCGCTGGCTCTAGCGCGCACGTATCCGCCACGCATCATCGCTGGCGACGCGGGCGAGACGCTTCCTGCGTTGTTGGCGCGGGCGCCCACCGACGCGACCTTGTGCGTGTATCATGGCTTCACGCTGAACCAGATGCCCACCGCGTCACGCGAGCATATCCTGGCGCGCGTGGAGGAGCACAGTAGGCGACGTGACCAATACCGCGTGGCGCTGGAGTGGTGGCCGCCGAATCCGACGCCCACTGTCGAGTTATTCACGTACGGCGATAGCGCGCTGCGAAGTGAGTTGCTGGCGCGCTGTGAGAGCCACGGACGCTGGGTCGAGTGGCTGGCGCAATAATGGGCGCGCGGCGTAGTGAGATGGAGAAGAGGACGATGCGGCTGGCAACCTTTCGTGATGATGCGGGAACCCGGCTGGGCGTCGAGCGTGCAGGGAAGCTGATTGACCTGACGCCGGCGGCGACGCTGACCGGCGTGGACCTGCCGCTGGGCGCGACCATAGATATGCTCGCGCTCATCGCGGCTGGCGCGGAGACGCTGGCGCGGATTGCGGCGCTGGTCGAGATCGCGCCGGCGGGAACACTGCTCGCGCTGGATGAGGTCGAGTTGCTGGCGCCAATTCCTCGCCCGCGCAAGAACATCTTCTGCGTCGGCAGGAACTACGCCGAGCACGCCGCCGAGTCAATGCGCGCGGTGGGGCGCGAGGTCAAGCTGCCACCAGCGCCAAACATTTTCACCAAGGCGGTGACGGCGGTGACCGGTCCTAACGACGACATTCTCTACGACGCCAGCGTCTCGACGCAGCTCGACTGGGAGGTGGAGCTCGGCGTGGTGATCAGGCGCGGTGGGCGGCATATCGCGCGGGAGGAGGCGCTCTCGCACGTCTTCGGCTACACCGTCGTCAACGATATCAGCGCGCGCGACATCCAGAACCGTCCCGGCATGCAGTGGTTCCTCGGCAAGAGCCTGGATGGCTCCTGCCCGCTGGGGCCGGTGATCGTGACGGCGGACGAGATTTCCGATCCGCAGGCGCTACCCCTGCGCCTCGCGGTGAACGGCGCCGTCAAGCAGGAGGACACGACGGCGCAGATGCTCTTTGGCGTGGCGGCGATCATCGCCGAGATCTCGCGCGTCCTGACGCTGGAGCCGGGCGACATCATCGCAACGGGCACACCCGCCGGTGTCGGCTTCGCGCGTACGCCGCCGGAATTTCTCCAGCCTGGCGATGTCATGGAGACGACCGTCGAGGGCATCGGAACTTTGCGCAACCGGATCGTCGCGGTAGAACCTTCCTGATCGCTTCCCTTTCGTCGGGGACACGGGCCAGCATTAGGGCAGCGCCGCGACCCACGCCGCCACTGGCTCTGCGCCATCATACCGCGCGGCCTTTTCCGCCTCGTCTGGCGGCTCCAGGAGCCCTACCGCCTGCGCGAAGAGGTCGTCGCGGACATCGTGACGCTGCGGGACGCGGCGATTCGCCAGCAAGCGCTCGCGGGCAATGGACTCCGGAACATCAAGGTAGATGAGCGTCACAGCGGCTCCGGCGGCATGGGCGACGGCGCGCAATTCATCGCGCTGTTCACGATTCCCGACGTGGCCATCCCACGCCGCCGACTCTCCGGCGGCCAGCGCGGCGGCCAGTTGCGCCCTGGCGCTGGCGAAACTGGTCTCCCACTCGTCTGGAGTGATTTCCGCGCCCGCAATCCCCACACCGCGCGCGGTATTGATCGCATCAATATCAATCACGCGGCAGCCGCGCTGGCGGACCAACTCACGCACAAGGGTCGATTTACCCGAAAGAGGTAGCCCGCAGACGATGTACAACCGTGGCTGATTCATCACGGTTCCTCAACGCCTGTGGCTGGTGATGGCGTGAGGATCGAGCCCTCGAACTCGGTCGAGAGGCAATCCATGAAAATGCTGTCCAGCGTCTGGTCGCTCTCGCGGCGGCACTCACGCCGGGCGCCAATAACGCGGAAGCCGGCGCGCGTATAGGCGCGAATGGCAGCGGTGTTCGCGCTGGACACTGAGAGCATGATGTTGTGCAGGCCCAGCAGGTGGAAGCCGTAGTCGAGCGTCAGGCGTGTCGCCTCCGTGCCAAACCCCTTGCCCCAGCAGTCCTTCTCGCCGATGAGCAGACCAAACGACGCGCGCCGGTGCTGATATTGGATATCCTCGAGACCTGCGCGGCCGATGGGGCGCATCGTCGCCAACTCGTAGATCAGGAAATCGATGTTGTGTGGATCGCCCGCGCTGACGCGCTCGTACCAAGCGGCGCGCTCCTCCAGCGTCTGCGGACGTGGCGTATCCAGATAGTAACGCATGACCTCGAAGTCGTTGATCCAGCGATGGTAGAGCGCAAGGTCATCACGCACGAACGGGCCAAGCGCGACCAGCGTGCCGACAATGTTCAGCGCGCGCCCTGACGGCTGCGGGTTAACCCCGACTTCATTGTTCCCCATCGCTAGGCGACCTCGATGACACGCTCGTCGGGCATGGTCTGCGCCGTTGCTTTCGCGCCGACATCGGCGTGCGGCAGGAGTAGCGTGAAACAACTGCCCTGCCCCACGACACTCTCTACCGCGACGGAACCGCCCATCGCCTCGGTCAGCTCCTTCACCAGGGCCAGTCCTAGCCCGGAGCCGCTCTCCGGACGCAGCCGTGTGGCGTCGGCGCGGTAGAAGCGATCCCAGATGCGCGGCAACTCCTCCGCGGCGATCCCCTCGCCGGTATCGCGTACCTGGAGAGTGACCCCCTCCGGCGCCGCCTCGACCCAGAGCGAGACGATGCCGCCCGGTGGCGTGTGGCGCACGCCGTTGTGGACGAGGTTGGCGATCGCCTGCTCCAGCCGCGCCTCATCCACCCAGGCCAGCGGCGCGTAGGGAGCCGCCCCGGACACCACCTCCACCCGGTTCGAACGCCATGCGAGTGGAGCCGCCGTCTCGGCGATGCGCTGCGCCAGCGCGCCCACATCCGTCGCGGCGGGACGCATCTCCAGATGCGCCACCTCGGCGCGCGTCAGGGTGAAGAGGTCGTCGATCAGCCGCTGCAAGCGCCCCGTCTCACGTTCCATCACCTCCAGATCGTGGCGCAGCGTCTGTGGTGGCGCGTCGGTCCAGTGGGCGCGCGCCGATTCCAGATAGCCGCGCAGGGTGGCGACAGGCGTGCGCAGTTCATGCGAGACGCCGGCGAAGAGTTCACGCCGCGCGCGCAGCAGCGTCTCAACATTGTCGCGCTCGGCGCGCAGGTCGCACATCGCCTGCTCCAGCGCGTCGGCCATCGCGTTGAAATCAGCCTGGAGCCGCGCCACCTCATCCGCCCCCTCGACCCGAATGCGCACGCCGTATTCACCAGAACGTAGCGCGCTCGTCCCCACCGTGAGCGCTTGCAGTCGCCGCGTCATCTGCCGTGTGAAGAGCCAGGAGAAGAGCGCGGCCGGCGGCAGGATAACCAGAATAGCGACGCCAGACAGGAAGGCCATGAGGACGACGACCGGAATGAGCGAGACGACGCTGGTGGGCGCAAAGAGGGTCATCGCCGCCGCGGCGCCCACGATCACAGCCGCGGCCCCGATCGCCGGGATCAGCAGCAGCGCGTGGGTGAGCGACCAGCGCAGGCTCGTGCGACGCAGGCGGTCCCAGCGCAGCCAGATGCGAATGGCGCCGCGAAACGCGAGGAACTGGAAGCTGAGCGCCGTCCAGAAGACCGCTCCAATGAGGAATGCGCGGCTGAGGCCGAATGCTGCGCTTGCATCCAGACTTAGCAGATCACCAATTCTGCCAATCTGCGCGGCATAGGCCAGCGCCGTCACGCCGACGACTGTCGTCGGTATGGCGCCCAGCAGCAGCGCCAGCCCGGTCTCGAAGAGGATGACACGCAGTCGCGAACCGGACGTCAGCCGCATCCGTAGAGCAGCCCAGAGCGCGCAGAGCGGCCATTCCACTGCGATGAGCGCGATGTCGAGGCGACGCGGCGACTCCACAGGGTTGGGGTGCGAGAGCAGCAGAATCATCAGGATGAGCGCCGCCGTAAGCAGCATGGTCTCGCCCACCCCGCGCAGCGGACTCGCCCGCAGCCAGAGCGAGGCGCCACGAGCGCGCGCCCGCGCCAGATACGCCCGATAGGCGCGATGTGTGTCACGCGACAGCGCGTTCATGGTCACCCTCCTTCCCTTCAACCATGGTTCTCCGGGCGCAGCCGATAGCCGACACCCCAGACCGTCTCGATCTCCTCGCCCATCGGCCCGAGCTTCTTGCGCAGCCGCAGCACGACATTATCCACCGAGCGGTCGCCGCCGATGTACGCCTCCTGCCAGAGCGTGTCGAGCAGGTAGGCGCGCCCAAACGCGCGTCCGGGACTCTTCAGCAACAGGCACAGCAATGCGAACTCTGTCGGGCTGAGATCAAGCGGCGCGCCTGCCAGCGTCGCTTGATGAGCCTCCGGGTCCACTCGCAACGCGCCACGTGTGAGCGTCTCCGATGCGCCATTGCGATCCGCGCTGAGCGTCTGGCGGATCAGCTCGCTGCGCCGCAAGAGCGCGCGCACGCGCGCGATCAGCTCTTCCATCGTGAAGGGCTTCGTCAGGTAATCGTCGGCGCCCACCTCTAACCCGGCAATCTTATCCGCCACCTCGTCGCGCGCGGTCAGCATCAGCACCGGCGTCGTCGCAGTGCGGCGCAACTGGCGCAAGACCTCCAGCCCATCCAGGCGTGGCAGCATCCAGTCGAGGATGACGGCGTCGGGCAATGAGCGCGCGTGAACCTCCAGCGCGGTCAGCCCATCGGCGGCCAGCTGTGTAGCGAACCCCCCCGCCTCCAGCTCGCGCACGATCACGCTGGCGAGGTCGGCGGCGTCCTCTACTACCAGGATGGTGGGTATCGGTCGGTCCGTATCCATACCTCGTTCTCGTCGGGCGCAGAGCGCGGCGCCTGTCCTTCTGCTAGCGTCGCGTTACGAGTGTCAACAGCGTCAACAGTATATGACCCAACGAATACGAGTAGACCGTGGATTTGGGGTCATGGGCAATCTGCGACAAAGTTGCGACAGATACGCGATGGTTCTTTGACAGCGCCCTTGTATGCTATGGTCTGTCGCCCGGAGGTGATCTCGCTGGGTGGCCGGAGGATGGACAAGAGTAGCTGGATTCGAGGAGATGGCATTCATGGCGACGACAATAGCGGAAGGCAACACATCCACCACGCGCGCGCAGGGTGGCGACGTGGTGCTTAGGACAATCAATCTCTCCAAGCGCTATGGCGCGCGACTTGCCGTGGACAACCTCAGCCTGGATGTCCGGCGTGGCGAGATCTTCGGCTTCCTCGGGCCCAATGGCGCGGGCAAGACGACGACGATCCGCATGCTGCTGGGCCTGATCGCCCCGACTGAAGGTAGTGTCGAGATCCTGGGCGGGGATGTCTTCGCGCATCGCGCCGAGATTCTGCCCAGGGTTGGCGCGCTGATCGAGACCCCCGCGCTTTACCCTTACCTTTCGGGACGCGACAACATGCGCGCGGTGGGATCGGTGCTGGGTGGCGCGCCCGCCGAGCGCATCGACGCCGTGCTCGAGTTGGTTGGTCTGACCGCGCGGCAGAAGGATCGCGTGCGCACGTACTCGCTGGGCATGAAGCAACGTCTTGGGGTCGCCATTGCGCTGCTCAACGATCCCGACGTGCTCGTGCTGGATGAGCCGGCGAACGGCCTCGACCCTGCGGGCATTGTCGAGATGCGCGACCTGCTGCGCCGGCTGTCGGCGGAAGGCAAGACGGTCTTCATCTCCAGCCACGTGCTCAGCGAGGTGCGCCAGATCTGCACCCGTGTCGCGATCCTCAACCTGGGCCGGCTGGTGACAGAATCGACAGTCGAGGATCTGCTGCGTGGGCACGGCGAGTTTAGCGTCCGTGTAGAGAACGCCGAAGAGGCGCTGGCGATCGTGCGCACGCAGGCCTGGGGCCAGGGCGCGAAGCTCGACGGCGCCGGCGCGCTGATCACCGCCTCGCCGGATGGTCGTGGACGCTCGCTCAACGCCTTCCTCTCGCAGGCGGGCTACGTGCCAGACGCGCTTGGCCCGGCGGAGCAGGACCTGGAGGATGTCTTCCTGCAACTCACCGGCGCCGGACAGGGAGGCGTACAATGAGCGTCGCCGTCTACGAAAAGAGCACGCGCACATTCACCCGCGCGACGAGGCCCAGCTTTCCGGGTGTCGTGCGGGGAGAGATCTTCAAGCAGACGAGGAGCCGGCCCGTCCTGGCGCTCGGCATACTCGCTCTAGTGACGGCCGCCCTGCCAGCGTTGTTCCTCGCGTTGACCCCGAACACGAAAGATTTGGTCAATTCTCAGCCGGGTATCGCCTACTTCGCGATGATGAACATCAACCTCTCGGTGCAGCGAATCTTCATCGGGGTCTTCGTGTTGATCGCGACCGCGCTGCTGGTGGGCCAGGAGTACCAGAACGGCACGATTCGTGTCCTGCTCGCGCGTGGGGTCGATCGTGTGCAATTGCTCCTGGCGAAGCTGCTGGCGATGAGCCTGCTGGCGTTGGGAGTGTTCGCGCTCTCGTCGCTGATCCAGCTGGCGCTGACCCCGCTGGCGGTGCGGATCGCGACGGGCAACCTGGACTCGCTCAACGCGATCAACGGCGATTTCTGGCATTCGACCTGGCTCTACGTGCTGACCGTGCTGATCAGCGTAGGCGTCTCGATCCTGCTGGCGGCGTGCGTCGCGGTAGTGGGACGCTCGCTGGCGTTCGGGGTGAGCGCGGCCATCGGCTGGTTCGCCGCCGACAACATCGGCGTGCTGGTCATGCTGCTGGTCTTCCGCTTCACGCAGAACGAGTTCTGGGAGCAGATCACCGGATATTTCCTCGGGCCGATCCTCAACACGATGCCTGCCGTGATCGTTCCGGGGCTGCCAGTTACCGCGACAACTCCCACTGGAGCAGTCGTGCATGGCGTGTTTGATCCCCAGACCGTCGGCTTCCCACCGCTGGTCAACTATGATGGCGCCCACTATCTCATCGTGACGCTGGTCTACGCGGTGATCTTCTTCGCCGTCGCGGTGATCCTCACCTGGCGGCGTGATGTCAAAGAGTAGGCAGGCCCGCGCATGAATTCGGCGCCTGGCAAGCACAGTCGGGTGAGACTGATCTCGCCCCCACACCGTCCAGTGGCCCTGTCGGTAGAGGCGCGGTCTATCGCGCCCGCCGCGCTTGCCAGACCATAGAATGGAAAGAGCGACACATGTCCACCGCACTCGCTTCCACCGCGACGGCGCACGGTCTCATGACGCGCAGTGAACGCCCGCAGTTCCTCGGGATGCTGCGCGGCGAGATCTTCAAGCTCATGCGCCAGCGCATGAACTGGCTGACCACACTTGGCTTCGCCGGCGTCGTGAGCGTCTACTACCTCTTCCTGCTGGGCAACAAGAGCTTCAGAGACGACCTCAGGCAATTCCCGTACGAGTCCTTCTATCACACCATGGCGCGCGAGGGCGCGATCACCCGCGTCTTCATCGGCATCACGCTGATGATTGCGACGGCGATGCTGATTGGCTTCGAGTACCAGCACGGTACGATCCGCGTGTTGCTCTCGCGTGGCGTCGACCGCGTCAAGCTGCTGCTGGCGAAGCTGCTGACCGTCGCACTTTTTGGGCTAGCGCTGCTGGCGCTCGCAGCCCTCCTGAATGTGCTCTGGGCGACGCTGGCGCAACTCGCGATGGTTGGCAACCTCGACGCCTACAAGGCGCTCAGCGGCGCGTTCTGGGCGAACACCTGGGCGTACGTCCTGACCATCCTCATCAGCATGGGCGCGACGATCTTGCTGACGGCGGCGCTGACGGTCTTCGGGCGCTCGGTCGCTTTCGGCCTGACGCTGGCGTTCGTCTGGTTCGCGGCGGATAATGTCGGCGTCGGGATCATGGGCTTGCTCGATACCGTCACGAACAACGACTTCTGGCTGAAGTTCACCGGCTACTGGCTCGGCCCGAATCTGAATACCCTGCCGACGCTGATGGTCGCCAAACGTGTGGGTGGCGACCCGGTCGAGACACTCGGCAGCTCGCCGCAGGTGAGCTATGACCTGACACACACGCTGCTGACGATCCTGATCTACTCAGCGATCTTTTTCGTGGTCGCGGTTGTGCTGACCTGGCGGCGTGACGTGCAGGAGTAGCGCAGACTTCTCCTCCATCCATTCGCAGGATGGGGGTTAGGTTTCCAGCCGCTGCTTTAGGCGGCGGAGCGCCTCAACGGATTCGGCGTAGATGTGGCGGCGGAGCGCCAACCGATCCAGCAACGCCAGCAGTGGATTGTTCATCTCGTAGGTGAACTCGCGCTCGAAGAACGTGGCGCCATCCTGCGATGTCAGCGTGTAGGTGATGGTTCCCAGGCCGCCGCCCTCCACCAGCCCGAAGATCACCCAGCGACGCGGCTCCTCACGCTCGCGTACAGTCCAGTGGGCGCTGCCGCGCCGACCCGCCACCAGGAACGATTCCATTACCTCCTCCCCAACCAGCAGCGAGTGATCGGTTGCGCCGGTGACGCCGAGCGACGAGGGATGCCATTCGGGCCAATGTCCGGGCGTGGTGACGTACGCGAAGACATCGGCGGGTGGCCTCTGGATGCTGGCGCGAGTGACGATGCGCGACATGGACTTCCCTTCCCAGCCTACTGTCCCATCGTCCCGGCGCCCACGATCTGCGGCAGCAGCCCATAGAGGTCCTGCGCGCCTTACGTCTCGTCGGCGTCCAGTTCCAATTGCCACAGGATCTCTGTCAGGCGTAGCACTCCTGCTTTGAGGTGCCGCCGGTACGTGCTGAAGGGCAGATCGAGGAGTTCAGCCGCCTGTTCCTGTGTCGCGGCGGGCTGTAGATAGGTGTGCGCGAGCGCACGATAGAGCTTGAGGTCCCTGGGTGAAGCCTGAAGCGTGTCTGCCGCCTCATGTACCAGCGCGGCGAGTGTCGCAGCACGGTCAGCGGCGCCTGCCTGGGCGGTCTGGGGTGAGCGGCTCATCACCAGGCGTGATTGTGTCAGCGGGTTGCCACGCAGGCGATCCGGGCGCGTCAGGTCGCGCAGAGCCGCGCCCACCGCGGCGGCGAACTCCTGCTGGCTCAACGCGACGACGGTCCCGGACCGCAAATCATCTGGCGGCTGAACCTCACGCCCCATCTCCCGCTCGGCCAGGCGCGCCAGCCAGGTCGTCGGCGGGACGGCGCGCCAGTTGTGGCCGAAGACGCCATAGCGGCGTTCACCAACGGTAAAGTCCGCCTCGGGTATCCGTTCGAGGTCGGCGTAGGCCAGCAGCGAGGCCCAGGAGTCGGGATCGGCGCAAGGAAAGAAGGAGTATGTGAGCCGCGGCATGGTCAGGTAATAGCGGATAGTGGCGACGCCGATCAGCGCCTGAAGGTGCGAGAGCGCCTGGTAGGTGTCCGCCGCCATCCAGAAACGAATGAGTGCGGCGCGGTCGCCCGGACGCAGTGGAGCGTGGCTGGCAAGCCAGGTAGAGGCTGTACGGGTCGCCGGGTCGCTGGCGAGTTCCTCTGGCGTCGCCAGATCCAGCGCCACCATGTGCAGATAGGCGACCGGCGTCTGTGTGGCGTGACGGAAGACCGATACGCCGGAGGGCTGCCGCGCGAGCCAGAAACGCGCGTATTCCGCCGCCGCCGTTCCCTCATGGCGCTCCACCATCGCGATGATCGCAGGCGTATCGCCCGCGCGCAGCGCATCCTGATGCACGCGGGCGGCCTCGCGCAAACTTACCGACCCCAGATATGGTCGCAGCGCCGGGCTGTTGCGGTGGAGAAAGATATAGTCGATCAGGAGACGCTGCTGTTCGCTGCCCTGCGCCTGCTGGAGGCGCGCCGCGTAATAGGCGCGCGCCCGCGCGTGCAGCTCGGCGTAGCGTTCGGGATTGCGCCAGCGCAGATCGGCGCTGAGCGCCTCGCGCGCCAGGTCATGTGGCAACAGCCCCTCTGGCGTTGACTCGATGAATGAAAGCCCGCGCAGCCACGTGAAGAGATCGTGCGCGTCGGCCACGTCGAGCGTCTCCGCGAGGAGCCGCTCCGTCGTCAGCCGCGTCAACGCACAGACCTCCAGCGCGCCGCGTTGAAGTGGTTCGAGCGTCTTCTGGACCAGCCGCTCCAGCAGGGCGCGTATGATGTCCGGCTCGGTCTCCGGACTGAAAGGCGCGTCGGGCCGCTGAGCGTAAACATCCGCGACCAGTGAGAGGGCCAACGGGTGGCCATGCGTGAAGGCGAGGACGCTCGCGTAGCGTTCCTCCGGCAGGCGGCGATTAGCCAGGTAGGCGCGGCTCTCCTCGGGCGAGAGATTACGCAGCGGCGCCGCGCGCACGAGCGCCTGCCAGCCGGGATCGGCGCGCCAGGGGGCGGCTGGCGGATAGCTGCTTGCCAGGATGATGAGTGTCTGCTCTGGCAGTTGCGGGATCAGTGTCTCGCGAATCCAATCGTCGAGCAGCTCCAGCGTTTCGTAGGTGTCGATCAGCAGGACCTGACGTTCTGCGCGCTGGGCGAGCGACTCGATGGGGGAGGCGGAGGGCGCGAGCCCCATCGCGCCGCGCAGCGCCTCCAGGAAAGCGCCGGGAATAGGTTCGATATCGCGTCCATCCAGCACTATCGCCGGAACACTGGCGCCCTCAGCGGCCAGCAGAAACGCGCCGAGCAACGTCGTCTTGCCGATTCCCCCTGGCCCGTGGATGTAGAGGACGGCGAACGGCGGATCGGGCGCGGTCAGCGCACGCTGAAAGAGATCGCGTTCCGCCTCCCGCCCGACGAATTGCTGGCGACGGGCCAGGGTGAGCCGTAAGGCCAGCCGCGACGCGCTCACGGAGCGCCTCGGAGTCGGAGAAAGCGGCGCAGCCACTGGATGCGGCGGGTTGCGGCTGGAGATGGCGGCATGGCGTCTACGCTCTTACGGAGAGGGTCTGGTTCGTGGGTATATGCGGATTCTAGCACATCGAGCCTACGGCGACCCAGGATGTTCCTGGCGCAGCCTCTGCGACCTCTCCGGTGGGCGCGCTTAATCTCCCGCGACCTGACCCTCCACCTGCTGCGCCTGCGCGACAAGCTCCGCCAGCTCGACCGTCCAGACTCCGGCGCGGATGCGCTTCGCCAGACGTTCCAGCACGAGCGCGTGACGCTCCGCGTTCGCTCCATCCAGATGCGTGACATCCAGCTGGGCGAAGAGCGCGCTGGCGTCCCGGCTGGCCTGAGCCGTCGCGCGCGCCATCATGTCAGGCGCGCCGCCGGACCTGCCGCCGGGTTTGCCAGTTCGTCTGGGCATAGCCACTGATCCTCTCCGCGCTATCGCGTATTCTTCGGCCCGAGGAAACTGTAGAGTAGTGGGCCAATGAAGAACGGCAGCAAGAGGAAGAGCGCGACGGTCCAGCCATACGCGCGCTCCTGGATCGAGTCGATGAAGCCGACGATCCAGGCGACGGCGTAGATCAGGACCGCCAGGAGCAGGAGCAGGATCCCCAGCCCGACGTTGCTGGACAGGTTGAAGGGCCACTGGAACGTGAGGCTCGTGGCCAGGACGCCAACGCCGATAGTGATCAATGTCAGGATGAGAACGGTCCATTTGCTGAGGAACGTGTATTTGAAGCCGACCTGTTGCTGCTGCATGTGCATCCCTCCCGAAGTCCAACTGCCTCGCCATCATACACTGATCTGCGCGAGAAGGCGCGTCGCTCGTCTCGCGGATCTCGTCGAGAGTAGCCTGCGCGCCCTTGTGAGAGTGCCACAGATTGCAGCGCTTGGCAAGCGCCATGGGCGGTGTACGGGCGAGAAGTGAGAGCGTCTGTGGGGGAACTAGGTCTTGGGCTGCTGATCCTGCGATGTCGCTGATGTGGTGGAGGCGGGCGACACGGTCTGAGCGGGCGCGCCAGGGGATGCGTCAGCGCACGCGCCGGTGGAGGAAGGCGTCGGATCAGTGGCTGGCGGCGTACAGGCCGGCGCCGCTGGCGTCTGCGATGGCGCGACGAACGGAGCGAGCGCGACATCCACTGTTTGAGCAGGAGCGATGACAGGCGATGGCTTCACCGTTTGAGGGGCCATTGGCGACGAGGGAGCCTGTGTCACGCCTGGCGTGGCCGCGTTTGGAGTTTCCGCAGGCGGACTCTTCTGAGTGGGTCCAGGCCCTGCACAACGCGCGGAAGCGATGGTGAGCGCCGGAGACGCTGGAACTGAGACCAGTCCTGTCGGCGAGCAGTTCAGACCAGGCGCGCCGGACGAGGAGCCAACGGCGCCGCCAGAGGGCGGAAGGACTGCGGGCGCTGGCTTGACACTAGAGGCGCACGAGGCGTCGGCGCAAGGCGCAGTGGTTGGAGTGGTCGCGATAGGGTTTCCTTGCAGGACGATTGGGGTCGGCTGTGCGGGCGCCTGGTGAGGCGCCGGGGTGGGCTTGGCGGATGGGCGTTTGCTCGGTGACGGCTTCGATGGCTTGCTGGAAGACTTCACCACCTTTTTCGTAGGCGCCGGTTGCCCGATAGCCCCACTGGCCTGGAGCGGCGTCGCGAGGGATGCGGTTATGCCCGCGCCGGAAAACGTCAATGACTGCGCCGCATAGGCGGGAACCGCCGCGAACGCCCGGGCCATCTCCTGGCCGAGGACGAAACTGCCGACACTGCCGAAGAAGAGAAAGGTGAACAGCAGGCGCGCATGCACGATGTGGCGCCGCTTACTCCGCATCGCCGCCTCCTCCTGCCTCTCCACCCTGCATGCGCGACATCCACTCGCCATTTAATCTCACAGCGACGCAGGGGCGCAAGAGGAAAAGGGATGAATTTGACGAATATCATGAAAACTGGTCGGAGTCATTCTCCTCTCGATCTACATGGACAATTCATCGGTAATAATAGGCGCGGCTTCCTATCTTGTGCTTCAAAGCCGCTCGATCACCGTGGCGACCCCCTGCCCGACGCCGATGCACATCGTCGCCAGCCCATAGCGTCCACCACGACGCACAAGCTCATGGAGCAGCGTCGTTAGGATGCGAGCGCCAGAGCAGCCGAGCGGGTGACCAAGCGCGATAGCGCCTCCGTTCACGTTGACACGTTCTGCGTCTAGCGCCAGTTCGCGCATGCAGGGGAGCGCCTGCGCCGCGAACGCCTCATTCAGCTCGACCAGATCCAGGTCGCTGGATGCGATTCCCGCGCGCGCGAGCGCCTTGCGCGAGGCAGGAATTGGGCCGAGGCCCATAAACGCTGGATCGACGCCCGCCGCCGCGCCGCTCAGGATGCGCGCCAGCGGTTTACGTCCTTGCGACTCCGCCCAACGGCGCGAGGCGAGAACCAACGCCGCCGCCCCATCGTTGATGCCAGACGAGTTGCCTGCCGTGACGCTGCCGCCCTCACGGAAGGCCGGCTTGAGCTTCGCCAGTCGCTCCAGCGTTGTATCGCGACGCGGCTGTTCGTCTACGGCGAATGGCTCGCTCGCCCCCTTGCCCGCGGGAATCTCCACCCGAAGAATCTCGTCCCTGAAGCGCCCAGCGTCGATGGCGGCGATGGCGCGGCGGTGGCTCTCCAGCGCGAAGGCGTCCTGCTCCTCGCGAGTGACCTTGTACTTCTCGGCGACGTTCTCCGCCGTCTCGCCCATGCTATAGGGATGGTGTAGCGCGGAGAGCTTCGGGTTGATGAAGCGCCAACCGAGCGTGGTGTCCTGCAACTCCATCTTGCCGCGCGGGAAGGCCGCCTCTGGCTTGCCTAAGACGTAGGGCGCGCGCGTCATGCTCTCGACCCCACCCGCGACGATTGCCTCGCCTTCGCCCGCATGGATCGCATTGGCGGCGCTATTGACCGCCTGGAGGCTGGAGCCGCAGAGTCGGTTGATTGTCTGCCCCGCCACGGTCACCGGCAGCCCGGCCAGCAGCAGCGCCATGCGCGCGACATTGCGATTATCCTCACCGGCCTGATTCGCGCAGCCCAGGATCACATCCTCGATGGCCTCCGGCGCGACTCCTGCGCGCTTGACTGCCTCGGCGATCACCAGCGCGGCCAGGTCGTCTGGGCGCATGTCTTTGAGCGCGCCGGCGTACTTCCCGATGGGCGTGCGCGCCGCCGCAAGGATCACGACCTCATCTTGCTCCGTCATGGCTCATGCTCCCTCTAGTGGCCTTTCCATTCCGGCTTGCGCTTGGCGAGGAACGCCGCCATGCCTTCCTTCTGGTCGTCGGTGGAGAAGAGCAGTGCGAAGAGGCGCTTCTCGTAGCTCAACGCCGTCTCCAGCGGCGCCTCGAAGCTGGTGAGGATCGCCTCCTTGATGAGCCGCGTGGCGACAGGAGCCTGCGCGGCGATCTTGCGCGCCATTTTCTTCGCCTCTTCGAGATGCTGGCCATCGGGGACGACATGGTTGACGAGGCCCCAGTCGCGCATCTCCTGCGCCGTGACCTGCTCGCCGGTCAGACAGATCTCCATCGCGCGATACTTGCCGATGGTGCGCGT